>Ga0302046_10000294_pt1 | contig 52730 bp, 53 predicted proteins | sample RVTome_11_FD_200261 | JGI IMG/M metagenome (GOLD analysis project Ga0302046, IMG submission 200261) | Soil microbial communities from uranium-contaminated site in the Upper Colorado River Basin, Wyoming, United States - RVT147D111 (version 2) ...
TCACAGAACCAGCGGAGGGGGCGCCGTGCTCAGGCGCGGGCTTGAGAACCCTAGGTGCACTCGGGCTCCCCTCCGCGACCGCAGAGGTCATCTTACGACACTTCCGCGGGTCGCTCTTAATACAAGGAGCCGCCGCAAGGCGGCGTCTCGAAGGGCGCTCGGTCGAAACGACGATTCAAATCGTTGGGATTGACCTCTAGGCGATTCCGCCCGCCGGGGCAAGTGGCGCGGGGGCGGCTCGACGATCAGGGGCGGCTCATCGCCCAACACGCTCGCGATACCGCCGCACGGCCCTCCTCAGCTTCTCGTTGGGCCCCGACGGATCGACCAGCGCCCCGTAGAAGGCGTCCCAGTCGGTCGCCGATAGGGAGATGTTCTCGCGCGCCTCAACGACCCGCTCAGCATCCACCATCTTCACCATCGCCTCGTCGACGATCTGGTTCACGTCGGTCATGGTGCTACCCCTCCCCGGCCGCCCGACCCCGCGAGCGCCCCCGACCTCTAGGCGATTCAGGGCTTGGTGGCAACTGTAGCCGCCGCACGGGCCGGCGCGAGCCACGATTAACCCACGCTTAACGCGGGCCTGCGAAGCTAGCCCAAAGTCTCATATCAGTTGAAAAATAAAAACAAGGATCAATCGCAATGTCGAAAATAGCCAAGGAACCGCTGGACACCGCTTGCGATCAGCTACGCGCTGCCCTGGGGGACTGGTGGGCGGACAGTCGCCGGAATTGGTGCTCTTATTGCGGCATTGCGATGCGCGTGCGAGGAGCGAAAGGCAAGCCGACGCCGCCGCAGAAGTCGACCAAGGACCACGTGATTCCGAAAAAGCACAATGGCAGCGTCGTCACCATCCCGGCGTGCAGCGCCTGCAATCAGGCGAAAGGCGACAAGTCCTTGCAGGAGTTCCTGCTCAGCGGTCACTTCGCCAATACGAGGCGTCAGAAACACAGGCACAAATGGTCGGTCAAGCAGCTCTGGATGGTGGCGTCCCTGGCCGCCCTGGAGCAGGCTCGCACCGGATGATCGGCACGACGGCTACGGTGAAGCAGAGCCGATCATCTACCCCTTCTTCAACGCATAAAGCGGATTCGCGTCGTGCGTCCACGTTACCCACCCGCAGAATAAAGGGGACACAGAATAAAGGGGACAGAATAAAGGGGACACAATACTTTTTACCGCGTGGCAAACATCCGTCCGCCCGCTCCACCCCCCTACCCCTTCCTCAGCCTGTAAAGGGACTTGGCGTCGTGCTCGCAGCGCACCCGCCCGCGCGCGCACCATTCGCGATGCCCTCCGTCGATTGACGGGGCCATCGTCGCGGGCTAGCCTCCATGTATGGTTGTACAGGCAGCAGTTCCTACCCCGGCACGCCGCAGCAACAGCAGGTCGCGGCTGAGAAGGTGGCGGTGTTCGGCCACGCGGTCTGGCTGATGGTCCAGTCGGCGGCGCACAAGCACCTCTTCCTCACCGACATGGAATGGCTGGTCCTGCCGCCGATCGCGCTCAACCAGTTCCGCATCTGGCGCCAGAACAACATGCCCGTCGCCTTCGCGAGCTGGGCCTATCTCAGCGACGACGCCGAGGCGCGGATCAAGCAGAACATCAAGAAGCTCGCCCCCATCGACTGGAAGTCGGGAGAGCACCTCTGGCTGATCGACATGGTCGCCCCCTTCGGCGGCGCCGAGGAGGCGGTGAAGGAGCTGCGCGAACAGGTGTTTCAGGGCCGGACGGTGAGGTCGCTTCAGCCAGCACCGGGTGGGGGTGTGGCCGTGGTGGAGTGGTGAATTGTTCGAGGATTGTCGTCTAGCAGTTGCGACTTCAAACCGATGATGACTCGCAGTTCGATTTTTGACCAGACAGGGTCTGTTTTTCGGATCCTAACTTGGCTAATTCCGCTCATGTTAACAGGTCCGGATAATGCTATTGGAAGCGACGCTTGCCAGTCAGGCGGTTTTTTTGGAGTGCGTACTGTAATACTGAAAAACAGCTCAGGATTTCACACTATAATTCATGTTCCAAACTGCTATTTTCTTAGAAAAAATAGCCGCGATAATGGTCCGGTAAGAACGAAATTTTTTCGACTAAACTTATCGTACCCAACTTTCAAGCCATTACACAAGAATCCAACTCTTTCATCACGAAAGAACTACATATTTGTCGATTTATCATCATCCAAGAAAACTAATTCAACCATATTTCTGCATAAATATTACTTCCGCTGGAAAAATCCGAAATTGACAAGATATGGCATTCACGAATTGGAGTTTGACAGAAACACTCCAATTTCAAAGACAATGAAATCGATAAGAAGACTGTTTCACTATGAAAATAGCGACAATATTCCGGACACATTAATTATATGCAACAAAGAACCGATTCATTTATCTAGATGTCGTGCAACATTTTGGAATAATAAAAACAATAAAAGTATTATGGTGAAGGTAAATTTTTCTTTCTATCATTTTTCAAATTGGAAATTAATAATAAAAAAACTGCATAATACAACAAGACAGTTTTTGATGTAGAAACTAGCTAAAGCGATCTCGTAAGGGAGCGAAAAAAAATGGCCGCGACGGTGACAAAAATAACGCAGGTCCAATTCCTTCAACTTGAAGGAAAACTGACCTCAGGAGATCGAGCTGGCTTTTATTATTTGTACTATAAACTGACAGGTAGTGAACAAGCACTGATTCAAGCTCAAATCACGTCGTATAGCGGGAATTAAGGGGACACAATACTGAATTAAGGGGACACAATACTAATTAACCCCGTCGCGGGTATCCCTCTGCTCGGGAACCACGCGCAACACCCCTACCCCTTCTTCAACCCATAAAGCGGCTTCGCGTCGTGCGCCCAGGTCACCCGCCCGCGGCCGGGCTCGGGCTCGGTCAGCGGCTCGCAGGGTTGCAGCTCGGTGGGCGCGCGGCGCGCGTTCTCCTGGTACTGGCGGGTGCCCTCCATCTTCATCGCCACGTCGTCGTCGCTGAGCTCGCGCAATACCTTGGCCGGTATCCCCGCGGCGAGCGTGCGCGGCGGGATCTGGGTGCCCGCGCGCACGAAGGCCATGGCGGCGACGAAGGCCTCCTCGCCGACCACCGCGCCGTCCATCACCACCGCGTTCATGCCCACCAGCGCGCCGCGCGCCACCCGGCAGGTGTGCAGGATGGCGCCGTGGCCGATATGCCCGTCGGGCTCGACGCGGCATTCGCCGAAGGCCGAGCCGTGCATCACGCAGCAGTCCTGGATGTTGGCCCCCGCCTCGACGACGATGCGCCCGTAGTCGCCGCGCAGGCTGGCGTTGGGCGCGATGTAGACCTCCGGGCCCAGATGCACGTCGCCGATCACCGTCGCCGCCGGATGCACGTAGGCCGTGGGGTCGATCACCGGCCGTATGCCCTGGAACGAGTAGATATGCGCCATCTCCGCGAGCCCTCTTGTCACGCGCCAAGCAACTCGGCCCTTGTCATGCAACGCCGCGCCCGCCCGCACAAGCCCAAGCGGCGCGCCCGCAGTCTGGAGCACAGGTCGATCGAACTAAGGCGTCGTTTCGACCGAGGGAGCGCCAGCGACCGAGCGGAGAAACCCAGCCTGACGCCGTGCGCGGCCTCAATCTGGATTTCTCCGCTCGCTGGCGCTCGGTCGAAATGACGCCCCAAAATCCCCCCCGGCGCATCAGTCGCCGCCTCAATCCCCCGCCAGGAAGAAGGTCATCTGCCAGCGCCCGTCCTGCTTGACGAAGCCGGCGCGGTAGTCGATCGGCGAGACCGCGAAGCGGCGCGCGACGAAGCCCCGCCGGCCGCGCTTGCCACCGGGCAGCTCGACCTCGACCCAGTCGTCCGGCACCGCCTTGCCGTCGACGGTCTTGCGCGGCGTCTTGGGCGTGGCGACGATGCGGTGGCTGAGCCGCGCCAGCACCTTGGCCCGGCGGTGCGGCGCCGCGCGCAGGTTCACCCCGCTGGCGGTGATCACCATGGTCTCGAAGACGTCGCGGCCCTTCGGCGGGCTGGCGAAGTAGGTGTAGGGCGCGATGAAGCCCGGCAGCACGCAAGGCTTCGGGCCCGTGGGCGTGCGGCAGCGCCACTTGGCGCGCTGGAAGCGGCCGCCGCGCCGCAACACGCGCGCCAGCACCCGCCAGCGCCCGGCATCGCCGCGCATCGCCTTCACCGCCTCGGCCCGGCCGTTCTGGCCGCCGAAGCCGACGCGGATGTCCTTGTGGAAATGCCGCGCCAGCGCCGTGAGGTCGCGCCGCCCGGCGATCCCGATCAGCGCCCGCCGAAAGGCGGCGAAGCTCGCGTCGCGCGGCCCCTCGTCGAAGGGCCGGAAGGACTGCGCCGCCGCCCCGCCGGGCGCGGCGGCGAGCCCGCCGGCGAGCGCCAGCGCGGCGATCGCGGCGAAGGCCAGGGGGCGACGGGAGGGGCGACGGGTCATGGGCGGGCGGGGCCGACGGCTGAAAGCGTGCATGATGAGCGGTCCGTTTCGATTACCGGCGTCATCCTAGATCAAGATCGTCTCAGATCGAAACGATCTGAGACGTGAATCTTGATCTCATTCAAGATCAAGATCGCCTCGGATCGAAACGATCTGAGGCGTGAATCTTGATCTCATTCATATGTCTAGAGCACGATTCACGCGTCACACTTCGTCAACGTGACGCGATCGTGCTCCTGTTTAGAGCACGATTCACGCGTCACACTTCGTCAACGTGACGCGATCGTGCTCCTGTTTAGAGCACGAACCACGCGTCACACTTCGTCAACGTGACGCGATCGTGCTCTATGACGAGTACGCGCGGATGGCCAACCGTCCGCAGCTCGGCCGGCGCCGCCAACCCCTTGCATCGCCTGGCGAGCCGCCGCATGGTGCGCGCCGCCAAGCAACAGAGGTTCCGGGAGGCCAGGCGCATGGGCACTTCGTTCGAAACCATCCTCTACGAGCCCGCCGATGGGTATGCGGTGCTCACGCTCAACCGGCCCGACAAGCTGAACGCCTTCAACGACACGATGCACGAGGAGCTGCGCCAAGCGCTCGACCTGGCCGAGGGCGACGCGGGCGTGCGGGCGCTCGTCGTCACCGGCGCCGGCCGCGGCTTCTGCGCCGGGCAGGACCTCGGCGACCGCGTGCTCCACGAGGGCGAGGGCCCGCGCGACACCGGCGCCGGGCTCGAGGCGAACTACAACCCGCTGGTCCTGCGCGTCCGCGGCCTCGCCATGCCGGTGATCGCCGCCATCAACGGCGTCGCCGCCGGGGCGGGCTGCAACTTCGCGCTCGCCGCCGACATCGCGCTCGCCGCCAGATCGGCGCGCTTCATCCAGGCTTTCGTCAAGATCGGGCTCACCGTCGACTGCGGCGGCAGCTACTTCCTGCCGCGCAGCCTCGGCGCGCAGCGGGCGATGGGTTTCGCCATGACCGGCGATCCGATCGACGCGAGCCAGGCCGCCGAGTGGGGGCTCGTCTGGAAATGCGTCGACGACGCGGCGCTGATGGACGAGGCCCGCGGCCTGGCGGCGCGCTTCGGCGCCATGTCGAGCGTCGCCCTCGACCTCATCAAGCGCTCGATCAACGCCTCGGCGAGCAACGACCTCGCCGGCCAGCTCGCCCTCGAGGCGAGCCTCCAGCGCGAGGCCGGCAAGGCGCCCGACTACCAGGAGGGCATCCGCGCCTTCCTGGAGAAGCGCCCGCCCAACTACCACGGCTGAGCCGTCCCGGATGAGACACCTGGGACACTTGGGACAGTTGGGACACATGAGACACCCGAATGGGACACATGAGACACCTGTTTGGGACAGGTGAGACAGGCGAACCTTTCGGGCCCACCGACCGAACATTCGCGGAGCGCCTGGCGCGCGTCGTGGGCGCGGCCTCGGCGGGCGCGCCGCCGCGCATCATGGGCATGGGCCCGGCGTCGGCCGGGGCATCGCGATGGTGATCCAAAAGGTCTGAACGCCGGCGGTCCCGGCCGTCGCCTGCTTCCAGCCGATCGTCAGGACCGCCGCGCAAGCACGTAGCCGCGCACGACAATCGAGAAAATTCCGCCAATCCTGCCTGCACCTGCTATGGTTGCCGCGGGGGCGAGGCTTTTCGGAGAAGGTTGGCCAGTTGGCAGCTCCACAAACGGGCGATCGTGCCGACACGTTCCATGTCGAGCTGATCAAGCCCTCCCATTACGACGACGACGGCTACGTCATCCAGTGGCGCCGCGGGGCGCTGCCGTCGAACTCGCTCGCCTGCCTGTGGGGGCTGGTCGCCGAGGCGGCCGAGCGCGAGGTGCTCGGCGCGCAGGTCAAGATCGAGATCGCCGCCTACGACGAGACCAACATCGTGGTCCCGGTCAAGGCCATGCTCGCCCGCATGCGCGAGGCCGGCGGCAAGGGCCTGGTCTGCCTGGTCGGCGTGCAGTCGAACCAGTTCCCGCGCGCGGTCGACCTCGCCCGGCCCTTCCTTGCGGCCGGCATCCCGGTGGCGATCGGCGGCTTCCACGTGAGCGGCCTGCTCTCGATGATCGAGGGGCTGACGCCGGAGCTCACCGACGCGGTCGAGCAGGGCATCTCGCTCTTCGGCGGCGAGGCCGAGGGCCGCATGGACGAGTTCCTGCGCGACGCCTACCGGGACGAGCTGAAGCCGATCTACAACCACCTGGCCGAGCTGCCCGACCTCGCCGGCGCGCCGCTGCCCTTCCTGCCCGCGGAGATGCTGCGGCGGACCATCGGCAGCTACTCCAGCTTCGATGCCGGGCGCGGCTGCCCCTTCAAATGCAGCTTCTGCTGCATCATCAACGTGCAGGGCCGCAAGTCGCGCACCCGCAGCGCCGACGAGGTCGAGGCGCTGGTGCGGGCGAACGCCGCCCAGGGCATCAACCGCTATTTCCTCACCGACGACAACTTCGCGCGCAACAGCAACTGGGAGCCGATCTTCGACCGGCTGATCGAGCTGAAGGAGCGCGAGGGGCTGGAGATCAAGTTCATCATCCAGGCCGACCTGATGGTCCACCGCATCAAGGGCTTCATCGAGAAGGCGGCGGCGGCGGGCTGCCGCTGGGTCTTCATGGGGCTGGAGACGGTGAACCCCGACAACCTGCTCGCGGTCAAGAAGCGCCAGAACCAGGTCGCCGAATACCGCAGGATGCTGCTCGCCTGGAAGCGCGCCGGGGTGGTCACCTTCGGCGGCTATATCCTCGGCTTCGAGGACGACACGCCGGAGAGCATACGCCGCGACATCGCCTTCGTGCAGCGCGAGCTGCCGATCGACATATTGGAGTTCTTCATCATGTCGCCGGCGCCGGGCTCCGAAGACCACAAGCGCGCCTACGACGCCGGCGTCTGGATGGATCCCGACCTCAACAAGGGCGACACCGAGCATGTCGTGGTCGAGCACCCGCGCATGAGCAAGGCCGAGTGGCAGGGCATCTACGAGGAGGCCTGGCGGCTCTACTACAGCGACGAGCACGTCGAGCGCATGATCCGCCGCGCGCGCGCCTGCGGCATCAAGCCGGTCAGCATCGTCCAGCAGGTGCTGTCCTACTGGGGCATGCAGCGCTTCGAGCGCATCCATCCCCTGCAGGGCGGCGTGTTCCGGCGCAAGGTGCGCACGGCGCGGCGGCCGGGACGCAAGATCGAGCCGATGGCGATCTTCTATCCGCGCCGCGCCTGGCAGGTCGCCTCGACCTACGTTCCGTACATGATCTACGGCTTGCGGCTGCATCGCCTGCGCCGCCGCATCCAGCGCGACCCGGCCTCGAAGGACTACACCGACGCCTCGCTGCAGCTCGACGCGCCCAGCGAGCCCGAGGCGCCCATGCGCATGCCGCTGGCGATACCCGCCGAGGCAGAGCGGCCGGCGGCGTAGCGGCGCGGCGCCCGCCTCGCAGGCGCACTCAGGCCGTCGATTCGACGCGCCCAGCGAGCCCGAGGCGCCCATGCGCATGCCGCTGGCGATACCCGCCGAGGCAGAGCGGCCGGCGGCGTAGCGGCGCGGCGCCCGCCTCGCAGGCGCACTCAGGCCGTCGATATCAGCTGAGCTCGGCGCGCACGATCGCGGCGCCCTCGACCATCGCCTTGAGCTTGGCGAAGGCGACGCCGCGCGGCAGGTATTTCATGCCGCAGTCCGGCGCCACGACGAGGCGCTCGGCCGCGACGTGCGGCAGCGCGCGGCGGATGCGCGCGGCCACCGTCTCGGGCGTCTCGGCCGTCGTATCGGAGAGGTCGAGCACGCCCAGCATGATGGTCTTGCCCTTGAGCGCGCTCAGGACCGCGCAGTCGAGCGCGGATTGCGCCGTCTCCACCGAAATTTGGTCGACCCGGGCTCCCGCCAGCTCAGGCAGGAAGGAATAGCCCGAGGGCTTCGACGCCACCATGTGGCCGTAGCCGAAGCAGATGTGGACGGCCGTGGTGCCCTTGGCGCCCGCGAGCGCCCGGTCGATCGCTTTCACCCCATATTCCCGCGCCTTCTCCGGGCGCGCCTGCAGGAAGGGCTCGTCGAGCTGCACCACGTCGGCGCCGGCGGCGAAGAGATCGCCTGCCTCCTCGGCGATCGCCGCGGCGCAGTCAATCGCCAGCGCCGCCTCGTCGCCGTAGGCCTCGTCCTTCAACTGCTGGGTCATGGTGAAGGGGCCGGGGATGGTGATCCGGATCGGCTTGTCGGTATTGGCGCGCAGGAACTCGACGTCGCGCACCAGCACCGGCGCGGTCCGCCGGATCGGGCCGACCACGCGCGGCACGCGCTGCAGGCGGCCCGGCGTGCGGCCGGGGATCTCGACCGGGTTGTCGGCGTCCATGCCCTGCAAGGCCGATGCGAAGCGGTTCGAGTAGCTCTCGCGCCGGATTTCGCCGTCGGTGACGACGTCGATGCCGGCGCGCTCCTGGTCGCGGACCGCGATCAGCGTGGCGTCGTCCTGGGCCTCCTCGAGCCGCTCGTCGTCGACCCGCCAGAGATCCGACGCCCGCGCGCGCGGCGGCACGATCTCGAGCAGCCGGTCGCGGTCGACCAGCCAGTCCGGCTGGGGATAGCTGCCGACGAGGGTGGTGGGCAGGAGCTTGTTCATCGGTCTCGCGGGTCGGACGGCGGCGCAGGAATTGCCGGCGCATTGGTGATCCGGACAAAAAGTCACTAGAGTGACCTTTAGGGACATCCTATGGCATTCTCCGCCGCGCGCGACAAGGGTGGCGGCGCGTTGGCGGCAGGCAAAGTCGAGCGGGCGGCATGGCGGATCGATCGAAGGTGCTGGTGGTCGCACAGATCCCGCCGGAGCTGCGCGCCCGGCTCGGCGAACGCTACGACCTCGTCGAGCTCGACAGCGCGGCCGCCGCCCGGTCCGAGAATTCCACGAACGGCTTCGAGGTGGCGGTGACCACGAGCATCGGCGGGGCCGACGCGGCGCTGATGGCGGCGCTCCCCGGCCTCCGCCTCATCGCCTGCAACGGCACCGGGCTCGAGCGCATCGACATGGCCGAGGCCGAGCGCCGCGGCATCGCCGTGCGGCACACGCCCGACGTGGTCACCGAGGACACGGCGGACTTCGCAATCGCGCTCATCTACGCCGTCGGCCGGCGGCTCGCCGAGGCCGACCGCTTCGTGCGCGCCGGCCACTGGCGGGAGCGCCGCATGACGCCCTCGCGGCGGCTCCACGGCAAGGCGCTCGGCATCGTCGGGCTCGGCAAGATCGGCGCGGCGGTCGCGCGGCGCGCGGCGGGGCTGGAGCTCGCGCTGCGCTACACCGGGCCGCGCGAGAAGCCTGACAGCGGCGTGGCCTTCGAGCCCGATCTCGGCGCGCTCGCCGCCTGGGCCGACATCCTCGTGCTCTCCTGTCCCGGCGGGCCGGACACCGAGAATATGGTCGACGCGGCGGTGCTGCGCCGGCTCGGACCCGACGGCCTGCTGATCAACGTCGCGCGCGGCAGCGTGGTCGACGAGGCGGCGCTGCTCGCCGCGCTCGAGAGCGACGCCATCGCCGGCGCCGGCCTCGACGTCTTCGCGGACGAGCCCGACGTCGATCCGCGCTTCTTCGCCCTGGAGAACGCGGTGCTCGCGCCGCATTACGCCGCCGTGACGCGGGAGACGCGGGAGGCGATGGCGAGCCTGCTCGACGGCGCGATCGGGCGATACTTCGCGGGAAAGGCGCCGTGACGCGCCGGCAAGACGCCAACCAGGGGAGACGCTGATGGCGGTGGAGACCAGGACCGCGGTCGACCTCAGCCGCAGCGCGGTCTCGCGCTACATTCAACTGGCGACGCTGTTCCGGCGGCGCATCGCCTCGGGGCAGTGGCCGGTCGGCGCGAAGATCCCGACGGTCGACGTGCTGGCGGCCGAATGCGGCGTCGCCCGCGCCACCATCCGCCAGGCGCTCGACAGCCTGGAGCGCGAGGCGCTGATCGAGCGCTACCGCGCCAAGGGCACCTTCGTCACCCGCCGGCCCGAGGAGGACCTGTGGTGCGAGGTCGCCACCGACTGGTCGGGCCTGCTGCGCTCGACCAAGGACGCGCGCATCGAGGTGCTCTCCGACACGCCCGACGTGGCGCTGCCGCCGGGCGCGGCGCAGGACGGCGCCCTGGCGCCCGCCTACCGCAGGCTCAACCGCCGGCACTGGCGGAACGACCAGCCCTTCCTGCTGACCGAGGTCAACATCGACGAGCGCCTGCGCGGGCGCATCAGCGACGAGGACATCCGAAGCAAGACGGCGCTCCGCCTGATCAACGACGTGCCGGGGCTGGAGATCGCCGACGCGCGCCAGACGCTGACCATCGCCACCGCCGACGTTGAGACCGCCACGGCGCTCGACCTGGCCCTGAACGCGCCGGTCGCGGTGGTGCGCCGCCGCGCCGTCGACCGCGACGGTGTGCTGGTGCTGGTCGCCGAAGGCATCTACCGCGGCGACGTGGTGCGCTTCGACGTCAAGCTGCGTTAAAAAGCCGGTATCAAATCCGCCCGGGCAGGTACGTCGCGAGCGGCGGGAAGGCGACGATCAGCGCCATCAGCACGATGAACAGCAGCACGAAGGGCAGCACGGCGGAGAAGATCTCCGGCAGGCCGACCCCGGGCGCGCCGGCCTTGAAGGCGAACATCGCGTAGCCGAAGGGCGGGGTGATGCCGCCCACCGTCAGGTTCACCAGCACCAGCAGCCAGAACCAGATCGGGTCGAGGCCGAGATGCGTCACCAGCGGCACGTAGATCGGCACCAGGATCAGCATCAGCGCGGTCTGGTCGATGAACATGCACATGGCGAAGACGACGACGAGCATCACCAGCATCACGATGAAGGAGGCGTGCGAGAGGCCGGTGGCGAAGGCGATGAGCTCGCGCGTGGCCCCGGTGAAGGCCAGGAGCTGGCCGAACAGGATCGAGCTGACGACGATGGCGAGGATCATCGCGGTCATGCTCGCGGTGGCGTCGAGCGCCTCCCAGACCATGCGCCAGGAGAGCCTGCGGTAGATCGCCGCGACCACGAGCGAGCCGACGACGCCGGTGGCCGCCGATTCCGACGGGGTGGCGATGCCCAGCAGGATGAAGCCCATGACGCAGAAGATGATGATCGTGAAGGGCAGCATCTGCGCCACCGCGATCAGCTTGCCGACGAGGCCGGGCCGCGCCGCCCCGGTCTCGGCATCGGGCGAGAGCGCCGGGTTGAGCCGCACCCGCACGGCGATGTAGACGAGGAAGAGCGCCGCCGCGACCAGGCCCGGCAGGATCCCCGCGATCAGCAGCTTGGCGACCGAGATGTCGGCCAGGGTGGCGACGATCACCACGAGCACGCTCGGCGGGATGATCGGTGCCAGCGACGCGCCCGCCAGGATGGCGCCGATCGAGAGCTTCGAATCGTACTTGCGCGCCATCATGGTCGGATAGAGCGAGCGCGCCATCATCGCCGCCACCGCCATCGCCGCCCCGCAGAGCGCGCCGAAGATCACCGAGACCAGGATGGTGAGCACGTATTGGCGGCCGCGCACCTTGCCGATCAGCCCGTCCATCGACGAGAACAGCATCGCCACCGAGCCCGAGCGGGTCAGGATCTCGCCCATCAGGATGAACAGCGGGATCGCCGTCAGCTGGGAGATCTTGGCGGTGTCGAAGATCGAATCCGACACCATGACGAAGCCGCGCCCGCCGGCCAGCAGGTAGATGCCGCAGAGGTTGATCAGCAGGAAGCCGACGAAGAGCGGCGCGCCGGTGAGGAAGACGGCCAGCAGGACCGCCAGGCCGACGCTGAGGACGGCCCACCACTCCATCAGGACCACATTTCGTCGATCTGCTCGCCCGACGTGTCGCCGCGGTCGCCAAGGGCGCGCAGGAAATGCAGCCCCGCGCTCAGGAAGCCGTAGGTGATCCAGACCGAGAGCCAGATCTTGGGGATCGGATCGATCTCGACCATCATCTCGTCGTTGGCGATGTGGCGCAGGTTGGCCTCGAAGGCGATCCAGGCGACGACGAGGCAGACCAGGCCGCTCACCAGATCGAGCGCGAAGCGCAGCCCGCGCGCCGGAGCCACGGGCAGCGCCTCGAGCACGAAGGTGATGGCGATGTGGCCCTTGCGCCGGGTCAGCTCGGGCAGCGCCAGGAAGAGGCCGACGCTGAGGGCGTAGCCGACGATCTGGCCCGACCATTGCCAGGGCGCGTTGAAGAAATAGCGCGCCGCCGTCTCGTAGCTGTAGGTCGCGACGATGGCGACGAGGCAGGCCTTGCTCAGCGCGAAACTGAGACGCGTCAGCGCGTCATGCGCCTTCGCCACGCGTGCGAACATGACCCAGCTCCGGCTTGCCCCGTCGCCAGCGTATCGCGACCGGCGGGTCCGCGTCAGTCGGTCAGTTGCGCCTTCTTGGCCATGTCGTGCAGCTTCTTGCCGATGCCGCCGCAGCACTTGTCGGCGAGCGCCCAGACGCTGCTGTTATAGACCGAGCGGATGCGCGCCGCGGTCTTGGCCGGGAACTTGGTCACCTTGACGCCCGACTTGGCGATCGCGGCGTTGTCGGTGGCCAGCGAGGCGTCGCCGATCCGCATGCCGTCGCGCTCGGTCGCCTTGCCGACCTCGATCAGCGTCTTGCGATGCGCCGGCGAGAGCTTCTTCCAGCGGTCGAGGTTCATGCCGATCATCGAGACGAGCTGGCCGAAGGTGGGCTCGGTGCGGTACTTGGCGACCTCGAAGTGCTTGGTCGCGCGGAACACGTTCACCGGGGCGCAGGCGCCGTCGATCACGCCCTTGTCGAGCGCCGAGTAGACCTCGGGCATGGTGGTCGACACGGCGGTGCCGCCGAGCTCCTTGATCACGCCGACATAGGTCGAGACGCCGCGGATCTTGCGGCCCTTCCAGTCGCCGGCGGCCGAGAGCGGCTTGCGCAGATAGCAGTGATAGCCGTGGGTTCCCACCGGCACCAGCGCCAGCACCTTCATGTTGTGGTTGTCCTGGTAGAACTTGTCGATGGCGCCGAAGACGCCCGAGGAGCGCATCTTCTCCATGTCGGGCTTCATCGCGTTGGTGACCACCGCCAGGCCCTTGCTGTGATAGGCCGGGTGCGAATAGAGGATGTCGAAGACGCCCGAGGAGAGCGGCGCCATCTGCTGGAAGGGCTTCACCGTCTCGGGGCCGCTGATGGTGAGCTTGAGGTCCTTGCTCATCGTGGCGAGGTTCTTCCGGAAGCGGTCCGCCGGCATGTAGGCGACCTTGTTCGCCGGGCCCCAGCTCACCAGGAGCTTGAGCGTCTCGGCCTGGGCCGGCAGCGAAACCGCGAGCATCGCTCCGAGCGCCGCGGCGGCGCGAACGAAATGGCGCGACATGACATCCTCCCTTGCTTGATTATTTGTTTGCGACCGTCGGGGGGACGGCCGGGCCGCCGCGAGTGGCCCGATCCCCCACGATTTCCGTAATCGGCATAAAAACCATGTTTATGTTCTAAAGCAAGCCATAAGGGACCGCCGCAGGGTGACAAACAGCTATGCAGCCCCGTGGCGGTGGTGGAACCAAGGGGCGGACAGGACGCGGCGGGCAGGTCATGGATACCGCCCATCGGATCGTCGCGGCCCGAGTGCCGAGGGGGAGGACAATGGCCACGGAACCGACGGCGGCGGCGCCTTGCAGCGACCCGCCGGACTACCTGATCGTCGGCGGCGGCACGGCCGGCTGCGTCCTGGCGGCGCGCTTGAGCGAGGATCCGGCGGTGCGGGTGGTGCTGGTCGAGGCCGGACCCGACGTCTCGCAGGCCTCGATGCCGCCGGAGATCCGCTCGGGCTATCCCGGCAAGGCGTATTTCACCCGCGCCTTCTTCTTCGACGACCTCACCGCCAGGACGACCGACATTCCGGGGCAATCCGGTAAGCGCGTCGCGGCGCAGTACGAGCAGGCGCGGGTGCTGGGCGGCGGCTCGAGCATCAACGGCCTCGTCGGCAACCGCGGCAGCCCGGACGACTACGACGAGTGGGAGGCGCTGGGCGCCGCCGGCTGGGGCTGGGACGAGGTGCTGCCCTATTTCCGCAAGCTCGAGCGCGACCAAGATTTCGACGGCGAGTACCACGGAAGCGACGGCCCGATCCCGATCCGCCGGCTCAAACCCGAAGAGTGCTCGGGCTTCACGCGGGCCTGCGTCGAGGCGCTGGCCGCGCAAGGCTTCGAGCGCATCGAGGACCAGAACGGCGCCTGGCGCGACGGGGTGATGCGGGTCGCCGTCACCATGGACGCGGACGGCCAACGGGTTTCGGCGGCCACGGGCTATCTGACGCCGCACGTGCGGGCCCGGGCGAACCTGCGGGTGCTGACGGGCACGCGCGTCGAGCGGCTGGTCTTCGACGGCCGGCGCGTCACCGGCGCGGTCGCGGCCGGCGGCGACGCGGCGACCGCCCAAGGCGACCGTAATCTCACCGCGCGCGAGGTGATCGTCACCGCCGGCGCGATCAACACGCCGGCCCTCCTCATGCGGAGCGGCATCGGGCCGGCGGCGGCGCTGGCGGCGCTGGGCATCGCCGTCGTCGCCGACGCGCCCGGCGTGGGGGAGCGCCTCCGCGAGCACCCGGCGCTCGGCATCTCCTGCTTCCTCAAGGCGGATGCGCGCTTCCGCTCCACCGAGACGCACCACACCCAGGCGCATCTGCGCTTCTCCTCGGGGCTCGACGGCTGCCCGCCCTCCGACCTCCACATGGCGTTGCTGGCGCGCTCGGCCTGGCACCGGCTGGGCGAGCAGCTCGGCACCTTCTACCTCTGGGTCAACAAGCCGTACTCGGAAGGCTCGGTGACGCTCGCCTCGCCCGATCCTGCGGCGCCGCCGCTGGTCGACTTCCGCCTGCTCTCCGATCCGCGCGACCTGGCGCGCATGCGCCACGTCTTCCGGTACTTCGCGGCGTTCGCCGGCGCGCCCGCGCTCGACGGCGTGCGCGGCAGCGTCTTCCCGACGATCTTCTCCGACCGCGTCCGCAAGGTCTCGCGGCCGGGCGCCTGGAACCAGCTCCAGCTCGCGGTCCTCGCGGGCCTGCTCGACCGGGCGGGCCCCTTGCGCGATCGCCTCATCCGGGCGCTCATATCGCAGGTCGATCTGAAGGCGTTGCTGGCCGACGAGGCGGCGCTCGACGCGTATCTCGCCAAGGCGGTGGTGGGGGTTTGGCACGCCAACGGCACCTGCCGCATGGGGCCCGCCGACGACCCGCGCGCGGTGACCGATCCGGCGGGCCGGGTGCGCGGGGTCGCGGGGCTGCGCGTCGCCGACGCCTCGGTGATGCCGTCGATCCCGCGCGCCAACACCAACCTGCCCGTCATCATGCTCGCCGAGCGCATGGCCGACCTCGTCAAGGCCGGTGCGTGACCACCGCGCGCCGCCGCCGCTCGACAGCTAAAGGCCATATTGCTAGGCTATTGATGGTACCGACGGGCCGAAACCGCGCGACGCAACGATGCTCGACATCGAGCCCGGTCTTCAAGCCCGGTCGTCAAGCCCGGCCGTCAAGCAGTGAGGGTTGCGTGAAGCTGCACTGGTCGCCGCGCTCGCCCTTCGTCCGCAAGGTCATGATCGCGGCGCACGCGACGGGGCTGGCCGAGCGGATCGAGTGCGTGCGCACGCTCGCCGCCGCGACCCAGCCGCATCCGGAGCTCATGCGCGACAACCCGCTCAGCAAGATCCCGACCCTGGTGCTCGACGACGGCGGCGCGCTCTACGACTCGCCGGTGATCTGCGAGTATCTCGACGGGCTGCACGACGGCCCCAAGCTGTTCCCGCCGGCGGGCGCCGGGCGGCTGGCCGCGCTGCGCCGCCAGGCGCTGGGCGACGGTCTCCTCGACGCGCTGCTGGCGTGGCGGGGCGAGCGCCTGCGCCCGGCGGACAAGCGCTCGGCCGACCACCTCGCGGCCTACGAGGCCAAGGCCTGGGCCGTATTGGATTCGCTGGAGCGCGAGGCGCCCGACCTCGCGGCGACGCCCTTCGGCATCGGCCAGATCGCCGTGGGCTGCGCGCTCGGCTATCTCGACTTCCGCTTCCCCGAGCTTGACTGGCGCGCCGGCCGGCCGCAGCTTGCCGACTGGCAGCGCGGCTTCGAAGCGCATCCGGCGGTCGCGGCGGTTCCAGTCGTCGACGATCTCTGAAGCCCGCGACCCGACAATCGACCAGGAAAAGCTATCGTGCCCGGACCCCTCGAACACATCCGCGTCCTCGACTTGAGCCGCATCCTGGCCGGACCCTGGGCCGGCCAGGTGCTGGCCGACCTCGGCGCCGACGTCATCAAGGTCGAGCGGCCCGGCGCCGGCGACGACACCCGCGCCTGGGGCCCGCCGTTCCTCAAGAGCGAGGACGGCGAGCGGCGCCTCGACGCCGGCTACTTCCTCTGCGTCAACCGGGGCAAGCGCTCGGTGGCGCTCGATCTCTCCTCCGCCGAGGGCCAGGAGACGGTGCGCGCCATCGCCGCGCGGTCCGACATCGTGCTGGAGAACTTCAAGGTCGGCACGCTGGCGCGCTACGGCCTGGCCTACGAGGACATGCGGGCGGTCAAGCCCGACATCATCTACGCCTCGGTCACCGGCTTCGGGCAGAGCGGGCCGCGCAAGGACCAGGCCGCCTACGACTTCATGATCCAGGCCATGGGCGGGCTCATGAGCATCACCGGCGAGCGCGACGACCTGCCCGGCGGCGGCCCGCAGAAGGTGGGCGTGCCGATCGTCGACATCATGACCGGCATGTACACCGCGATCGGCGTGCTGGGGGCGCTGGCGCGGCGGGCGGAGACCGGCCGGGGCGAGTACGTCGACATCGCCATGCTCGACGTGGCGGTCTCCTTCCTGGCCAACCAGGCGATGAACTACCTGATCTCCGGCCGCCCGCCCAAGCGCAACGGCAACCGCCATCCCAACATCCAGCCCCAGGACGTCTTCGCCTGCCGCGACGGGCATGTGGTGCTGGCGGTCGGCAACGACGGCCAGTTCGCCAAGCTCTGCGAGGTGCTCGGCCGGCCCGACCTGGCGAGCGACGAGCGCTTCGCCACCAACGCCGCCCGGGTCGACCACAACCCCGAGCTCACCCGGATCATCGCCGAAGCCTTCGCCACCGACGACATGGCCGCCTGGTCGGAGAAGCTGGCGGCGGCGGGGGTGCCCTCGGGGCCGATCAACCCGATCCCGACGGTCTTCGAGGACGCCCAGATCAAACACCGCGAGATGCTGGTCACCCTGCCCCATCCGGCCGCGGGCGAGGTGCCGCAGGTGGCGAGCCCGATCCGCTACACGGAGGCGCCGATCGCCTACCAGCGGCCGCCCCCGCTGGTCGGAGAGCACACGGACGAGGTGCTGCGCGAGCTCGGCATCAAGCCCGGTCCCGCCGCGGCGGCCGGCGAATAGGGAAGGACGGACGGTGGCCCGCATCCCCCTGATCGACGGCGAGGACCTGACGCCCGAGCAGCAGCGCGTCTACGACGCGGTGGTCGCCGGCCCGCGCGGCGTGGTGCAGGGGCCGCTCCGCGCCGCCCTGCACCGCCCGGAGCTGGCCGACAAGTGGCAGGCGCTGGGCGAGCTCCTGCGCTACCGCACCAGCCTGCCGCCGCGCCTCAGCGAGATCGCCATCCTGGTCACCGCGCGCCGCATGGACTGCCCCCTCGAATGGCATTTCCACGCGCTGGCGGCGGCGACGGCGGGGCTCGAGCCCGAGATCGTCGAGGCGATCCGCGCGGGCGCGCGGCCGCAGGCCGAGGACGAGGCGCTCGACGTCCACGACTTCGCCGCCGAGCTGCTCGACATGAAGATCGTCTCGGAGGCGACCTACGCGCGGGCGCGCGGGCGCTGGGGGGTCACCGGCGTGGTCGAGCTGACGGCGCTGGTCGGCTACTACGTGATGGTGGCGATGACGCTCACCAACCACGAGATCCCGCTGCCCGAGGGGGTCGAGCCGCCCTTCGGCCCGCCGGACGCCTAGAGCAGGTCGTGATTGGGTCGAATCACTTCCTGATTCGACCCAATCACGTGAATCTGCTCTATCATCAAATAGTTAGATCGGATTCACGCATTTAGGCGGCGGAGTAGGCCACAGGCGGACAAGGGGCAGGCGATGGCCATCACCTACGAGGCGGTCAAGGCGCTTTCGGCCGATCTCTACGTATGGTCGCTGAAGAAGATCCCCGAGGACACCAAGGCGGCGCTGGCCGAGGCCGAGGCGGCCGAAAGCAATCCGAGCGCCCGCGAGACGCTCACCATGATGCGCAGGAGCGCGGAGTTGGCGGAGACGACCGACAGCTATGTCTGCTCCGACTCGGGCGTGCCGGTCTACGTGGTCAAGCTCGGCACCGCGGCCCGGCTCGACGGCGACATCAAGCAGGCCATCGTCGATGGCTTCGAGCATCTGGTCGCCACCATCGAGCCGCCGATCCTAGCCCATGTCACCAATCCGCTGACGCTCGAGCGCGGCCACGCGGGCAAGGACATGCCGCTCATCACCTGGGACCTGATCGGCGGCGCCGACTACCTCGACATGACCTGCGCGCCCAAGGCGCTCGGCTCGGGGCGCTGGGCGGCGCTGGAGATCTTCAGCTTCCCGGGGCTCGACGTGATCGAGCGCTACGTCATGGACTGCGTCATGAAGGCGGGCTCGCAGCACTGCCCGCCGGTCGTCATCGGCGTCGGCATCGGCGGCTCCTTCGACCACTGCGCCAAGCTCGCCAAGCTGGCCACGCTGCGCCCGATCGGCGAGCCCAACCCCGAGCCCGTGCTCGCCGACATGGAGGCGCGGCTGCGCAAGGCGGTGAACGCCACCGGCTTCGGGCCGATGGGCACGGGCGGCGACACCACGGCGCTCGCGGTCCATGTCGACTACGCGGCCGGGCACGGCTTCACCCCGGTCGCGGTCTGCTTCAACTGCTGGATCAACCGGCGCACTCGCGCCCGGCTCTACGACGACGGCCGGGTCGAGCGCATCGAGTAGCGTCCCCATGTCGGCGCACCATCGTCTCGAACTACCGCTGTCCGAGGCCGACGTGCGCGGCCTCGCCGTGGGCGACCTGGTCACGCTCGACGGCGAGATCGTGCTGACCGCGGGGCTGCCGACGCACGAGCGCATCCGCGAGCACATGGAACAAGGCCGCGCGCTGCCGATCGACCTCAAGGGCGCTGCCTTCTTCCACCTCGGCAGCATGAGCCGCGACGCCGCGGGCGGCTTCGAGGTGCTCTACATGAACCCGACGACGAGCACCCGCTTCAACCCGTTCATGCCCGATTTCATCCGCCGCTTCGGCCTGCGCGCGGTGGGCGGCAAGGGCGGGCTCGACGACGCCTGCGCCAAGGCGATGGCGGAGATGGGCTGCGTCTACCTCTCGTTCCTCGGCGGCGGGGCGCAGCTCCATACGGGCGCCATCCGCGAGGTCGTCGAGGTCGCCTGGAACGATCTCGTCGCGCACTACCGCCTGGTGAAGCTGCGCGTCGAGGGGCTCGGGCCCCTTACCGTCGCCATCGACGCCCACGGCAACAACGCCTACGAGCAGCTCAAGCAAACGGCGGCCGAGCGCATGCCCGGGATCCTGGCCGAGCTCGACCGGGAGCGCGGCGGCGCCTGATCCTGCTCAAACAGGAGAGCAGCATGTGTCCCCCTCCCCCTCTAAAGAGGAGGAGGGGAAATGGGGCGTTGCGACTGAGTTCCGCAGAACTGCCTCACCCCGCCGAAAGCACGCGCACCGGGGCGCCGTCGAGCCAGGCGCGGATGTCCTCGACCGCGCCGGCGAAATAGGCGCGGTAGGTGTTCTCGGTCACGTAGCCCAGATGCGGGGTGGCGACGAGGTTGTCGAGCGTGCGGAAGGGGTGGTCGGCGGGCAAGGGCTCGGGATCGTAGACGTCGAGCGCGGCCCCGGCGATGCGGCGCGCGCGCAAGGCGGCGATCAGCGCCGCCTCGTCGACGATCGGACCGCGCGCCGTGTTGACGAGGACCGCGCCCGGCTTCATGCGGGCGAGCAGGTCGGCGCCGATGAGCCCGCGGGTCTCGGCGTTGAGCGCCAGGTGGACGGTGACGACGTCGGCCGTCCCGAACAGCTCTTCGAGCGTGGCGCAACGCTCGACCCCGAGCTCGGCGGCGCGCGCGTCCGTCAGGCTGCGGCTCCAGGCCGAGACCTCCATCTCGAAGGCCCTGGCGACCCGGGCGACCCGGCCGCCGAGGTTGCCGAGGCCGACGACGCCGAGGCGCTTGCCGTTGAGGTCGCCGCCCACCGTGGTCTGCCAGGGCCCATTGGCGCGCAGGCCGGCGACCTCGTCGGGGATGTGCCGCAGCAACGCCAGGATGAGGCCCCAGGTGAGCTCCGCCGTGGTGCCCGGCGCGCTCGGCGTGCCGCAGACGGTGACGCCGGCATCGGCGGCGGCCTCAAGGTCGATCGAAGCGTTCCGCATGCCGGTGGTGATCAGCAGCTCGAGGTTGGGGAGCGCGCCGATCAGCGCCGCGTCGAAGGGCGTGCGCTCGCGCATGGCGACGACGATCGGGAACTCCTTGAGGCGCGCGGCCACCGCCGCGGGGTCGTCGAGATGGTCGTTGAAGACCACCGGCTCGACCTCGCCCGCGATGGGTGTCCAGTCGGCCATCGAGAGGGCCACGTCCTGGTAGTCGTCGAGGATGGCGCAGCGCTGCATCGAACCCGCCCTCCGCTCATTCCGCCTGGAGCAGGTCGTGATCAGATCGAATCACTTCTCGATCCGACCTGATCACGACCTGCTCCATTATCAAATAGTTAGATCGGATTCACGCATTTGGGCTGGATCAATTTTTGATCCAACCCAAATGCGATCCGATCTAGCGCCCCTTGAAGACGGGCTTGCGTTTCTCCACGAAGGCCCGCTGGGCTTCCTTGGCGTCCTTCGAGTGGGAGAGGTCGACGGTGACGGTCTGCTCGTAGCGATAGGCGTCGCGGGCCGGCATCTCCTCGACCACGTTGAAGGCGCGCTTGACCTGGCGGATCACGTGCGGGCTCTTCTCGGCGATGGTGAGCGCGATCTTCATCGCCTCCTCCATCAGCCGGTCGCGCGGCGGGCAGGCCTGGATGATGCCGAGGCGGTAGAGCTCGGCCGCGGGCACCCGGGCGGCGGTGAAATACATGGTGCGGGCCTGGGACTTGCCGAGGTGGCGCATCAGGAAGCTGGCGCCGCCGGCGAGGCCGACGTCGACCTCGGGCATCGAGACGTAGGCGTTCTCCGAGGCGAGCATGATGTCGCAGGCGAGCATGAGCGCGAAGCCGGCGCCGAGCGCCGGGCCGTTCACCGCCGCGATCACCGGGCAGGCGCAGTCGGAGACCGAATAGAAGAACTCGCGCACCACGCGGTTGTGGCGCACGTAGTCGCCGGGCTGGCGGACCATGCCGACGCGCTCCTTCACGTCGGCGCCGGCGGAGAAGATGTCGCCGGTGCCGGTGAGGATCGCCACCCGCACGTCGTCGCGGTCGCCGATGGTGTCGACGATCCGCGTCAGCTCGTCGCGCGTCGCCCGGTTCTGCGCGTTGACCGGCGGCCGGTCGAAGGTGATGGTGGCGACGTAATCGGCGACGTCGAGGCGGAAGTGCTCGAGCTCCATGGCGGCGGTTCCCCCGGTTGTCCTGGTCGGCCCAAGGGGAGGTATCCGGGATGGCGGGCGGAGTCCAGCGGGTCGGGTGAAAACGCGCAGGGCGCCGCCCGCGGGCGGGTTCGATCGTGCGCCGGCCCCTACCCCTTCGCCAGCTTGATCAGCTTGACTTGCGTGTCGGCGAGCTGGGCGGGGTCGAAGGCCTTGCCGGTGGCGATGAGGCGCTTGCAGGCGCCCATGTCGCGGCCCGAATTGACCGTGTTCACGGCGACGATCTTGCCGCCCTTCATGTAGAAGAGCGTGAACGACCCGGACGCGGGCTCGCCGCGCCAGACGAGCTCGTCGTGGCCCTCCGGCATGCCGAGCATCTGCAGGTTGACGTCGTACTGGTCGGACCAGACCCAGAGCGAGTCCTCGTAAGCGCTCGGCTCCCCGCTCACCATGTTGCGGGCGACCGCCATCGCCTGGTCCTGCGCGTTCTGGTAGCTCTCCAGGCGCACGCGGCGGCCGAGGAAGGCGTTGGGCTGGTTGGCGACGTCGCCCGCGGCCCAGACGTGCGGGTCCGAGGTGCGGCCGAACGCGTCGACGGTGATGCCGTTGTCGCAGGCGATGCCCGCCTCTTCGGCCAGCTCGACATTGGGGAGGATGCCGATGCCGATGACCACGAGATCGGCGGGCACCGGCTCGTCGCCGTCGAGGACCACGCTCGCCACCTTGCCGTAGCCGTCGATCTCGACGATCTTCGCACCGAGCCGGAGGTCGACGCCGTGGCCGCGGTGGATCTCCTCGAAATGCCGGCCGATCTCGGGCGCCACGGCGCGTCCCATCAGGCGGTCGGCGGCCTCGAGCACGGTGACGGCGCAGCCGCGCGAGCGCGCCGAGGCGGCGCATTCGAGGCCGATGAAGCCGCCGCCGATCACCACGACGCGGGCATCGGGGGTGAGCCGGGCGCGGATCGCCTGGGTGTCGCGGTAGTCGCGGAGATAGTGGACCTCGGGCAGCTCGGCGCCGGAGACCGGCAGCTCGCGCACCCGCGCCCCGGTGGTGAGGAGGAGCTTGTCGTAGCGGAGCTCGCCGCCGTCGGCGAGGGTCACGGTCTTCGCGGCCGTGTCGAGGGCGACCGCCGTCTCGCCCTTGAGCAGCTCGACGTCGTGCTCCTCGTACCAGGCCGGATCGTGCAGGCGCGCGCGCTCGAGGCCGTCGTCGGTCTGCAAGAGCTCCTTCGACAGCGGCGGGCGCTCGTAGGGCTCGAAGGCCTCCTCGCCGACCAGGATCACCGCGCCCTCGAAACCGGCGGCGCGCATCGCCTGGGCCGCCCGCCCGCCGGCGTGGCCCGCGCCCACGATCACGATGGTCTGGTTCGACATGGCTCGCCCGGTCCTGGTCCCGCGCTATGTCTTCTCGGGCAGCAGCGCCACGGTCGAGGTGGCGTGCACCGCCGGGTCGTCGCTGCCGTCGGGGCGGAGGAAGATCTCGCCGAAGGCCAGGGTACGGCCGAGCCGCACCACCCGCGCCTCGGCGATCACGTCGGCATCCACCACCGCCTTCATCATCGCCGTGGTCTGGCCGACCGTGGTCATCGGACGTACCCGGCCCGAGGCGCCGATCATGGCGAAGACCATCGCCGTGTCGGCCAGCGACATCAGCGCCTGGCCGCAGATCATGCCGCCCTCGCGGCACAGGTGCTCGCCGAAGGCCATGCGCAGCACCGCGCGCTCGGGGCCGATCTCCTCGATCGTGACGTTGAGCCCGTGCAGCCACGGCGCGAAGGCCTCCTCGAAGAACCGCTGGGCGGTCTCCACGGTAACGTCACTCATGCCCCAGGCCTTCCCGGTTGCCGCGTTTCCCGACCGGCGCGATATGACCGGGCGCGACCGGCCGGGTCAAGCCCGGGGGTCGCCACGCGCGCACCCGCCATGCGGCGGCGGGAAAGGCCTTGAGGAAACCGGCCCGCCGCCGGACAATGCGCCGCCGGGGGGCTCGTCGGGCACGTCAGCCACGTCAGCCACGATCGGGACGACGGATTGGGTCGGCGCCGGGAACGGCGGCCGCAAGCGGAGAGGTCTTGGGCCAGGGACGCCCGGACGAGCGCAAGGGAAGGTTTGGATGACCAGCAGTGCGGCGGCCACGGGGCTGCAGAAGACCCTCGCCGAGGGCAAGTTCGCGATCACCGCGGAGGTGACCCCGCCGCTCTCGGCCTCGGCCGATGCGCTGATGGAGAAGGCCGCGCACCTGAAGGGCGTGGTCGACGCGGTCAACGTCACCGACGCGGCGAGCGCCCGGGTGCACATGTCGAGCGTCGCCTCGGCCGCGATCCTGGCGCGCGAGGGGATCGAGCCGGTGGTGCAGATGACCTGCCGGGACCGCAACCGCATCGCGCTCGAATGCGACCTCCTGGGGGCCTCGGCGCTCGGCGTGCACAACGTGCTGATCCTCGGCGGCGACGACCCCAAGGCGGGCGACCATCCCGACGCCAAGCCGGTCTTCGACCTCGACAGCCGGGCGCTGATCGAGGTCGCCGCGCGGATGCGCGACCAGGGCAAGCTGCCCTCGGACCGCGAGATCAAGCCGCCGCCGACGCTCTTCATCGGCGCCGCCGACCTGCCGATCGACCCGCCCGCCGACTGGACGCCCGACGGGCTCGCCGCCAAGATCGACGCCGGCGCCGGCTTCGTGCAAACCCAGTTCTGCTTCGACCTCGGCGTGGTGCGGCGCTACGCCGAGCGGCTCGGCGAGCACGGGATCACCGATCGCGTCGGCATCCTGATCGGCATCGGCCCGCTGGCCTCGGCGCGCTCGGCGCGCTGGATGCGCGACAACCTGTTCGGCACGATCATCCCCGACGAGGTGGTCGAGCGCATGGACGGCGCCGACGACCCCAAGGCCGAGGGCGTGGCGATCTGCGCCGAGCTGCTGCAGGGGCTGGCCGAGATCCCGGGCATCGCCGGGGCGCATCTGATGGCCCCGCTGAACGAGAAGGCGGTGCCCGCGACGGTCGAGCGCGCCGGGGTGCGGGGGCGGAAGCGGGCCTGACAGGATTTTAGCGCGCCCGCCTAAGTCCTTGAGATTCCTGACCTCGCCATGCCGCAGGTGAATCATGTCGCGGCAACATATGCACGGAGGTCATGGATTTCCGTGCCAAGCTCCGCTCGTGCGCTCCCTCGTTCCCGGCAAATGACTTAGATCGGATCGCATTTGGGCCGGATCATAAATTGATCCGGCCCAAATGCGTGAATCCGATCTAACTATTTGGTAATAGAGCAGATTCACGTGATTAGGTCGAATCAAGAAGTGGTTCGACCTAATCACGACCTGCTCTAGGCTCTGTCACGACGGCCGGCCCGGCCGCGCCCTTGGAACGCCCCAGGAAGGAGAGCCATTATGATCGTCGAGCTACGCACCTACACGACACAGTCCGGCAAGGTCCCCGCGTTCACGAAGGCCTATCAGGAACTCGGCGAGCACATCCAGGTTCCGATCCTCGGCGGCCTCATCGGCGCCTTCACGACCGAGATCGGGCCGCTCAACCAGGTGATCCACCTGTGGGGCTACGAGGACCTGGCCGACCGCGCCAGGCGCCGCGCCGAGCTCGCCGCCAACCCGGATTGGGGCACGTACATAAAGGAAGCGGTGCCGCTCCTCGATCAGATGGAAAACAAGATCATGATGCCCTTGCCCTGGTCGCCCGTGAAGTAGGCGGTCGCGATACCCGTGCGGGCGACCATCCTTCGAGGCCGCCTGCGGCGGCACCTCAGGATGAGCATGTTGATTAGCCCAAAAGCCAAAGCTCATCCTGAGGTGCGAGCGCCAGCGAGCCTCGAAGGATGGACGGCAGACAAACTGTCGGGAACTTGGTCTCAGGCGAGGCCGGTCTTGCCCATGGCGAGGAACTTGTCGCGGCGGTCGCGGCGCAGCACGCCGCCTTCCCTGGCGAGCATCGGCTGGAGCGCCTCTTCGATCGCGTCGCCGAGCGCGGCGATGGCGACATGGGGCTCGCGGTGGGCGCCGCCGAGGGGCTCGGGCACGATGGCGTCGATGACGCCGAGCTCGAGCAGGTCCTCGGCGGTCATGCGGAGCGCCTCGGCCGCCTCCTTGGCCTGGTCGCCCGAGCGCCAGAGGATCGAGGCGCAGCCCTCGGGCGAGATCACCGAATAGATCGCGTGCTCCATCATCAGCACGGCGTTGCCGACGGCGAGCGCGATGGCGCCGCCGGAGCCGCCCTCGCCGATGATGACGGAGACCAGCGGAACCCGGAGGTTGAGGCAGATCTCCATCGAGCGCGCGATCGCCTCGGCCTGGCCGCGCTCCTCCGCGCCCTTGCCCGGATAGGCGCCGGAGGTGTCGACGAGGGTGATGACGGGGAGGCTGAAGCGGTCGGCGAGCAGCATCAGCCGCTGGGCCTTGCGGTAGCCTTCGGGCCGCGCGGCGCCGAAATTGTGGATGATGCGCGAGTCGGTGTCGTCGCCCTTCTCGGTGCCGACCACCATCACCGACTGGCCGCGGAAGCGCCCGAGGCCGCCGAGCACCGCCTGGTCCTCGGCGAAGGCGCGGTCGCCGGCGAGCGGCGTGAAGTCCTCGATCAGCGCGTCGACGTAGTCGGAGAAATGCGGCCGGTCGGGATGGCGCGCGACCTGCACCTTCTGCCACGGGGTGAGCTTGGAATAGGTCTGCTTGAGGAGCCGGTTGACCTTCTCCTGAAGCTTGGTGACCTCGTCGGCGATGTTGAGCTCGCCCGCCTCGGTCAGGTGACGAAGCTCCTCGATCTTGCCTTCGATCTCAGCGATCGGTTTTTCGAAGTCGAGGAAGGTGGGCATGGGGCCTAGACTATACACAGGGGCGGGCGGCGGGTCATCCCGGACGTGCGCCGAGCGCACGCCAGGCGCTCGGCCGTCACGGCCGAACACGTGGTGAGACCGCGCGGCGGACGCAAGTGCCCCAGTCTGCGCCCGCCGGCCCTAAGGTTTCGTCAACGCCGCCGCGGGTCCGCGTCGGCCGCCCGATGCGTCAGGCGTTCCGGTAGACCGCCGTCTCGAATTCGAGATAGAGCGGCAGCGACTTCACGTCGGCGAAGGGCAGCACCTGGCTGAGATAGGCGCCGCCGATCCCCCTGGCCGGGTCGATCCAGTAGTAGGAGTTGGCGAGGCCGGCCCAGGCGAGGCTGCCGGGGCTGCGGCCGGTCGGCGTCTCGGCCTCGTTGATCATGAAGGTGAGGCCCCAGCTCTTCTCCAGGCCCGGGAAGAACTCGGCGTCGTTGGAGAAGGGCGGCATCACCGTCTTCAGGGGCGCTACGCGGCAGCCGCCCATCTGGTTGACCGACATCGCCTCCACGGTCTCGGGCTTCAGCACCTGCGCGCCGTTCGCCTTGCCCTTGTTGAGGATCATGCGCACGAACTTCAGGTAATCGCCGACGCTCGAGTAGAGCCCGCCGCCGCCCATCTCGAACTCCGGCTCCTGCTCCAGGATGAGGTCCATCGGCCCGAGGCCGCCGTCCTCGTCGCGGCCGTGGATCTTGGCCAGGCGCGCGTGCATGTCTGGGGTGATCTTGAAGGCGGTGCTCGCCATGCCGAGCGGCTCGAAGACGTTCGCCTTCATGTAGGCGCCGAGGCGCTGGCCGCTCACCGCCTCGACCATCTTGCCGGCCCAGTCGATGCCGATGCCGTAGTCCCAGCGCTCGCCCGGATCGAAGGTGAGCGGCGTGCTGAGCGCGGCGTCCTGGCAGGTGGTGACCTGGGGCGTGCCGGTGGCCTCCTGGTAGCGCAGGATGTCGGGGTTCCAGATCTCGTAGGAGTAGCCCGAGGTATGGGTGAGGAGATGGCGCAGCGTGACCGGCGTCCTGGGCGGGCGCGTCTTGGGCTGGCCGTCGTCGCCGAAGCCGTCGAGCACGCCGACCTGGCCCAGATGCGGGATCACATCGCCCGCGGGAGCATCGAGATCGAGCTTGCCCTGCTCGACCAGCTGCATCGCCGCCGCCCCGGTGACGGCCTTGGTCATCGAGGCGATCCAGCCGACGGTGTCGGGCGTCATGGGCGCGCCTTCGCCGATCACCCGCTCGCCGAAGCCGCCTTCATAGATCGTATCGGACGCGCTGGTGGCGGCGGCGACGACGCCGGGCGCCGCGCCCTCGGTGACGCCTTGCTGCAATAGCGCATCGGCCGTGTTGCTGAGTGACATGGGCTGACCCCTCCCTGGTGCGGAACGTTCGGTGCGGCCCGGGTGATTCTTTTTGAGAAGTGCGCACGCCGACACGCCGGCCGGCCCATCGCGCCGATCGTCTGCCCGGGCCTTGGTGAGGAATGATACCCGCGTGTGCGGCCCATGAGAACCGCGCGCGTGGCGTGAGTTTCGTACTAACAGTTAAACGGCGGTCGCGTAACGGATCGATCGGTCACTCGTGCACGCGGATCGAGCGAATCATGCGATCCCGGGCGGCGGACCATACCGGGCGTTTGGCGACGTCGCTATTGAAGGCGATCAGCAACAGCCCACCGCGGAGGACAGTCCCGACCGTGTAGTTGTCAATGCGTCGGCCGCCCTGCGGGGACGGCGCCGGCCGCTCCAGAAATGCCAGCATGAAGGACCGGCCACCCCAATTGGCCATCGCCATACGGATGATCCGTGCCTTGGGCTGGTGTTTCGGCAAACCCTCGCGCAGGCGATCGAGGACCTCCCGCAGCCCGCCGGGCTTCATGGGCAGTGCGGTATGTTTAAGGGTGATACTGATGGCCCGCCCCCGATCGGTGATCACGAGATCAGGCAAATCACTACCCGGATGGGAGCGCCGGATTTCGGCGACCGAAAAGACCTGGGAATCCCGCGGCACCAGCATGCTGACGCGGCCGCCCAGGAAGATGCGGCGGACCAACTCCGCCTGCGCGACCTCATCCGCCGACGCTGCGCCGAACATGAGTGCGGAGCCGAGCATCGTGACCGCGAAGAGGCCCCTCATACGCATGGTTCGTTGCTCGAACCGCGATCGCCCTACCCGCCGCCAATCTGCTCGGCGATCTGGACCAGGTTCTCGGCCTGGCGGATCGAGGCGATGTCGATGAGGCGGCCGTCGAGGGTGGCGGCGCCCCTGCCCTCCTTCTGGGCCTGCGCCATCGCCTCGAGGATGCGCCTGGCCTTGGTGACCTCCTTCTCCGAGGGGCTGTAGCATTCGTTGGCGAGGTCGACCTGGCTCGGGTGGATGGCCCATTTGCCGTCGCAGCCGAGCACGGCGGCGCGCATCGCCTGGGCGCGGTAGCCCTCGGCGTCGCCGAAATCGCCGAAGGGCCCGTCGATCGGGCGGAGGCCGGCGGCGCGCGCGGCGATCACCATGCGCGAGATCGGGTAGTGCCACATGTCGCCCCAAAAGTATTCCCGCGCCGCTTTCTCGCCGTCTTCGGGCTTGTCGGTGAGCACGCCGTAATCGGGGTTGGGGCCGCCGATCTGGGTGGTGCGCGCCTTGGTCGAGGCGGCGTAATCCGCCACGCCGAAATGCAGGCTCTCGTTGCGCGGGCTGGCCTTGGCGATCGCGTCGACATTGGCCATGCCGAGCGCGGTCTCGATGATCATCTCGAAGCCGATGCGCTTCTTGCGCGCCTTCGCCGTCTCGATCTGGGTGACCAGCATGTCGAGCGCGTAGATGTCGGCGGCGGTGCCGACCTTGGGGATCATGATGAGGTCGAGGCGCTCGGAGGCCTGCTCCAACACGTCGACCACGTCGCGGTACATGTAATGCGTGTCGAGGCCGTTGATGCGCACCGACAAGGTCTTGTCGCCCCAGTCGACGTCGCCGATCGCCTCGATGACGTTCTTCCTCGCCTGTTCCTTGTCGTCGGGGGCGACGGCGTCCTCGAGGTCGAGGAAGATCACGTCGGCCGCGCCCTTGGCGGCCTTCTCGAAGAACTTGGGGCTGCTGCCCGGCACGGCGAGCTCGGAGCGGTTGAGCCGCGGCGTGGCCTGGTCGACGATGGTGAAGCTCATATTGTGAAGCTCATGGGGGCGGTCCTTGGCGGGGGCGGGGGCGGGGGCGGCCTCGCCCTTCGTCCCTCGACAGGCTCGGGTTGAAGAAGCGCACGGTGAGGCCAACGGTTTTCGCTCGTTCAAGAGGCCCTCATGCTGGGCTTGTCGAAGCATGCCGGCCGGGCGGACGCGCGGGCGTTGCATCCGCACCGAACGCTTTTTAGGCCCCCACCCCGCGCTTGGCCAGCGGGTGGTGCTGCTGGACCAGGGTCTTCAGGCGCTCCTCGAGGACGTGGGTGTAGATCTGCGTGGTCGAGATGTCGGCGTGGCCGAGCATCTTCTGCACCGAGCGGAGATCGGCGCCGTGCGAGAGCAGGTGGGTGGCGAAGGCATGGCGCAACACGTGCGGGCTCACCTTGGCCGGGTCGAGGCCGGCGGCGAAGGCGAGCGCCTTCAGCATCTGGCCGAAGCGCTGGCGCGTCAGGTGCCCCGCCCCGGCGCGCGAGGGGAAGAGATAGGGCGAGGATGCGCCGGGCTTGAGGAACTGCTCGCGTGCGGCGAGATAGGCGGCGACGGCGTCGCGCGCCGGCACCGAGAGCGGCACGATGCGCTCGCGCCCGCCCTTGCCGGTGACGGTGAGCCAGCGCGGGTCGCGGCGCACCGCGGCGAGCGGCAGCGAGACCAGCTCGGAGACCCGCAGGCCGGTGGCGTAGAGCGTCTCGGCGAGCGCCACGAGGCGGATGCCCTCGGCGCCCTTGTCCTGGCGGGCCGTGACCAAGAGCGCGTCGACCTCGGCCTCGGAGAGCAGCTTGGGCAGGGCGCGGCCCTGGCGCGGGCTGTCGATGGTCTGGCAGGGATCGTCGCCGCGAATGCCTTCGGCGAAGAGGAAGCGGTGGAACTGGCGGATCGCCGAGAGCTGGCGCGCCGCCGTGCGCGCGGAGAGCCCGGCGGCGGCGAGGGTCGCGAGATAGCCCCGGATCGTCTCGGTGTCGGCGGCCTCGGGCGCCCGGCCCCGCCCGGCCGCGTAGCCGGCGAAGGCGGTGAGGTCGCGCGCGTAGGCGTCGAGCGTGTTCTTCGCCGCCCCCCGCTCGGCCGAGCACATCTCCAGGAAGGACGCCACGTGGCGGCTCTCGGGCGCCGCCGCCTTGCCGGTCGCGGTGGCGGCGGCGCTCACAGGCGGTTCGCGATGGCGGATTCGAGCGCCACGGCGCGCAGCTCGGCGATCAGCCCGACCTCGCGCAGGCTAAGCAGCACGTGGCGGAGGTCGACGTCGTCGAGGTTCGAGAGATCGCCGTCCTCGATGCCCTCGAGCACGGCCAGCACGGTCTCGCCGCGGCGCTCGGCGACCGCGGCCGCCCGCATGCCGCGCCAGAGCCGCGGGATGGCGCCGCCGGCGCGCGCCTCGGCGAGGCGCGGCAGCAGCGCCGCCCAGTCGGTGGCCCGCGCGTCCTTGTCATCCAAGGCCTCGAACAGCGCGTGCAGGATGGCGATGCGCCGCTCCGCCACCCGGCGCCCGTCGCGGCGCTGCAATTGCACCCACTGCTGGAGGCGGCCGTCGTCCCAAAGGATGCGCTCGGGCGTCGCCAGCCTAGCGAGCGGCCAGAGATGCGCCGCCGCCTCGTTGCCCGCCGGGCCGTCGAGCAGGAGGCGGTACCAGGTGGTGGCGAGCTGGACCTCGCCCGCCGTGTAGAGCGCGCGCGCGGCGAAGGGGGCGAAGCGGCGGAGCGCCGGGTCGGGCGCCATGTCGGCGACGAAGGGCGCGAAGACCCGCGCCGCGAGCGGGTAGCCGCCGTGCTTGGCCGCCAGCGCCCAGGCGGTGCGCAGGATCTGCGCGCGCTTGCCCGGGTTCCGCTCCCGGGCCGCGGCCTTGAAGAGGCGGGCGCGGGCGCGGGCGTCGAAGCTCTCGCGGGCCAGCGCCACGGCCTTGGCGATCTCGGCTTCCTCGATCGGCATCGCCGCGTAGACCTGCCCGAGCTCGGCGCCGCTGAGCGCGCCCGCGGCCGCGGCCTTCTCGGCGGCGGCGAGGCGGAGCGCCGGCGGCGCCTCCTTGGTGAGCGCGATCGTGCGCAGGACCGCGAGATCGCCGCTCTCCGCCGCGTCGGCCGGCAACGGAACCTCGAGCGCCGCCATCAGCGCCAGATGGCCGGGCGTCGGCGCCTTCAGCGAGGCGACCTCGAGCTTCGCGCCGGCGCCCTTGGCGTCCTGGGATGCCGCCTCGACCAGCGCCTCCCAGGCCTCGTCGGGAATGCCGTCCTGCTCGCGCAGCAGGCCGAGCGCAAGCATTGCCTTGTCGGTGGCCTTGGCGAGCGCCAGGCAGACCACGTTGGCGCGCTGCAGGGCCTTGGTGTCGTGGTCCTCAAGATTGCGCCCGACGGTGTCGCAGGCGCGCTTGGCGTCCCCGGCGAGGAAGGCGCTGTCGGCCTGCAGCATCGCCGTCCTCGGCCCGGTGAGCGACTTGGGAGCGGCCCGGGCGAGCGCCTCCGCGCCGCTGACCGCGCCCATGGCGTAGAGCCGGCCGAGACGGATGGTGACGAGGCTCTCGCCGACGATGAGGCCGCGGGGGGCGGCCGCCTGGGTGAGCAGCAGCCGGCGCGCCAGATCGCGCAAGGCGGGCGAGCGGTAGCGTTCCGGCAGGCGCCCGGTCATGGCGACCACGATGTGGCGCGCGGTGCCGGCCCAGAGCCGCGGGCCGAGGCCGCCGTTGGCGTCGTCGAGCACGCCGACCGCCTCGGGATTGAGGCGGCCCAGGCGCTCCTCGCGAATGCCGCCTTGGCGTTCCACCGGCGGCCGCGTCGTGGCGCCGCCGGAGGGACCGCGCGGCGTCAGGCGCACCGGGGGCCCGCTCTGGGCGAGCTGGCCTTCGGCGGACCGGGCCGCTGACGACCAGGGCGTCCCCGCGGCGAGGCCGCACCCCAATGCTATGACGACGGGTGAAACTCTCATGATCGGCTCGGGCGCTCGGCTCGGATCCAGTCTCGGCGCGGCCTGCCCGGCCCGGAGGCCCTTCGCGGGCGCCCCATGCGGGCGATTGACCGTTTGGCAACAATCGTTAGCGCATTATGATTAAGGAAGCGCTGAACGAATTGCGAGCCCGGCACGCGCCCGAAGCGCGGATTTTCGACCCTGTCGGGCGGCGGCCGGGGATGGCGCGGACCGCCCCGCACGCCGCCTCGGCGGCGCGCGGAACCCTTCAAGTCGGCCCGCGGGAGACCATATATCCCCTGATGTCAGCAGACGGACAATGAGCGGAACGGTTTCCAGAACGAGCCAGACCATCGTGCTGGTCGGCCTCATGGGGTCTGGAAAGAGCAGCATCGGCCGACGGCTCGCCGAGCGGCTCGGCCTGCCCTTCGTGGACGCCGACGCCGAGATCGAGGCGGCGGCGGGCTGCTCGATCGAGGATTTCTTCGAGCGCTACGGCGAGGAGGAGTTCCGCAAGGGCGAGCGGCGGGTCATGAAGCGCCTGCTCGACGGCCCGGTCCATGTGCTCTCCACCGGCGGCGGCGCCTTCATCGACCCCGAGACCCGCGAGGCCATCGGCGCCTCGGGCATCTCGGTCTGGCTGCGCGCCGACCTCGGGACGCTGCTCGACCGGGTCGGCCGGCGCGACGACCGGCCGCTCCTCAAGGACGGCGACCCGGAGGCAATCCTGAAGTCGCTGATGGACGAACGCTATCCGGTCTATGCCGAGGCCGATATCACGGTCGACAGCACCGACGGGCCGCCGCGCATCACCGTCGACCGCGTCACCGAGGCGCTCGACGCCTATATCGCCGACCGGGCCGGGCGCGCCGCAGGAAGCGCGACGTGAGCGGCGCGGCATGACCGGCGAAGGCCCTAGTCCCGCCGACACCGTGACCGTGGCGCTGGGCGCGCGGTCCTACGAGATCGCCGTCGGCGCGGGGCTGCTCGACGAGGCCGGGGCGCGGCTCAGGCGCCTGAGCGGGCGCCGCCCGGTCCTGGTGATCTCCGACGAGCGGGTCGCCGGGCTCTATGGCGAGCGCTTGACGAGCTCGCTGACGACGAGCGGCATGCCCTGCCAAAGCATCGGTGTGCCCCCGGGCGAGACGACCAAGTCCTTCGACGCCTTCGCGCGGCTCGCCGAGGAGGCGCTGGGGCGCGGCGTCGAGCGGGGCACGGTGATCGTGGCGCTGGGCGGCGGCGTGGTCGGCGATCTCGCCGGCTTCCTCGCCGCCACGCTGCTGCGCGGGCTCGACTTCGTGCAGGTCCCGACCACGCTGCTCGCCCAGGTCGACAGCTCGGTCGGCGGAAAGACCGCGATCAACGCGCGCGCCGGCAAGAACCTGGTCGGCGCCTTCCACCAGCCGCGGCTGGTGCTGGCCGACGTCGCCACGCTCGACACGCTCGATCCGCGCGAGCTGCGCGCGGGCTACGCCGAGACGGTGAAGTACGGCCTCATCGACGATCCGGCCTTCTACGACTGGTGCGAGGCGAACGCCGGCGCGCTGCTGGCCGGCGACGCGGCGGCGCGGCGGCATGCCGTGGTCGCCGCCTGCCGCGCCAAGGCCCGCATCGTCGCCGGGGACGAGCGCGAGGCCGGCGCCCGGGCGCTCCTCAACCTCGGCCATACCTTCGGCCACGCGCTGGAGGCGGCGGCGGGCTATGCGGGCGCGCTGCTGCACGGCGAGGCCGTCGCCATCGGCATGGTGATGGCCTTCGACCTCTCGGTCTCGCTCGGCCTGTGCCCGCCGGAGGACGCCGCGCGGCTGCGGCGCCATCTGGCGGCGCACGGCCTGCCGACCGGGCTCGACGTCGCCGCCTTCGCCGGCGGCGCGCCCGCCTCCGCCGATCTGATCGACCGCATGGCCGCCGACAAGAAGGTCAAGGACGGCCGCATCCGCTTCGTGCTGACGCGCGGCATCGGCCAGGCCTTCGTCGCCGGGGACGTCGCCCCCGAGGCCGTGCGCGAGCTGCTCGACCGCGCGGCGGCGGCCTGACCGCCCGCGCCGCACGCCGACCTGTCCAATGGACGCTGACCCATGATCATCGAATACATCCTGTCCACGATCGGCGTCATCGCCGTTCTGCTGCTCTTCTCCGCCTTCTTCTCCGGATCGGAAACCGCGCTCACCGCGGTCTCGCGCCTGCGCATGCACGAGCGCGAGCGCCAGGGCGATCACCGCGCCGCGCGGGTCAACGCCCTGATCGACCACCGCGAGCGGCTGATCGGCTCGATCCTGCTCGGCAACAACCTGGTCAACATCGGCGCCTCGGCGCTGGCGACCGGGCTCCTGGTCGAGTTCTTCGGCGGTCGCGGCATCGTCTATGCGACGCTCGGCATGACCCTCCTGGTGCTGATCTTCGCCGAGGTGATGCCCAAGACTTACGCGATCTACAACCCCATCCGGGTCTCGCTCGCGGTGGCGCCGGTGATGCGGGTCATCGTGATCGTGCTGTCGCCGGTGGTGCGGGCGGTCCAGTTCGTGGTGAACGGCACGCTGACGATTTGCGGCGTGCGCATCCAGTCCGGGCGCAGCATCCTCGCCGCCGAGGAGGAGCTGCGCGGCGCTATCGAGCTGCACCAGGGGCCCGAGGCAGCGGAGGTCGAGGACGAACGGCGGATGCTGCGCTCGATCCTCGACCTGGGCGACGTCGACGTCGACGAGGTGCTGACCCATCGCAGCGAGCTGCATACCGTCAACGCCGACGCGCCGGTCGCCGAGATCGTCGAGGCGGTGCTGAAGAGCCCCTACACGCGCATCCCCGCCTGGCGCGACGAGCCCGACAACATCGTCGGCGTGATCCACGCCAAGGCGCTGTTCATCGCCACCCAGAAGGCCGGCGGCGCGGTCGACAAGCTGAACGTCGCCGAGAGCTGGCAGACGCCGTGGTTCATCCCGGAATCGACCAACCTGCTCGACCAGCTGCGCGAGTTCCGCGCCCGGCGCGAGCATTTCGCCATCGTGGTCGACGAATACGGCGCGCTCATGGGCGTGGTCACGCTGGAGGACATCCTGGAGGAGATCGTCGGCGAGATCGAGGACGAGCACGACAGGTCGAGCCCCGGCGCGGGGCTGCCCGGCGTGCGCGACGAGAAGGACGGCAGCTTCGTGGTCGAAGGCGCGGTCACCATCCGCGACCTCAACCGCGAATTCGGCTGGGACCTGCCCGACGAGGCGGCGGCGACGATCGCCGGCCTGGTGATGCACGAGGCGCGGCGGATCCCCGAGAGCGGCCAGGTCTTCGCCTTCCACGGCTTCCGCTTCGAGGTGCTGCGGCGGCGCAAGAACCGCATCGTGGCGCTGCGCCTGGCGCCGCTCAACGGCCAGGTCGAGGCCGCCGCCGGGGACAAGGCCAAGACCGCCGGCTGACCGGCGCTCGTGGCTCTGCCTGGCGCGCCGGTTGACCGGCGCGGGGGCGGCTGACTATATCAGCGACACGCTTTTTGCACTGCACAATTCCGGACCCCGTGCCATGCCCCTTCCGCCGCCCGCCGCCCGCGCGCCCCTGCACGAGCGCCGCCTGACGATCGACGGCTTCGAACGCGAGGACGGCCTCTACGACATCGAAGGGCGCATCGTCGACACCAAGACCTACGCCTACGACAGCGACTGGCACGGCCGCGTCGAGCCGGGCACGCCGGTGCACGACATGACGATCCGGCTGACCGTCGACGACCGGTTGAAGATCCGCGAAGTCGCGGCGGTGACCGACCGTTCGCCCTTTCCGCCATGCCGCGAGGCGGCGGTCAACTACGAGGCGCTGGTGGGGCTGATCATCGGCCCGGGATGGACCCGCGCGCTGCGCCAGCGGGTCGGCGGCACCGCCGGCTGCACGCATATCACGGAGCTGCTGAGCCAGGTTGCCACCGTGGCCTTTCAGACCATGGTGAAGAAGCGCGAGGAAGAACGCATGAAGCGCCGAATCGACGGGGATTCCGATCGCCCGAAGCAACGGCCGCTGTTGATCGGAACCTGCCACGCATTCGCAATCCACGGCGAGGTGGTCAAGCAATACTGGCCGGAATACTACAAACCGCGAGGCGCCGACGGGTCGGCCGTCCGGCCCCGGCCCGGCGGGGAAAACGAAGACACGTCGGCAGGTTAGGCCGGCGTCACCGCGGCCCGGCGCCGCCGTTCTGGCGACCGATCGCTTCGACCATCTGCAGCCTGTCGCGATCGGCGCCCCTTGCGCCCTGGTCTCGATAGTAACCCACCAGCGCAACGCGCACCGCGCCGGTGAGACTGAGCTCCCGCCGCCGCGCGTCGATCCGATTGCACAACTCGTTCACGCTGCAACGTTCGCGGCGCGCGATCTCCTCCAACGCTTCCCACAAGCTCGACTCCATTCGCATGCTCGTGCGACGACCGGTGACGGTTACGTTACGGCTAACCTGCCGGCTGGATTCGAACAACTCCTGATTTCCCCAAGGCATTTCAGCTCTCCACTCGATTGGATTTGGTCCTCGAACTAGCGCATTTCCGGATCGTTTGGCATCGCCGGCCCTCACGAGCGGAATCTGCGCTAGTCCCTGAATATTCGGATACTCTTTTATTATTCATACATGTTACCGTTATTTTGTTTATTTTATGTTATTTTTAATGTATAAAAGAATACGAGCATAATATATTATGCTTATATTTGCGAATATTCGAGTACATACTTACTATTTGCATTACAATGATCATCAGGATTGACCTTATTATTTGAGCTGGATTGGCTGGCGGCGTATGCAACGCAGTGGTCTGTGCGACGCAAAACGCCGGGCGCATCGGACGGCGACCGATGCTTCCGGCTGAACACCGACAGCCGCCTAGAGGACGCAGCGCCAGACGCCCGTCGGCGATATTGCGCGGCCGGCCGAAACCCGCACCGATACTCGCGTCAGCAGTGCGCGCGGTGGGGCGTTTCCGCCAATTGGAGCTGGTCGCGGAAGTAGCTGACCATTGCGGCGCGCACGGCGCCGGTCAGGCTCAAACCATCCCGGCAAGCGTCGATCTTGTCGCACAAGTCGTTCACGCTGCCGCCCTCGCGGCGCGCAATCTCCTCAAGCGCATCCCAGAGGCTGGTCTCCAGCCGCATGCTGGTGCGGCGGCCGGAGACCACGACGTTGCGGTTCTTCTGAACGCTCAGCTTCAAGTTTTGATCATCGGCCCAGGCCATCTCGAGCTCTCTTTACGGTAAGGGTGCAATCACGCGCACTCCGGCAAGCGACGCTTGCCGGCCCCCCGAGCTGCGGATTGTGATCATGCGCCTACTTTATCAACCAAATAAAAACTGTCAATCAAAATAGCATACATACAATGCTACATACATCATATATTATGCTATATTTGGCTTTTACTTAATATTCTAATGATTTAGTTTGCGACAACATCGGTGCGCCGATCGCGCGCAACCGGCAGCGTCGCCGCCGATCGAGGGCGCAAATTCGCGCATGGAGAGCGGACAGCGCCACCCGGGCGGAAAGCCGGATCCAATCGCGATCTGCTCAATTATTATTAATTTATGATTCCAGTGTGATTCAGCTTCCGAAGTTCGCCACCCTGGGGGTGTGACGAACTTCGCAACCATCACAATTTAAAATATGATTCCAGTGTGATTCAGCTTCCGAAGTTCGTCACCCTGGGGGTGTGACGAACTTCGCAACCATCACACTGGTGGACCGAGACCGTCCCAGCGCCTCAGCAGCGTTCGTGCGGGGGCGCCTCGACCCTTTCCAGCCTGCCCCGGTAGTAATTCACCAGCGCCGCGCGCACGGCCCCCGTGAGGCTCATGGTCCCCCGGTGCGCGTCGATCCGGCAACACAGATCGTTCACGCTGCCTCCCTCCAGACGGGCGATTTCCTCCAGCGCCTCCCACAAGCTCGACTCCAGCCGCATGCTGGTGCGCCGTCCGGAGACGACCACGTTTCGACTGACCTGCCGGCTCGACTGGAAGAACTCCTCATTTCCCCATGTCATGTTCGGTATCCCACTCGCTACTCGTGATCGACTGTCGATCCGTTTGCCGCGTGTCCCCGTCCGGCGTGTCTACCGCTGCATTTTCTGCATTTTCTGCACTTTCTTCTACGGGACATCCTATGGACGCATGACCCGGCTTTCAAACCTGAAGTAGAAAACACTTTCCAACTCTCGGAAAAGTATATTGTTTCATGACGTCATCATTGCAGTTTTATTTCAGATCAATGACGGCGGCGGCGCGAATTTCTTTCGGCCCCGGCGCCTTGGCCTCTCTCGCCTCCGGCGCCTCTAGTGTCTCGGCTCAGCTTCCCCAGGTGCGAGCGCGGTGATCGCCAGGGCATGGACCGGCCCCGCGAGCTCGTCGGCCAGCGTGCCGTGGACAAGTCGCTGACGGTCGACGCGCGACCGGCCGGCGAACGCGGCGGCGACGATGGCGACGCGAAAATGGCTCTCGCCCCCCGCCGGCGCCGACGCATGACCGGCGTGCAGGTGCGATTCGTCGACGACCTCCAACCGCGTCGGCGACAATGCCTCGGTGAGCTTGGAACGGATCGTCTCGGCCATAGACATCTTGAATCCCGCAGGCCCGCGCGTCGCACCCTGCGGGCCCGCGCGCCACACCCTGAGAAAGAAAATGGCAATCCGAACCGAAAAGTCAACAGTATACGGAGGGTTTTTACGCCAAAGGAAAAAACCCTCCCGGCGCCGATCCCCGGCGGGCCCGATCGGACCTCGTCGCGGCCGCCGCAAGGCGCGCGTATGCGCGTCAAAGCGCCTCCCTTGCCTGTTTGCAAATCGACGCCGAATCCCCATACTTATTGCCGATGGCCCGAAAGAAATCCTTCGACGACGTGTTCGATCCGCTGCGCAGAATGCGCAGCGACGAGGCGCGTCCGTGCGACCATCCGGGCTGCGCCGGACCGGGCGACTTCCGCGCGCCGCGCTCGCCGGACGATCTCAAGAGCTACTACTGGTTCTGCCTCGATCACGTCCAGGCGTATAACCGGGCCTGGAACTACTACGCCGATATGGACGAGGAGGAGATCGAGGCGCAGATCCGCTTCGACACCCAGTGGCAGCGTCCGACCTGGCCGCTTGGCGGGCGCGGCGGCTTCGATTTCGAGCGCCGCGAGGACGGCTTCGACGATCCCTTCGAGATGTTCGTGGAGGCGCGGGCCCGCGCCCAGGAGCGGCGCGACCGCCAGGAGGAGCCGTCGGTCATGCTGGGCCGCGAGGCCGCGGCGCTGGCGACGCTCGAATTATCTCCGCCGGTGACGCCCGACCGGCTAAAATCGCGCTTCAAGGAACTGGTCAAGAAGCTGCACCCCGATGCCAATGGCGGCGACAAGGAGGCCGAGGAACAGCTGCGGCTGGTGATCGAGGCCTACGCCACCCTGAAGACGACGGTCGGCGCCAAGGCGCCGTACGCCCAGCCATAGCCGGCGTGCGCCCGCCTCGCATCCCATCGCCCGGGCAACGACGCACCACGATTCCATCAAATATCACCGACACCACGCATCACCTGAGACGGAAAGCCATATCAACATGAGCCAGGAAAATTCCGCCGGAATCGGCGACGTCATGCCGAACGGCGAGCCCGACATCAAAGTCTCGGTCCGCCAGGTCTTCGGCATCGACAGCGACATGGATGTCCCCGCCTTCAGCCAGACCTCGGACCACGTGCCCGACGTCGACGAGGCCTATCGCTTCAACGCGCCGACGACGCTGGCGATCCTGGCGGGGTTCGCGCACAACCGCCGGGTCATGATCCAGGGCTATCACGGCACCGGCAAGTCGACCCATATCGAGCAGGTCGCCGCGCGCCTCAACTGGCCGTGCATCCGCATCAACCTCGACAGCCACATCAGCCGCATCGACCTGGTCGGCAAGGACGTGATCACGCTGAAGGACGGCATGCAGGTCACCGAGTTCCGCGAGGGGCTGCTGCCCTGGGCGCTGCAGCACCCGACGGCGCTGGTCTTCGACGAGTACGATGCGGGCCGGCCCGACGTGATGTTCGTGATCCAGCGCGTGCTCGAGGTCGAGGGCAAGCTGACGCTGCTCGACCAGAACCGCATCGTGCGCCCGCACCCGGCCTTCCGCCTCTTCTCGACCACCAACACAATCGGCCTCGGCGACACCACCGGGCTCTACCACGGCACCCAGCAGATCAACCAGGGCCAGATGGACCGCTGGAACATCGTGGTCACGCTCAACTACCTGGAGCACGAGGAGGAGATCGACATCGTGCTCGCCAAGGCGCCGAGCTACGACAACGCCAAGGGACGCGAGCTGATCGGCGCCATGGTGGCGGTCGCCGACCTCACGCGGAACGGCTTCATCAACGGCGACATCTCCACCGTGATGTCGCCGCGCACGGTGATCACCTGGGCGGAGAACGCCGAGATCTTCAAGGACGTCGGCACCGCCTTCGAGGTCACCTTCCTCAACAAGTGCGACGAGATCGAGCGGCCGGTGGTGGCGGAGTACTACCAGCGCTGCCTCGGCACCGAGCTGCCCTCCTCCGAACGCGCCGCGCCGGCGAACTAGGGCCGGGCGGTCCACGCAAAGCCGGCCATGGCCAAGGACGACAACCCCGTCGAGGAGATGCGGATCGTCACCGCGGCGACGCTGCGCGCCATCGCCCGGCGGCCGGACCTGACGCTCGCCTTCACCCCCGATGCGCCGCACATGGTGGGGACCGAGGCGCGCCTGCCGCTGCCGACGCGCGACCTGCCGCTCGACGAAGTCGCCGAGCTGCGCGGCCAGTCGGACTCGCTGGCGCTGCAGCTCCGCCATCACGACGAGGCGACCCACAGCCGCCGCCGGCCCCAGGGCGCGATGGCGCGGGCGATCTACGACGCGGTGGAGACGGCGCGCTGCGAGGCGCTCGGCGCCAACCGCATGGCCGGGGTCAAGCTGAACCTCGAGGCGGCGCTCGACCGGCGCTGCAAGGACGAGGGCTACGCCCATGTCGAGACCCGCGAGGAGGCGGCGATGGCCGACGCCATCGGCCTCTTGACCCGCGAGGCGCTGCAGGGCACGCCGCCGCCGGCCACCGCCAAGAAGATGGTCGATGCCTTCCGGCCCTGGCTCGAGGGCAAGATCGGCAAGGACATCGAGGCGCTCTCCAAGGTGGTCGACGACCAGGAGGCCTATGCGCGCATCGCCCGCCGCCTCATCAAGGACCTGCAGATCGAGGACGAGGACACCGAGGACGGCGACGAGCAGGACGACGAGGGCGAGGGCGACGACCAGCAGTCCTCCTCGGAGAGCGGCGAGGAAGGCGGCGAGGGCGCCGAGGCCGCCGCCGACATGGCGATGACCGCCGAGATGGAGGAGGCCGAAGGCGCGGAGGACGGCGAGGGCCAGGCCGAGGACGCCGACATGGAGTACACGCCCGGCGCCGGCGAGGACCAGCCGGCCGGCCCCGGCAAGGCGATGCGGCCCGACGAGTTCGGCGGCAACCGCCCCGAGCAGGAGATCTATCACGCCTTCACCGGCGAGTTCGACGAGGTGGTCGAGGCGCCCGACCTGTGCGACGCCGACGAGCTGACGCGGCTGCGCCACCACCTCGACCAGCAGCTCAACCACCTGCAGGGCGTGATCGCGCGCCTCGCCAACCGCCTGCAGCGCCGCCTGCTGGCCAAGCAGTCGCGCTGGTGGGAGTTCAACCTCGAGGAGGGCATCCTCGACAGCGCCCGGCTCGACCGGGTCGTCGTCAACCCGATGCACCCGCTGTCCTACAAGATCGAGAAGGACACCGAATTCAGGGATACCGTCGTCAGCCTCTTGATCGACAACTCGGGCTCGATGCGCGGCCGGCCGATCACCGTCGCGGCAATGAGCGCCGACATCCTGGCCCGCACGCTGGAGCGCTGCGGCGTCAAGGTCGAGGTGCTGGGCTTCACCACCCGCGCCTGGAAGGGCGGGCAGTCGCGCGAGCGCTGGCTCTCGGAGGGCAAGCCCGCGCATCCGGGCCGGCTCAACGACTTACGCCACATCGTTTACAAGTCGGCCGACTCGCCGTGGCGGCGCGCGCGCAAGAACCTCGGCCTGATGCTGCGCGAGGGCATACTGAAAGAGAATATCGACGGCGAGGCCTTGCTCTGGGCGCATAACCGCATCGTCGGGCGGCCGGAGTCGCGCAAGATCCTGATGGTGATCTCCGACGGCGCGCCGGTCGACGACTCGACGCTGTCGGTCAACCCCGGCAACTACCTCGAGCGCCACCTCCGCGAGGTCATCGAATACGTCGAGACGCGCTCGCCGGTGCAGCTCATCGCCATCGGCATCGGCCACGACGTCACGCGCTACTACCGCCGCGCCGTCACCATCGTCGACGCCGAACAGCTCGGCGGCACGATGCTGGAGAAGCTGGCCGAGCTCTTCGACGAGGACGACACCGGCGCCCGCGGCCGCCGCCGCGCCCGCCGCGAGGGCATGGGCGCGCGCCCGAAGCGCCGCGCGCGGATGCATTGAGGCGATCCGCCCGCCGACGGCGGTGTCCGGCCACCTGCTCCAACGGAGATTGCGTCCGCGCGCAGCGCCGTTACTTGACCTTGCGTAGGCGGTTCAGGCGCGCCTTCTTCAGCGCCACGGCGCGCTTGAAGTCCCGCAGCGCGCGCGCCTGGCGGCCCAGCTTCTCATAGGCGAGGCCGCGGCTGGCATAGGCCTGGTTGTGGGTCGGGTCGATCTTGATGGCCGCGTCGTAGTCGCGGATCGAGCGGCCGTACTGCTTGAGCTTGAAGAAGGAGCGGCCGCGCTGGACGTAGAAGCTGGCCTCGGTCGGCTTCAGCTGAATGGCTTCGCTCAGGTCCTTGATCGCCTCGCGCGGCGTGCCGCGACGGTAGTAGGCCACGCCGCGCTTGCCATAGTAATTCGGCTGGTCGGGACTGATGGTGATCGCCTTGGTGAAATCGGCGATCGCCCGGTCGTACTTGCGCATGCCGACATGGGCGATGCCGCGCACGTAGTAGACCGGGTCGGCCTTGGGGCTGAGCTCGAGCGCCTTGTCGTAGTCGGCGATCGCGTGGGGATAGTCCTTGATGGCGCTGTAGGCGAGGCCGCGGCTGTAATAGGCGAGGCTGGCCTTGGAATTGAGCGCCAGGGTCTGGGTGTAGTCGTTGATCGCCAGGCGATAGCGCTTCATGCGGTGGTAGGCGACCGCTCGGTTGTAGTGGGCCTCCGCCATCGCCGGATTGAGCCGGATCGACTGCGAGTAGTCGGAGGCCGCGTGCTTGTACATCTTGCGGCGCAGGAAGGCGAGGCCACGGTTGTAGTAGGTGACGGCCCGATAGCGCGGATCGCGCGTGCCGGAGGCCAGGATGCGCGAGCATGCCGCGACCGCCTGGCGGTCGTCCTGCCCGCTGGCGCAGGTCCGCTCGTCGGCGTCGCTCTGCGCAGAGGCCGGCGCCGCCATCAGCGCCAGGCCGACGATGAGAAGTCTCGCTCGCATGCCCGATCCACGCGTTCCGTTGCCCCGCGCCCCGTTGGTTATATGGTGCCCAAATGGCCGCTGCGAGGCAACAGCGGCCTGCAATTACCGTTAATTTACGGAGAAATCGGGAAGACGATCCCCTCCCCCCCGCGGGACGAACGCCGCGCAGCAGCACGACGCCGTCGCGATCGAAGGCTTCGATCTCGTCCTGGGTGACCGGCAAGGGCGCCCCCTCTCCTCGACGGCGGATGATACGAGGCCGGATGGGGGCCGGCAAGCCGCGGCCGGTTTCGCCGATGGCGCGGCGCACGTATGGTTCCCCGAACGTCATGTCCTTGGAGCACGTCGTCTACACGCGGCATATCCAAGCGCGGCGGCGACAGGCGGGAGCGAACGGATGGCCGAGCGGCCGAGAGTTGTCATCGTGGGCGCGGGCTTCGGCGGCCTCGCGGCGGCCCGCGGGCTCGCCGCCGCGCCCGTCGAGGTCACCGTGATCGACCGCCGCAACTACCACCTCTTCCAGCCGCTGCTCTACCAGGTCGCCACCGCCGCGCTCTCGCCCGCCGACATCGCCTGGCCGATCCGCAGCATCCTGGCGCGGCAGAAGAACGCGCAGGTGCTGATGGGCGAGGTCGTCGGGGTCGACAGGGAAAGGCGCCAGGTGACGATCGGCGGCGCCGGCGGAAATCGCGGGAAGGGCACGCGGACGCTCGCCTACGACACCCTGGTGCTGGCGACGGGCGCGCGGGGCGCCTATTTCGGCCACGACGGCTGGGCGGCGCACGCGCCGTCGCTGAAGACGATCGCCGACGCGACGGCGATCCGCCGCCACATCCTGACCGCCTTCGAGCGCGCCGAGACGTCGGAGGGGGCCGACGAGCGGGCGCGTCTCCTCACCTTCGCGGTGATCGGCGGCGGACCGACGGGGGTCGAGCTCGCGGGCTCGCTCGCCGAGCTGGCCCGGAAGGCGTTGGCCCGCGACTTCCGCGCCATCGACCCCGCCGCCGCGCGGATCGTGCTGATCGAGGCGGGCCCGCGCCTGCTGCCGGCCTTCCGCGAGCATCTTTCAGCCTATGCGAAAGCGACGCTGGCGCGGCTCGGCGTCGAGGTCATGACCGAAACCGCCGTCGCCGACTGCACCGCCGAAGGGGTGACGCTGAGCGACGGAAGGGTGCTCGCCGCCGCGACCGTGCTGTGGGCGGCGGGCGTGGCGGCCTCGCCCGCCGGCGCATGGACGGGCGCCGCCACCGACACGGCCGGGCGCATCGGCGTCGGCCCCGACCTCGCCCTGCCCGGCGACGGGCGCGTCTTCGCCATCGGCGACACGGCGGCCGTGATCGGGCCCGACGGCGCGCCCCTGCCCGGCATCGCGCCGGTCGCCAAGCAGCAGGGGAAATACGTGGCCAAGGTCATCCGGGCGCGCCTCGCCGGGCGGCCGGCGCCGAAGGCGTTCGGATACAAGGACGCGGGACTGTTGGCGACGATCGGGCGGCGCGCGGCGGTGGTCGACCTGGGCGTGCTGCGCATGACGGGCTGGATCGCCTGGTGGTTCTGGGGCTTCGCGCACATCTACTTCCTGATCGGGCTGCGCACCCGGGTGCTGGTGATGGTGCAGTGGCTGTGGAACTACCTCACCTTCCAGCGCGGCGCGCGGCTCATCACCGGGGCCGGCGATGACTAGGGCGCCGCTCGCCGGGGTCCGCTCATCGATTTCCCTCCCCCTATTCAGAGATGGAGCGTTGACGGGGCGCGCCGCGCCGCCTGTGAAAGCTCTGCCCGGGAAAGCGGCGGCCGCGCTGACGCCACCTCCACCCTTGCCCTCCCCCTCTGAAGAAGGGGAGGGGAATTCCCGCGGCCCGCGAATTGGAACCGGCGAGCTCGGGCCCGCGCGGTATCCCGGGCGACGGCCTGCAATCCGCATGCTCGCGATCACCGTGGTCCTGCTCGCGCAGCTCGGCTTTGGCGCGACGGCCGCGGCCGAGCCCACCTTCGCGCTCGCCTGGTTCGGCCGCGACGGGCGGCTCCTGGTCTCGGTCAGCCCCGACGGGCGCGGCTGGGCGCCGCCGGTCAGGCACCGCGCGGCGATCGCCTCGAAGAACGGCCCGGCGCTGCTGTTCGCTGGGCGCGCCGGCTGGCGGCTCTTCTGGTTCAGCCCCGACCGTGCGCAACTCGGCGTCGGCCGCGGCGACGGCAACGCGCGGCGCGGGGTCAAGTTCGGCCCGATCCGCATGCAGCCGATCCCGCCCGAACACCGGCCCTTCGACGATCCCTCGGTCCGCCCCGCCGCCGCCTTCGACGGCGAGCGCTGGGTGCTCGCCTACGGCAACCGGACGCCCGGGCGCATCACCATCGCCACCGCGAGCGCGCGGCGCGGCGCATGGGCGTTCCGCAGCCTCGACGGCGGCGGCGGCTGGGTGACGCCGCCGGCGCTGGCCCACGGCGACGGGCGTTTCCTGCTGGCCTATGTGGCGGCGGCGCCGGGAAATCCGGGGAAATACCTGTTGCGGATGCGACGCTCGGCGGACGCGCGGCGCTGGTCGCGGCCGTTCACGCCGCGGCGCGCGGCGAGCGGGGGAACCGGCGGCGAGCCGCTCTATCTGGCGCCGGTGCAAGGGCCGGCGCTCGCCCATGACGGCGGGCGCTTCCTGCTCGCGGTCACCAATCGGCGCGACCGCGCGGCGCCGCGCTTCCTCTACCGCTACGACCTTTACGCCTCGGAGCACGGCGCGCGCTGGACGCCGCTCGACGGCAGCTTCGTCGCCTGGTCGACGACCCGCGCCGCGATCAGCCTCGCGGTCAAGCCGCACGACCGCTGCGCCCTCGTCGCCGTGTCGAGCAGCCGGCCCTCGGGCGGCTTCACGGCGCGCAATATCCACATCCGCTTCGGCATCACCCGGACCGGCGATTGCGGGCGCGCGCGGACCATCCGCTGGGCGCCGCTCAACGCCCCTTTCCCGCTCCGCTCGATGCTCGACCGCTTCGTCGCCGCGGCCTACGGCAATCCCAACTAGATCGGATCAGGAAGTGAGTCGCCCTGATCACGACCTGCTCTAGGCGCCGCGCGCGCCCGCAATCTCACAGTTGACAACATATGAACAGTTGTTTATATGTTGTCGCGTGATCACCGACGACCAGACCCACGAGCTCGCCGACATGTTCCGGCTGATGGGCGACCACAGCCGGCTGCGCATCGTCCTGCAATGCCTCGACGGGCCGACCGCGGTGGGCGAGATCGCCGGGCGGTTGGGGCTTTCGCCATCCCTGGTGAGCCATCATCTGCGCCTGCTGCGCGCGGCCCGCATCGTGCGCGCCGAGCGCGACGGCAAGCATGTCTACTATTCCGCCGCCGACGCGCATATCAGCGGGGTGCTGCGCGACATGATCGACCACCTGGTCGAGCCGCAAGCGAGCGAAGGCTGAGGCCATGTCCGCCGGCTGCAAAGATCACGGCATCGATCCGGGCGGGACGCTCGCCGGGCGGGCGCGCCGCGTGCTGTGGATCGCGCTGGCGCTCAACGCGGCGATGTTCGCGGTCGAGATCGGCGCCGGGCTCGCCGCCAGGTCGGTGACGCTGCAGGCCGACGCGCTCGACTTCCTGGGCGATGCGGCGACCTATGCGATCAGCCTCGCGGTGCTGGGCCGGCCGCTGCGCTGGCGCGCGGGTGCGGCGGTCCTGAAGGGCGTCTCGCTCGGCGCCTTGGGACTATGGGTGGCGGTGGCGACCGTCTTGAGCGCCATCGCGCAGCCCCTGCCCGACCACACGGTGATGGGCGGCATCGGCGTGCTGGCGCTCGGCGTCAACCTGGTCGTCGCGGTGATGCTGTTCCGCCTGCGCGGCGGCGACGCCAACCTGCGCTCGGCCTGGCTGTGCAGCCGCAACGATGCGATCGGCAATTTGGCGGTGATCGCGGCGGCGCTCGGCGTCTTCGGCACCGCGAGCGTGTGGCCGGATCTCGTCGTCGGCGCGGTGATGGCGGCCCTGGCGCTCAGCGCCGCGGTCGCGATCCTGCGCCAGGCGCGCGGCGAGTGGCGCGCGGCGGGCGCGGGCGCGGCGGCGCTGTCAACGGATAGCGGCGCGCATGCTAACGTCGGCGCCGACTGAGGCGCACGCGAAGGCTATCGGAGGTGGGACCGAGGATGACGGGCTCGCGCCACAGGCTTTGCGGGATCGCGATGGCGGCCGCGGCCGCCTGGCTGGCGGCTTCGGATGCGCGCGCGGCGGGTGCGACGTTCTGCGAGGACTACGCGCGCCAGGCGGTGCGCCAGGCCGACCTCTGCCGCGAGAGCAAGTGCCGCTGCGCCGGCAAGCCATGGAGCCAGGACTACACGGTCCACTACAACTGGTGCCGGCACGCGAGCGACGGAACCGCCGAGCGCGTCATGGCCGCGCGCCGGCAGCAGCTTTGGAAATGCGGGCGGCCGAGCCTGCCGGCGGAAACGCAAGGCAGGCGCGGCCGCTGGCAGGTGCGAAGCCGGGCGCCGGCCGCGGCCGGGCTCTGCCCGGTCGGGTATCCCGAGCGCCGGGGCGCGCATTGCTACCGCCCCTGTCCGCCCGGCTACAGCCCCGGCGACCGCGAGGGCATGCCGGTGTGCTTTCGCTGTCCGCGCGGTTTCGCGCGCGCCCGGCTGATGCCGAATGGGCTTCTTCTCTGCCACAAGTAAGGGTACATACAAGTTTGCTAGTTTGCGCATTTGACCGGATGGCCCGCCCCGCCGGCCTGCCCATCCGATCCGAACGCCTCGCCCGGAAACCTGTGTCCATGATCCTCCGCTTTCTTCCGCACTCGCCCTATGTCCGCAAGGTGCTGGTGGCGGCGCACGAGCTCGGCGCGATCGAGGAGATCGAGATCGTCGAGGCCCACGTCTTCGACCCCGCGACGCCGCTCCTGGGCGAGAACCCGATGGGCAAGGTGCCGGCGCTGGTGCGCGACGACGGCTCGGTGCTCTACGATTCGACGGTGATCTGCGAATGGCTCGACGCCCGGGACGGCCGCACCCGCCTGTTCCCGGCGAACGGCGAGGCGCGCATCCAGGCGCTGCGGCGGAACGCGCTGGGCGACGGGCTGGGCCAGGCCGCGACCTGGAACATCCGCGAGCGCTACCGCCCGGACGGCGAGCGCTCCGACGGCTACATGGCCTATTACGAGCGCACCATCGAGCGCTGCCTGGCGGCGCTCGAGGACGAGGCGCAGGCGGACGACGGCGCGGCCCGGCGCTTCGACATCGGCGACATCGCGATCGCCTGCGCCCTTTCCTATCTCGATTTCCGCTATCCCGACCGGGGCTGGCGCGGCCGGTATCCGGCGCTGGCCGGCTGGTGCGCGGAAGGCCTCGCGCGGCCGTCGATGGCCGCGACGGGCCTTGCGGCCTACAGTGGTCCGCTCAGCCCCTGAGCTAACACTAGATCGGATTCACGCATTTGGGCCGGATCAAGAAGTGAGTCGACCTGATCACGGCCTGCTCCAATTACGGCGACCAGATATTGGTGAAAGTATCGAAGTCATTTACCAGACCCTAACGCGCGGAATATAAGCCTATGCAGCTTGGCGCCCGATGAATTGCCGGGCCCCTGCCGCGCTTGCGAAGGAACGGATACCGAAGAGATGGGCTCGTACAATTTCTCGCGGCTGCGCGGGCTGATCGTCGACGACGACGCCAACATGCGCACGATCCTGCGCATGACGCTGGAGGCCTGCGGATTCGAGAAACTGAAGGGCGCGGCGAGCGGCGGGCAGGGCTTCGAGATACTCCAGACCTTTCGCCCGGACATTCTGATCACCGACTGGGAGATGCGCGGCGGCAACGGCATCGACCTGCTTCGCCGGGTCCGCACCGACCCGACCAGCCCCGACCAGTTCCTGCCCGTCGTGGTGCTGAGCGGCTATGCCTTCCGCGAGAGCATCGCCCAGGCGCGCGACGCCGGGGCCACGGATTTCCTGGCCAAGCCGGTCTCGGCCAAGCGGCTGGTCGACCGGATCACCGGACTGGTCGAGAACCAGCGTCCCTTCATCCAGACGCCGACATTCTTCGGACCCGACCGGCGGCGCCACCCCGACCCCAACTACGACGGCCCGAACCACCGCACCATCGAGCCCATCCCGACGCCGCTCGACGAGCTCGCGTTCGCCGCCGGCGCGGACAGCGGCGACGAACTCGCCTTCGAAGAGACCGCGGCGGCGCCCAGGATCTTCCATCCGCCAAACAAGCTCGTCGAGACGCTGGGCGCGCTCGACGGGCCGGATCCCGACATGCTGATCGCAAGGATCGAGGCCGGCATCGCGGGGCTGAAGAAAAAGTACATGAGCTGGGCCGAGGCCGACCTCAACGCGCTCTACGGCGCCCTCGACGCGGCGCGCCGGCACCTGGGCGACAGAGTGGCGCATGTGCGGCAGATCGGCCGGACCGCGCACGCCATGCGCGGCCAGGCCGGCACCTTCGGCTATCCGCTGATCACAAAGATCGGGAATTCGCTGTGCGGCCTGGCCGAGCGCGCCAGCGAGTTCAGCGAGGCCGAGTTCGAAGCCCTGGAGCTGCACGTCAAGGCGATCCACACCGTGATCGACGGCGGGATCGAGGGCGACGGCGGCGAGGCCGAGAAGGTCATGCTGGCCGGGCTCAAGGCCGTGACCTTGCGCTACTGAATTTGAACCCCTTGGATTGACGCGCCTTGTCGGGTCCGGGGTCTCGCGGCCGGCCGAAGCCGGCGCGGGGGCGCGAAGAGCTGGTTTCCTACGAGAAGAACGGCAGGGCGATCAGCAGGCCGAAGGGCGCCGCGATCAGCGCGCCCATGGCGAATGCGAAAACGTTGAGTGCCCTGTGACCCAGGCCGCCCCAAAAGGTGTCGTCGGAATACATCGAAGTCACTCCCGATACGGGTTCATCTGACGCGATCCTATGCCTCGATCGCCCGGAGCGCTGTGACGGTTGTCACAGGGTTTCGATTTTTCCGAAGAAAATGAAAAGGGGGCGGGACGATGTCCCACCCCCTTTGAAGCAACCGGGTTTTCCGACCGCCGGTCAGGCGACGCCGTGGGCCTTGAACCAGTCCAGCATGCGCTTCCAGCCGTTCTTGGCCGGTCCTTCGCGGTAGGAGGGGCGGTAATCGGCGTGGAAGGCGTGGCCGGCGTCGGGGTAGATCACGAACTCCGACTTGGTGTTGCCGGCGGCCTTGAGCGCCGCCTCCAGGGCGCGGACGTCCTTGACCGGAATGCCCTGGTCCTTGGCGCCGTAGAGCCCGAGCACCGCCGCCTTGATCTTCGAGGCGTTGGCCAGCGGGATGATCGGGTCGCTTGGGTTCATGCGCCGGGTGATATGGCCGTACCAGGGAACCGCGGCGCGCAGGTTGGGGTTCTGGGTCGCGTAGACCAGGGTGGCGCGGCCGCCCCAGCAGAAGCCGGTGACGGCGAGCTTGCCCAGATCGGCCTTGCCCGTCGATTTCGCCCAGCCGGCCGCGGCGTCGAGGTCGGTCACGGTCTCGCGGTCGCTCTTCTTCAGGACCACTTCGCGGAAGAGCTTCGGGACCTCGGCCATCGAGTATTTCGAGGCGTCGCCCTGGCGCGCGTAGAGCTCGGGCGCGACCGCGAAATAGCCCGCCTTGGCGAGCCGCCGGCAGACGTCCTTGATGTGCTCGTGGACGCCGAAGATCTCCTGGACCACCAGCACCGTCGCGAAGGGTCCGCCGGTGGCGGGCATGGCGCGGTAGCCGGGGATCTGCCCGTCGCCGGTCGGTATCGTGACTTCGCCGGCGGTGAGGCCCTTGGCGTCGGTCTTGATCACGCTCGCCTGCACCGGCCCCGCCGCCAAGGCGAAGCCGGTGGCCAGCGAGGTGACCACGAAACCGCGCCGCGTCAGCTCGACCTTCGGCAACAGGCTTTGAAGATGTGGATGAAGCATTTCGTTCATGTCCCGTCTCTCCCCATGTCCGGTCTCTCCCATTGTCGGCGCCGGGTGGGAAGCCCGGCCGCCGGTACTCGTTGAAACGCCAGCACGCGGCGGAAATTGAGGCGCAGGTGTGGCAAGAACAGGGTGCTCACCGAAATATGATCGCAATTTCGGCGGGCCGCGCGGCGGCGCGGACGCGGCCGGCCGGCGGGAGGCGACAAGCCGTCGCCGCCGGTGTAAGAAGCGGCGCATGCGATCCGCGCGCCTGGTCCCTCCCCTCTCGTGCCTCCTCGTCCTCACGATCGGCTTCGCCGCGGCCCCCGCCCGGGCCCCCGCCTACGCCGAGGCGGTGCGGGTCTTCGCGCACCCGCTGGCGCTGCAGCCGGACAGTCCGGGACGCGTGAGCGTCGGGCGGCTCGGCTATCGGGGCGGCATCGAGTTGCGTTCGCGGCACAAGCGCTTCGGCGGCATCTCGGGCCTGGAGGTCAGCGCCGACGGACGGCGGCTCCATGCCGTCTCCGACGTCGGGCGCTGGATCACCGGGCGCCTCGGCTACGACAAGCGCGGCTG
>Ga0302046_10000296_pt1 | contig 52635 bp, 50 predicted proteins | sample RVTome_11_FD_200261 | JGI IMG/M metagenome (GOLD analysis project Ga0302046, IMG submission 200261) | Soil microbial communities from uranium-contaminated site in the Upper Colorado River Basin, Wyoming, United States - RVT147D111 (version 2) ...
TGTGCATACGGCCGAAAATGATAGCCCATAACAGCCCTCCATCGGTTGATTATGAAGCTCTATTTTACAGAAAAGCAGCATGACCGCAAAGTGAAAAATAGGGGTTTGTCGGACAGGCTCATAAGTAAATGGAAAGAAAAAGATTGCGGGATTTTTTGCTCGCTATAACAAGGGATTTTGGTCTCTTTTTGGAAAATATCCCCTTAGAAAGAATTAAAACATTCAGATTTTAAATGTGCTTCAACTGAATGTCGTTTCCAATGAAACAGGTTTCGCCAGATAGGGGGGGTGGCTCCAAGGATGCCACCTGGGGTTTCCATTTGGTACAGTGTCTGGAACCTATCTCTCCTCACCATGGGAAGAATAATTCCCTGGGAATGATGGCTTGAATCTTTGAGTTTGTTTCATCCCGGGTCGAACTCAGGGTTCCCAATGACGAAAGAAAAGTTGAATTACTACATAAACCCCCCGATGGAAAAATAATATTACGATTGACTCAATGGATGGGGTTCGGTTATTTTAAATTGTTTTGGCTCATCGTGGAAGTGAGTGGGTAAATTTTGTCATTACCCGCCTGTCCGGCGGGCACTTGCAGGCAGGGGAAAGCGGAAATCCAGGCCCTTCCCGTCATTCCCGCGAAAGCGGGAATCCAGAGGATGTTGATTTTTTGAATCCTGGATTCCTGCCTGCCGGCAGGCTGGCCCGATAAAACCATTCGGGAATGACGAACTGGATTTTGCAGGAACCTCTAATACTTCAAAGGCTTCAACCACAGAATGACTTTGACTTGACCCTTGCCCTGTATGGACCTTAAACACTTTTTAACAATTTTTACCCACTCGATTACACGAAGACCCATTGTTTTTTTAATTGAATTTCGAAGAAGGAGATCAGCTTTTTGAGGAATCGTTATTTCGTTTTTTTAATCAGTATGACTTTACTAGGCCCTCTTGTTTTTTCTTGTTCCAAAAAGTCTGAAGAGGTGCAATCACCCAGTTCCCCCCGGGTTCATCCCAAAACCTCAGGAGACCCCACACGGGAAATGGTTTTTATTCCCGCAGGTCCTTTTTTAATGGGAAGCAGTGAAGAAGATGAGGAAGGAATTGGTTCGGAATTCGGGACGGTGAAACCACTCTATATGGATGAACATCCCCTTCACCGAGTGATGGTGGCCGCTTTTTGGATCGACAAGTATGAAGTCAACCATTTGCACTATAAGCAGTTTGTGGAAAACACCGCCTCCCGTCCTCCCGGGAGTTGGCCGGAGGGACAATTTCCGCTTCCTTATGCTCATTACCCCGTGACCTATATCAGTTGGTATGAGGCAAAGCGGTTTTGTGAGTGGGCTGGTAAGCGTTTGCCGACTGAAGCGGAATGGGAAAAAGCCGCCCGGGGAACGGACGGGCGTCGTTATCCTTGGGGAAATGAATTTGATCCATCCAAAGCCAATACCGGGGAATCGGACCCGAGAGAGCTGGCCCCGGTGGGGAGCTTTGAGATGGGGAAGAGCCCCTATGGTGTCCATGATATGGTTGGAAATGTTTGGGAGTGGGTGGACGATTGGTATCATCCCTACCCTGGAAATGCTTACCAAAGCGAAGCTTTTGGTGAAAAAAACAAGGTTTTAAAAGGAGGAAGTTGGGGAGGAACGGGACATTATGCTCTTAAAATTTTTTATCGAATCCCTTATCGCCTGTATGCTCCTCCGGAAGATGCCTATCCCGATGGCGGTTTCCGCTGCGCAAAGAATGGTTAGTCGGTATCTGATTTTTCGATTTCATCAATCTCTCCTGAATTTAAATAGTGAATCACTTTTTCCATGCTTTCATCCTCCCCGAAAAGAACCAATTGATCTCCCGATTTCAGTAAAAATCCTGGACTGGGATTGGAACGGACCACCCCTTCACGCACCACCGCAATGACGGAAGCCCCTGCTTTTTTACGAAGGGAAATTCCTTCCAGGGTTTTCCCATTGGCAAACGCTCCTTCGGGGAGCAGAGCCGTCTCAATATCCATTTTTCCCATCATTTCTGGAATCTGAAGGAGGGCATGGAAAGATTGAGGGATACCCCTGAACATTTCATACCGCTCACTTCGAATTTCCTGTACCTGCTGTTGAATAATGGGACGGGCGATTCCGAACCGTCGCAAGACCCGGGCAAAAATCTCGATGGAGGTTTCAAATTCCTCCGGAATGACTTCATTGGCACCCATCTTAAAAAGAAGGTCCATTTCGGAAACATAGCGGATCCGGACAATTATGTGAATGGGAGGGTTCAATCTTCTGGAAAGGGTAACCATTTGTAAAATCGACGACGGATCGGATATGGCAAAGACCACCACCTTGGCATCTGTCAGTCCCACAGATTTTAAAACCTCTTCCCTCGCGGCATCCCCGTAATAGATCGGCTCCCCCACTTCCCGGTATTCCTTCACCACCTCTGAGTTGAGCTCGAGAATGATATACGGTATTTTGACCACCTTTAATACCCGGGACAGGTTTCTTCCATTGATGCCATATCCCACAATGACCACATGATCTTTGAGAGGAGGGGGTTGGTCTCCAGGGGACTTTTCGGAAATTTCCGGCTGGATCCACCCCCGGGCGCTTCCAAATCGGTCGGCTTGCTCCGCTACCCATGGACCCATTTGAATGAGAATCGGGGTGAGGATCATGGTCACAATGGAGGCAGAAAGGAAGGTCTGGAAAATTTGGGCCGAAATGATTCCCTGGTCCAAACCGACTGTTGCCAAGACGAAAGAGAATTCTCCCACCTGGGCCAAAGCCATGCCCATTAAAACGGCGATCCGGTGGGAATATCGGAAAAGAAAAGCGGGGGCTCCTGCCACGAGCGTTTTGAGGATGAGGATTAACCCGATCCAAAGAAGAACCTCGGCCCAATTTTCTATTAAAAAGGTAATGTCCATCAACATGCCAACAGAAATAAAAAATAGGCTGTACAGCCCGTCGCGAAAAGGAAGGGTTTCCGCCAAAACCTGGTGCCGAAACTCCGATTCGGAAATCACCAAACCGGCGATAAATGCTCCGAGGGCTAAAGAGAGTCCCGCCTTGGAGGTCAGCCATGCGGTTCCCAAGCATAATAAAATGACACCGATCACAAAGGTTTCCCTGCTTTTGGTCCGACTGATTTGAAATAAGAACCATGGGATTAAATAGCGCGCCCCAATCAAGGTCAATACAATCAGCAAAGCTGCCTTGCCGAGGGCCCAAGGAATGGCCTTCCATCCATCCCCCGTAAAGTCAGAAAGGAGGGGGGTGACCAGCATAAGGGGAACGATGCATAAATCCTGAAATAAGAGTATCCCCAGGGAGAAACGGCCATGGGGAGCGTCCAGTTCACCGCGATCCATTAAGATTTTTAATACAATGGCGGTGCTGCTCAAACTCAGCAGAAAACCGATAAACAGGGCTTGCTGAAAGGTAAATTTTAAAAGAAAGAAAATAATGGTGACCAGCAGGATGGTAACGCCCACTTGGAACCCTCCTCCAAGGAATACCATTTTTCGAATTCGGCTAACCTGCTGAATGGAAACTTCAATGCCTACAGAGAAAAGAAGAAGGATGACCCCAATATTGGCCAAAACCTCCACCTGTCGGACATCATCGACTAAAGACAAACCGTAAGGACCGATTAGGATTCCGGTCACCAGAAAACCGATGATGGTGGGTTGTCTCACCCGTTGGAAGACGGTAACCACCAAAATTGAGAAAAAGAAAACGACAATTAGATCTGTGAGAAAAGTAAATTCCTGTTCCATAAAGGTTTTCGCTTGGATCCGCGGGGTTAGGGAGCCGGTTTTCCGGTATTCAAAGTGTTCCCTGCTTTTTTAATTGTGGAGGTTTTTGGATATGTGTTGAAAAGCCCCCTGGTGTTATTCAAAAGGGCCGTACCATCTTCATTTAAAAAAGTGAGGGGCCGAAAAGTGGGTTGCGGAGTTATTTCCGGGGGAACCGATGATCCGGTTCTACCGGGGGGAGCCACTATGGCCGATAATTGTTCCCGGCCAAACTTTTGGGAGCGTTTCCTTCTTTTTTACGGAAAATATGACAGAGGAATCTTTTTAAAAATTAAAAACCGGTTTCCTTTGCAAGATCTTCCGCCTCGTCAACCAAATTTCGGATCAGTTCCAGTCCTCCGTCCCAGAAATTAAAGGCAGTAATGTCCACTCCGACCTTTTTTAAAAGGTTTTCGGGTTTGTCTGACCCTCCTGCCGATAGGAGATCAAGATATTTGGGAACAAATGTTTGGCCATCATTCAGGTAACATTTATAAAGGGCAAGAACCAACAACTCCCCGAATGCATAAGCGTAACAATAGAAAGGAGAATGAATAAAATGAGTAATGTACAGCCACCACCACCCGTAATCTTCCCTTAATTCTACGGAATCTTTAAACATATTCCGGTTTGCTTCAAGCCAAAGGGCGTTGACCGGGGTGTCCGACAGTTCACCCTGTTCCCGTCTTGCATGATGAAGGCGTTGTTCAAAACGGGTCATGGTTACCTGACGAAAGACGGTGGCAAAAATATCTTCCAGTTTTCCGCACAGTAAAGCCAGGCGCGCTTTGGGGTCTGTTTCTTTGCCTTTGAGTGTATGAAACACCAGCATTTCCCCGAAAACGCTGGCGGTTTCTGCGGTGGTCAGGGGTGTATCCGATTGAAAATAGCCTTGTCCCCTTGAAAGGTATTGATGAATCCCGTGTCCCAACTCGTGTGCCACGGTCATGACATCCCGGGGCCGGCCTGTGTAATTAACTAAAATGTAGGGATGGACGGAAGGGACGGTTCCGTGGCTAAAAGCCCCTCCGCGTTTTCCGGGTCTCAGTTCCGCATCAATCCAGTTTTTTTCAAAAAAGAGGGAGGCAATCTCCCGCATTTTGGGAGAGAAATCCCCAAAAGAGGAAAGAACCGTTTCTTGACATTCTTTATATGAAATCGCTCTGTTTTCTTGAAGCATGGGGGCGTACCGGTCATAATCGTATAGTTTTTCCAACCCCAAAATCCGCCGTTTCAAATGATAGTAGCGGGCCACCAGGTTGTAGTTTTCCTCACACCTATTCAGCAGGGTTTCTACGGACCTGGGTTCGATTTCATTGGAGAGGTGACGGGAAGACATGGGACCAGAATAGGAACGCAGCCGGTCATTACTGGCGTGTTCTGCTACGACCACATTGAATATAAAATTTAAGATCCTGCAATTACTTTTTAAACCCAGGGTCAGTGCGCTGGAGGCCTCTTTTCGAATCTCGCGGTCCGGGTCATGCAATAAAGCTAAAATCTCCTGTTCCGTAAGATTTTTTATTTCTCCTTTTCTTTTCATTGGAAATTGGACGGCGCTAATAACTTCTTCAAATAACCGTTCAAAAGCACTGATCCCCGTATTGGATTTTTCATCCAGAATTTTTTCCTCGGGTTCGGAGAGACGATGGGGTTTGTACTTGCGTTCCGTTTCCAGAAAATGCCGGTAATGGGCCAATTGATTTTTATTCAAAATTTCTTTTACTTTCTTATCGGAAAGGGACAACCACTCCAAATCAAAAAAGATGAGGTGTTTTCTGATTTCGGTGAATTTTTCCCGCATGGCCTGCATAAATGCTCCGTTGCGGGGATCCTGATTGTTGCCGGAAAAAACCAGAGATGCAAAAGAGAGTATCTTGCCGGATTTTTCAAAGATTTGTTCCAGTTGTTGGACGGCCCGAAGTAAGGTATCGGGGTCAAGGTTTTTATTTTTAATTTTGGACCGATAGGTTTCCTCAAAGGATTCTGCCGCTTGATCGATTTCTTTTAAATCCTTTTCAATTTTAGGATCTTCAATGGAGTTGTATAAATCGGAAAGATCCCAACGTATTCCCTCGGCTCCTTGAGATTTCGTTTGCAGGTTTGACAATCAATCCTCCTCTTAAACAACCTGTGAATAGAAATGGTTAACTCGTTTCATCCTACCATAAATTTTTCTTATCTACCACTACCAAATCCCTCTTGCCCTTGGTGTCAAAGGGACATTTTTTATTAATCTAACATATTTTTGCTTGTCCATTTCTTAAAAAAATAAATCGGATCGTTCAGTTTTTTTGAAGGAAATTGGCTTGAACCCATAACCCCCGAATGTGGTATGATGGAAACCTCCAGTGAGTTGAGGTGAACGTTTAATGATGAAATGGGCCACAAGCATTGCCGAAGGGTTATCTCCTGACCTTGCCCTTAAGCACTGCATTTCTGAAATTCAAGAAGTGTTGGGTCCGGATCCGGTTGACCTTGTTTTTGTTTTTCTATCGCCACACTACCAAAAAACTTATGAAGAGATTCCAGCCCAGGTGATGAAAGGGCTTCAATGCGGGACCCTAATCGGGTGTTCTGCCGCAGGAATAATCGGAGGAGGGAGAGAGATTGAACAAAAAGCGGCCCTCAGCCTGACGGCGGCTCGCTTACCCAATGTTTCCTTAAAACCCTTTTATGCGGGAATGGGTCAACTCCCCACATTAGATGCTAGTCCTCAGACGTGGAGGGATTGGGTTGGAATTCCTTCGGGTCAAATTCCCCATTTTGTCATACTTGCAGATCCGTTTTCATTTAATCCCGAGGGTCTTCTTTTGGGTCTGGATTTTGCTTTTCCACAATCCTCAAAAGTGGGTGGTTTGGCCAGCGGTGCGGTCCGTCCGGGTGTAAATGCTCTTTTCTTAAATGAGGCCATTTATCGAAACGGTTTGGTGGGCCTATCTTTGGTGGGAAATATAATGGTGGATACCGTTGTGGCCCAGGGTTGCCGCCCTATTGGGTATCCCATGCATATTACCCAGTGTGACCAAAACCTGCTTTTAGGCCTGGATCGGGAAAAACCCATCAACATTCTGAAGGAATTGTTAGACTCTCTCGATGACCAAGATCGGGAATTGGCCCAACATTCCCTTTTTCTGGGGATTGTTATGGACCCTCTCAAAGAAGATCTGAAACAAGGGGATTTTTTAATTCGGAATATTCGGTTCGAACCTCTGAATGGGGTTTTGGCTGTTGGGGCGGATTTACATGAAGGGCAGACCGTGCAATTTCATTTGCGTGATTCCAAAACCTCTTCCGAAGATTTGGATTTAATGTTAACCCGCCATTTAATGGAGCATAACCCTAGGGTTTCCCAAGGGGCGTTGCTTTTTTCTTGCTTAGGACGGGGCCAACATCTTTACGGATATCCCAACCATGATAGTGACCTTTTCAGGCAGAAAATGGGATCGATCCCATTGGGGGGGTTCTTTTGCAATGGTGAAATCGGGGCTGTGGGTCCATCCACCTACCTACATGGGTATACCAGCTGCTTTGGTATTTTTAGGCCGATTCAGGATATCCATTAATTCCATGACGCCCTTTCTTGAGGGCAAGGGTTCATGAAGGCTGGGAAAAGTTGGGTTTAAAATCCCCCTCCCCCCCTGCGGCCACAGAGGAAAAGCTTCTGGGATTATTTTTAAATGCGAATCGCTTCTTTGATTGCCAGTGCCACAGAAATCGTCTGCGCCTTGGGCCTTCGGGAACAGTTGGTGGGGGTTTCCCATGAATGTGATTTTCCCCCTGGTGTAGAAAACCTTCCTATTTTAACCAAACCCCAAATTGACACCAAAGCGAAAAGCGAGGTCATTGACCAATCGGTTCGGAAAATTCTTCAAAATGGAATGAGCGTTTATACTATTCGGACGTCTATTCTTGAAAAAATTAAACCGGATTTGGTAATCACCCAGGATCAGTGTGAAATATGTGCGGTTTCCCTAAAAGAGGTTGAAACCGCTCTTTGTTCTTTGACTCTTCCGACCACCCGCCTTTGCACGTTGCAGCCCAATTTTTTCCATGACATTCTGAATGATATAAAACGGGTGGCTGAAATGGCAGGTGTACATGATAGAGGGGAAAACCTGGTCAGCCAGATTCAAAACCGGGTGGACTTCATTTCTCATCGCCTAAGGCCCGTTGGGAGTCGGCCGACGGTGGCTTGCGTAGAATGGTTGGACCCCTTGATGATTGCGGGAGGTTGGATGCCGGAATTGGTAAGATGGGGAGGGGGAGAACCTGTTTTGATTCAATCCAACGAGCTTTTTTCAAAACCGACTTGGGAGGATGTGCGGAAAGCGGATCCTGATATCATTGTGATTCTCCCCTGTGGGTATGATCTTTCCCGAACCCAACAAGAGCTCAGCCAAAGCACTTTATCAGATCGGTTGGGGGAATTCCGGGCTACTCGAGAAGGGCGGTGTTTTTTAGTCGACGGAAATGCTTATTTTAACCGGCCCGGACCACGAATTGCCGAAAGTGCCGAAATCTTGGCCCATATTTTACATCCTTCCTTTTTGGATTCCCCTGAGGTTCCTGACCCTTTCTACCACATCTGGAAATCCTAACTGAGAGATTTCATTTACCCTTAGAGATGGTTCCAAAAAACCCGCGGCCTATCCCTTGACCATCCCCCGTTTGCTGATATACTTCGAAGAAGGGTTCCCCTAGATAAAAGTCCTGAATCACTGATGAATACCCCAGTTGAACAAAGTTTAGAAAAAATCGAAAACCGGGAGTGGCAACTCCTGAGCCTGACCCTCGGCCTCCTATTGGTGTTTGGAGCGGTAACGGTTTTTGCGTTTTATTTTATTCAAGGGCAGGATCAAAACTCAGAAAACTTTTTCGGATCTATGGCACACCGGGCTTTGATCGGGTTGTTTGTATTGGTTTGCCTCTTTTGTGTTTATGTTTTTCACTCCCGGGCGACTTTCGGAAAAATGAGAAATTTGCTTGAAATGCAAGCCATGCGGGATCCGCTTACCGGGTTGTTTAACCGGAGGTATTTTGAGGATCGGATGAAGGAGCAAAAGGCCCGTGCGGACCGGTATCGAACTGTGGTTGCCCTTCTTCTTTGTGATCTTGATCATTTTAAAGATTTAAACGACAACCAAGGTCACCAGGTCGGTGATGATGCCTTAAGGGAGGTGGCCCTCGGTCTTCAGGATGCCACCCGGGGATCGGATTTGGTTTTTCGGTGGGGCGGGGATGAAATGTTGGTTGTGCTCTCGGAAACCACACGGGAGGGGGTATGCTTTGCCGCGGATCGGATTCGGGAAGGCGTTCTTCGTTTGAGCGAAAAAATTCAACACCCTTTGGATATCAGCATCGGAGTGGCTCTTTATCCAGAGCATGGCGATAGTATTGATAAATTGATTTTATTAGCGGATCGGGCCTTATATATTGCGAAAAAGGGAGGGGGCAAGGTGCACATCGGCGAGGATGTTTATCCTGTAAATGAGAAAAGTGTTGATATTATTTTCCAACCGGTCATGGATACCCGCTCGGATCAAATTCTCGGATATGAGGCCCTCAGCCGGGATCCCAGCGGGAAGTTAAGTATTCTGGAATTATTTAAGCGGTATCAGGCGGTGGGACAACTCAATCAATTGAAATGCCTTTGTTTTCATTTGCAGCTGGAACGGGCGAAAGCCTTGGGGATACAGAAAGTGTTTATCAATGTAGATTTTAATATGCTCAACCAACTCGAATCGGTACAAAAACCCGATGGAATAGATGTCATCCTGGAAATCTCAGAAGGGGAAGCGCTGTATGAAGTGGAGCGTTTTTTAGAAACCGCCAGGCGGTGGCGCGCCTTGGGATTTAAGTTTGCAATTGATGATTTTGGTGCTGGTTTTATTTCATTGCCTTTTGTTGCCAGGCTCATTCCCGACTATATCAAAATGGATCGTTCTACCATTGTTCAAGCCGCTTCTTCAGAGCAGTTTGGTAATTTTTTAAAAGACCTGGTGCTCGCTTTACGCAACTATTCCAAAGAGGGAATCATTGCAGAGGGGATCGAAAATGAAAAAGAATTAAAGGTTGCCAAGCGTATCGGGGGATTTTTGGTTCAAGGCTATTTATGGGGAAAAGAAAAAAATTTGAGTTAAGATAAACCAATTGATTTAAAAACCTCCTGATTGTCCTGCCAGAATGCCCTTCCATTTGAAGTGATTCATCCTTTCCGGGGAATATAATATTGGGTTCCCTGTCCCATGTTTTGAATTTGTTTGTAAAGGTCTTCTAGATCCATTCGGTTATGGACAAAATCCATCTCAGTGGTTTGAATCACAAGCAACGGAGTTTCGTTGTAGTGAAAGAAAAAATCATTGTAGGCCTGGTTGACGGAATGGATATAGTCCCAAGAAATTTCTTTTTCATATTCTTTTCCCCGGAGCAGGATCCGTTCCATCAGTATTTCGGTTTGTGCTTGAAGATAAATCACCAGATCCGGTTTCGGAAGGCGCAGATTCAGGAGGGCGTAAATTTGATCATAAAGCCCCAGCTCACTTGGGGTTAGGTTGAGGGATGCAAAAAGCCGGTCTTTCGGGAGAAAATAATCAGTTACCGTGACCCGGTGAAAAAGGTCGGGTTGTTTCAACTCTTCTAATTGACGATAGCGGGAAAGAAGAAAAAAAAGTTGTGTTTGAAATGCAAACCGTTCAGGATCTTTATAGAAGGAATATAAAAAAGGATTATCCTCAACATGTTCTAGAATTTCCCGCCCGTTCATCTCCTTGCTTAAGAGGGAAACCAAACTGGTTTTCCCCACCCCGATGGGCCCTTCGATGACAAGGTAAGAAGGGTCTATCATGGTATCTCTCCTGGAACACCCGAGGGGCAGAACGGAGAAACCGAATAAGGCAGCATCTGGGGTGTACCCTTTAGATCATTCAGAAGGGTTTTAATGGTTTTTTTTAAAATCGGATGAACGGTTGAAGGGGCAATTTCAGCCAATGGGGTTAAGACAAAACGGCGTTCTGCCAACCGGGGATGTGGAATTTGAAGGCGTTCCTGTTCAACAATGCGGTTTCCAAACATTAGGATATCCAAATCCAGTGTTCGAGGACCCCAGGTTTGATGACGAACCCTTCCTTCCTGGTTTTCAATCCGCAGACAATGAAATAAAAGTTCTTCGGGCTCCAAAAGGGTCCGGAGGGCAACCACTTCATTGAGAAACCAGGGTTGGGAAACAGGCCCTTCGGGCTGGGTTTCATAGACGGGAGAGACCCGGGTCAACGCGGTTTTGGAAAGAGCCTCCAATTGGTCCTGGGCTCTTTTTAAAAAAAGGGCACGGTTCCCCAGATTGGAGCCTAAACCGATATAGCAAATTTCTCCCATAAGGTTTTCTCTAAAGCCCAATTTTTTTGATCCGTTGGGCTGCTTCTAAAAGCCGTTCTTTGGGTACCGTCAAGGTCATCCGGATGTACCCTTCTCCAGCTTCTCCAAACCCAACCCCTGGGGTGGTGATGATTCCCGCTTTTTCAAGAAGAATTTTTGTTAACCCGGTTGAAGTGTAGCCTTTTGGGGTTTCCGCCCAAACATAGAATGCGGCTTTCGGAGGTTCTACATTAAACCCCATCTCCCTGAGAGGAGGAATGAAAGCATCCCGTCGGGCTTGGTAGGTTGATCGAATGGTTTCCAAAGGGCTGTTTCCCATATTCAAAGCGCTGATTCCTGCTTCCTGAATGGCTTGAAAAACCCCTGAATCAATGTTGCTTTTAATTTTTCCAAGGGCCGCAATCACATCGGGGTGGCCCACTGCGAACCCAATCCGCCATCCGGTCATATTGTAGGTTTTGGATAGGGAATGAAATTCAATTCCCACATCTTTTGCTCCCCGCGCTTGAAGAAAGCTGAGGGGTTGAACCCCATCGTAGAAGATTTCCGAATAGGCCGCATCATGGCAAACAATAATATTGTTTCTCTTGGCAAAACCCACCACTTCTTCAAAAAAAGAAAGGTCTGCGGTGGCAGCCGTGGGGTTATTGGGATAATTGATAAACAAGAGCCTGGACCTTTTAATGATGGTTGCGGGAATGGTGGAGAGTTGGGGTAAAAAACCATTTTCTTTCAAAAGGGGCATGATCCCGGTGTGTCCACCCGCAAAAAGGGTTCCCGCTTGATATACCGGATAACCCGGAGAGGGAATTAAAGAAACATCCCCGGGGTTGATGAGAGCCAGGGGGAGATGACCGATTCCCTCTTTTGAACCAATGAGGGTTAAAACCTCCCGGTTTGGATCCAATGAAACCCCAAACCTTTTTTCATACCAAGAGGCTACTGCTTGCCGAAAACTCTTCATGCCATCGTAGGAAGGATATTGATGATGTTGCGGATTTTCGGCAGCCCTTTGCAGACTCCGGACAATTTCAGGTGGGGTGGGAAGATCGGGATCCCCTACGCCGAGATTGATGATATCCACCCCCCGTTGTATGGCTTCCTGCTTCATTTGGTCAATAGCGGCAAAAAGGTATGGGGGAAGGTCCTTTACGCGTTTTGCCATTTCAATGGGTAATAAGGTCAATTTTTAATCTCCTTTCATTATAGACAATTTTTTCCCTTATACCACTCGATTCCGAAGGGTTCCGATTCCCTCAATGGTGACCTCAATGGTATCCCCGCGCTTCATAGGTCCGATGCCAGATGGGGTTCCGGTGGCCACCACGTCTCCGGGTTCAAGTGTCATAACTTGGGAAATAAAACTGATCAATTCCCGGATATTAAAAAGCATTTGGGAGGTTCGGCCGGTTTGTTTCAGTTCCCCGTTAAGGGCTGATTCAATTTTAAGGTCAAAAGGGTCGAGACCGGTGACGATCCAGGGTCCAATGGGGGCAAAGGTATCAAATGATTTGGCCCGGGTCCATTGGCCATCTTTTTTCTGAAGGTCTCGGGCGGTGACATCATTCACACAGGTGTAACCTAAAATATAATTTTCTGTTTCTTGGGCTGGGATTCCTTTTGCTTTAGCTTTCATCACCACCCCCAGTTCCGCCTCATAGTCCACCCGGTGGGACATTTCAGGAAAAATAATTGCCCCTTCGGTGGGAAGGGCCGCCGTTGGAGGTTTCATAAACAGGATCGGTTCTTTGGGAATTTCCCCAGAAACTTCTTTGATATGCTCGGGGTAGTTTTTCCCTACAGCAATGATTTTCGTGGGCCGGCACGGAACGAGAAGACGGACCTTTTGAAGATCAAAAATTTTCCCCTCCGGTTTCAAAGAAGACCATTCTCCCGTTAGGGTATGAATTTTTCCCTCTTTCAATTCTCCTGTGTAGATTTTCTGTTGGGACTCAAACCGAACGATTTTCATTGATCCCTAAAGCCTAAGACATCCAGCATGTCAAAATGACCAGGAGGTTTTCCCACAATCCATCTGGCCGCTTCCAGAGCGCCGCGAGCAAAATTGTCTCGATTGAAGGCCTGGTGTTTGATTTCAAGGGTTTCACCCGGGCCTGCAAACAAAACGGTATGTTCTCCCACAATTTCCCCTGCGCGGATGGTTTGAATGCCGATTTCTTTCTCTTTGCGTTCACCGATCAAACCATGTCGGCTGTACCGGGCCACTTCATTTAAATCCCGGCGGAGTGCCTTGGCGACGATTTGGGCCATTTTCATTGCGGTCCCACTGGGGGCATCTTTTTTGTGGCGGTGATGGGCCTCGATTATTTCAATGTCGTAGTCCTCTCCTAGAATGGGGACCACCTCTTCCAATAATTTAAACAAAACATTGACGCCAACGCTCATGTTGGGGGCCATGACACAGGGAATGGTTTTGGAAAAATTTTTGATGCGGTTGACCTCTTTTTCTGTAAATCCAGTTGTTCCGATGACCATGGGTTTTTTCAAAAAAGAAGCCGTTTGAAGGGAATTCAATGTGGCTTCAGTTGTCGAGAAATCAATTAAGACCTCGGCTTTATTTAATGCCTCGGTCAAATTGGCGGTTAGTGTGATGCCCGTTTGTTTTGCTCCGATCAGCTGGCCGACATCTTGTCCCAAAAGGGGATGGCCTGAATGCTCCACGGCCCCTACAAGCTGAATTCCTTTGGTCTCACAAGCCAGTCTCATGAGCCGCTGGCCCATTTTTCCTGCAGCACCGTAGATCGTCACCTTGGCCAATGAAATCCCCCCCGATGCGAAACACCATACAGGTAGAAAAGAGAACTTCTTTGAAGAGGATTAGAGAAGGCCATAATTTTTCATTACGCTTTTTAAACGGTTTTGGTTTTCCGAAGACATGGGGCAGAGGGGAAGACGCATTTCATCCGTGCAGCGGTCCATGAAAGAAAGAGCTGTTTTAACCGGAATCGGATTGGTTTCCAGAAATAGGGCTTCGGTCAGAGGAAAAAGTTTTTGATGAATGGCCCGGGCTTTCTCCACCTTTCCATCGGCCATGGCATGAACCAGGGCCGAGACTTCCCCTGGTACCAGATTGGCAACAACGGAAATGACCCCTTTTCCTCCAATGGCCATAATGGGGAGCGTCAGAATGTCATCACCTGAAAGAATATCTAAATGGTCTCCACAGAAATGAATGATCTCTGAAATCTGCTGGAGTGAACCGCTGGATTCTTTGACTGCAACAATATTGGGATGGGTACACAACCGTGCCAGGGTTTTGGGAAGAACATTGATGCTGGTCCTTCCAGGAATGTTATAAATGACAAGGGGGATGTCCACGCGGTCCGCAATCTCTTTGAAATGGCGGTAGAGCCCTTCTTGAGTGGGCTTGTTATAGTAGGGTGAAATCAAAAGGGCGGCAGAGGCTTTGGCTTTTTGTGCATGCTGGGTCAGCAGGATGGCTTCTTCCGTGGAGTTGGATCCAGACCCTGCGATAACGGATGCACGGTTGGCGACCACTTCGACGCATAACTCCACTACCCGTTTGTGTTCCTCATGGCTAAGTGTTGCCGATTCTCCCGTCGTGCCACAGGGAACAATGGCGTCGGTTCCGTTTCGGATCTGGTTTTCTATCAGTTGACTAAAAGCTTCCTCATCCAAACGGTTATTTTTAAATGGCGTAATGATGGCGACCATTGACCCTTGAAGGGTTGCCTTGTTCTTTGTCATCTCCAGGCCTCTTCCCCGATTTCTCCTGAATAAATCAGGTGTGTGTTTCCTTCAAGAAAAACGTTGGAAAACCGTTTTCCATTCCATTGAAAATACACCTTTAAAATTTCTCTTCCCCGGGTAGTGAGTTCCACTGGGGATGTGGTCTTCCCCAGTGCTCCGGAGATCAAGGCGGAGGCTACCGCCCCGGTTCCGCAGGCCAGGGTTTCTCCCTCCACCCCCCGTTCATAGGTTCGAATTACCATATGGTGAGGGTCTTCCAGGCTCACAAAATTGGCGTTGGTTCCCGAGGGTTGAAACAGCGGATGAAAGCGTGTTTCCCGACCTAGTCCCTCCACATCCACCGTATTGGGATCCTTCACAAAATAAACCGCGTGGGGGACTCCCGTGTTTAAAAAATAGGCCTCCCTTTCCCCAGATTGAAGGGGAATCATGAGGTGAAGAGAGAGATCTTTGGGTTCCGTGAGTTGGACCTTTACCTCACGACCTTTGACTTCTGCCTGAATGATTCCCGCCAATGTTTCAAAGGACATCTTCGCAGGGGCAATTCCATGCAGGTGGGCAAATCGGGCAATACACCGGCTTCCGTTACCGCACATTTCCACCTCTCCTCCATCAGAATTGTAATACCGCCATCGAAAGTGTGCCTGTTCGGAAGGCTCAATGAAAATGACCCCGTCTGCTCCTACTGAAACCCGACGCTGGCAAATTTTTGTGACAAATTCTTGGATGTTTTTTTCCGGGGCGATTTTTTTGCGGTTATCGATGATGATAAAATCGTTCCCGCTCCCACTCATTTTAGTGAAAGGAATCTTTTGTTCCGTTGGCGTCATACTGATGCACTTTTTCCAAAAGAAAAAATGGTTATTTTAAGAAGTCGGGAATGACCTCTCCCCTGATTAGATCCTCAACGGTTTCCCGTTGCCGAATGACATGAAACTGTTCCCCATTGACCAGGACCTCGGCCACCCGGGGTCTGGCATTGTAGTTGGAAGACATCGTAAACCCATAGGCCCCGGCAGACATGACCGCCAGTAAATCTCCTGGCCGGTAAGCATTGATTTTCCGGTTTTTTGCCAGGAAATCCCCAGTTTCACAGATGGGACCGACCACATCAACGGTTATGGGTTTCATTCGGGTTTTGACCACCGGAAGAATTTCATGGTAGGCCTCATACAGGGTCGGACGGAGCAGGTCGTTCATGGCGGCATCCACTATTGCGAATCGCTTGTTTGGACTTTCTTTTAAGTAAAGGACTTTGGTAACCAGTATGCCGGCGTTTCCGACTAGAACCCTTCCTGGTTCAAGAATCAGGGTGTAGGGTTCCCCTTTCAACAAGGGAAGAATCGCCTTGGCCAACTCCTTGGGTTTAGGCGGGGTTTCCCCTTGGTAGGTAATGCCTAAACCCCCACCCATATCCAAATACTGTATAGGAATTCCTTCTTTTTTAAGTTGGGTAACCAGTTTAAGAACTTTTTTAAGGGCGTCGACAAAGGGTTGAACTTCGGTCAATTGGGACCCGATATGACAATGCACCCCCACGATGTCCAAATGGTCCAGGCGCTTTGCCAACCGATACTCTTCCACAGCCTGATCAATGGCAATACCAAATTTGTTTTTCTTTAACCCTGTGGAGATATAAGGGTGGGTTTTGGGATTAATGTTGGGATTGACCCGGAGGGCCACCGGGGCCTTTTTGCCTTCTGCCTTTGCCACCTCATGGATCTGAACCAATTCCTGAGGGGATTCCACATTGAACATAAGAACTCCCGCTTTTATCGCATCCTCGATTTCCTGACGTGTTTTGCCGACCCCCGCAAAGACGATCCGAGAAGAGGGGATTCCTGCTTTCCTGGCCCTGAACAGTTCCCCTGAGGAAACGATATCAGCCCCTCCCCCTTGCCGCCCGAAAAGTCGTAGGACAGCCAAATTGGAATTGGCCTTTACCGCGAAGGCAATTAGATGAGAAACTCCCTGAAAGGCACTGTCTAACACCTGGAAATGTTTCTGAAGTGTTTCTGTACTGTAGAGGTAAAAGGGTGTTCCGACCTTTTCAGCAATGGACCGGATGGGGAGAGCCTCACAATAGAGTTCTTTTCCTTTGTAATGAAATGTATGCATTATCCTAGCTCTTTCTTGGCAATCTCAATTCCAATAGGCAGGGGTTGTGTCAACGCCTGTTGAAAGGACGCTTTGAGATTTAAAAATTTAATTCGAACAGCGGGTGCCAGACGCTGTATATGGGTCCAATCCAGGAGGCTCTGGAGTGCTTCAGGGGTTGCATATTTTAAGTGCTCAAAGTTAATAACAATATCCATATGTGCTTTTTTTGCCGCTTCCACGACTCGATTTCTGACTTCCTTGACGTTAAAGCGGTCCAGTGTGCCTTCCAGCTCTACCATTAATGTGGTTAAACCCTCATCCTTTTTGACTTTAATATTCAAAAAACGGTCGATTTGATTTGAGGTTTCCTGAACGGAATTTTTCACCGCCCCCAAAGCATTGGGGATAAAATTTCCAGTATCCACTGAAGGAAGTTGGACACGGAGCTTCCGGATGGTTTGACTCAAAGGGGAAAGGTTTGCCGCAGGGGTGGTTCGACGGACCAAGTTCCTAAACCTCCAATTCATAACCCACCGGGGAATAATCCGCTGACTGGTGGATGAAATCCGCTTTGCGATGGAGGGTAGTGAGAAAAATTGTCGGTTGGCCCAGAAAAATCCCTCTTGAAGCACCTCGGGTGTCATCCTCTTTGGATGAAACACCACATGTTTCCCATCGTAATGGGACCAGTCCCAGTCAAAGATCCTCCCTTCCGCTTTCAATCGATCGAAGAGAACGGTGCCGGGCAGGGGGGTGGCAACATTGATATACGCTAGCTCCACCCGGCATTTAATGAGAAATTCTACCGTGTTTTCAAACACGGACTCATCATCTGCATCGGAACCAAAAATAATTCCTGGGTTAACCATAATGCCGTGATCATGGAAACATTTAATCTGGTCTTCATACCGGCCTTCTTGGTTGAACGGTTTGTTCATTTCAGACAAGACATCCGTATTGACCGATTCCATCCCCACGAACATGGCCACGCATCCGCTTTCAGCGGCCAATTTGACCATGTCGGGTTCGTTGCCCAAAAAGAGGGTGCATTGAGCACCCCATTTAATATTGAGTTCCTTTAATGCGGTCCAAAGTTTTTTACAGTAGTCCCGGTTGGAGTTGTGAAGGTCATCCACGAAAGCAAAAATGGTCCCATCTTCAATACCCGTTAAAATCCTGAGGGTGGTCCCGATCCGGTGCCAAATGGGGCCGTGGACCATTTTTTCCACCAGCTCGTTCCTCCGCCATTCTTTGATCCGTTGAATTTCAGCAATGACATCATCGACAGAACGCCGCCTTGAGCTTTTTCCATTAAAAGGAGAAACGCTGCAAAACTCACATTCAAAATGGCATCCCCGGGTGGTTTGAATACATTGGTTGGTCATATAGCATCCCTGGGGAAGCAGATCAATTCGGGGATGAGGATAATCTTTTTCAAATGTGGGATAGGAGGTCATTTCATAAACGGGTTGAAGGGTGCCGTTTTCAAAATCCTGGAGGACCAGAGGCCAAATTTCATCGGCCTCAAAGCGCACCACCACATCAGCGTTTTGGCGGGCTTCATCGGTGCAATAGGTTGCATGGGTGCCTCCCAAACAAACCTTCACCCCCCGGGTGCGAAACCAACTGGAGATTTCATAAGCACGAGGTGTGTAGCAGGTCATTTGGGTGGAAATTCCCACCAGGATATTTTCCGGTCCCCATTCCTGAATAATGGTGTCCACAAAGGATTTCCTGACCAGGGTACGGCTTTCATCCATAATCCGGATATCCCATGTTTTGGGTGTTCTTCCAGCGATTACGGGAAGGGAAAGTTTCGGAAACCAGATGGCCCTTTGTTCCTTATCCACCATGCGGTAGGGATTTTCCTCCGGGTATGGATCAATCAATAACAGGAGTTTCCGTCTAGGGGTCGATTGAAGTTGTACGGTAGACATTTTTATCTCCTTTTCATCATCACACTTCGAAAGAAATTTTTTTTGGGTCCCCGTTCTTGGGGTTTCAAACAAATAAGTCTTGATTTCAGAAAAAAATATTTTAATTAAAAACCATGAAACCGGTTTATCGATGTATCATCCCAAAAAGCTTTTGGCCTGATTTTGGGGCAATGGTTCATCTGGTGCCACGGGATCCCCTTTGCGGCCACACCCTTCCAATAACAGTGTTAGGCAAAAGGAAACCGAACAAAACAGAACACCGGTTTTTTTGAGGCATAGAAAACCTTTCATTTCGACACGCGCAAATTCACCTTTTCCCTCTTCCAGTCTTTTTTTTTCTTGGAGTTGGGGGGGGCAGATCCGAGGCCTGTTTTTGAATGGCCCGGATCCGTTGCAAAACCCGTTTCCGGGAAGGGTGGCCTATTCCCTCCTTTGTCTCCACAGAACGCGTTGGATTCAACCGATCAAATACATCAATTTTAAATTCCTTTGAAAAACCCTGAAACTCTTTCAGCGTCAGAGAAGAAAATGTCCGATTAAACTTTAGGCAGAACCCAACCAGTTTTCCGATCACCTCGTGAGAGTCCCGGAAAGGAACCCCTTTCAAAACCAAATATTCCGCCAGATCCGTGGCCAATAGGAATTCGTCTCCGGCGGCTTGGGCGAGGCGATCCCGGTTGATTTTAAGTTTCTCAATCATCTGCTGGTAGAGCCGTAAGGCTGCTTTGACGGTGTCCACCGTATCAAAAATGGGTTCCTTGTCTTCCTGAAGGTCCCGGTTATAAGAAAGGGGAAGACCCTTCATGAAGGTGAGGGAAGTCACCAAATGTCCATAGACTCTTCCCGTTTTTCCCCGAATCAACTCGGGGACGTCGGGGTTTTTCTTTTGAGGCATCATGCTGCTTCCGGTGCAAAAGGCATCCGGCAGTTCTATAAAACCAAATTCTTGACTGGACCAAAGAATCAGTTCTTCACTAAATCTCGAGAGGTGCATCATTAAAATAGCCATGGCACTTAAAAATTCCAGTGAAAAATCCCGATCACTCACACTGTCCAGACTATTGGCGGTGACTTTTGGAAAGTGAAGAAGCTCCGCCACCACCTCCCGGCGAATGGGAAGAGTGGTTCCCGCCAAAGCCCCCGAGCCTAAGGGCATCACATTCACCCGTTCCAAACTATCCTCCAGCCGTTGGCGATCCCGGTCAAACATTTCGAAATAGGCCAACAGATGATGGGAAAAACGCACCGGTTGGGCCCGTTGGAGGTGGGTGTATCCCGGCATAAGGGCATCGATTTCTTTCTCAGCACGACGGACCAGAATTTTTTGAAGTTTCCCGATTTCTTCCAAGAGGGTTTTAATTTCGGATCGAAGAAAGAGCCGAAGGTCCAAGACCACCTGGTCGTTTCGGCTTCGTCCCGTGTGAAGTTTTTTACCTATGGCTCCCACTTTTTCGGTGAGAAGACGCTCGATGGCCATGTGAATATCTTCATCTTCCTTTCGGAAACGCTGTTTTCCTTTTTCTATTTTTGCCTGGATTTGAAGGAGACCGGTGACCATTTTCCTTGTTTCAGTTGCCGTGAGAATTCCCACCCGTTCTAACATTTTGCAGTGTGCGATACTTCCTTGTATGTCGTATGAAAAGAGCCGAATATCAAAGGAGAGAGAAGCCGTAAAGGATTCCACATCGGGATGCAGGTTGCCCTGGAAACGTCCTCCCCAGAGCTTCCCTTTCGCTTTCTTTTTCAACCCGTCATACTCCCAATCAATCCTTCCGCCCTTTTTTCTCTTCCCATTGGGTGATCAGCCGGAGGGCGTTGAGCCGAATAAATCCCTCCGCATCCCGGGGATTAAAACCGAGTCCTTGATCAAAAGAGGCCAATTGTTGACGGTACAAAGACCGCGGAGATTTTCGCCCCAAAACCGTACAGTTTCCCTTGTAAAGTTTCATTCGTACTGTTCCGGTGACCTGTTTTTGAATATCATCCATGGTTTTTTGCAGCAGTTCCCGTTCCGGTGAAAACCAATATCCGTAATAAACCAGTTCTGAATAACGGGGGACCAGAGAATCCCTGAGGTGAAGCACCTCCCGATCCAGGGTAATGGATTCCAAGGCCTTTCGGGCTTCGTGAAGGAGGGTCCCTCCCGGTGTTTCATACACACCCCGGGATTTCATTCCTATATATCGATTTTCTACCAGATCTACACGACCGATGCCATGTTCTCCCGCCAATTGATTCAGTGTTTCCAGTAAGGCCACGGGGGGGAAGGCTTTTCCGTTCAGGGTTTTAGGGTTTCCCCCTTCAAAGGCCAACTCCAGCGTTTCGGGAGTATCTTTGGCTTCTTCGGGATCGGTGGTCAGACGAAACATTTCCCGGGGAGGTTCATTCCAGGGATCCTCAAGAACGCCTCCCTCAAAGCTGATGTGGAAAAGGTTGCGGTCGATGCTATAGGGTTTTTCCGGTGTTACCGTTATGGGAATCTGCTTGTCCTTCGCATATTGGATCAATTCCTGACGGGATTGAAAGGACCATTCTCGCCAAGGGGCGATGATCTGTATATGGGGGTTCATCGATAAATAGGTTAACTCAAAGCGGATCTGATCGTTTCCTTTTCCGGTGGCCCCATGGGCGACGGCATCAGCCCCTTCTTGTTGGGCCAGTTCCATCTGCTTCTTCGCAATAAGGGGCCGGGCAATGGATGTCCCCAACAAGTATCCCCCCTCGTAAATGGCAGCGGCACGGAGCATGGGAAAAATATAATCCACCACAAATTCTTTTTTTAAATCCTCCAATCGGAACTGACTGGCCCCTGTCTTTAAGGCCCGTTCCTCCAAAGAGGAAAGCTCCTCGGCTTGGCCGATATCCGCACAGTAGGCGATGACCTCGCATTGATATTTTTCCTTCAACCAAGGGATGATGACAGAGGTATCCAGCCCACCCGAATAAGCGAGAATCACTTTTTGAAATAAGGACGTTTTCCTTTCCATCTAAATTAGTGGGGACCTCCTAGAAAAAAATCGAGAATGGCTTTTTGAGCATGAAGGCGGTTTTCCGCCTGGTCCAAGATAATTGAGAAAGGACCTTCCATGACTTCATTCGTAATTTCCTCCCCGCGGTGTGCGGGAAGACAGTGCATCACCAGGACCTCTTTATTTTGTGTTGCTTCAAGGAGGTCACGGTTAATGCAATAGTCCTGGAACACTTTTTTGCGCTCGTCCTGTTCGGATTCCTGGCCCATACTGGTCCAAACATCCGTGTAGAGAATGTCCGCCTCTCGGACCGCCTCTTTGGGGTTTTTGAATAGTTCGATGCGGACATTTTTTCGTTTGGCTTCCTGTTGAGCCCGTTCCAAAATGCCTTCATTGGGTTCATATCCTTTGGGGCAGGCCAGGTTGATGTTCATACCCACCAATACGGCGCCCTCCACCAGGGAATGGGCTACATTATTGCCGTCACCGATATAGGCCAGTTTTAACTGTTGAAGCCGTCCCCTTTTTTCCAAAATCGTAAAAAGATCCGAAATGGCTTGGCAGGGGTGATGTAGGTCCGTTAAACCGTTAATGACCGGGATGGATGCCGCCCGGGCCCATTCTTCCAAATGGCGTTGATGGTAAGTTCGTATCACAATGCCGTCCAAGTAACGGGAGAGTACTTTGGCTGTGTCGGCAACGGTTTCTCCCCGGTTCAGCTGAATTTCCTCCGTCGAAATAAAGAGGGAGTGGCCCCCGAGTTGAAATGCACCAACCTCGAAGGAGATTCGTGTCCGAGTGGACCATTTTTCAAAATAAAGCCCAATGGTTTTGCCGGCCAGAGGTAAATAAGGTTTTTTCCGATCTGCCTTTTCCTTGATTTGTTGTGACCGGTTTAAAATGTCTTGTATCTCTTCCGTGGAAAGGTCATGTACTGTTAGTAGGTGTCTTGTGTTCAAACCGTACCCCGCCTTTTTAAAATTTTCTCCAGGGTGTTCAGAAGAAGATCGATCTCTTCCATGGTAATGATAAGGGGGGGCATAAACCGAAGCACTTTTTCCATGGTACAATTAATAAGAAAACCCTCTTCCAAACAATCCTGTACCACCTCCTGCCCATCAAAGGTTAATTCCATCCCAATCAGCAGACCTTTTCCCCGAATTTCTTTAATTCCCGGACATCGGCGCTGAAGTTCCATTAAGCCTTTGATAAAGTATTCTCCCATCCGTCGGCAGTTTTCCAAAAGAAAACTCTCCTCCAAAATCGAATCCAGAGTGGCCAAAGCAGAAGAGCAGACCACCGGATTTCCGCCAAAGGTGGAGGCATGCTGGCCGGGCTCAAAGGCAGAGGCCACTTCTTCACGGGCGAGCATTGCTCCGATGGGAAGGCCACCCCCTAATCCCTTTGCCAAGGTTAGAATATCGGGGAAAATATTGAAATGTTCGTAGGCAAACAGGGTTCCCGTTCGCCCGATCCCCGTTTGAATTTCATCAAAGATCAAAAGGAGTCCGTTTTCCTCACAAAGCTGTTTTACCTTTTGAAGATAACCCTCATTGGGGATATTGATTCCCCCCTCACCTTGGATTGGCTCCAACATCACCGCAAGGGTTTTTGAATGAACGGCTTTGGCAAGGGCATCGATATCATTAAGGGGTACATGGACAAATCCTGGAAAAATGGGGTAAAACCCTTTTTTGACTTTTTCCTGTCCGGTTGCGGATAAGGTTGCGAAGGTCCTCCCATGAAAAGAGTGCTCAAAAGTAATAATTTCATTTTTTTCGGTTTCATTCCGGAGCTGAGCGTATCGACGGGCAAGTTTCAGTGCGGCTTCGTTTGCCTCCGCCCCGCTGTTGCAGAAAAAGACTTTATCTAAGCAAGAATGTTGGACCAGTTTTTTAGCCAGGTGGGTTTGGGGTTTGCTGTAATAAAGGTTTGAAACATGTCCCAAACGTTGTGCTTGCTTTTGAAAAGCCACGGTGACCTGGGGATAACAGTGCCCTAAATTGGTGACGGCCACACCACTTACAAAATCCAAATATTCTTTTCCCGTGGTGTCAAAAAGGCGTGTGCCACGGCCCTTGACCAAAACAATGGGAAACCGCCGGTAGGTATTCATAATATAGCGGTTTGAATCATCAATGATATCTTCCGTTGGCAAAGAAAGCTCCTGATGTGGTTTAGACTGTTTTAAGAAATAAGGGGGCAATTTATAACATAAACCGCCCAAAAAAGCAACGGGAAAGACTCTTCTTAATGCGTTTAACTATTTGATTTTTCATCTGAACAGGTCGCCAACCCTGATTAAAAAACCTTTCCTTTTATTTTCCGGGGGACAAATTTAAAAAAAGGGTTGCTCGGGTAGGGAAGATGGTCTCTTGTTTTGATGTCCTGTATACTTTTTCCAATGCCTGATTTTCGTTTAAGATCCTACGAAGTGCTTGACTTACCATAGGTTTTTAGTATACTTTGCCTTAGGATTTTCTGGTTTTTACCTAACCGCATGGGTTGGAAAGGGAAGCAATGATTGAAAAATTTGTGGAATTTACGGCCCGAGACGCAGAGACAGTCAAAAAGTACGAATCGATTTTTAATAACGCAGGGCGAATTCTTAGTAAAATTTTTACCCTAACCATTACGGAGGTAAAGTTTGTCCTTCAGCGGGGGCAGGACTGGCCCCCTTACAGGGGATGGGTGTTTAAATTTAAGGATTTCAATTGCTGGTACGGGATTTCACTTTCCAGCCAGTCCTTTCTTTCACTTCGGTTTCATGTGAAAGTGGAGCAGGGGAAAGAATCCGTCTTTTCAGCTTTAAAGGAGCAGGGGTTTCAGGAATTTTCTTGGCCGGAGGGAGGGGGAGAATGGCTTTGGCGGGAAAAGCCCAGTGATATTCTAAAAACCTCCGATAAGGACGAACAAATTCGAATTTGCATCGATATTTTGAAAGAGAATCTATTTGCCATTGAAGGCGTGATGTAAAGGGTTCGTTTCATCCCATATCAATAACCCATCATCAAGCCCTTCACCCCGCTGGCTTTTCCAAAAAAAAACGCGTGTGAGGATGACAAGGCCATGAAAGAAAGAAGAAAAGGAAAGCGGGTTGTTATTACCTGTGTTGCGGAGGTGACCTCACTTTCTAAAAATGTCGATCTGGAGGGTTATGTAACCAATATCAGTAGGATTGGCCTTGGTATGATGACCCGAAAAAAGTTGGATGAAGGCGATGAGGTCATTGTTAAGCTAAACTTTTTTGGAATGAACGGTGTTAATGAGGTGGAGAATGTAAGGGGTAGGGTAAAACGAGTGGCTCCCTTGGCCAATGTTTTTTCTGTTGGAATTCAATTTGAAATCGCGAATGAAAAAGAAGCATCCCACCTTTTCGCGTACATTGATGCCGCAGAGAAAAGTCTTTAAGCCTTAACGTTTGTTAATTTCCATCCTCCTGCCCCAGCGGTTAGGAGGTTCCTTCCTCTGTTACAAATCGTTTCCCTTAAAATCCTTTTTACCAAATGATCGTTCGATCGTATTCCACTATCATTTTGCAGATTTCGTCATCGGTGAGGGTTGGAAGAGAGGAAGCGATTCCCCGGGCGGTTAAATCCGTGGCGGAAATAAAGCAGTCTTGGGGAAAGGGACCCTTGTAGTAAACCCCCTCCTGAATCAGTAATATGGCGTTGCGATGGTATTCTTTGAACTGGATGGCCAGATCAAAGGGTATCCTTTCCTTTAAGGTTCTGACGACGTGAAGAGTTTTCATTCAGCTTTACATAGGCATTACAACATCGGCGGATGCAATTAATGCCAAAGTGGTCTCCCGGTCTACTGTTTCCACTCCCTGGATTTTTTCATTCAGTCCCCATTCCACGAGGGAGGGTTGATCCGCCACCTGTTTAATACCGCATGCTTCAAATAAAGCCATGGATTCATCTGCGGAGGGGCGGTGGAGGATCTTTGGTTTTATCGGAAAGAGATTTTTAACGCCCTTTTCCAAATAAAGAAGTGTGACTTCATTGTGGGCCAAGGTAAGCCCTAAGGCCATTCGACATGTTTCACTTGCCCGGACCCTTTCAAAAGGTCCCTTTCGTATTAGAACAACCACTTTTTTCATATTTTTATCCAAAAACAAGAAACCGATCCGATGATGCCACCATCCGGGCCAATTGATGTTGATTGGTCAGCTGGGCCCCCTGTAAAAGGTTTTCCTCTTTTAGTCCCCGTTGTTCAAAAGTCTGAGTGCATAAGGAAATTTTAACCCCATGTTGCGTTAGAACCTCCCAAGGAGGGGTTAACCGAAGTTGAGATCGGGTTTGGATGCAGTTAAAAACGCCGTCTTCCATGAAGAAAATTTCCACCGAATGGCCCTGGGTTAAAAATCCTTTGCAGAGTCGTTGGACGGTAATTGTATTTTCATGCTCCGGACTGGTCAAAAGAAGAACCCCAATTTTCATGATGGCTCCGATGATGGTAGGGGTGGCAAGATTTTAGCAGATTATTTTGGGGTATTTTTCGAAGATCTTCCCTTTGTTTGTAATGATACTAAAATTTTTTAAAAGGTGTCAAGAAATAGGGTATTCCATCAGGTTGTGGCTTTCAAGGGAGGAACCCCCATGGATGGGGGGTTGGCATATTTAATTTCATCCCACTTGAAAAATGAAATATTTTCAATGACCTGGTTCCTTTTTTTCTTGACTTGTTTTGAACGGGGAGTATAATCCCCCCTTGAAGTGGGATGAAGTGGGATGAAATGGTAAATATTTTCATGGAGTGGATTAATGTTTCTCGGGCGGTTTCAACACACGATTGATTCCAAGGGTCGGCTGAGTGTTCCGGTTCGGTTTCGGGAAATTCTGAAGGAAAAGTATGAAGAGGGCCTGGTGGTTACGGCAGATATCGACCATTGCCTGGTGGCCTTTCCCACCGAAGAGTGGCGTTTGTTTGTTGACCGGACGAAACAAGCCCCTAATATGCAAAAAGAAGTTAAGGAATTTATGCGTTTTTCTTATTCCCGAGCAGATGAATGTCCCCTTGATCGACAAGGACGTATTCTAATTTCCCCCGGACTGCGCGAGCATGCTTCACTCCGGAAACAGGTTGTGGTTATCGGTGTGGATAGTAAGTTTGAGTTGTGGAACCCTGAACGCTGGGAACAAAAGGAAGCGGCGATTTCTCAGAATTTTGAGAAGATCGGAACAACCCTGGCCGGGTTGGGTTTGTAATAGTTTATTTCAATTCTTTAATGAATACCCTGATGTGAATTTGAGTTTTCAACTTTTTTGTGGGCACGATGTCCTCTGCGTTATTACTGGAAAAAATGGGCCATATTCCTGTTTTGAAAAGGGAAGTGATAGACGGCTTGGTTTGTCTCTCCGGTGGACTTTATGTGGACGGCACCCTGGGGGAGGGGGGCCATACAGAAGCCATTCTTGAAGCCACCGGACCGGGGGGAAGGGTCCTGGGAATTGATCAGGACCCGGAGGCCATTGCAAGGGTTGGGCAACGGTTAGAGGGTTTTGGAGAAAGACTGTTGCTGAGACAGGGAAATTTTATCCAAATGAAAGAGTTTCTTCAGGCCGAAGGGTGGGATCAGGTCGATGGAATTCTCTTGGATTTAGGGGTATCTTCCAACCAACTGGATGACCCCGCCCGGGGATTCAGTTTTAAATGGGATGGGCCCTTGGACATGCGCATGGATCCCAATACCTCCGTGTCTGCCTCTGATTTGGTTAATGACCTGTCTGAAAGAGATCTTTCCCGACTGTTTTGGCGGTACGGGGAGGAGCGGTGGGCCAGATCCATTGCCCGGGCCATTGTGAAAACACGACAAAAGGGAAGACTGGATCGAACCCTTCAATTGGCCGAAATTGTCCGTAGTGCCATCCCCCCACGGGCCCGCCGCAAGCGAATTCATCCGGCAACCCAAACCTTTCAAGCCCTTAGGATTATGGTTAATGGTGAACTAGAGCAATTAAACCAGGTCCTTCAAGAGGGAATAAACCGGCTGAGAGTCGGGGCGCGCTTTTGTGTGATCTCTTACCACTCATTGGAAGACCGCACGGTAAAGGAGATTTTCCGTCGGAATGAGCAAGTGTGCCAATGTCCGCCTGATTTTCCGGAATGTGTCTGTGGTCAGGTCAGCCGCTTAAGGGTGATCACCCGAAAACCCGTAAGGCCCGGATCCAGTGAAATTCATCAGAACCCTCGGTCCCGGAGTGCGAAACTTCGTGTGGCTGAAAAAAAGTAGGATCCTGTTGAAAAAGTCTTCTTTAGGAAAATTTTTTGTGGTGGGTGTTTTGATGGTCATGTCGCTCATCCTTTATGTGTGGTACCAAGCCCAAGTCATTGATTTGGGTTACCAAATCCAGCACCTTCAAAAAGAATATAAAAAAGTTCGAAAAATTCATCAAGCTTTATTGATTGAAACCGAGCACTTGAGTTCCCTTGATCGGATCGAACGGATTGCGATTTCAACCCTTGGAATGGGTTACCCGTCTGATAAGGACGTTATCTTGGTCAAACGGGTTCCCCACTCCGACTCGAAAGAACCCCGAGATCCGGAAGTTATTCCCAAAATATGGGTGGCAGAAGGAAAAACGCCTAATCGGGCAGGGATGTTTTGGTAAATTGACTCCATCCTCCTTTGTATATTTGTATAAAAGAGGACGTTGAACATGACTCGTAAATCCGGTGGGCCAAAAACTCGCATTTTAATCCTTTCATTGGTTTTGATTGCGGGATTTTTGATCATTGGTATCCGGCTGTTTTTTCTCCAAGTGGTTCATGCATCATCCTTGGCCGATCGGGCAGAGAAACAGCGGCAAAAAACCATCATGATTGAAGGCGAGCGGGGAACGATCTTTGATCGAAAAGGCCGCGTTCTGGCCGTCAATCTTGAGCTTCCCTCCGTTTTCAGTACCCCAGGACATGTGCATAACCCCTCTCAAACAGCAAAAAAACTTGGCCGTCTTTTGGGCAAGGACCCATCTCAATTGAAGAAACGTATAAAAGGTGAGAAAAGTTTTGTTTGGATTGAACGGAAAATGGATCCTTCCTTGGCCGAGAAAGTTCAAAAGCTTGATTTAAATGGAATCGGTTTTTTGATGGAGAGTCGGCGGTTTTATCCCAAACGGACTTTGATGTCCCATGTTTTAGGGTTCGCCGGGGTCGATAATAACGGGTTGGAAGGCCTTGAACTTCGATATGATGAATTCTTAAAGGGGGAAAAGGGGTGGGTGGTTTTGGAACGGGATGCGCTGGGAGGTTTCGTTTTTCCAAAGGATCTGGTTTACGCACAACCTTCCAGAGGGAAAGATATCGTTCTGACACTGGACGAGGTGATCCAATTCATCAGTGATCGGGAGTTGGATCGGGCCATCGAGGAAACCTCAGCGAAGGGGGGGGTGGTGATCGCCATGGACCCTTATACCGGAGGGATCCTTTCCTTATCGGTCCGGCCCCAATTCAACCCCAACCATGTTGGGAGACATGAACCGTCCGATTGGAGGAACCGGGCCATCACTGACCTCTATGAACCCGGTTCCACCTTTAAAATTGTTGCCGCGGCCGCCGCCCTCGAAGAGGGTTTGGTTTCTCTGGGGGAGCCCATTGATTGTGAAAATGGAGCCCTTCGTGTGGGGAGTGGTTTTTTGCATGACCACGAGCCCCACGGTATTTTAACCTTTGAAGAGGTTCTTCAAAAATCAAGCAATATCGGAATATTCAAGGTGGCTAACCGGTTGGGAAACCAAAAACTGTATCAATATGTGAAAGCATTTGGTTTTGGAAAAAAAACCGATATCGATTTGAATGGGGAAGTGGCGGGTGTTGTTCATCCGCCTTCCCAGTGGTCCGGCCGCTCATTGGCCTCCATGGCCATGGGCCAGGAAGTGGGGGTGACCGCACTTCAGGTCATTGGATCGGCCTCAGTCATTGCCAACGGGGGTTGGCTGCCTCAACCTCATTTGGTTTCAGAAATTAGAGACGAGGAGGGAAATTCCCTTTTAAATTTTTCTTATCCTTTGTCCCGCCGGGTGATTTCGGAAAAAACAGCCCGTAGCATGACCCGTATTCTGAAAGGGGTGGTTCAGGGGGATGGAACCGGGGAACTGGCCGCTTTCGGAGGTTATGAAGTTGCGGGAAAAACGGGAACGGCCCAAAAGGTGGACCCTTCCACCGGTCGGTATTCGCGAGGGAAGGTCATCAGTTCGTTTATCGGGTTTGTTCCCGCGGATCATCCCAGAGTCATCATTTATGTTGTATTGGATGAGCCCAAAGGGGTTCACTGGGGAGGGACCGTTGCCGCCCCAGTTTTTAAACGTATCGCCGAACAAACTCTCTCTTACATGGGGGTTATGCCCGAGGGAAAAGAAAACTTTCTTTTGGTATCTCAAAAATGACGCTCAAACAGTTATTCCATGGGATTGAGTTTTTGGATTGGAAAGCCTTTGAGGATGTGGAGGTCAAAGGGGTGACCTTCGATTCCCGGGAAGTGGGTCCTGGTTTTCTTTTCGTGGCTGTCCAGGGATTACAAAACGATGGGCACCGGTATGTCAACGAGGCTTATAAGAAAGGTGCTATTGGGGCGGTAATGGAAAAAGGGAAGGGTGGAGCTAATCCTCCTTTGGCCGCCTCACCCAATCGAAATCAGATCGTGGTTTCCAGCACCCGAAAATCCCTGGCCCTTCTTGCCAGCCGTTTTTTCTCCGAACCCTCCAAACGATTGCGCCTCATCGGCATTACGGGGACCAACGGAAAAACCACCACCTCTTTTTTGATTCATTCAATCACCGAAGCCGAGGGAATACCTACGGGTTTAATCGGATCGATCCATTGTCGAATCGGAGAGGCGACTCTTCCGATGTCCCATACCACACCGGAGCCTGTTGAACTGCATCGCCTTCTTTCAAAAATGGTTCAAAAAAAGATGAAGGCAGTGGTGATGGAGGTATCCTCTCATGCCTTGGCATTGGATCGTGTATGGGGCTGCGAATTTGAAGTGGCCATTTTTACCAATTTCACTCAAGATCACCTGGATTTTCATGGAACCCTTGAAGAATATTTTCAGTCCAAGATGCGGCTTTTTAAAGACCGGTTAGAATCCACTGGATCAGCCCAACGGGAAGGAAGAGCGCTGTTAAACGTGGACGATCCTTGTTTTGAGCGGATTCATGGGGAAACCTCCCGCAGTGTGTTGACCTACGCCATTGACCTTCCCGCTGATATTAAAAGCGACCAGGTTCAGATGGATTGGAAGGGGGTTTCTTTTACCACCCGGACCCCCGAGGGGGATTTTCCCGTCACGTCCCAGTTGGTGGGCCGACACAATATTTATAATATTCTGGCTGCGGTAGGGACGGGTCTCCTCATGGGCTGTTCCATTTCATCTATCCAAAAAGGGATTGAGAAGGTGACCCATGTTCCAGGGAGATTTGAAAAAGTGGATGAGGGACAGGGGTTTGGGGTTATTGTGGACTATGCCCATACCGAAGATGCCCTATTTCGTCTCCTCAGTACTGCGGCGACTTTGAAAAAAAGGCGTTTGATTACCGTGTTCGGTTGCGGTGGAGATCGGGACCGCTCCAAACGACCCTCCATGGGGAGGGTGGCCGCAGAATGGAGCGATGTGGTATTTTTGACGTCGGATAATCCCAGAACCGAGGACCCTTTGACCATCTTATCGGATATCGAAAAAGGGTTGCTTCAAGTTCAGGGAAAACAATTGCGGATGCAGGCATTTTGGACTCTTCCGGATCGCCGCGAAGCGATTGAGAGGGCCATTGCCATGGCCGGTCCCGGGGATTTGGTGGTGGTGGCCGGAAAGGGCCATGAGGATTACCAGATTATTGGAAATGAGCGGAGACATTTTGATGACCGGGAAGTCTGTCGGGAAATGATTCGAAAACGGTTAGTCAAAACCAGAGTGGCCGGATTATAAATGGAAGGATTGGTGAAAAAAGGAATTTCTCTCAATACACATCAAATGGTTTCCGCAACCGGGGGAATTCTCCTGAAGGATGGAGGGCAGACCTGTTTGGGTGTTTCTATCGATACGAGAACCTTGGAACCCGGGGCCTTATATTTTGCCCTTCAGGGTGAACGCTTTGATGGGCATTCTTTTGTGAAAGAGGCCGTGGATAAGGGGGCCCATGGCGTAGTCATACAAACCGACCGTTTTTATTCGATGGGGGAATGGCTTTCACAAATCAGGGGTTTTGTCATCGGTGTGAACGATACACTGCGGGGCCTTCAAGATTTGGCCTCAGCTCACCGGAGGCAATTTGACCTTCCCCTGGTCGCCGTGACGGGAAGCAACGGGAAAAGTACAACCAAAGAGTTGATCGCTTCCATTCTCCAAGGGCGTTGGCATGTATTAAAAAACGTTGGAAATCTGAATAACCATATCGGCGTTCCGTTGACCCTTTTAAAATTAGACCCCTCCCATCAAGCGGCGGTTTCCGAGATGGGAATCAGTGGTCGGGGGGAGCTCACCCGCCTGTGTGAAATGGCTCAACCCGAATTGGGGGTGATTACCAATATCGGCCCAGCCCACCTGCAAGCTTTGGGATCCTTAGAGGGGGTGGCCCAAGCCAAAGGAGAACTATTAGAGGCTTTAAAATCCGGTTCCCTATTTGCCCATAATCTGAATGATCCCTATATCACCGGGTTGGTGATGAAAACCCGGGGAATCAAAATAATTTCGTTCGGGTTAGACAGGGTGGCCGATGTTTCAGGGCAGGCGATGGGGTTTGATCCTCAGCGGGGAGAAATATTCCGGTTGAAAACCAGGGAGGGGGAGGTTTCCGTTTCCCTTCCGCTTTTTGGCCACCATCATATCCTCAATGCCTTGGCTGCTTCTGCCGTTGCCATTGGCCTTGGTTTTTCCCTTGATGAAATCAAAAGGGGTTTGGAAGGATTTTCGGGAATGAAGATGCGGATGGAAGTGCACCCCACCCCCGCGGGAATTTGGGTGATCAATGATGCCTACAATGCCAATCCGGATTCGATGAAATACGCCCTTGAGACATTGGTACGTTTAAAAGGGCCCGGCCGTGGGATTGCGGTTTTGGGGGATATGTTGGAGTTGGGAGCAGAATCAGAAGATCTTCACCTGCAATTGGGGCGTGCGACCGGGCGTCAGGGTTTAGATTTTCTTTTCACCGTTGGAGAGCAGGGCCGTTTATTGGCCAAGGGAGCGGTTGAGGGAGGAATGGATTCTGACAAGGTGTGGGCCCTGGACCATGGGGTGGAGGTGACAACCCATTTGAGCGGATTATTAAGGGCGGGGGATTGGGTTTTGGTAAAAGGCTCTCGAAAAATGCGATTGGAGGAGATTGTCGAGGAGCTGTTGAAAAAATAACGGGCTATTGGGTTTTTTTTAATATCCATCCATAGGAAAAAATCATCTATGCTTTATCATTTATTATATCCCCTTCATATCGATTATGGCATTTTCAATGTTTTCCGGTATATCACCTTTCGGACCATCTATGCGGTCCTGACCGCATTGGTTATTTGTTTCGTGTTGGGTCCGTGGATCATCCGGATGCTTCAGAAATATAACGTGGGTCAAAACATTCGGCAAGAGGGGCCGAAGTCTCATCACGTGAAATCCGGTACCCCGACCATGGGGGGCCTGATGATCCTGTTTGCCGTGATTATTCCCACACTCCTTTGGGCGGACCTCACCAACCCATATATTTGGCTCACTGTCTTTGCCACATTGGGATTCGGTTTGGTGGGGTTTTGGGATGATTACCGAAAAGTGATCAAGAAACAGTCAGAGGGCTTGACCCCTTGGCCCAAGTTTTCCCTTCAAGTTCTGATTTCGGTGGTGGTGGGTTTGAGCCTTTATAACCTGCCCGCATATTCGACACAGCTGAGTGTTCCTTTTTTCAAAGACTTTAATCCCGATTTGGGATGGCTGTATATTCCTTTTATTGTTTTGGTCCTTGTGGGCGCATCCAATGCGGTGAACCTGACCGATGGTTTAGACGGTTTGGCCATCGGCCCGGTGACGGTGGCGGCGGTGGCGTATACCATCGTGGCCTATGTCACGGGCCATGCAAAGTTTGCGGGTTACCTTTTGATTAATCATATTGAGGGGGCTGGTGAATTGGCCATCTTTTGCGGGGCCATGGTGGGGGCCAGCCTTGGTTTTTTGTGGTTCAATACCTATCCCGCCTCCATCTTTATGGGAGACGTGGGTTCATTACCCTTGGGGGCCGCCTTGGGAACGGTGGCGGTGATGACCAAACATGAACTGTTGCTGGTCCTCGTGGGGGGTATTTTTGTCATTGAAGCCTTGTCGGTCATCTTTCAGGTGACCTCCTATAAATCGAGGGGGAAACGGGTTTTTTTAATGGCTCCCATCCACCATCATTTTGAATTAAAAGGGTGGGAAGAACCCAAGGTCATCGTTCGATTTTGGATTATTGCCATTATTCTGGCTTTGTTGAGCCTTAGTACATTGAAACTTCGGTAACGGTTTTTTTTAAAAATATGATTTGGGATGAACCATCTGTGAAAGAGCAACCGATTTTGGTGGTGGGTGCGGGGAGAAGCGGGGTTTCGATTTGCCGGGTATTGACCCGAATGGGGGCCAAGGTAACCCTGACGGATCATCAACCCCATCCTGTGGACCCGTTCATTTTTGAGGAATTATCTCAAAAAGGTGTGCGATTGGAATTGGGTGGCCATTCAATGGATACTTTTCTTCAGGCAAAGCGGATCATTCTGAGCCCGGGAGTTCCCCCTACACTTTCTCCTTTATTGAGGGCAAAGGAAAAAGGGATTCCCGTTTGCGGAGAAGTGGAGTTTGCCTCCTCTTTTTTGAACGGTCAATGGGTGGCAGTGACGGGAACCAACGGAAAAAGTACCACCACCTCTCTGATTGGGGAGCTTTTAAAACGTCGGTGGGGGTCGGTGTTCGTGGGAGGGAATCTCGGAAAACCGCTGTCGGAGGCTGTTTTAGAAAAAAGAATGTGGGATGCGTTGGTGGTGGAGCTCAGTAGCTTTCAGCTGGAAACCATCCAGCAATTCCATCCGTTCATCGGTGTTTTATTGAATGTGACGCCTGATCATATGGACCGGTACTCCCATTTTAAAGATTATTTTTCGGCAAAAGGGCGTCTTTTTAAAAATATGAATTCCGGTGATTGGGTGGTGGCCAATGGAGACGATCCCGTGGTGGCGGACCTGGCGGGACGGACCCCCTGTTCCGTGGCCTATTTTCATTTCGATCAGATTCCCTCCCGAGGGGTTTACTGTCAGGGAGGAGAAATATTCTCTACCCTCCATGGGGAATCCCGGAAAATTCTCAATACCAAAGATCTTCAATTGCTGGGAAAACATAATTTTCAAAACGTGATGGCCTCCATCGCAGTGGGGGAAATTTTAAATTGTCCCGAAGAAGAGATCCGTCAGGCGATGATACAGTTTCGGGGTCTTCCCCACCGGATGGAACGGGTCCGTGAAATCAATGGGATCTGTTTTATCAATGATTCAAAAGGGACCAATATGGGGGCATTGAAGATATCCCTCGAGAGTTTTTCCTCTCCAGTGATATTAATTGCCGGAGGAAAGGATAAAGGGGGAGAATTCGACTCTGTGAATCCGTTGGTAGGGGAGAAAGTTCGGGTCTGTTTCCTGATTGGGGAAGCCGCCCCCCGGATGGAGAAAGCCTGGGGGAAGCAGACCGAATGTCAGCGCGTTTCGGATTTGGGGGATGCGGTGAAGAGGGCTTGGAAAACGGCCCGGCCCGGTGATGTCATCCTTTTTTCTCCAGGGTGTTCCAGTTTTGATATGTTCCGGGATTTTGAGGAAAGAGGTCAGGTTTTTAAAGAATGGGTCTGGAAGTTGTGAGGGGAGAAAACGGGAAAAAATGAGGGTAGGGGTGGACGGGAAAGAGAGAAGTTGGGATAAGGGGTTGTTCGGAATAACCTTTGTTTTGGTGGTGGGGGGTCTCGTCATGATTTACAGCGCCAGTACCGTGATGGCGGCCAAAAAGTATGGGGACTCCTTTTTTTTCCTCAAACAGCAGCTCCTTTGGGCCATTCTGGGAATGATGGCCTTGGTGATGGCGTCATCCATTCCCTATCGGTGGTGGAGGAAAATGGTGGTTCCTCTCACGGGGATTTCCCTGGCTCTTTTGGTTTTGGTGATTCTTCCCAGCATCGGCCTTTCAGCCAATGGGGCCAGGCGTTGGCTTCCCCTTGGGCCACTGACTTTTCAGCCGTCTGAATTGGCAAAGCTGGTTCTAATCCTTTATTTGGCCCATTACCTAGTCAAACACAAAGAGAAAATAATGAGTTGGCGGGAGGGGTTGCTTTTTCCGATTTTTTTGGTGGGGCTTTTTATTTTCTTGGTTTTGTCGGAACCTGATTTGGGGGGAGCGGTGGTGATGGGAGTGGTGGCCGTTTCTCTATTATTTGTAGGCGGAGCACGGGTCCACCATTTGTTGGTCCTTGCCATTGGATTAATCCCTTTATTGTACACAGCCATTTTGACCAGCCCTTATCGGATGGAGAGATTGTCCGTCTATTTAGATCCATGGAAAGATCCCAGCAATTCCGGTTTTCAAATGGTTCAGTCGTTTTTATCCTTGGGAAGCGGGGGTCCCTTCGGGTTGGGATTAGGCGCCGGAAAGCAGAAACTGTTTTATCTGCCCGAACCCCATACCGATTTTATCTTTGCCGTCATCGGGGAGGAACTTGGATTCCTGGGCGGATTGATTTTAATTGGGTGTTTTCTTTTTTTAGTCTGGCGCGGTTTGCGGATTTCCCTCAAAGTGGGGGATCCCTTCGGAACCTACCTGGGGTTTGGAATTACATTGATGATTGCCGTACAGGCTTTGATGAATATGGGTGTGGTGACCGGCCTTCTTCCCACCAAGGGCCTTCCCCTTCCTTTGATCAGTTATGGGGGATCTTCTCTTTTAGTGACACTCACCGGGATCGGGATTTTGTTAGGGCTTTCCAAACAAGGGGGTATGTTTTCCAGGGTCCGTCCTTATGACGTGGGAAGAAAGGTGGCACGGGGCCGCCGGGCGTAAGATCGGAATGAAACGGTTTTATCCAATAGCAGTGATTTGGGGTTTAGGTTTTGAAAAGGGAATTTTTAATAGGTGAGATCCTCTTCGATGGAAGTGTTAATTGCGGGTGGGGGAACAGGAGGGCATTTGTATCCCGGCCTTGCTTTGGCAAAAGAACTGGTACACCGAAAAGAGGATTTGCAAATTACTTTTGTGGGAACCGCCCGGGGAATGGAAGCCCGGGTCCTTCCCCGGGAAGGATTTCCTTTGGCGTTGATCCGGGTGGAGGGGCTAATGGGCCGGGGAATCATCAAGGGCCTGGGCGTCATTACCCATCTTCCATTGTCCCTATGGGATTCATTTCGGATTCTCAAAAAACACCAGCCCGCATTGGTCATCGGGGTGGGTGGATATGCTTCCGGTCCGCTAATGCTGGCGGCCACGATTTTAGGGAAACGCCGATTGATTTTGGAGCAAAACGTTATTCCGGGAATGACGAACCGACTTTTAGCTCCCTGGATGCACCGGGTGGTGGTTTCGTTTAAGGAGAGCCGCATGTATTTTCCAAAAGGGAAAGTGGCCGTTTTAGGAAATCCTGTTCGACGGGAACTGTTACAGGGAGCAGAAGGGAATGCAGGGGAAAAAGGGAAAAAGACCCTTTTAATATTTGGGGGAAGCCGGGGGGCCCGAACCCTTAATCGGGGCATGGTGGAGGCTTTGGATCTCTTCAAAAAAGAAGGGAAGGATTGGGGGATCATTCATCAAACCGGTGAAGCGGATTTTTTATGGGTGAAACAGAAATATGAGGAGAAAGGAATCCGGGCACAGGTGGAGCCGTTTCTTTTTGATATGGGGGCGGCCTACGGACAGGCGGACCTGGTTGTCAGTCGGGCAGGGGCCACTACCATTGCGGAAATCACCGCCTGCGGGTTGCCCGCGATACTGGTTCCCTTTCCTTATGCCACCCATGATCACCAACGGAAAAACGCAATGGTTTTAGAGCAGGCCGGTGCCGCAGTGGTGATGGCGGATCAGCAACTCAGCGGAACGGGTTTAGGCCGGGAAATCATCCGGCTCATGGGAGATCATCCACGGTTAAAGCAGATGGGATCCATGAGCCGGTCCCTGGGGCATCCCCAGGCTCTTACCGAAATCGCGGACCTTTGTTTTTCCATGATGCAATAGGAAAGTGAGAATGTTTCGAAAGGTTCAGCACATCCATTTTGTCGGCGTCGGCGGTTCCGGAATGAGCGGTATTGCAGAAGTTTTGCTGAATTTGGGTTACCAGGTGACGGGATCCGACCTTCATGCTTCTGAGAATACACGGCGGATTGAGGAACGAGGCGGGAAGGTTTTTCTGGGGCACCACCCCCATCATTTGGAAGGGGCACAGGTGGTGGTTATTTCTTCTGCCGTCTCTCCCAAAAATGTGGAGGTCATCACCGCACGGGAGCGGTCCATTCCGGTGATTCCAAGAGCGGAGATGCTGGCGGAGTTGATGCGCCTGAAATATGGAATAGCCATTGCCGGGGCCCATGGAAAAACCACCACCACCTCCATGGTGGCCACGGTGCTGGCTCAGGGGGGATTGGACCCCACGGCCGTAATTGGTGGGAAACTCAACAGTTTTGGTGGCCACGCCAAATTGGGTCAGGGAGAGTTTTTGGTGGCGGAAGCCGATGAAAGCGATGGATCCTTTTTAAAGTTAACCCCCACCATTGCTGTGGTGACCAACATTGACCGGGAGCATCTGGATTTTTTTAAAGGGATTGACGCCATCCGCCATGCGTTTCTTCAATTTGTCAATAAGGTCCCTTTTTATGGTTTAGCGGTTCTATGCCAGGATCAGGTTCATGTTCAGGAACTGATTCCAAAGGTTGAGAAAAGAATTCTGACCTTTGGGATTACCTCCTCGGCGGATCTGGTTGCAAAAGAGATTGAATTGGAAGGATGGAAATCCACTTTTTCGGTTACCTATCAGAATCGGAATTTAGGTCGGTTTCAATTGACCCTCCCCGGGATTCACAATGTCTACAATGCACTGGCGGCCATCGGGGTAGGCTTGGAGTTGGAGCTGGACGTATCGTTCATACAAAAAGCCCTGTCCGAGTTCAGCGGTGTGGAGCGACGGTTTCAGTGTTTGGGCGAGAAGAGGGGAATCCTGATCATTGATGATTATGGCCACCATCCGACAGAGGTAAAAGCGACTTTGGATGCGGTTCGCGCCGGATGGAGCAGAAGGGTGGTGGTTCTTTTTCAGCCCCACCGTTACACACGGACCCGAGATTTGATGAAAGAATTTTCGGTTGCGTTCCATCAAGCCGACTCCTTGATCGTGACGGATATTTATCCGGCGGGGGAGGAAAGGATTGAGGGAATCCATGGAGAAGGCTTGGTGAAGCAGATCCAAGCAGAGGGACACCCCAATGTAACCTATCAACCCAAAACCGAAACCTTGGCCGAAAAGATCGGCGCGCTTTTAAAGCCGGGTGACATTCTTTTGACCTTAGGGGCCGGCGATATAGGCCGGGTGGGGAGAGAGGTATACGACATCCTTTGAGGAGATTATGATAACCAAAATGCAAAAGAAAAACGATTTGGAATTATTGACTCATGGAATGAAGGGAGAGATCCGGTTCCAGGAACCATTGAGCCGGCATACATCCCTGGGTATTGGGGGTCCGGCGGATGTAATGGTGATCCCCCATGATGAAGAAGACCTTCAACTGCTGGGTCCCCGGATTCAGGAGGAAGGGGTCCCCGTGATGGTGTTGGGGGCCGGGAGTAATCTTCTGGTAAAAGACGGAGGAATCCGCGGGGTGGTCATTAAATTGTCCCGGTTTAGGAAACTGAAAGTGTATCCGGGTGGCGTTTGGGCTGAGGCAGGGGTTCCCCTGCCAACCCTCCTCAAGCAGGGGGTGAATGAGGGTGCCGAGGGTTTTGAATTTCTTTATGGGATTCCCGGAACGGTGGGGGGTGCGGTGACCATGAATGCGGGAACTCGGGAAGGGGAAACCGGGCCGCTGGTTCGAAGGGTCCGCCTTCTGACGTTTAGGGGAGAAATTTTGGAGTTCACAGGAGAGGAATTGGAATTCGATTACCGGTCCTGCCGGCTCCCGTCGGGAATCATATTGAGTACGCTTTTCCGTTTTCAACGGGGTGATAAAAATAAGATACAACAGAGGCTGCAGACCTACCGTGAACGGCGCAATGCCACACAGCCTCTGAACCTTCCTAATGTGGGTTCAATCTTTAAAAACCCTCCGGGGAATTTTGCCGGTCGGTTGATTGAAGATCTCGGTTTAAAAGGGTACCGGATCGGAGGGGCACAGATTTCTGAAAAACATGGAAACTTTTTTGTGAATCGGGGAGGTGCCACTGCCCGGGATGTCATCGGTCTGATTAAATTCGCGGGGAGAAAAATCCAGCAGGAAAGAGGAATTGTTTTGGAGTTGGAGGTCCGACTGGTGGGCCGGGATGGGCCATGACCCCTTTAACGAATAAACGGATCGGGGTCCTCATGGGGGGGGCCTCCAGTGAACGGGAGATTTCCCTAAAGAGCGGTGGGGCCATTGAAAGGGCGCTCAAGCAAAGAGGGTATCAGGCCGTTTCCATTGATGTGGATTCCCAAGTGGACCGAACCCTTCGCAATGAGGAGATCCAAATCGCTTTTTTAGCGCTTCACGGCTCCGGCGGGGAGGATGGGTCGATTCAAGGGCTTTTGGAAACCATGAGAATTCCCTATACGGGTTCAGGGGTGTTGCCCTCAGCGGTGGGAATGAATAAAGGAACCACCAAAATGGTTTTAATGTCCTGCCACATCCGAACTCCCCAGGGGTTTTATGTCCCCCAAGGGGAGCAAACCACCTTCGGGAGCCTTCCCCCCGGTTTTCATTATCCAGTGGTGGTGAAGCCATTAGGTCAGGGTTCCACCATCGGGGTCAGCATCGTAAAGGGTCCAAGCGATATGGAGGCGGCACTGGCCTCTGCTTTTCGTTTCGGTTCTCAGGTTCTTGTGGAGCACTTTATCGAAGGCAAGGAGGTTACCGTCGGCATTTTGGGTGAGACGCCTCTTCCGGTGATCGAAATGCGAACAAAAGAAGCACTGTATCATTATGAGGCGAAATACCAATCTGGGAAAACAGAATATATATTACCGGCGCCTCTTGAAGAGTCCGAGTATCGGGAGGTTCAAAAAATTGCATTGGCGGTACACCGGGCGGTGGGGTGTGAGGGGGTTTCCCGTGTGGATTTTCGAATTGACGGGAAGGGGGTCCCCTTTGTGTTGGAAATCAATACCATTCCCGGAATGACGGAAACCAGTTTATTACCCAAAGCGGCGGCTCACGCCGGCATTGGGTATGAAACCTTGGTGGAGCAGATTTTGGAGAGTGCGTTAGAACGGGAGAAAACGTGGGAATAGAATCCTTTTTTGACCCGTTTAAAAAAAAAAGGCGGAAAAAACGCTCGGGGAATAAAAAACGACGGAGGAAAAGTTGGAAAAAAAGAAAATGGGGTGCATCTTATTTTTGGATTGTTTTTTTCTTTTTAATCGGACTTCCCCTGATCAGTCTGTTGTTGAAAAAGGGGATCAATGAACTTGAAGCGTCTCCTTGGTTTGGCCTCCAACAGGTGAAGGTAATGGGACAACAGGTGGTTCCGGAAAAGGACCTGTTGGGGCTTTTGCAGATTCCAAGGGATGTAACGCTGGGTGAGCTCAATCTGGATGAAATGAAAGAAAGGGTGCTGACCCACCCTTGGGTGCAAGATGTTTCGTTGCATAAGGGATACCCCGATCAGCTTCGGGTAGAAGTGGTGGAACGGCGTCCGACGATTGCATTAAAAGGATGGGGGAATCAATGGTTTTTGGTGGATGCCGAAGGGATTATATTGGAGAAAACCGTTTCTCCGGTTTCTCTTCTTCCCAGATTTTTACCCCGAACTTCTCAGAATTGGGCTGTGGGAGAGCAAATTCAGGACCCGGGTTTTGCCCCGGGGCTCCGGCTGGCCCGTGAATTGAAGGTGAACTATGGGTATGGGGATGAGATTAAAATCGAAATCGGTGAGGCCCAAAATATGGTGCTTCAGGTGGAGGGGTACCGGGTTCATTTTGGTGAGGACCCTTTTCAAAAAAAGTTAAAAAAGTTTTTGGATATCCGGGAAGATCTGGGTCATCGGAAAATCAAAAAAGGGGAGATTGACTTGAGGTTTTCGGATAAAGTGGTCGTGAAGCATTCCAAAAGAGGAATGTAATGGAGAGGAGGTGTAAAAGGGATTGGGCAAACAAGAGAACATAATCGTGGGTCTGGATATTGGGACCACCAAAATATGTGCGGTGGTGGGTGAAGTTGTCGATGAGACGCGGGTGGATATCATCGGAATTGGCACCAGTCCTTCACGGGGTCTCCGGAAAGGGGTGGTGGTCAATATCGAAAGTACGGTGGAATCTATTAAAAGGGCCATCGAAGAGGCCGAGTTAATGGCCGGGGTTCAAATTAATTCCGTGTATGCAGGAATTGCCGGAAGCCATATCAAAGGATTCAACAGCCGGGGAGTAATTGCGGTCAAGGATCATGAAGTCACCCAAGCGGATATTGATCGGGTATTGGATGCGGCCAAGGCCGTGGTGATTCCCTTGGACCGGGAAGTGCTCCACGTCCTTCCTCAAGAGTTTATCGTGGATGATCAAGATGGGATCATCGAGCCACTGGGAATGTCTGGTGTAAGGCTTGAAGCGGAGGTGCATATTATTACCGGTGCGGTGACCTCGGCCCAGAACATTGTGAAGTGCGTGAACCGTGCGGGTTTGGAAGTGGAAGAGATCATCATCCAGCCCCTGGCCTCCAGCGAGGCGGTTTTAACTCCGGATGAGCGGGAGTTGGGTGTGGCGATGGTGGATATCGGAGGGGGGACGACGGATATCGCAACCTTCATGCAGGGCAGTGTCTGGCACACGGCGGTGATCGGTATTGGCGGACACCATTTAACCAACGATATTGCGGTGGGTTTAAGAACCCCTGCAGCGGAGGCGGAGAAAATTAAACGCCGTTTTGGTTGCGCGATGACCGCATTGGTTCAGGATGAAGAGACCATCGAGGTTCCATCCGTTGGAGGAAGACCGCCTCGGGTTCTCTCCAGGCAATTACTCTCCGAAATCATCGAGCCCCGTGCGGAGGAGATCTTCAGTCTGGTGGGCCGTGAGATTAAAAAAACCGGCCATGGCGAAATGGTGGCTTCCGGTGTGGTGATTACCGGGGGAAGTGCCATTATGGACGGGATGGTGGAGATTGCTGAGCGGGTTTTGGACCTTCCGGTTCGTAAAGGGGTTCCGAGTCGAGTGGGGGGTCTGTTGGATGTGGTCAATAGCCCATTGTATTCCACCGGTGTTGGATTGGTGCTCTATGCCCTTAAAACACAGCAAGGGTATCTGGTTCATCGGGGGGCCAATGGTCATCGGATGGTTCAGAAAATGGTGGGACGGATGCAAGGGTGGTTTCGAATGTTTTTCTAAACCGTTGCGGGCCAGATGCCTTTTCCAAAAAAAACGAGGCCGTTTCCAAACGGTCCCAAAAACAATTTGGATTTAAAATTTATGGCATCGTTGAAAGATGATGACCCTAAACGAAAAGGAGGAGAAAAAAAAGATGGCAAACCAAGGTGAAAAAAAGGATGTCATGTTTCTCTTTGATGAGGCAAAAGAGAAAGGGGCCAAAATCAAGGTGATTGGTGTTGGCGGGAGCGGCTGCAACGCCATCAATTCAATGATTCTTTCCCGTTTAGAAGGGGTTGAGTTCATTTCCGCCAATACGGATCTTCAGGCTTTGGGGACTTCCTATGCGGAGGTGAAGATTCAATTGGGTTCCCGGTTGACCCAGGGTTTAGGAGCCGGGGCCGATCCGCAAGTCGGAAGAGAAGCCGCTCTGGAGGAAGAGGAGAAAATCCGTGAGTCTCTTACGGGGGCGGACATGGTGTTTGTGACGGCTGGAATGGGTGGAGGAACCGGAACCGGTGCCGCTCCGGTCATATCCAACATTGCCAGGGAATTGGGGGCCCTCACCGTTGCGGTCACCACCAAGCCCTTTTCTTTTGAGGGTGCCAAAAGAGGCCACCGCGCGGAGGAAGGACTTCGGGAGCTGCGAAAATATGTGGACACATTGATTGTGATCCCCAACCAACGTCTGTTGAGTGTGGTGGACGAGGAAACCCCGTTGGTGGATGCCTTTAAGGTGGTGGATGATGTTCTCAGGCAAGCAGTTCAAGGGATTTCCGATTTGATTACCATTCCGGGACTGGTCAACGTGGATTTCGCCGACGTGCGAACCGTCATGTCTCACATGGGCCGGGCGGTGATGGGGATGGGGGCATCCCGTGGAAACGATCGTGCGGTGGAAGCGGCTCAAAAAGCTATCTCCAGTCCGTTGCTTGAGGATGGTTCCATCGAGGGGGCTCGGGGTGTTCTTCTCAACATTACCGGGGGACGGACCCTTGCCCTTCATGAGGTTACCGCTGCGTCTTCCATTATTCAGGAAGCGGCCGATCCGGAGGCCAATATTATTTTTGGTTCGGTCATCGATGAATCCATGGTAGAGGAGGTGATTGTCACTGTGATTGCCACCGGTTTTGAGCGGGCCGCCATAGAAGAAGAGACCTTTAAAAAAACGGAGACGCAAAAACCCGCCTATTCCAAACCCATGGAGCGGGAGCGGCCCCAGTATATGAAACGGGTGGTCAATAGCGACTTTGACCGGGAGACCCTGGGAATCGGAGACGAGGAATGGGATGTGCCCGCGTTCCTCCGGAAACAGGCTGATTAAATGGGGTTTTGGTTTTGAAAGAAGACAAAAAGATGTTAAAGTAGGATGGTGAAACAGGATTATGTCATTCAAGCATCCAACCAGGGGCCCGTTTTATCGCTTCTTCCTCTTCAAAATAGAAACGGGCTTCAGCATTTCTTCGGCTTAAAAGGGAACGGGAGCAAACCCTCCGATCCACTGAGGGGATCCACAAAAACCGGTTCGCTGGATATGGAGGGAGACCGGGTGTTAAAGCTCCGGCAGGTTCACAGCGATCGGATCCGAATTCACCGGAAGGGGGAAGAGGTCCCTTTCGAGGATACTGAGGGTCATGATGGAGTCGTATCCGATGAAAAAGGACTTTGGCTTCATGTGTTTACTGCGGATTGTGTTCCTTTATTATTTTATGATCCCCACCGGGAGGTGGGGGGAGCCGTCCATGCGGGATGGAGAGGTTCGGTTGCAAAAATTTCGGAAAAAACCATCGGCACATTACAAAAAGAGTTCGGATGTCATCCGGAGGATCTTCTGGTGGGCATCGGCCCGTCCATCGGCCCCTGTTGTTATGAAGTAGGAGGGGAGGTGCTGGATAAGCTGGCCTCAGCATTTACCGATTGGGAATCCTGGGTCTTCAAAAAGGACCCTCAAAAAAGTTTTCTGAATTTATGGGAGATGAACCGGCGGCAATTGGTGAAGGGGGGCCTACGAGAGGATCATATCTTTACCACGGGTCTTTGCACCTATTGCCGGCCTGAGCTTTTCTTTTCTTACCGCAGAGACGGACCCGGGATGGGAAAGATGGTCAGCGGTGTGATGATACACAAAGGTTCAGGTGAGTGAGGGGCAGTCCCATTGATTTTTCAATAAGACTCCAGGCCATTCGGGAACGGATCGGGCATGCCGCTGAAAGGGCGGGTCGCCCCCCAGCGGATGTCCGGTTGTTGGGTGCCAGTAAAACGGTTTCCGTGGAAGTTCTCCGTGAATTCCGGTCTTTGGGCCTCCATCGGTTTGGAGAGAACCGTGTCCAGGAAGCCCTCCCCAAGGTAGAGGCTTTGGGTTCCGGAGTGGAATGGCATTTTATCGGCCACCTTCAGAAAAATAAGGTCAAATCGGTTGTTGGCCATTTTGAAATCATTCATTCATTGGACAGTTTAGGGTTGGCTAAAGCGATTAACCAATATTGCGAAAAAATAGGGAAAGGACAACCGGTTTTGTTGGAGGTGAATGTTTCGGGGGAATCCAGCAAAGAGGGGTTTAACTTCCAGGAGGTTGAAAAGGCAGTGAAAGCGTTAAACGATTTCCCCCGGGTTGAGGTGAGAGGGTTGATGACCGTTCCCCCTCATGCTTCCGATCCTGAATTCTCCAGGCCCTATTTCCGATTGCTGAACGGTTTGCGGAATAAGTTGGAGCAGTTGTCCGGAAGACCTTTTCCTGAGCTTTCCATGGGAATGTCCAACGATTTTGAAGTGGCCATTGAGGAAGGTGCAACCATCGTCCGGATTGGAACGGCATTATTCGGTGAACGTCCCCCGGTTCACTAAAGTTTTTCCCCTCCCTTTGTAAGGGAGGGATTGGGAGGGTAGAGAGGCCTTTCCCCTCCCGCCTTACCCCATACGCCTAACACGTTTTTAAGTGAGGGGCTTAGGGGAGGGGGCTTCATTGAAGTAGAGAACAAACAAAATGAAAAAAACAAAAGGAAAACAGATCGGCATCATCGGTTTAGGCAGCATGGGAGAAGCCCTTCTCAGAGGCATTCTTCAAACGAAATTGACCGGCCCCGGTGAAATCATAGTTTCCGATACTTCGAAAGAGAGGTTGAATATCGTTCACCGGGAATTCAAGGTGACCACCACAGTATCCAACCGGGAGGTGGTTAAATCCGCTCCGTTGATTTTACTGGCTGTCAAACCGCAGGTGGCCTCATCGGTTCTCACCGAGGTCCGCCCAGCCATGACGCAAACCAAATTATTCGTATCGGTGGTGGCGGGGCTTCCTATTTCGCGGATGGTGGCGGGTTTGGGGACCCAAGTCAAAGTGATCCGGGTCATGTCCAATGCCCCGGCGCTGATCCGAGAGGGGGCAACTGCCATGGCCCCAGGTAAGGGTGTGGATGATAAAGAATTAAAAAAGGTCCAACGCCTTTTTGAGGCCATCGGACGGGTGGTCATCGTGGATGAACGGGATATGGATGCCATCACGGGGTTGAGCGGAAGCGGGCCTGCCTATCTTTTTATGGTCATGGAGTCACTGGCCGACGGGGGGGTGAGGATGGGTTTGTCCCGGGAGGTGGCCATGTTTCTGGCGGCACAGACCACGCTGGGTGCGGCACGGATGGTTTTAGAAACCGGAGGCCATCCCGCCCTTTTAAAGGATAAGGTGAGCTCTCCCGGAGGAACCACCATGGCAGGGCTTCACGAGCTAGAGATGGGAGGAATCCGGGGCGCTTTTATTTCAGCGGTCAAAGCGGCAACGGAACGCTCCGAAGAGTTGGGGCAAACGGGGAGGAAATAAAAACAGGATGTCAGCTTTATTTGGTGCGCTCGCATTAATGGTGAATATGGCCCTTGAGATAATGGTGTGGGTTATTATTGCCAGAGCCATCATTTCCTGGGTCAGCCCGGATCCGTACAATCCGATCGTTCAAACCCTTTATCGCATTACCGAGCCCATCTTGGAACCTTTTCGACGACTGGTCCCGATGCATAGTATCGGTGTGGATTTATCACCGATATTAGCCATTATTGTCATTTATGGAGCACGTTTTTTCTTAGTGCAAGTTTTAACGAACACGGCTAATTATTTTAGATAAGGTCCTTTCAAGGTAATGTAAAAGGAGGGGTTATGAAAATTACACCCTTAGACATTGAGCAAATGAAATTTAAGGTGCGTATGAGAGGGTATGACCGGAGAGAAGTCGATGAGTTTTTGGACTCCCTGACGATGGAGTATGAAGGGGTCCTCAAGGACAATACCAACCTTCGTGAGCGGTTGGCCACACTGGAAATTCAACTATTGGATTTAAAGAAGAAAGAAGGGATTTTAACTCAGACACTCACCAAAGCGCAACAGCTGGTAGAAGAGATGAAAGAAGGAGCTCAAAAAGAGGCCTCCCTGATCATCAAGCAGGCGGAGCTGCAGGCCGAAGAATTTATGAAGGAAGTGCGGGGGGAATCGGCAAAAATGCGCAGTGAGATTTTGGATTTACATAAACAAAAATCCTTTTTTATCGAGCGGTGCCGCTCCACCATCGAATCCTTTCAAAAGGTGGTTGAGCTGGAAACCCAAGAAACCAGTTTGGAAAGAGAAAGCTCTTAAACGTTATTTAAAAATACAAATGGATAGAAAAAAGGAGGAAGACGTGCGTTATCACGTTTATATTACCCAAAAAGGAAGTCTTTATAGCGCTGAAGTTCCTGCACTGCCTGGGTGTGGTGCGGTGGGACGGTCCGAGCATGAAGCCATCAAAAATATTCGCTTTATTATTCAAGAACATCGGGTGAGGCTACAGCGGACCAGACAACCTCTGCCACTTGTGATGGAGGTTGAATTACCGGAAGAGGGTTCTAAAAAGACCGTTTCCAGCCTTCATTTGAACGGAAACAGAAGTTAGGCTATAGTTAAATAAGAGATAAAGCGTTTTTTTATCTCGTCTATTATGATAGATAGGCGATCCCAGCCTAATGAGGGGGTGGTTTGATTTTAAGAGACCGCGGGTGGAAGGCTTACCAAGAAGAATTTTTAAAAAGAAAGCGGCGATACCCTTCCGGGTGGTGGGCCAGATTAAAAAGAGAATGGAATAGGATCAGAAAATTGAACTGGGTTCCGGTGTTGAACAAGTTAAATCGGCCAATGGGTTTTTTAATTCTGATCACCAGCGGGATAGCCTTACTGGGGTGGTTCTCCTCCAATGACCTTTTCCGGGACCCTTCCCTCGGGCCGGGACACCCGGTTCCCGTGAAAGGTATCAATGATGCCCAGTGGAAAGGGATAGAGGTTGGTCCCTTATTTATCAGTGATTCCTGGGTCCGTTTTAAAAATAATTACAAACCCACTTTTCAGGATGTTCAAAATGATCAGTTCGTCACGCAGCTTCCCGAGGGAGTGGACATCACCTATTCCTTGAATGTTCCCTTGCAAAGGAAAATCGAGAAGGTGATGAAAAAATACCGTCTTCCTTATGGAATGCTGATCGCCATGGACCCGAAGACCGGTCGGATTTTGGCCATGGTGGATTATTCCCGTGTGGAACCCGATCATGAGAACCTGAATCTGCGGTCATCCTATCCCGCCGCCTCTGTTTTTAAATTGGTCACCGCCGCTGCTGGGATTGAGAAAAAAAAGGTGACCCCCGAAACACAGATTGCCTTTCATGGGGGACTTTGGAAATTGGGTCCAAGGAATTGGAAAGATAATCCCAAGCGGGACCGGGATCACATTTCCTTAAAATACGCCTTGGCTAAATCCTGCAATGTGGCCTTCGCCAAAGTGGCGCTTCGCTGGCTGGGGGAGGAAGGGCTTCAATGTTTTGCAGAATCTTTTTGGTTTAATAAACCCATTCCGTTTGAATTCCCCGTAGAGACCAGTAAGGCCCAGTTTGGACCCAGTGAGCAGAGTATTGCGCTTACCGCTGCGGGAATGGGTAAGGTGGGCCTCAGTCCATTACACGGTGCGATGATCGCCTCTGCCATTGCCAACAATGGGGTAATGATGGTTCCGAAATTGGTGGAGAAAGTCAGCTGGGACAATGGTTCTGAAATCTATCGTTTTAAAGAGGAACCCATGACCCAAATCGTTTCTCCACAGACCGCCGATCAGTTGAAAGAAATGATGGCTTATACGGTGACCAAAGGAACTTCCCGGAAGGCGTTTCACACCCGGAGGGGAACGCCCTATATTAAAGGCGTATCCATTGGTGGAAAAACCGGTTCCCTTCGAGGGAATGACCCCAAAGGTAAATATAGTTGGTTCGTTGGAATGGCTCCTTTGGATGATCCGGAGATTGCCCTTGCCGCCCTGATCGTCAATAAACCTATCTGGCATATCAAAGCCTCTCACCTCGCCAAAGAAGCATTTGACGCCTATTTCAAAATAAAAGAATCTCAAACCATCGCATTGAATAAGTAAATTTTAGGTCTGGTTCTTCCTCCAATACAATCCTTTTCCCGTCATTCCCGTGAAACCTGTCCCCGTATGCTTAAAGCGGGATTCCAGAACTCTTTTTTTTATTAAATTCCTCCCCTTTGTAAAGGGAGGTGAGGTGGGGCAGAGTTTTTTTTAAAAATTATTTAGAAGCCGTCATTCCCGCGCAAGCGGGAATCCAGGATTTTTTTCCTTTAATGGAATTCCTCAATCCTCCAACCTCCCGTCTTACCCCTCCCGCCTAACGCATTTTTAAAGGGACAGTCCTTGTTGTGTCTCAGAATGACAATGAAATAATCCAGCCCGTCATTCCCGCGTAAGCGGGAATCCAGGATTTTTTTTTTAATAGAACCCCCAAATCCCCTCCTTTTGGAAGGCCCCTTTATTCCCTCCCTTTGTAAGCAAGGGATAGGGAGGGTAGAAAATCTTTTTCTTGTTCTCCCATCCCTTTTTTTCGTTTTTTCGGTATAATAGTTCCATAAACCAACTCTGAGAGCCCACCCATGAGTGAAAAATACAATTTTGATTTCTTAATCATCGGGAGCGGCCCCGCAGGACAACGGGCGGCGGTCCAAGCCTCCAAACTGGGAAAACGCGTTGCGATTATTGAAAAGCGCCGTGCGGTGGGAGGAGTCTGCCTGGATGTGGGAACCATACCCAGCAAAATGTTCAGGGAAGCGGTTCTTTCATTAACCGGACCGGGATCGGTTTTTGAAAAAGGGAAGCTGGATCTCCAGCCAAGAGGAATTACCGCTCGCGAACTTTTGGAGCGTGTAGATGAAGTCGTCAAACGGGAAACTTCAGTTGTGGAGAATCAACTGCACCGGAATGGTATTTCGGTCATCAAAGGAGAGGCGTCTTTTAAAGACCCTCATACCCTGATCGTTGCCGATGAACGGTCCGCACGCGAGGTGTCGGCGGAAAACATTCTCATTGCGGTGGGAACCACCCCTGTTCCCGTTCCCGGGGTCGACATCGCTGAAAAAAATATTTTAACCAGTGATGACATCGCCTGCATGGAAAAATTACCTCGGACACTTGCCGTGGTCGGAGGAGGGGTCATCGGAATTGAATATGCCTCCATGTTTGCGGCTTTGGGAATTGAGGTAACTCTGGTGGATAAGAGAAACCGTCCCATGGAATTTTTAGACGCCGAGATCGTGGACGAATTGATTCATCAAATGAGAAATCGGAACGTGATTTTCCGTTTTAATGAATCGGTTGCTAAAGTATTAGTCTCCGATCAACCCTCCCGTTGTGCGGTGATTGAACTGGAATCGGGGAAGCGGATTGTGACCGACATGCTTTTATTCTCCGTTGGCCGAATGGGAGCCACCGAAAAGTTAGAACTAAAAGCCGCCGGGTTGTCCGCCGATCATCGCGGGCGTTTGAAAGTGGATTCAGAATTTCGTACGGATACACCTCATATTTTTGCCGCGGGGGATATTATCGGCTACCCTAGCCTTGCCGCCACGTCCATGGAGCAGGGAAGGTTGGCGGCCTGCTACGCTTTCAACATCAAAACCCGGCCCATGGCCGATCATTTTCCTATCGGAATTTATGCAATACCGGAAATTTCCATGGCAGGCCAAACGGAAGGGGAACTCACCGAGAAAAAGATTCCCTATGAAACGGGAATTGCCCGGTACCGGGAGATTGCTCGCGGACAGATTTTAGGAGATGATACCGGTCTATTTAAATTATTGTTTCACCGGGAAAACAAAAAACTGTTAGGGGTTCATATCATCGGAACCGGTGCAACCGAACTGGTTCATATTGGGCAAGCGGTTTTGGGCCTCGGGGCAGGCCTGGATTATTTCATGGAAACCGTTTTTAATTACCCCACCTTAGCCGAATGCTATAAAGTCGCCGCGTTAGATGCCTACAATAAATTCCAGATTTAGTTTTTCTGGCTCATCTTGTTTTTTTGGTTTGTCTAGTCTGTTCTGTTTTTTTAGGATATTTTTTCTGCCTCCAACCTATTCCCTCCAACGTTTTTTGCTTCCCTCATTTGTAAGCCCCCAAATTCCCTCCCTTTGTAAGCAACTGTCTTAAAAGTCAAGGGGAGATTATAAAATTAGTTTTCCACGGGGTTCCATGTTTCAACATAGCATTCAGAATGACCAACAATTTTCTCATACAAGCGGTAAGGGCCACGTTTTTAGCTTTTCCCGCTACCAGCAGCCTTTGATAGAAAGCCTTGATCACCGGATTGAAACGAAGCGCTGCCAAGGTACTCCTATAGAGAGTAGAAGGAACATGTGCTCTACCACCCCAGACAGAGCGTTTTCCCCGCAATTTGCCGCTATCACGGTTCAAAGGGGCCACCCCGACCAAGGCCGCAATCTGCTTGTTGTTCAAGGTTCCCAACTCCGGCAGATCGGCCAAGAGGGTTCTAGACATCACGGGCCCGACCCCAGGGGTACTCTTCAACAAATTTTCTTTCTCACACCACAGAGGACTTTGCTGAATAGATCGTGTCAAATCCTCATCCAGAGAAGTCAAATGACGCTCCAGCCAAAGAATATGTTTTTGGATCTCTTTACGAATTGGTTTAGGAGAACTCTGGAGGCGGTTCTTTTCGGCTACAAGCATTTGCATCATTTGGCGTCGACGAGCTACCAATGCGCCCAAAGCTTGCGTAGAGGCATCCGGCAATGGGCGAGGAACGGGACGAACCGCTTGGGCAAACTGTGCAAGAACCTGCGCATCAATCTTGTCGGTTTTTGCCAACTTGCCGATGGCCTTGGCAAAATCTCTGACTTGCCGAG
>Ga0302046_10000298_pt1 | contig 52541 bp, 44 predicted proteins | sample RVTome_11_FD_200261 | JGI IMG/M metagenome (GOLD analysis project Ga0302046, IMG submission 200261) | Soil microbial communities from uranium-contaminated site in the Upper Colorado River Basin, Wyoming, United States - RVT147D111 (version 2) ...
AACCACTTCGACCGCCGCGACAAGAACAAGATCGCCCAGCGCCTCATCCGTCGCCTCGAGGATCTCGGCCTCAAGGTCGAGGTCAGGGCGGCCTCCTGACTGCCCCAGAGGGGGAGTTTCTCTCTAGTCCACGAGGTACGCTGCCATGGGCCCCTCGTCTCGTCCCTCGCCGGTGATCGTGTACCGGCCGTTGCCGCGAAAGAGCAACGTGTTCGTGATGACCCGGCCGACCGAGCGGTCCACGTTGCCATCCATCCCGAGGTGGCCGCGCTTGAAGTACATCGTACCGGGCACATTGAAGAGCCCGCTGCCGCTGATGTCGCAGGCCAGGGTATTGTCGCGGTGCTGGAAGATGCTGATTCCGCGGTAGAGGCCGGCAGTCGGGGGCGTGAAGTCGAGCCCGGGCGCGTCGCCCGAGATCACGATCCGCGCGCCCATGTCCACGAAGAGCATCACCCCGCTTCCCTGCAGCACGCAGTCTCCGTGCACCTCGACTCCCGGCGGGCCGAAGACGTACACGCCCGGATTCAGGAAGACCACGCCGTCGTTGCAGTCGAGCCCGGTCGGGTAGTACCCTGCGTCGTAGACCCCCGGCGCTCGGATGCCTCCCAGGTTCGGCATGCTCGCCGGGTCGGGCTGGGGGATGCCCTCCAGCGGGTCGGGGATCGGGGGTTGGAAGGCGACCGGCGCCGGCGAGGCAGAGCCGTCCGGGATGCAGAAGTTCCCGGTGACGTTGATCCGCCGCGCCTGGACGCGCGGGTCGTCCGGTGCGCCGTTCATCATCATCGCGCACGCGTCGGTCGAGTTCACCTGGATGTCGTTGCGCGGCACGCGCATCCTGGGGTTGCCGCGCACGTCGAAGGCCCCCTCGAGCGAGGGGTCCAGGACCAGGACGGCCGCGCCCCCGCCGGTGCCGTACTGGGCGACGGCCGGGCGCGCCACGCCGCTCCGGTCCTGTCCGAAGACCGCCCCGAAGAAGAGGCCGATCTCGCCACCGATGGAGGTGCTCGTCCGGCGCGCCTGCACCATGACCGCATCGGGGCTGAGCGTCGTGGGAGTGAAGACGCGCGTTGAGCGATTCCACTGCCCGACGACCACGTCGCCGTCGATGGAGTTCGACATGTTGAAGTCGAGCTGGACGGGTGCGCCCGCGGCCGAGTTCGCGAGCGCGATGTCGACCGCCTTCTGACGCGTCGCCAAGTAGTCCGTCGCCGGGTCGTCCTGCATGACGAGACCCGCGGCCGCCAGGGCCGCCGCGTCGGCGGCGGCCTGGAGCTTCTGGGCCGTCGTGCGGACGTGGGCCGTGTCGACGGCCAAACCGAGAAAGCCGATCAGGAGCAGCATCGTGATCACGACGTAGACAGCGATGGCTCCCCTCCGCGACGGGCGAGGCATGGCGGCCGAGGTTCCTGGACGGCGAGCGTTCGAGCGCATGATGTTCCTATCTGAACGGGCGTTTCCCCTTCGAGGGAAGCCTAGCCCACGCCGGAGGGCCAGGACGGACGAGCGCGCGGGCGCGTGCCGGCGGCGCTACGCTCCTACCATCCTCTGGACGCTCGCGACGCGGAAATTTTTTCCGACCCTGCACTAGTGCGGGTGGCAGCGGCACTTGTGTCCACGAGTCGTCGAACGTGATGCAAACGGGCTGACAGACGGCACTCGTCGGTGGATACTTGCAATCGAGAGGCGTTGTCCTCTCTCGTAGTCACGCGCAATTCCCGCATCGACGAACTGGCCCGTTCGCGAACTGACAGGGGACGGTTGCGTGACTGCGTAGCAACTCTCTGCTCCCTAAGTTCGCAAAGGACATAGCCATGAATCTCATCAAACGCTTCTTCTCGGATGAGAAGGGTCTGGAGACGGTCGAATACGCCATCATCGTCGGCCTGATCGTGGCCGGACTGGTCGCGATCATCGCGGCCATCGGCGCGTGGGTCAACCTGCAGTTCACCAACCTGCAGACGGACCTCGGCGCCTAGCGCGACCTCCCATGTTCGAGACGACACGGACGAAGCTCGCGCGATGTGGCCGATGACGTTGTTCGAACACCCTTTCCCCCTCCTCCAGTGGGGCACCGTCATCGGTGCCTCACTGGTGGCTTCCCTCTGCGACCTTCGCTCGCGACGAATCCCCAATTCCCTGACCGGACCGCTCTTCATCGCCGGAGTCGCGGCATCGGCGGCCTTCGGCGGTGCGGCCGGACTGCTCGACGCCGCGGCCGCGGGCTGCCTGCTGGCCGTTCCCTACGTGCTGCTCTTCGTCCTGGCAGGGGGAGGAGCCGGGGACGCCAAGCTCATGGGCGCCCTCGGGGCGTGGCTGGGGGTCGTTCAAGGCGCCGTGACCCTGGCATGCGTCTGCGCGTGCGGAGTCTTGCTGGCGCTGATCTTCGCTTGCTCGCGAAACAACCTGGGATCCGTGCTGGGGCGCATCTCGGGGTTCGGACGAGCCGCTCTGGCGCCGTTGGGCTCCGCAACGCCTCGCTCGGTCTCCTTCTGGCTGCCCGTACCGGACGACAGCCAGAAGATGCCGTACGGCGTCGCCGTCCTCGCGGGCACCGTCCTGTCGGCTTACCTGTTCAAGATCGTGTAGTCCTATGCTCCAAGGCCGTAACAAGAACAAGCGCGCCATCGCGGCGATCGAGGCGGCACTCCTCTTCCCTCTGCTGGTCTTCCTGCTCATGGGCCTGCTCGAGTACGGATGGATGTTCGTCAAGAAGCAGGAGTGCAACCATGCGGCGCGGCAGGCAGCTCGAGTCGGTTGCGTGGAAGGCGCGACCAACGCGGACGTCATCGCCGAGGTCGACCGCCTGATGACGAGCGCTGGGATGGGCTCCTCGGGATACACGCTGACGATTGCACCGCCCGACGTCGCCACCGCGCTCGCTGGCGAGTCGATCACCGTGACGGTGACCGTGCCGTACTCGGCCATCGATCTCACGGGAGCCCCGTTCCTCCCGGTCCCCGGCAGCCTGAACGGCAGGACCAGCATGGCCAAGGAAGGCTACGCCCCCTGACTCGGGCGCCTGCCCCGCCCTCCGACTCGTCGCAACGGCCCGCATCCGCACTGAACACGAGGTACGCTTCGATATGAAATGGTCCATCGTCGGCTTGGTTTGTCTGGGTGTGGTCGCCGCCCTGTCTGCCGTGGTCCTAATGGTGACGCTGCAAAACAGCGCGCAAGCCGCACCTGGCCCGGCCCAGGCCGCGGCCGCTCCGGTCGAGGTCCAGGTCGTCGTCGCTGCGCGCGAACTGAAGACGCGGAGCGTCGTCGAGGCCGCTGACATGCTCGTACGCAGCGTCGAGGCGAGCGCCGCACCGCGCGACGCCCTCGCGGACCCGGTGCAGGCCATCGGCAAGGTGTTGATCACCCCCCTGAGGGAAGGTCAGGCGTTCACGGCAGACGCGTTTGCCACGGACAGCCACGGCCTGCAGCTCGCCGCGGCCCTCGCCGACGGCAAGCGCGCCGTCAGCCTCGACCTCAAGGACTCGATGGGTCTCGAGGAGCTGCTGTACCCCGGGTGCCTCGTCGACGTCATCGCCACCATCATGACCGACGACCAGGATCTGGGACTTCAGACGATGTCGATCACGCTGCTGGAGAGCGTCCTCGTCCTGGCGATCGGCCAGCAGACCATCGTCACCCCCGGCGGAAGTCCGGAGGAGGGCTACACGCGAACCCGGCGGCCCTCGGTCACCCTCCTGCTCGAGGCGGATCAGGTCGAGGCCCTGAAGCTCGCCATGGAGAAGGGCAGCGTCTCGCTCTCCCTGCGGAACCCGCTGGACGACGCCGTCGCGGGTTCGCGCGGCACGCGTTTGGCCAACCTCTCTCCCGTCCTCGCGGAAGCCGAACAGAAGAAGGCCGAGGAGAGCCGTCGCAAGCGCGACGCGGAGGCGGCTCGACATCGCCAGGAACTCGAGGCGGCTCGCGAGGAGGCCGAGCTCTTGCGCGAGAGAATGCAGAACGAAATCGGCAAGAAGAGGGAATCGGAAGAAACCGCCACATGGCAAGCCGTCATCGTGCGCGGCGGGAAGATGGAGACGAGGACCTTCTCCGAACGAGGCCTCGCTCAGGAACTAGAGAAGTAGTTCGGATCACCGCTCGACAACCCGCAACCCGACGAGGACTCCTCGAATGAAGTCCGTTTCTCGATCCATGTTCCGGCTCGCAATGAGCGCGCTCCTACTGGCCGCCACCGTCCGGGCTCAAGAGGCCTCCGATCAGACGATCGAGCTCGAGGTCGGTCGCTCGAGGAGCATCAGAACCGCGTGGCGCGTGGCCGGCGCGTGGCTGACCGACCCCGAGGTCGCGGAAGTCCAGATGCCGAGCCCGGAGCTCGTGCTCGTGAGCGGCAAGAAACCGGGCGCAACGGACCTGATCCTCGTCGGTGAGGGCGGCGAAGAGGCGAGCTACCTCCTCGACGTGTCCCTCGACCTCGCGCCCATGAAGGTGGAGCTGGCCCGGCTGTTCCCGGGCAGCGACTTGCTGGTCGATCAAACGGGCAGCACGCTCGTGCTCACGGGAGCCCTGGCGAGCGCCGACCAGGTTGAGCGGCTGCGGTTGTACATGGACGCGCTCGGCTTCGCCTACGTCGACATGACCTCGCTGCCTGGCGTGCAGCAGGTTCACGTTCACGTGCGCGTCGCCGAGGTCAGCCGCACGGGGATCCGGCAGCTCGGCATCAACGCCTTCGCCGCCGGAGAGGACGGTTTCGCGGCAACGACCATCGGACCGTCCCAGGGCGGCCCCATCAACCCGATCGACATCGGTCCGCCGGAGGGAGCGAGCGTGACGGACACGCCTTTCCTCTTCAACCGGGCGATCGGCGTAAGCCCGGCCGTAACGCTGTTCGCTGGCGTGTCGTCCGCCAACATGGAGATCTTCATCTCCGCCCTGGCCGAGAACCAGTACCTGCGGTTGCTCGCGGAGCCCAACCTGATCGCCCTCAGCGGCGAGCAGGCCAGTTTCCTGGTTGGCGGCGAGTTCCCGATCCCGATCGCTCAGGGTGGAGCCGGGGTCGGCGGGACCTCGATCACCATCGAGTACAAGGAGTTCGGAGTCGGACTGCGCTTCAGCCCTCTGGTCCTCGGTGAAGGCCGCATCCGCCTCGCGGTCTCCTCGGAAGTCAGCGAGCTGACGGACATCGGAGCCGTGGAGATCCAGGGCTTTCGCATTCCGGGAGTCGTCACGCGCCGGACGGACACGACGGTCGAGATGAACAGCGGAGAGACGTTCGCCATGGCGGGCCTCCTCAGCGAGAGCGTCAACGCCCAGGTGTCGAAGACGCCATGGCTAGGGCAGATCCCCATCCTGGGCTCGCTGTTCCGCTCCGTGCGATACAAGAAGAACGAGACCGAGCTTCTCGTGCTGGTGACGGCCGACCTCGTGGCTCCGATGTCGCAGAGCGTCCTGCCTCCCCTGCCCGGCGCCGATCACGTCGTCCCGAGCGACTGGGAGGTCTTCTCGCTGGGACGCATCGAAGGCAAGCCGGCCGGCAGGATCTCGTCCGATCAGGCGGACTGGCTGCGCGAGCACGGGCTCAGCGACCTGAGCGGGCCGGGCGCCTGGGCGACGCACGAAGGCGCGTCGCCGACAACCCGCCGCCCCTACGAACGCCCGGCCGAGAAGCAGGGCGCCCAGGCCGAAACATCAAAGGACTAGGCCGTGTTCGCCAAGTCGGAAATCCTCTTCGCGGGTTGCGACGCCGCCGCCGAGAACCTCGTCCTACGAGCGTTCGAGGACCTCCCGACGATCCCAGCTCGATTGAAGGTCTGCACAGGGGTGGAGGAGCTCGAGCAAGAGCTGGAGCAGGGAGTGCCGCGGCTTGCGCTGCTCGACGTGGACGGCCTCCCTGGAATCTCGTTCGAGAAAGTGGAGGCGCTCACTCGACGGTTTCCGGCGATGCGCCTCCTCACCGTGTGCGAGGCCCTCCGGACAGACCTCGTCCTGCAGGCGATGCAGGCGGGCGCCCGCCATTGCATGGAGAAAAAAGCGATCGTCGAGCAGCTTCCCGCGCTGGTCGTCAAGTTCTTCCGAGAGACCCAGGGCTCGTACGAGCCGTCCGGTAGCCTGGTCACCGTGCTCTCGGCAGGCGGGGGCTGCGGCGGAACGACTCTCGCGATCAACCTGGCCGAAGAGCTCGGCCTGCAGACCGGCGATCCCACGCTCCTCGTGGACATGGACCAGTCCTACGGAGCCGTGGCCGCGTACCTCGGCATCGATGGAAAGTACGGCTTGGGAGACGTCCTCGCCGACCGCAGTTCCATCGACCCGCAGCTAATCCTGTCCACCGCATCGGTGCTCCACGACAAGCTGCACGTGCTGCTCAGCCCCGCGAGCGTCGACTTCGCGAATCCCAGCCCGGTGCCCCCCGACAACCTGGACCGCGCCCTCGATGCCTGCAGGGAGGCGTACCGCTTCACGGTCCTGGACGCCCCTCGCGTCACGATGACCACGGCGGCCAACCTCGCCCACGCGAGCGCAGCGACCATCATCGTCTTCGAGCTGGCCGTCGTAGACGTCAGGACGGCGCGCGCGATGCTCGACGCGCTTGTGGAGCGTCAGGTCCCTCGAGAGAAGGTCGTGGCCGTCGCGAACCGCTTCCACCGCCGGCACGCCATGTTGCGCCTCGACGACGCCCGAGCGGCACTGGGATCGATGGACGTGGTCACGCTGCGCAACGACTTCGACAGCGCTCAGCGATCGATCAATCTCGGCAAGCCGCTGTCCAAGGTGGCACCGCGCTCGGCGTTGCGCAAGGACGTGCGCGCTCTTGTGGACGCGCTGCTGACGAAGATGCCCAAGCGCGCCGCATAACATCGAAGGAGCTTTTAGTGAACGACTCCCAAAGCCAACTCAGGACCACCGACGACGCCCAGCGCGAGCAGCTCAGGGCGCGCGTGCACGCGCGCTTGATGGAGACTCTCGACCTGGCCCAGGCTCAGAAGCTGGATCCCGAGGCGCTGCGCCGCGAGTGCGCGTGCCGCGTCGAGACGCTGCTCGCCGAGCAGCGCATCCCGGTCACGATCGGCGAGCAAAAGCAGATCATCCGCGAGGTGATGGACGAGATCTTCGGTCTCGGTCCAATCGAAAAGCTGATGCGCGACCCGCTGGTGAGCGACATCCTGATCAACGGCCCACACCAGATCTACGTCGAGCGCCACGGGAACCTGGAGCAAGTTGCCATCCGGTTCCGCGACTCAGACCACCTCATGCAGGTGATCCAGCGCATCGCGTCGGGCGTCGGGCGCCGGGTCGACGAGAGCTCGCCCATGCTCGACGCGCGCCTGGAGGACGGCTCGCGCGTCAACGCGATCATCCCCCCGCTCTCGCTCGTCGGCCCCGCGATGAGCATCCGGCGTTTCGTCCAGATGGCGATCGGGGCACAGCAACTCGTCGAGCTGGGATCCTGGAGCCCGGAGATGTGCACGTTCATCGAGGCGGCCGTGCGCTGCAGGATGAACGTCGTGATCTCCGGGGGAACCGGCTCCGGGAAGACAACCCTTCTGAACGTCCTCTCGCGCTGGATCCCGCAGGGCGAGCGGGTCGTCACGATCGAGGACGCGGCAGAGCTCAAGCTCCAGCGAGAGCACGTCGTCTCCCTCGAGACTCGCCCTCCGAACACCGAGGGCCGCGGCGAAGTCAATCAAAGGGACCTCCTCAAGAACTGCCTGCGCATGCGCCCGGACCGCATCATCATCGGTGAGGTGCGCGGATCGGAAGCGCTCGACATGCTGCAGGCAATGAACACTGGTCACGAGGGTTCGATGACCACGGTACACGCCAACAGCCCTCGGGACGCCCTGCGGCGGATCGAGAACATGGTCAGCATGGCGGGCCTGCAGTACCCGGTCCACGTCATCCGCGACCAGATGGCGCACACTCTGGACATCGTCCTCCAGGTGGCACGAATGACGGGTGGGAGGCGCAGGATCGTCAGCGTTGCCGAGATCACCGGAATCGAGCGTGACGTCATCCTGACCCAGGACCTGTTCCGGTTCGCTCAGGTGGGCATCGACGAGCTGGGGCACGCGAAGGGCCAGTTCGAGGCGTGCGGCGTGCGGCCGCGCGTCCTGCAACGAATGGAGGAGGAGGGCGTCACGCTGCCCCCCTCCCTCTTCCAGAGACGCATCGCCGGGTGACCGCCGTGGCTGGAATCACGACCACGATCCAGGGCCTTGACGCCGCTACGCTCGCCACGTCCGGCGCGCTGTTCGTACTGGTCCTGACGCTCTGGGTGATGGGCGTGCTGGTCTGGGGCCGGCGCCGGAGCTCACGCAGGGCCGAGCTCAGGACCCGTCTGACCGACCGGCGACAAGGCGAGCGCCAGGAAAGCCGGGTGCTGCGCCTGTGGCACGAGGGCGAGGAGATCACGACGACCGTCTCGGGCGAGGCGTACCAGCCCTCGCTGCGCGCCCGGCTGGATCAGGTACGGCGCAGCTCGGCCTGGGAGGCTTCGCTGGCGGCCACGACGCTGGGCCTGGCGATCGCTGCGATCGGTGCAGGAATCGGAGTCTACCTGTTGTCGAGCAGGATCACGTCCGGGATCTTCGCCGCGGTGCTCGTCGTCGGCGGGTTCTGGTGGTACTTGACGCTGCGCGCCACTCGGCGAGCTAGCGTGTTCGAACGCCAGCTCATCGACGGCCTCGAGCTATCGGCCCGCGCGCTCGAGGCCGGCCACCCGCTGCTCAATTCCTTCCAGCTGATAGCCGAGGAGATCCCGGACCCCGTTGGCAGGATCTTCGCCGACATCTGCCAGGAGCAGGCGATGGGGGTGCGGCTCGAAGACTCGGTCCGGCGCCAGGCGAACCAGTCCCAGAGCACCGACCTGCGGCTGTTCGCGGCTTCGCTCACAATCAACCTCCGCAGTGGGGGCAACCTATCGGAGGTCGTTCAGGGGCTCGCGAACGTGGTCCGTGACCGCATGAGCCTCAACCGCCGCTTCCGCGTCCTCATCTCCCAGACGCAGTACAGCAAGCGGATCTTGATCGGCCTACCGATCGTGATGTTCGGCGTCCTGAACGTGATCAACCCCGAGTACATGTCCTTCTTCTACCGGACGACTCCAGGCCACCTGTTGCTGCTCTCCGCGGCCGGCATGCTCACGCTGGGCTGGTGGGTCATGAACAAGATGGCGATCTTGAAGCACTGAGCTGGAAGGCGATGAACGAAATCACCGTATCGGTCCTTGCGGGAATCACGGTCCTCGCGTTCGGCCTGGCGATCATGCAGCTCTTGGCCATGCGACGCGAATCCAGAGCGGCCAGGCGACGCGTCGCGGGCGACTACGTCCCGGAGGACGTAGCGGAATACCGCGTCAGCCGCTCGCTGGAGAAGCTGGGCGACAAGGTGACCTCGGGCCAGTACAGCGACGGCCTGCGCCAGCGGCTCGCGCGTGCCGGGTACCACAACCACCGCGCCGCGGCGGTCTACCTGGGGACCAAGGTCCTGCTCCTTCTTGTCGGAGGCGCCACGGGCGCGTCGCTCGCCCTCTGGCTCGATCTCCCGCTGCACTTCGAGATCTTCCTCGTCGCCTTCCTCGCGGTCGCGCTCTTCATGGTGCCCAACGTCGCCGTCGGCATTCGACGCGACAGGCGCCGGAACGAGGTCTCGCGGCGTCTTCCCGACATGGTCGATCTGCTCGAGATCACCGTCTCCTCGGGCATGGGGCTGGACATGGCCTGGACGTCTGTGGCCGACGAGATCCGCAGAGTCAGCGCAGTGATGGGCGACGAGATGGAGCTCACGAGCCTGGAGATCAACCTGGGCGTCCCCCGCACGCGGGCGATGCGACACATGGCCAACAGGACCGGGGCCGAGGACATCTCGTCTCTCGTGGCGCTGCTGGTCCAGTCGGAGCGTTTCGGATCGAGCATCACCGACTCGCTCAAGGTCTTCGCGAGAACAATGCGGGAGACGCAGTGCAAGAGGGCCGAGGAGAGGGCTGAGAAGATGGCGATCAAGATGCTCTTCCCGATGGTGCTGTTCATCTTCCCATCGCTGCTCCTGGTGATGGTCGGACCTGCTGTGATGAACATCATCGAAGTGATGAGCTAGCCTCCACACCTAACGAGAATCCTTCACCGACATGAAAGCAATCGAATCCACAAAGCTGAAGGCCTTTGGCCTCCTCCTGACCGGCCTGGCGTCCTGTGTCTCGTCGAGCATGACGAAGGAGGACCAGCACGGGATCCAGAACATGTGGGTCGCCGACGCGATCCGACGCACCGAGCTCAACAACGCGATCATCGTCCAGAGAGCGATCTTCCCTTACCACTTCGTCGCGGAGACTAGCGAGCTCAACGGGCTCGGCGACCGCGACGTGCAGGTCCTCGCCGGGCACTTCGAGAAGCACCGCGGAAGGCTCAGCATTCGTCGCGGAGGCGCGTCAGAGGAGCTGCACCAGGCGAGGGTGCAGGCCGTCGTCGATGCCCTCGTCGAGAACGGCATGGGGCGCGAGCAGATCGAGGTCCACGACGGCGCTCCCGGGGGCACGGGAATGGCGAGCGGGCAGCTGCTCCTTGCGCTGGAGGAGAGCCGCACCGCGGACGCCGCCCCGCAACCTCTCGTGGTGATCGGAGGGTCGGAATGATCACGCGTCGAAACCGAGATCGCGGAGCCGGGTTCCGCCTGGTTGGCGCCGTGCTGCTGCTTGCCCTGAGCTCGGGCTGCAGCACGACGGGGTCCGCACGGAATCCGTACGAGGAAGGTCCCGAGAGGAGCTTCGACGCGGCGGGAGGGCGCGTGCCTAGCAGCAAGACGCTGCACACCATGGCGCGCATCCTGGCTGGCCAGGGCAACGATCCGCAGTGCGAGATCGTGCTCCAGAAGCTCATCGCTTCGCACCCGAGATACGCGCCGGCTCACAACGAGCTGGCCGAGCTCTACATGCGCCAGGGGCGGCCGGACCGCGCCGAGCAGGTCATCGAGCTCGGCCTGGAGCAGTCCCCGAAGGACGGGGTGCTGCTCAACAACCTCGGCATGTCCCAGCTGATGCAGGGCAGGCTCGGAGATGCGCTGGCGAGCTTCACGCGCGCGGCGGAGGCCCATCCCTACGACCGGCGCGCACGCAGCAACATGGCCACTACGCTGGCCCTGCTGGGGCGCCGGGAGGAGGCGGAGGCGCTGTACTTGCAGGTTACCTCGCGAAGCAACGCCTACCGCAACCTCGCGCGGCTATGCGCGGCCGCAGGCGAGGAAGACAGAGCCAGCCAGTACCTCGCCCTGGCGCAGCGCTACCAAAACTGACTCGGACGGCCGCCGGGCGCGCTCACGAGAACCGCGCTACCCAGCGGTGGCCCCGGCGGTCCACCGGGGGCACGCCGTGCCCGGCGCGGCCGAGCACCTCGTAGGCATTCGTCGCGGTAGACGCGCTGGCGGGGTTGACGAAGGCGCGGCTCAGCGAGCTCGCGTGGTTGGTCCTGCTGCTCGCTCACGAGCGGGCCGTGGCACTGTCCGGACTGATCGAGCGCCGGCTGCAGGGTCCACGGCCGAGACGACTACGAGCGTCACCGGACTGGTGCCGCGCGTGAAGTCGTCGGCAGGCAAGGCGCGCATCGAAGCTCGCCCGAGTCGTCTACTCCATGCTCGTCGAAGGTGAAGGCCGCTGGGCCCGCCTACCGCAAGTCCCCCAGCTCCTCCCGCAGCCGCTGCAGGACGCGGCACTTCGCCACCCGCACCGCGCCCGCGCTCATCGCGAGCTCCTCGCCCACGTCGCGCGCGGCGCGCCCGTCGACGACGGTGCGCAGGAACGCCTGCCAGGTCGCGGCGCGGAAGCGCGGCTCGACGGTCGCCATCGCGCGCCGCAGGAGCAGGAGCTCGGCACGATCCCTGCGCGCGGGCTCGCCGCTCACGCTCTCGAGCTCGCTCGCGCTCTCGAGCTCGCTCGCGCTCTCGAGCTCGGGCGCGGGGAGCGCGGCGATGCGCATCCCTTGCTCGGTGCCGCCGACGCCGTGCGGCTCGCGCCCCGCGCGGCGGAAGTGGTCGCGCACCTTGTTGGCCGCGATCGCGTGCAGCCAGCCGCGGAAGGTGTCGCCGGGGCGCTCCTTGCGAAACCCGGTGATCCCACCGGCCGCGGCCTGGAAGACCTCCTGGAAGAGGTCGGAGACGTCCGCGCCCGAGAGCCCGCTGCGCCGGCACCAGTGCAGCACGAGCGGCGCGTAGAGCGCGACGAGCCGCTCCCACGCCTCGCGGTCGCGCTCGCGCACGCGCGCGAGCAGGCTGCGCGAGGTGGAGCCGGGACCCCCCGGTCGCCCTCCGTTCGAGGCGTTCATCGCGGCATCCGGCGCCGGCTCGTGAAGATCGAGAGCGCCACCATCAGGCTCAGGAACGACGCCGAGGCGAGGCCGACGAGCGCGAAGGTCCCGCGCAGCCCCTCGCGCGTGCGGCGCTCGTCGCGGTCGAGCGGGCGGACGACCTCGAGCACGCCGCGCACGGCGCCCACCTCCCAGTCGGTCTTGCGGCTGTCGGGGTGGTGGTTGTGGCACGACACGCAGCTCTGCGCCATGATGCGCGCCTTGGCGTAGTGCAACGCCGGGCGGCCGCCCTCGTCGTCGACGATGCGGTAGTACGGCTCGCTCGGGTCGGCCGTCAGCGACGCCAGCGCCGCGCGCTGGAAGTCGTCCAGCGGCGCGGTCTCGCGGTGTTTGAAGGGGTACTCGCTGTACAGCCGCCCGCTCATGCCGGACGCGCCCTCGCCGATGCGCGCGAGCAGCACCTTGAGCATGGTGGCCGGGAGCGGGATCGCGCCCTCGCGCTCGGTGTACTCGGCCGTCGCCACGACGCCGTGCCCGCCGACGCGGTCGACGACCTCGGAGCTGTAGAGGTCGTTGAGCACCTCGAGCATCTCCGAGTACTGCGCGGCGCTCTCGAGCGCGGAGCTCTCGACGAGCTCGGTCGAGAGCCGCGAGAGGTGCCAGAAGCCGATCGCCGAGCCCAGGCTCGCCGCCGCGAAGAGGCTCGCGGCGAGCGGGTTGCGGCGGCACCAGAAGCCCAGCCGCTCGAGCGCCGACGTCGGCCGCGCGCGGATCGGCTCGCCGCGGAGGAAGCGCTCGAGGTCGTCCGCCATCTCGGCCGCGCTCGCGAAGCGCCGCCCGGGGGACTTCGCCATCGCCGTCAGGCAGATCGTCTCGAGGTCGCGCGGGATCTTCTCGTCCAGCCGGCGCGGGGGCCGCGGCTCGTCCTCGAGCACCTGCAGGATGAGCAGGCGCCGGTTGCCCTGGAACGGCAGGTTGTGCGTGAGGAGCTGGTACAGCACGACGCCCAGGCTGAACACGTCGCTGCGCGCGTCGACGTGGTGGCCCTCGCCGCGCGCCAGCTCGGGCGACATGTAGGCCGGCGTGCCCATCACCTGCCCGTCCTGCGTCACGGTCGACTCCCCCACGTCGCGCTTGGCGAGCCCGAAGTCCATCACGTGCGGGTGGCCCTCGGTATCGATCATCACGTTCGAGGGTTTCACGTCGCGGTGCACGACGCCGTGCCGGTGGGCGTGGTGCAGGGCGCGCGCCACCTCGGCGACGAGCGCCGCCGCTTGGCGGTGGTCGAGCTCGCCGATCCGGCTCTCGAGCGTCTCGCCTTCGATGAACTCGCTGACGAGGTAGCGCAGCCCGTCCTCCGTGCAGCCGATCTCGTACAGGGACACGATGGCCGGGTGCTCGAGCTGTGCGGCGCTGCGCGCCTCGCGCAGGAAGCGCTCCTCCTGCTCGTCGTCGGCGGACGGGGCGCGCTGCACCTTGAGCGCGACCAGGCGGTCGAGCTCGGTGTCGCGCGCGAGGAACACGCGCCCGAACGCGCCGGCGCCGAGCTCCTGCTCGAGCAGGAACTTGCCGATCCGCACGGGGCCCTGGGCGAGCGAGCTCGCGAGCCTGCGCCCCGGATCGACGACGAGCTCGGGCGCGCCGCCGAACGCCGAGCGCGCGGCCGCGAGCAGCCGGTCGGGAACGCGCTCGTCGGAGGGCTCCTCGCGCGCAGCGCGCGCCACCCCCGCGACGAGGTCGTCGGGCGGCCCGTCGAGGGCCTCGAGCCGCCGCGCGCAGGGCGCGCACCCCGACAAGTGGTTCGCCAGCCGCTCGAACCCCGGGCGCGGCAGGTCGCCGAGCAGGAAGGAGCGCCAATCGGCGTCGGGCGGACAGCTGTCGAGGGCCTTGCGCACGGCCGATCCACTCTAACGCAGGGCCGTTACGGCGCACGGGCGGGCCAAGAGGGAGCCTGGAGGGTGCCTGGAGGGAAGCTCGCTCGAACAGCGTCGTCAAGCCCTCGTCGCACACCCGGCCGCCGATCCGGCTCGATCTGATCGTCCGATCCTCGACGGTAGAGCCTTCCACCGTGGCTCCTGGCTCCTGGGGAGAGCCGCGCTTCACCTCGACAGGCTCTGCATCCTCCCACCTGAACGTCAGCGTCGCACCGGGAGGAAGGGAATTTGGGGCTTGAGACGTCTCTGGCCGCTCCTCCGGGGCGTTCAGAGATTCAGAAGTATCCAAGCGCGTCCGCAGACCGCCGCATCATCAGGTTGAAGAGGTCCGGGTCGACGTCGGGGTAGTTCACGACCTTGGTTTCCTTGTCCCGGTATTTCTCGGTGAGCCCGAACACCTCGAACTCGGGAAACTCGGACCCGTGGAATTCGTACAACCAGTAGTTCAACTGGAAGACGTAGTTGCCCTCCTGGGAAGGTCTGGGGGAGTAGTGTACTCCTGATTCCATGTACTTCTCGCGACCCCGCATGCCGAGGATGGTGGCGATGTTGACCTGGCACAGGAACTTGGCTTCCTGGTAGATCTCTTCCCGGGTCTTGGCTGACTCTAGCTTCTTGAGCGTGCTCTCGATGGCGTCCTTGTTCCCGAGGAAGTAATCCCACCGGTGTTCGCGGATCCAGTTCTCACGTTCGGGCTCCGTGATTGGCGCCAGCTCGTACTTCGCATGGGGGTCCGGGGGCAGCTCCTGGTCCGCGGACGACGCTTCTGGCGCGTCGGGCCCGGGTGACGCCTCGGCGCGGGCCTCCAGTCCGTCGTCCGCGACCTCCTTCTCGGCGGGCTCGAGCGGGGTCGTTCGTCCGTCGGTGACGGCTCGTGATCCAGCGGCGGCCGGGATCGGCGAGTGCGGGGGGTTCTCGAGCCGGACGAGACTGGGAAAGAGAACCAGGGCGATCAGGCCGCACGCTGCAGCCGACAACAAGACAAGAAGAAGCGCGCGAACGCATCCCGGTCCCTCCACCTGTGGTTGGAGGATAGCTCAGCCCCCCCCCCGGGGGTCAAGGCCTGTTCTGGAATCGCCACGCCGCTTGGGCCGGCCACGTTCGGGCCCCCGACGCGCATGGCCTACCGCCTTCCTCACCCCCCCCTACGCCGAAGAGCGCATGCCCGCCTCCCGCCGCGCATGGCGAAATCCCTTCAGTGGACCTCCAGCTCCGGAGGTCCTGAACGTGAAGGGAGCTCGATGGACGCCGCCTCGATCCGGATCGCTGCGCTCAAGCTCGGCGCGCTCGTGACGCTTCCGGCCCTCGTGCTGGCCGCCGGCTCGTACCTGGCTCGCAACGCCCCGACCGAGGCGGCCGGCGCGAGCGCGGCGCCCGACCTCGAGCGCGGCCGCGAGCTCTTCGCGCGGCACTGCACCGTGTGCCACGGCGAGACCGGACGCGGCGACGGCGCGGCGGCGTACCTCCTGTACCCGGCCCCGCGCAACTTCGCGAGCGGGCGCTTCCGGCTGGTGTCGACGACGAACGGGATCCCGACGCAGGGCGATCTCATCGACAGCATCCGGCGCGGGATGCCGGGCTCGGCGATGCCGCCCTGGGAGTGGCTCGCCGAGGAGGACCTCTGGAGCCTCGCGCTCTTCGTGCGCTACCTCGCGATCGAGGGCCTGGTGGCGGATCTCCTGGCCTGGGCGCAGGAAGAGGGCGACGAGCTCACCGAGGCCGAGGCGCGCGAGATCGCGGAGAGCCGGATGATCCCCGGCGATCCGATCGACGTGGGCGCGCCGCCGCCGGAGGGTGCCGTGACGCTCCACGAAGGACGGCGGCTGTACCTGAATTCGTGCGCGCCCTGCCACGGGGAGGACGGCACGGGAGACGCGCCGGTCAACACGGCGGGCGACCTGAAGAACGAGGACGGCACGCCCAACACCGCGCGCGACTTCACCGCCGGCATCTTCAAGGGCGGCTCGACGCACGCCGACATCGTGCGCCGCATCGCCGGCGGGCTGCCCGGAAGCCCCATGCCGGCCTCGGACCTCGGCCTCGAAGAGGTCAACGCGGTGGCGGCCTTCGTGACGAGCCTCGTGAAGCCCGGAGCGCAGGAGCGCGTCGCCCAGCGGCGCACGACGGTGCCCGTCGCGCGCTCGCGCGAGAAGGTGCCGACCGAGCCCGACGACCCCGCCTGGGAGCGGGCCGCCGGGACGTGGATCGCGCTGATGCCCCTGTGGTGGCGCGACGAGCGCGTCGAGGGCGTGGTCGTGCGCGCGCTGCACGACGGCGAGACGATCGCGCTGCGGCTCTCGTGGCGCGACCCGAGCGACGACGACGACGTCCTGGGCGCCCGGGCCTTCAGCGACGCCGCCGCGATCGAGGTCTCGGTCGAGCGCGACCCGCCGCTGTTCGCCATGGGCGCGGCCGAGCACCCGGTCGACATCGCGCTCTGGCGCGCGGCCTGGCAGGCGGACCGGCTCGCCGCGCGCGACGTCGAGGACCGCTGGCCCGGGATGGCCGACGACGGCTTCCCCGCTCTCGTCGGCGACCTCGCCGAGGAGTCGCTGACCGCCCGCGCGGTCGGGAACACCACCGCGCTCCCCGTGCGCCCCAGGGGCGCGGAGGCGCTGATGGCCCAGGGCTTCGGCACGGTCGGGCCGCGCGACAGCGCGACGTCGTCCTGGACGGCGCGCGGCGTCTGGAAGGAGGGCTACTGGGACGTCGTCTTCTCGCGCTCGATGAACGCAGAGATCGCCGGCGAGCCCGCGCTCTCGCCCGGGCTCTCCGCGTTCCTCGCCCTCGCCGTCTGGGACGGCGCCTTCTCCGACCGCAACGGCCAGAAGTCCGTGAGCGTCTGGCACCGCGTCGAGGTCGCCCCGTGACCACCCATCGGAGCTCCGCCATGCGATCCGTTCCCGCTCCCTCGCGCCGCGACTTTCTGTGGATGCTCTCGAGCGGTACGGCGCTCGCCGCGACGCCGCTCGACGCGCTCGCCGGCGCGCTCGCGCCGCTGCAAGGCATCGAGAACCCGCTCGCCTTCTACCCTGACCGGGAGTGGGAGCGCATCTACCGCGACCAGTACCGCTACGATCGGACCTTCACGTGGGTCTGCGCGCCCAACGACACGCACATGTGCCGCATGCGCGCCTTCGTGCGCAACGGCGTGATGGTGCGCGCGGAGCAGAACTACGACAACGACCGCGTGGGCGACCTGTACGGCAACCGCACGACCCAGGCCTGGAACCCGCGCGGCTGCCCCAAGGGCTACACCTTCCAGCGCCGCGTCTACGGGCCGTTCCGGCTCAAGGGTCCGGTCCTGCGCAAGGGCTGGAAGCGCTGGGCCGACGACGGCTTCCCCGCGCTGTCGGACGCCCCTGCGCTGCGCTCCAAGTACCTGTTCGACGACCGCGGCAACGACGACTTCGTGCGCGTCACCTGGGAGGAGGCCTCGGGCTACGTCGCGCGCGGCTTGATGGCGATCGCGAAGACGTACAGCGGCGACGCGGGCAGGCGCCGGCTCGAGGCCGACGGCTACGAGCCGGAGATGTTCACGCACTGGGGCGGCGCCGGCACGCGCACGATGAAGATCGGCTCGAACCTGCCGATCCATGGACTCGTCGGCAAGTTCGGGCTGTTCCGCTTCGCCAACATGACGGCGCTGCTCGACCACCACGCGCGCGGCGTCGGGCCCGACCAGGCGCTGGGGTGCCGCGAGTGGACCGAGTACACCTGGCGCGGCGATCAGGCCCCGGGGCAGCCGTTCGTGCACGGGCTGCAGACCTCCGACATGGACATGAGCGACCTGCGCTTCTCGAAGCTCACGATCCAGATCGGCAAGAACCTGATCGAGAACAAGATGGCCGACTCGCACTGGCTCAACGAGCTGATGGAGCGCGGCGGCAAGATCGTCTGCATCACGCCCGACTACAGCGCGCCGTCGGCCAAGGCGGACTACTGGATCGGCGTGCGCCCCGGGCTCTCGGACACGGCCGTCCTGCTCGCGGTCACCAAGATCCTCGTCGACCGCGGCTGGATCGACCGCGACTTCGTGCGGCGCTTCACCGACTTCCCGCTGCTCGTGCGGACGGACACGCTGCGCCGCCTGCGGCCCGAGGACGTGTTCGAGGGCTACCGGAACAAGGACCTGCACGGCGGGCCGTCCTTCGAGAAGCAGGCGCTCACCGACGAGCAGCGCGAGCGCATCGGCGACTTCACCGTGTACGACGCGAAGCACGAGGCGCTGGTCGCCGTCAGCCGCGACGAGGTCGGCGCGCGCGCCAACCCGGACGCAGCCCTCGAGGGCGTGTTCGAGGTCGAGACGGTCGGCGGCGAGACGATCCAGGTGATGCCGGTCCTCGAGATGTACCGCCGTCACCTCGCCGACTACGACCTCGAGACCGTCGCCGAGATCTCGGGCGCCGACCCGGCGCTCGTCGAGCGCCTGGCGCGCGACATCTGGGAGACGACGCGCGCCGGCGGCCCGGTCTCGCTGCACCACGGCGAGGGCACCAACCACTACTTCCACGGCACGCTGCACAACCGCGCTTGCTGGCTGCCGATGATGCTGACGGGCAACATCGGCAGGCACGGCGCGGGCGTCTTCACCTGGGCCGGGAACTACAAGGGCGCGCTGTTCCAGGGCTCGCCGTGGTCGGGCCCCGGCGCCGGGGCGTACGCGCACGAGGACCCCTTCGCGCCCGTCCTGGACGAGAACGCGCGCATCACGCACGAGCACCTGCGCACGACGGTCAAGGGCGAGGACGTCGCCTTCTGGGGCCACGGCGACCGGCCGCTCGTCGTGAAGACGCCGCAGGGCCGCAAGGTCTTCACGGGCAAGACCCACATGCCGACGCCCACCAAGCTGATGTGGTACAGCAACGCGAACCTCATCAACCAGGCGAAATGGGTCTACGAGCTCATTGTGAACGTCTTTCCCAAGATCGACATGATCGTCGATCAGCAGGTCGAGTTCACCGCCTCGGCGGAGTACTCCGACGTCGTGCTTCCCGCCAACTCCTGGGTGGAGTTCCAGGACCTCGAGATCGGCGGCTCGTGCTCCAACCCCTTCCTGCAGGCCTGGGGCGGGAACGGCATCGCGCCGTTGCACGACTCGCGCGACGACGCCGAGATCTTCGCCGGGGTCGGGCGCGCGCTCGCCGAGCTCACGGGCGACCGGCGCTTCGCCGACTACTGGCACTTCATCACCGAGAAGAAGGCGCGCGTCTACATCCAGCGCGTGCTCGACTCGTCCACGACCACGACGGGTCCGCAGGGCTCCTACCAGATCGACGAGCTGATGGCAGGCGAGTACGGCGGCGAGCCCGGGGCGGCGCTGATGCTGTTCCGGACCTACCCGCGCGTGCCCTTCGTCGAGCAGATAGAGGACAGCGACCCGTTCTTCACCGACACCGGCAGGCTGTGCGGCTACTGCGACCTGCCGGAGGCCATCGAGTACGGCGAGAACCTCGTCGTGCACCGCGAGGGCACCGAGGCGACGCCGCACCTGCCCAACGTGATCGTCTCGTCGAGCCCGTTCGTGCGGCCCGTCGATTACGGCATCCCGCTGGACGAGATGGACCCCGACCTGCGCACGGTGCGCAACGTCAAGCTGCCCTGGAGCCGGGTGAAGCAGACCAAGAACCCGCTCTGGGAGCAGGGCTTCCGCTTCTTCTGCTCGACGCCCAAGAGCCGCCACACCACGCACTCCTCGTGGTCGACGGTCGACTGGCACTGGATCTGGAGCTCGGACTTCGGCGACCCCTACCGCCACGACAAGCGCGACCCCGGCACCGGCGACCGCCAGATCCAGATGAACCCGCTCGCCGCGCGCGACCTCGGCCTGGCGGAGGGCGACTACGTGTGGGTCGACGCGAACCCCGCCGACCGGCCATTCCGAGGCGCGCGGCCCGACGACCCGCGCACCAAGGCCTTCCGCTGCATGGTGCGCGTCAAGGTCAACCCGTCGCTGCCCTACGAGATGACGATCATGAAGCACACCGGCTGGATCGCGACCGAGCGCACGGTCAAGGCCCACGAGTCGCGCGCCGACGGCAAGGCGATCTCGGAGAGCACGGGCTACCAGTCGAACTACCGCTACGGCTCGCACCAGAGCATCACGCGCAACTGGCTGATGCCCATGCACCAGACCGACACGCTCTTCCACAAGCAGACGGGCGCCGTCGGCTACGTCTTCGGCTTCGCGGTCGACAACCACGGCGTGAACACGGTCCCCAAGGAGACCCTGGTGCGGATCACCAAGGCGGAGGCCGGCGGCGAGGGCGGCGAGGGAGTCTGGTACGCCGCGAAGACCGGCCGCTCGCCGGGCAACACGAGCGCCGAGATGCAGCGCTACCTGGCGGGCTCCCTGACGACGGTGGAGGGCTGACGTGAGCGAGCACCCCAAGGACCGCCCGGCCGAGCCGGCCGACCCGTTCCAGCTCTTCGCGGGCGGCGTCGCCGGCGACCCGCTCCTGATGCTCGACTGCCTGGTCGAGGAGTACTCGCGCATGGGCCTCGACGCGGGCGAGATCGAGAGGCTCTTCGACGACCCGCTGTTCCTCGCCACGCACGGCCTGCGCAGCCTCTTCGGCGCCGGCGCGACCCGCGAGCGCGTGCGTCACGTGCTCGCGCGCTGCGGCGTGCTGCGCGTCAGCGCCTCCGTGGTCCCGAGCGACCCCTTCTCGTGCCAAGGAAGCTAGCGCCATGCCCGAGGTCTACAACTGGCAGATCGGCCGCAGGATGAGCTACCCGTACGAGGAGAGCCATCCCGACCGGCAGTTCGCGTTCGTCTTCAACATCAACCGCTGCATCGCCTGCCAGACCTGCTCGATGGCGTGCAAGTCCACCTGGACCTGGTCGCGCGGCCAGGAGGCGATGTGGTGGAACAACGTCGAGACCAAGCCCTACGGCGGCTACCCGCACGGCTGGGACTCGAAGCTGCTCTCGATGCTCGAGGAGGTGAACCCGGGCCAGCAGAAGTGGGGCGAGCAGGGCGACAAGGACCACGAGTGGCCGTACGGCACGTTCGAGGGCATGACGATCTTCGAGGCCGCCGAACGCCGGCGGCTCGAGCCGCAGTCCGCGCGCGCGCTCGGCTACCTGCCCTCGGACGAGGAGTGGCGCGCGCCCAACATGCACGAGGAAGTCGCCCACGGCCCGGTCGGCCGCGCGGGCGAGCGGCCCGGGAGCGCGCAGCTCCCCGAGCACCGCGTCTGGTACTTCTACCTGCAGCGCATCTGCAACCACTGCACCTACCCCGGCTGCCTCTCGGCCTGCCCGCGCCAGGCGATCTACAAGCGGGCGGAGGACGGCGTCGTCCTGATCGACCAGTCGCGCTGCCGCGGCTACCGCAAGTGCGTCGAGGCCTGCCCCTACAAGAAGTCGATGTACCGTCCCACCACGCGCACGAGCGAGAAGTGCATCGCCTGCTACCCGCGGCTCGAGGGCAAGGACGCCGCGGTGATCACGCCCGACGGCGCGCCGGTCGAGACGCGCTGCATGAGCGCCTGCGTCGGCAAGATCCGCATGCAGGGCCTCGTGAAGATCGCCGAAGATGGCACCTGGGCGCGCGAGCCCGAGCACCCGCTCTACTACCTGATCCGCGAGCGCAAGGTCGCGCTGCCGCTCTACCCGCAGTTCGGCACCGAGCCCAACGGCTTCTACATCCCGCCGCGCTGGGTTCCGCGCGGGTACCTGGAGCAGATGTTCGGGCCCGGCGTGAAGGACGCGATCGAGCAGTACTCCTGCCCCGACCGCGAGCTGCTCGCCGTCCTGCAGCTCTTCCGCGCGACGCAGCGCGTGCTCTTCCGCTTCGAGGTCGAGGAGGGCCCCAAGGTCGGCGAGGTCGAGGTGACGATGCCCGACGGCACGAAGAAAACCCAGGAGCTCTTCAACGACACGGCCCGCGGCTTCGACGCCAAGGGGACGGAAGTGGCGCGCGTGACGATCGAGGAGCCCACCTGGCAGAACCCGAAAGAGCACCTGAACTCGATCTGAGCCATGAGCACTTCCACCGCGAATACGGTCTGCGCCGAGGAGGCGCGCCTCGCCGCCCGCGAGTACGTGCTGCGCTTCTTCGCGCTCGCGGCGAGCGACCCGGCCTCCGCGCGCTTCGAGCGCGCGCAGGGCCCGCACATCCAGGAGCTCGCCTGCGCCGCCGCGCGCCACCTGGCGGCGGACCCCGCGACACGCCCGGCCGAGCTCGCTCCCGGCGAGCTCTCGCCCGAGCGCCTGGACCTCTCGCCCCTGGCGAGCGCCCTCCGCGCGCCGCGCGCGCGCTTGGTCGACGACCACTCGCGCGTCTTCGGCCTGGTCGTCTCGAAGGAGTGCCCGCCCTACGAGGTGCAGTACTGCCCGCAAACGTTCTCCGTGTACCGCAGCCAGCGCCTGGCCGACGTCGCCGGCTTCTACCGCGCCTTCGGCGTCGAGCCGGGGCGCGACGCGCCCGAGCGCGCCGACCACCTCGCCTGCGAGCTCGAGTTCCTGGCCTGGCTCGTCGCCAAGGAGCGCCACGCGCGGGCGCAAGAGGGCGCTCAGTGGGCCGAGCGCGCGGCGATCTGCCGCGACGCCCAGCGCGACTTCCTCGCCGAGCACCTCGCCTGGTGGGTGCCCGCGTTCGCGCGCGCGCTCGGCGCGCGCGCGGCCGCGCTCGATCCCCCGGCAACGCTGCAAGCCGCGCTCGCCCCCGCCCTCGCGGCGCTCGTGCCGGCCGAGCGCGGCCTGCTCGGCGTCGAGCCGCCCACCGAGCTCGCGCGGCCGCGACCCGAGGAGGAGGGGGTGCGGGCCGCCTGCGCGGGCTGTGAAGCCTGACCCGACGCCGACGACACCGGGCCGCAATCAGGGCGCGAGCGTCACCCAGCGCGCCGTGCTCGTGTCGAAGGCTGCCCCGCCGGCCGCCGGGTCGCGGAACGCGGCCTGGAAGAGCCAGGTCGAACCCGCCACCGCCCCCGTCCCGAGCCGACCGAGGTCGAGATCGAAACGCGCGAAGCCGCTCGAACCGGGAATCCCGAGCCCGACGCGCCGGGGCGAGTCGACGCACAGCTCACCGTTGCCGAAGGGTTGCGACGTGCGCGACGTGCCCGCGAGGAGCAGCGTCGCGGCGCCCGGCGGCAGAGGCCCGGCACGCAGGCGCAGGGCGTTCGCGAGGACGCTGTCGCACCCGCTCGCGTCGAGGCCGGCCTCGACCCCCGTCGAGCTCGGCCCGGGTGAGCAGAAGGTCCCCGTCGCGTCGACGCCGAAGTCGACGATCGCGACCGAGGAGCTCGAGCACACCCACGCGCGGTCCCCGTCCAGCTCCACGAAGTAGCCGTTGAAGCCCCCCGAGCGCCGCTCGAACGTGGCGCGCTCGGTCCACGAGCCGCCGTCGAGCTCGAACGCGCTCGTCCACGAGTGCGAGCCAGGCCACGGGGCGTAGAAGCCCAGCATCACGGCGCGGCCCTCCTCGACGTCGATGGCCCCCGCGCGGTCCTCCACCCCCGACGTCGCGGGAGCGAACGTCTGCGTCGACTCCCAGCCGGACGCGCCACGCTCGAAGACCCGCGCCACGGCGCCCGAGGCAGCGCCCGAACCGAGCGCCTCGGTCGTGAAGATGCGCCCGCCGTCGACGTCGACGTACTTGCCGAAATGCGCGTCGGCGCGGGGCGCCGGCGAGAAGAACCGCTCGGTCGCGACCCAGACGCCCGCCGGCCGCTCGTAGACCTGCACGGCTCCCGAAGCGGAGCCGTGCGCCGAGTCTCCGTAGTCGCCGAACACGAAGAGGTCTCCCTCGACGGCGAGCGGTTGGGCGTAGTCGTAGGAGCTGCGCGGCGGCTCGATGCGCTGGACCTCGCTCCAGGTGCCGCCCGCGAGCTCGAACACGTAGAGCCTCGGGGAGTGGTCTCCGACCGCCTTGAAGCCGTGCGAAGCGTGCACGACGAGCGTCTCCCCGTCCGCGGCGAGCGCGATCCCGAAGAAGTCCCCGCTCGCCGAGTCGGACGGCGTCAGCGACTGGTGCAGGCCCCACCCTGCCGCACCGCGGTGGTAGACGAATACGGCCCCCGAGAGCCACCCCGCGCCCGAGTCCGTCTCGGGCGCGCCGACGAACGCCCAGTCGCCGAGGAGCTTCACCGGCCGCGAGACGAGGACGCTGGTTCCCGCCGTCCACGCCTCGAGCGGCGACCACCCGGCCGGCGTGCGCTCGAGCAGGAACGCCGACGTCGCCGTGAAGTCCCCGGTGCCGGCGACGAGCGCCAGGTCGCCCTCGACGTCGATGCCCACGAGGTACTCCTCCGAGGCGACGTCGGCGGGCAGGATGCTCTGCGCGATGCACTGCGCGCCCGCGCCCGGAGCCAGCACTCCCGCCAGGGACAGCGACGCGCCGGCGATGATCGATCGGGTTCTCACGGCAGATCTCGCCTCTCGTTCTCGGACGTGCTTCCATCGTAGGCGCGTTCCGCGGACTTCGCTACCGGCCCCGATCCTCCGGCTACCGCGCCTAACCGCTCGCGCGGCCAGCCCGGCGGGCCGCCTGCGCCGCGAGGAGGTGGCGCTCGGCCTCGCCGAGGCCGGGTCCGGCTCGTCCTGGAGGTGCACCTCGCGACCGACCGGATCCACGGCCCGACGTGGGCCATCGGACGCTCCGGCGGGTACGCTCCACGCGTCTCGAACAAGGAGAGTGCCATGAGCCGCCGCCTCCACCGCCGCGACTTCGTCAAGCGCGCCGGCGCCACCGGTCTGGGCCTCTGGGCCGCCGCGCCCGCGGTCCTGCGGCTCCCGCGCCGCGACAAGCTGAACGTCGCCTGCTTCGGGGTCGGAGGCCGGGGCTGGGACAACACGCAGGCCGTGTCGGGCGAGAACGTCGTCGCCCTGTGCGACCCGGACGAAGAGCGCGCCGCAGCGGCCCGCGCGGCCTTCCCCGACGCCCCCTTCTACGCCGACTACCGCGAGCTCCTCGACGCGCACGGGGAGCGGCTCGACGCCGCCGTCGTCAGCACTCCCGACCACATGCACGCCCCCATCGCGCTGGCGGCGATGAGGCGCGGGCTGCACTGCTACTGCGAGAAGCCGCTCACCTGGTCGATCGAGGAAGCGCGCGCGATGGCCAGCGTCGCGCGCGAGAAGGGCCTCGCCACGCAGATGGGCAACCAGGGCACGGCGCAAGACGGCTTCCGCGCCGGGGTGCAGGCGCTGCGCGCCGGGGCCCTCGGGCGCGTGAGCGAGGTCCACATCTGGACCAACCGCCCCGTCTGGCCGCAGGCGATCGAGACGCCCGAGGACGAGCCCGAGGTGCCCGAGCACCTGCACTGGAACGAGTGGCTCGGCTGCGCGCCCGAGCGCCCCTACCACCCGGCGTACCTCCCCTTCCTGTGGCGCGGCTGGTACGACTTCGGCACCGGCGCGCTCGGGGACATGGCCTGCCACACCGTGAACCTCGCGTACATGGGCCTCGAGCTGGACGCGCCGACACGCGTCGAGGCGCAGTCGACCGAGCTCTTCGCGGACAGCTACCCCGCGGGCTCGCGCATCGTGTACTCGTTCCCCGCGCGCGGCGAGCGCGCCGCGTTGAAGTACACATGGTACGACGGCAGCATGCGCCCGGCCGGGGACCTCCTCGGCGGAGCGGAGATCCCCGGGTCTGGGTGCCTCGTCGTCGGCGAGCGCGGGACGATGTTCTCGCCCGACGACTACGGGAGCCAGCAGGAGTTCCGCCCCGAGGACGGGAGCGAGCTGCCGCTCCCCGAGCCCGCGTTCGCGAAGAGCCCCGGCCACCACGCGGAGTGGCTCGCGGCCTGCCGCGGCGAGGGCGAGACGATGTGCCACTTCGGGCACGCCGGGCCGTTCACGGAGGCGGTGCTGCTCGGGAACCTCGCGGTGCGCCTGGGGAAGACGATCGAGTGGGATTCGCGAGCGATGAAGGCCAAGGGGCTCTCCGAGGCCGACGCGCTGATCCGGCGCGAGTACCGCGGGGGATTCTCGATCCGATGAACGAGCTCCCCACGGAGCGAGCGTCGGGCGCGACCGCCTTTGGTCCGTAGACCGCGCGCGGGCGGGCCCCCGCTGGCGTCGGCGGGATCCTGGCCGGTGTCCTGCTCGGGGCGCGGAGGCAGGCGCTGGAACGCTTCCGTGTCCGGACATACCGCTCGCTGCTCCTTCCCCGTCCGCTCCCTCCGCAGGCTACTCGACCCGCTACTCCTGGGCGCAGTTGCGGAGCCGGGTGCTCGAGATCGACGTCTCGCGCTGCGGCACCTCGCTCGCAGACCTGTAGAAGGAACTCGAGACGCGCTCGTCGACGAAGCTCCGATGAGAACGAGCGTCTTCGGGAGCGAGACGTTCGTCGAGTTGGAACGGTCGCCGTCGGTGTCCATGGTGAGAAGGACGGGGCGGTCGAGCAGGTCATGTCAAGAGTTGCCATCGACCGGCGCTTTGACTTGGCTTGTCGACCGGATCCCTGACCCCGCGCGTCGGGTCGCCGGTGGGTAGCTGACCCCGATGCACACCTCTGGAGCGGTCTGGCCCGACGGAAGCCGGCGCTACCTCTTGAGCGGACGTGTCCACGACGATGATCTACACCCACGTCCTGAACCGCGGCCCGCTAGGCGTGCGCAGCCCCCTGGATCGGCTCGAGGGCCCGTGACTTCCACGCGAAGGCAGTTCCTGCTCGGCACCTTCGGCACGCTGGCCCCCGCGTGCGCCGCGTCACGCGTCACTGCGCCGGCGACGGTCCAGGCCGGCATGGCGCGCTCCCTTGCCGGGATCGAGACGAGGGTGGGCGGGCGTGTGGGCGTCTTCGCCCTCGACACCGGCACCGGCCGGCAGCTCGCACACCGGGCGGACGAGCGCTTCGCGATGTGCTCCACATTCAAGTGGGCGCTCGCCGCGGCCGTCCTCGCGCGCGTCGATCGCGCGCAGCTATCGCCGCGTGCCCTATGGTTCGACCGATCTGCTCGAGTACGCACCCGTCACCCGCGAGCACGTCGCCCAGGGATCCATGACCGTCGACGCCCTCGCGCGGGCCGCCGTCACGGCAAGCGACAACACCGCGGCGAACCTGCTCCTCGCGAGGGTCGGCGGTCCTGCCGGCCTCACGCAGTTCGTCCGATCGCTGGGCGACCTGGTGACGCGCCTCGACCGCGACGAGCCGACCCTCAACAGCAACGATCCCGGTGACCCCCGCGACACCACGTCACCGCGCGCCATGGTGAGCCTGATGCGCCGAGTCCTCTGCGGAGACGCCCTCTCGCCCGTCACCCGCGAGCGCCTACTGGGCTGGCTGCGCGCCTGCGAGACGGGCAAGGACCGCCTCCGTGCCGGTCTGCCCCAGGATTGGACGGTCGGCGACAAGACCGGAAGCGGTCCGCGCAGCACGATCAACGACGTCGCCATCGCCGTGCCGCCGGGTCGCGCTCCCGTCCTCGTCGCCGCGTACATGAGCGAGGGAAGCTCGGGGCTCAAGGTGCTGCAGGCCGCGCACGCGGACGTCGGCAGGCTGGTCGCGCGGGAGCCCTGAGCCTGGCCACAACTGCCCAACAACCCGGTGCTGCTGACCGTGCGGGCAGCCTCGCTTCGCTTGGCAGCCAGCCCGGCAGCAGACCGGGTAGGCGTTGGGCAGGCGGACGCGCACCGACGGAGAACAGTGGAGTACGCCACGATGGCTGCGGGTAGAATGCGTTCATGAAGCCTCGGATCTACACGGACACGTCGGTCCTGGGTGGCTGCGAGGACGCAGAGTTCCGCGAACCTTCCCGCCGCTTGCTCGAAGCATTCGAGCGTGGCGAGTTGACCATGGTGCTGTCCGAGCTCACGGTCCGGGAGCTCGAGACTGCTCCCGACGGAGTCAGGATGGTCCTTGGACGGGTGCCGGTTGAGCACATCGAGACCCTCGCGCTGTCCCGAGAGGCGGAGGAACTCGCGGCTGTCTACATCGAGGATGGCGCCATCGGGGCGCGCATGCGCGCGGACGCCCTGCACATCGCCTTTGCCTCCATCGCTCGAGTCGACGTTCTCGTCAGCTGGAACTTCAAGCACATCGTCAACCTGAAACGAATCCACGCGTACAACGCTGTCAACCTCAAGAAAGGCTATCCCCTTCTTGAGATTCGAACTCCCCGGGAGGTCCCAGGCGATGAGTGAGCCCACTTCAAAGACATTCGATTGTGTTCAAAGCATGCGCCTGGCTCGGGACAGACTCAGCGCGGAGATTGCAGACATGAGCCACGACGAGCTGGTCAGGTGGCTCAGGACCCATCGCTACACAGATCCGCTTCTTCAGCGATTGGCGGAGAAGGCTGCCCAACAAGCCGATCCAGCGGACCGGCCTTCGGCCGGCCGCTGATCGGCAAGGCGCTAGCGACACGAGGAGAATGAACGAGGACCCCAAGCAAACAAGCAAGGACCGAGCTCATCGAGTCCTCGCGATCGACGGGCGCGATCCTTCGGTTGGATTGGACTTCTACTTCAAGCGCGTCCGCTTAGTAGACACGTCGGAGGTCTTCGGCTGGCGCGGCGTCGTGCTCGTCTGTGACGAGCGCAGCATGCTGTTCTTCGGCTCCGAAGGCTGGCCGACATGTCCCGAGTGCCGTTGACGGCGATTACGTCGCGCCCTATTGTCTCTATCCGACGCGGGCCGGCGGCCTTCTCCCACGCCCTGACGATCGCTCGGCTCGCCAGCGCGCGACGAGGTCGGCGCAGGCCGGCGGCCAGTCCGCGAAGGCGAACTCGAACCCGGCGTCCGCGAGGCGGCCGGGGACGACGCGCCGGCTCTTCAGCAGGAGCTCGGTGTCGGTGCGCAGGAAGAAGGCGCCGATCTCGAGCATCCACTTCGTCGCGGGAAGGCCGATGCGCATCCCGAGGGCCGCGCGCAGCGCGCGCATGAAGTCGCGGTTCGAGAGCGGCCCGGGCGCCGCGAGGTTGACCGCGCCGGAGAGGTCCTCGCGCTCGATCAGGAAGCGCACGGCGCGCACGAAGTCGCGCTCGTGGATCCACGACACCCACTGGCGGCCGCTGCCCGCCCTTCCGCCGAGGCCGCGGCGCACGAGCCCCGAGAGCACGTCGAAGATGCCGCCGCGGTCGGGGCTCATCACGATCGCCGCGCGCAGCGCGACCTTGCGCGTCGCCAGCGCCGGCGCCGCGTCCTGCGCCTGCTCCCAGCGCCTGGCGATCTCGACGCTGCGCGCCCAGTAGGCGGGCGCGCCGGGCTCCCCGCCGCCGAGGATCCCCGTCGCCTCGTCGTTCGGCGCGTCGAAGCGGTGGGCGTAGATCGTCGCCGTGCTCATCTGGAGCCAGACGGCGGGCGGGCGCTCCGCCTGCGCGATGGCCTCGCCGACGACGCGCGCCGAGTCGACCCGCGAGTCGAGCATGCGCTGCAGGTTCGCCGCGGTGTAGCGGCAGTCGACGCTGCGCCCGGCGAGGCCCACCACCGCGCGCGCGCCGTCGAGCTCCGCGCGCCACGGGCCGAGCGAGCGGCCGTCCCAGCCGACCGCGCGCCCCACCGCGGCTCGCGCGCCGCGCGAGAGCACGACCACCTCGTCGCCGCTCCCCGCGAAATCGCGCGCGAGGATCTGGCCCACCTGGCCGCTGCCGCCGGCGAGGACGATCTTCATTCCGCCGCGAGCTCGAGCGCGGTGGAGATCTCGATCGCGCCGCGCAGCGAGCGGGCCACGGGGCAGCGCTCGGCGTGCATCGCGTGCACGCGCTCGACGGTGCCGCGCTGCTCGGCGGAGGCGATCAGCCGGTAGCGGACGTGGATCCGGCGCAGGACCAGCACGCCGTCCTCCTTCTCGACCTCGCCCTCCGCTTCTCCGACGAGCCGTCCGTCCGCTGCATCGACGCCGCGCGCCTCCAGCGCGCCCCCGAAGGTGCCCGTCAGTCACCCCGCGGCCGCGGCGACGACGTAGTCGAGGGTCGTCGCCCGCGGCTCGAAGCGGTCCTGGGGGACGGAGTAGTGCGCGACGATCTCGGAGTGCACCCCGAACGTCACCGGCGCGCTCTCCGCGGGGAGGTAGGCCAGGCGCAGCGGCCCCTGCTGGCGCTCGATGCGGACTCTCGAGGTGTAGACGACTTGCGGGCTCACACGGACCCCCTCGCGATCGAATGACCTTCCCTTGCGCTCCGAGCGGGCACGATCGCCGGCTCGCGTGGATCCGTCAAGCCGCGCGTCAGGCGGGCACGAGCACGCCGCTGCGGGCGAGGGCGTCGCGACAGAGCTCTCCGAGGTCGGGGCCCGAGGTCAACGAGAGGAAGCGCGCCCCGGCGCGCCGGCACTCCGCCTCGAGGCCGTCGGCCAGCCGCCGCAGGCGGTCCTTGTAGCGCTCGACGGTGCGCGCATCGAGCACGAGGTCGAGCATCTCGTCGGTCTCGACGTCGGCGAGCCGCAGCGCCGCGCCCACCGGCGGCTCGACGTCCTCGCGCCCGAGCACCTGGATCAGGGTCAGCCCCCCGGCGCGCGCCGCCAGCCCGCGCACGAGCGCCGCCGAGCGGTGCGGCGAGAGGAAATCGGAGAGCAGCACGCGGATCGTCCCCGGCCGCAGCATGGGCAGCGACTGCTCGAGCGTCTCGGCGAGCGGCAGAGTCCCCTCGAACTCGATGCCGCGCGACTGCAGCTGGATGAAGTCGACCGGCTCGACGCGGTCGCCGAGGAAGACGAGGCGCGCGTGGAAGCCGCTCGCGCGCGCGACGAGCAGGATCAAGGTCGCGAGGTCGGTCGCGGTCTGGGCCTTCTCGCCGTCCACCCGCATCGAGCGCGAGCCGTCGACCAGGAGGTCGACGTGCGGCAGGATCTCCTCGCGGTAGAGGCGCACCATGAGCTGGTCGGTGCGCGCGTACGCGTTCCAGTCCAGGTGGCGCACGTCGTCGCCGGGGACGTAGGCGCGGCGGTCCTGGAACTCGAGCGAGGCGCCGGTGCCCTTGCCGAGGCGCTCGCCAGCCGTGCCGCGCTGCGGCGTGTCGGAGAGGCCCAGCCGGTAGCGCTCGGCGAGCCGGAACGCCTCAGGACCCGGCGAGGGCATCGGGCGCGCTCCCGGGCGCCGGGGGGGGCAGGCTCTCCTCGCCGCGCGAGCTCGCCCGGCGCGCGCGCGCGCGGCTCGCGTCGAACACCTGTCGCACGCCGACCACGACGCGGTACACGTTGAGCACCAGCGCGAGGACGGCGAGCGCGGCGACCAGCATCCAGACGGCGGGCTGCTTCCCGAGATCGCCGTTCCTCACCTCGTTGATCAGGAAGAAGGGGTTCCCCGGGTGATCCATGTTCTCGAGCGCGTGGTTGCCCAGGAAGACTCCCACGACCGCCGGCACGAAGGCGAACGTCGCGATCATGAACGGGACGACCGCGCGCGCGGCGGCGCGCAGCACGGCCCGGTCGGTGAACGGCGCGAGCACGGCCGACGGCAGCGCCACGTAGAGGAACGCGTAGAGCGCCGCGGCGAGGATGCCGGCGGCGCCCTCGTCCAGGAGCGGCTGTCCGGAGGAGCGCGCGAGGACGTGGTGCATCCACAGCCCGAACCACGTCACGAGGCACAGGTGCGCCGAGTAGAGCAGGAGCCCCCGTCCCCCGCCCGGGAGGAAGGGGATGCTGAGGGCCGCCAGCAGCGGGTTCTTCGGGACGCGCGGCTCGACGCGCCGGCCGAGCTGCTCGGGCTCGGTGGCGAAGAAGGTGCCCGGGATCATCAGGAAGACGATCAGCGTGATGCTGACCGCGCTCAGCGCCTCGCGGTCGAGCACCATCGTCGTCATGGAGTGCAGCCACCAGAGCGAGAGGAGCAGGGCGCCCGTGGTGATCAGGCGCACGCCCGTCGAGCGGTTCTCCTCGGGGTGCGCCAGCAGGTTGGAGGCGATCGCGAAGCAGTACGTCGCGGCGATCGCCGCGGCGAGCGCGACCATCCCCGCCCTCATCCAGAAGAGAGGCTGCCGGATGACCCCGGGCTCCTGGATCATGTAGGTGCCCGCGCCGATGCCGCCGACCGTGGCGAAGATCAGCGCGCCTCCCAGCACGAACATGAGCACGATGCGCGCGAAGCGCACGCGCGACATCGTCGACAGGGCGATCGCGATCAGCGTCAGGACCATCGAGTACAGGAAAGCACCGGCGAGCACGATCCACACGTTCACCATGTCGACGCCCCGGAGGAGCGACGAGAACACGAGGAACGGCGTGAAGGTCGAGTAGAAGAGCAGCGTCTGGACCCCGGCGCCGAGCAGCTTGCCGACGACTATCTGGCGCGGCCTGAGGTTGGAGATGATCAGGAGGTCGAAGGTGTTCTCCTCCCACTCCGCGCCAACGGCGTTGAACGCCGAGAACGGCACGAAGGCCAGCACCGCGATCGCGAGGCACGCGAAGATCCCGACGAAGAAGTTGCGGCCCTCGCTGCGCGTGATCTCGTCGTCGTGCAGGAAGCCGACCATCATCCCGGCCATCGCGACGACGACGGCGAGCAGCACGATCCAGAAGCAGATCTTGAAGTACTTGCCGCGCAGCGCCTGGCGCACCTCCTTGACGAGGATCGGGTTCCACCAGTCGTCGAAGAAGGGCGCGTTCACTGCACCTTGCCCTGGGTCAGCCTGAGGAACACGTCCTCGAGGTCGGTCACCTTCGTCGAGAACTCGATGGGCTGCAGCCCGGAGCGCACGAGGCTCGCGAGCAGCCCCGCGCGGTCCTCGGGCGTCCCCTCGAAGTCGAACACGAGCCCGTCGCGGTCGCGCCGCACCTCGCCGACGCGCGGCAAGACCACCAGCGCCTTCTGCGCCTCCTCGAGGCCGGCCAGGGTGCGCAGGTAGATCTCGGCGTGCGGCGTCAGCTGGCGCACGATGTCCTCGACGTGGCCGGTCGCCTGGATGCAACCGGCTTCGATCACCGCCACGCCATGGCAGATCTCCGACAGCTCGCTGAGGATGTGCGAGGAGACGAGGATCGCCTTGCCCATCTCCGCCAGCGCCTTGACGAGCTCGCGGAACTCGACGCGCGCGCGCGGATCGAGGCCCGCCGCGGGCTCGTCGAGGATCAGCACCGCGGGGTCGTGCAGCATCGTCTTCGCCAGGCAGAGCCGCTGGCGCATGCCCTTCGAGAGCGCGGTGATGAGCCTGTCGCGCAGCCCCTCGAGCGAGGTGAAGTCCATGACCTCGCGCAGCGCGCGCACGCGGACCTTGCCCCGCAGGCCGTAGGCGCGCGCGAAGAAGTCGAGGTACTCGAACACCGTCGTGCTGGCGTACGCGCCGAACTGGTCCGGCATGAAGCCCAGCCGCTCGCGCACCTTGCGCGGCTCGACGAGAACGGAGTTGCCTTCCACGAAGACGTCGCCCTCGTCGGGCAACGAGAGCGTAGCCACGATGCGCATCGTCGTCGTCTTGCCCGCGCCGTTCGGCCCGATGAAGCCGTAGATCTGGCCGGCGTCGACGGCGAACGACACGCGGTCCACCGCCTTGAGCGTCCCGAAGTGCTTCGTGATCGAGCGGACCTCGAGCGCGACCATCGCTACCAGTCCTCCGGGTTCGCGGGCAGGACGCCGAACACGACGTGGCTGCCCGTGCGCTCGTTCAGGTCGATCCCGCAGTCGTCGGTGAACGCGGGGGCCGCGAGGCGCGCCACGTAGCTCGCGGGCGGGAGCGTGAGCGCGTCGAGCAGCGCGTTGTCGAGCTCGGCAGCGAGGTCGGGGACGCTGTCCCCGTCCATGGCCTCGAGGGCCTCGAGCCGGACGCTCGAGCCGGCGGCGATCGGGCTCGCCGGCTCGACGTGGTGCAGCGTCCCGTCCGCGTCGCGCGCGAGGACCTCGGCGACCGCGACGTCCAGCTCGTTGGTGACCCGCAGCCCGCCGTCCCCTGCGGCGAACGACAGCCCCAGGCGCGAGGTGCGCTCGGAGAGGAGCAGCTGGTGCGCCGGCGTGCGCACGGGGAGGTAGCCGCGCGCCATGAGCACGCCGCGCGAGTAGTCGACTTCGTAGAAGTCGGGGTCCTCGTCCGCGAAGCGCGGGTAGACGGAGGTCCCGGCCGCGGGGCGCAGGCCGGCGCCCGGCGAGAGGCCGGCGTACAGCACGCGCTCCTCGACGACGTGGGCGCGATCCTCGCGCTGGTCGAGCAGCGTGAGCGACACGGACGCGGTCTTGACGTCGACGCCCGCTTGCAGCATCCCGTAGAGCACGAGCGCCACCGACGTCCCGAGCGACACGGCCGGGATGGTAACCAGGAGCAGGCTCGGCCGCCGGAGCTTTCGCAGCACCATGAAGTTCACGGGCCCGATGGCGACGGCGAAGACGAGCAAGAGCAAGACGAAGGTCTCGAGGGGCAGCTCGCCGACGCCGGGAATCGCCATGCTGGCGCGCCAGTCGAGGGCGCTCGTCGAGACTCCGGGGACGGGCGAGGGTCTGCGCCCGTCGGGCGCGGTCGAGGGCGGGCGCAGGGCGCGCTCGACGAGCGCCAGGTTGGCGGGCGCGTCGAAGAGGCGGTCCGCGGCGAGGCCGACGTACAGGCTCCCCAGCCCGCAGGCGAAGACCGAGCCGAGCTCGCCCTCGTCGAGGAGGAAACGCTCCTCCAGCCATGGCGCGAGGGCCGGCGACGCCTGCGCCTTCTCGACGGCGTCGGGGCCGAGGAGCACCAGCCGTCCGCCGAGCCGCACCCACGCGGCCAGCGGCGCGAGCGACTCGGCGCGCGGGAGGTTCGGGGCGACGTCGAGCACGACCGCGTCGAGGCTCGTGTACGCGACGTACGACGCCGGCATCCGGCCGAAGTCCGCGGTGACGATCTCGACGTTCGGCGCCTTGGGGCCGCGCCGCGACGGGAGATCGGCGGTCTTGAGGTCGCTCTTCCAGGTCTCGATCTCGGCCTGGTCCCAGCCCTTCTCCGAGAACACGACCGCCGTCCGCAGGCTGGGCTCGGTCACGCTGTCGACGACTCCGCCGAGGTGCGCGGTGCGCCCGCCGCCCATGCGCATCTCGGCGGTGTAGGAGTTCTTCCAGGCCGCGTTCATGTGGAAAGCCGGCACGTACATCTCCACCGTGTCGCGCTGCCCGGGCTCGAGCTGCACGTCCTTGGTCGCCTTCCGCTCCTGGTCTTGCGAGCCCGCGCGGACGACCAGCTTGGCGTCCCGTGCGCGCTCGGCGCGGTTCTCGAGGTGGAACCAGACCGGGAAGAAGCCCCGGCTCACGCTCGCCGGCCAGGGCGACTCGACCTCGACCCACAGGTCGTCGAGCTCGCCCGTCTGCGCAGGCGGCGCGGCTCTTCCTCCCGCCGCGAGCGCGAGCACGAGCGCCGCGCTAGCGCCCATCGTCGACCTCGCGCGGCGGCGCCTCTTCCAGCTCGCTGACGCCGGCGAGCACGTCACGCACGACGTCGGGACCGGAGACGCCGTCGAGCCGCGCGCGGTAGTCGAGCACCAGGCGGTGGGCCATCGCGGCGGCCGCGACGGCCTGGACGTCGTCGAAGCCGACGTTGGGCTTGCCGTCGAGGAGCGCGTTGGCCCGGGCGCTCTCGGCGATCGCGATCGCCGCGCGCGGCGAGGCGCCGTAGCGCACGTAGCTTGCCACCTTGGCCGTCGCCGCGGCGTTCCCGGGGTGGGTCGCGTCGACCAGGCGCGCGACGTAGGCGGCGACCGCCCGCGGCAGGAAGATCCGGTCGACCGCGTCGAACAGCTCGCGCAGACCGTGCGCATCGACGACCGGCTCGAGCGCCGGCGGCACGCCCATGCGGCGCTCGGTGATGATCCTCTCCAGGGTCTCGCGCTCCACGCCGTGCACGTCGAGCTTGAAGAGGAAACGGTCGAGCTGCGCCTCGGGGAGCGGATAGGTGCCCTCGAGCTCGATCGGGTTCTGGGTCGCGAGCACATAGAACGGATGCGGGAGCTTGCGCGTCTCGCCGATCACCGTCGTTTGCCGCTCCTGCATCGCCTCGAGGAGCGCCGACTGCGTCTTGGGGGAGGCGCGGTTGATCTCGTCGGCGAGCAGCACGTTCGTGAACACCGGGCCCGGGTGGAACACCATGCGCCGCCGCCCGTCCTCGTCCTCCTCCAGGATGTGCCCGCCGGTGACGTCGCCCGGCAGGAGGTCGGGCGTGAACTGCAGGCGCTTGAAGTCGACGCCGAGCAGCGCTGCGAGCGCCTTGACGAGCTCGGTCTTGCCGAGGCCCGGCAGGCCCTCGAGCAGGACGTGCCCGCGCGCCAGGCAGGCGTTCACCACGAGCCGCGTCAGATCCCCCTGGCCGAGGATCGCGCGGTCGAGGCCAGCGAGGATCTCGAGCGCGGTTCGCTGGGCGGTCTCGACGGCCTCGGGCGAGAGCAGCGCCGTTTCGCGGGTCATGCGCGTCCTTATCTCGGGGGCTTGGAGGGCTTCTCCGCCTTCGGGGTCGAGGAGGATCGTTCGCTCGGCGCGAAGAAGCCCTTCACCGCGCGCCGGTGGCCGGGCGAGAGCCGGCGACGCCACGTCGCCTGTCCCTCCGACGCGGCGACGTCCAGGAGGCCCGCGTCCTCGGCAGTCGGGTCCACCTCGGGCTTGGCGCTGCTCACGCCGATCATCTGGCTGCTCTCCGAATCCATGAATCGCGCGCCGGCCAGGAGCTCGGGCCGGAACTCTTCCGCGCGCCCGGGCGGCTCCGAGCCCCAGATCATCTCGGCGTCCGCGCGGCCGCGATCGACGCCGCCGACGCCGGGGACGCCCACTTCACTCCCCTCGCACACGGCGAGGCCGAGACCCTTTCACGTTCCGCCCTCCTTCTTGCAGTCCTCGTCGCACTCGTGCAGCACGAGCTCGCCGAGCTCGCTCGCGTCGAGCAGCTCGCCGAGCTCGCCGGGCTTCAGGAGGCCCGCCGCGGCGAGCTCGCTCAGCTTGCCCTCGAGCATCTGGCGCAGGTCGGCGGAGAGCTGCTTCAGCTCGGACAGGTCGAACTGCGCGCCGGGCGGGATCTCGAGCGACGCGCCCAGCTTCTCGGAGAGCGCGGTCGGCAGGTCCTTGGCGAGGCCTTCCTGCACCAGCTTCGAGAGCGTCTCCTCGAGCGCTTCCTGCGCCCGCGACGCGTCCTGGCCCGCGCTCGCGACCGCGTCCTGCAGCGCCTCGAACGCCCGTGCCGCAGCCTCCTGCGCCTCGATCGCCTGCTCCGCGAGGCGCTGCTGCAGCTGGTCGAGCGCCTCGAACGTGGCCTCGGCGTCGTGCCCTTCCTGCACCTCGGCCTCGAGCCGCTCGAGCCGCGCTTCGAGGTCCGCCTCGGCTTCCGCGCCGACGTCGAGCTGCTCCTTCAGGGTGTCGAGCTTCTCGCGCAGGTCCGCGAGCGTGTTCTCGTACAGCTCGGGCTCGGGCCCCGTGACGCGCGCCGGAATGTCGACCCACAGCGCCAGGAGCGCGAAGGCGATCCCCGCGAACGAGCGCGAGGCGAGCGGCTGCAGCCGCAGGCGCGGGGCGTGCGGCGCGCTCGCGAGCAGGCGCTCCGCGCGCCCGGCCCAGCGCTCGTCGAGCGCCTCGACCTCGGTCACGACGAGCCCGGTCGCACCGGCGCGCACGTCGAGCCAGGCGGCGGTGCCCGCGGCGCTCATGAACCGCCGGCGGGCGCGCGCGAAAGCGCTGAACGGGGTCACGGCCACGACCGCCAGCGCCCACGCCGCCTGCTCGGCGGAGAGCTCGAAGACGAACCGCGCGAGGAGCGCGGCGGCGCCGGCCGCGACCAGCGCGACGAACAGGTGCAGAGACCATTCGCCGAGCCAGCTCGCGAGGCGGGCTCGGCGACGCAGGTCCCTGAGGGATCGCTGGAGGGGATCGGCCATGGCGGGCGGGTCTACGCGGGCGTCCGCGGAATCTTGCGCCGGATTCTCGGGAAGCGGATCGCGGATTATAGGCCGCGGCGCTGCGAGGTCAGCGAGCGAACGGTCAACGGCCGGTGGTGCCTCGCGCGCCTGGCTGCGGGGCTCGCCTTCCTCCCGCGCGCCAGGACGGGCGGCATCGGGCGCGTCAGCCCGGGTGGGTTCCGCTGGCTGGCCCCTCGCCCGCGCCGGGTCACACGAGCAGGCGGCCCTCACCCGTACGGGCGATGCCCCGCGCGACCTCACTCGCTCCAGACCTCCGCGATCGCCGCGGCGACGAGCCGGTTCGTGCGCGGGCTGTAGTGGCCCTCCGGCATCCAGAAGGGATCGCCCTGGTCGACGCCGGCCGCGAGCAGCTTCTCGGTCAGGTCCAGGACCTCGATGCCGCTCGCCTCGAGGCTCCGAGCGAGCGGCTGCCAGTATCCCGCACCCGTCCGCGTGAGCTCCTCCAGCTCGTTCCTCGACGGCAGGACCAGCATGCGGAACCGCGCTCCCGCCGCGCGCACCTCGCCGGCGAGCGCGAGCACCAGGGCGCGGTGCAGGCGGAAGAGCTCGCTCGACTCTTCCGCGAGGAGCGGCGGCACGGCGCGCCCGCGCCGCTCGTACAGCGTGAGGAGCACGCGCGTGAACGCGGAGTGGTGGGTCCAGTGCCGGCCGTGCGGGAGGTAGGCGGCGGGCGCGCGCGCGATCCACGGGTCGCCCTCCAGCGCCTCGAGGAACGCGGCCGGGTCGCGCACGAGCCGGACGATGTCCTCGGGGGTGCGCGCTGGCGAGGGCTGGAGCACGAGCTCGCCTGCCGAGTCCAGCGCGAAGCGCGGCTTGAAGAGCAGCGTCGGCGCGCGCCAGCGAGCGAAGAGCGGCGGGAAGCGCGAGCTGGCGCGCAGGGCGGCGTGCGGGAAGAAGCCGAGCCAGACCTCGTCGGGCTCGAGCGGAGCGACGTCGCGGCGGTAGCGCAGGAGCGCCTGGTCGACCCCGTACCCGCCGACGCCGAAGTTCCCGATGCGCGTCTCCTTCCAGCGCACGTCGAGCTCGTAGGCCCACGTTTCCTCGTCCTCCACCTCGCTCCCGAGCGTGAACGAGCACCCCACGAGCCCGATCATCCACGACCCGTCGCGCTCGCGCGGCAGCGGCTCCGGGCCGAGGCGGCTGCCTGCCCAGTCGAACTCCGCCTCGCCGTGGCGGCCGTCCCGCGGCGGGCACCAGCCGAGCTCCGCATCGAATTGCGCCTCGCGCTCGAAGCGCGCCGGGTCCTTCGTGATCTGGGCCTCGCACTTGGCGAAGATCGCCCGCTGCCGCGCGCTGAACAGCGGCTGCGCGAAGGGCGCGACCGAGTTCCCGAGGAGGATGCCGTCGGAGAGCACCGTGTAGAGCAGGAGCTGGTCGGCGAGGAGCAGGCTGACGAAGGCGACGAAAAGGCGTTTGGGCAGGGCCCGGCGCTTCACGGGTTTCGCGGTCATCTTCGTCCCTCGATCCGGGTCGCCGGCCGCCGGGGCGCGTCGATCACTCCCCGAAGTACTTCTCGCGGATCCACGCCGGCTGCCACGGGTCGGGCTGGCGCTCGCGCCCCGTGAGGTCGACGGCGCGCGGAGGGAGCGCACCGAGCAGCGCCGCGCCCTCGCGGCACGCGGTGAGGAAGCAGAGCGCGCCGCCCTCGGCGCTGTGGGCCACGCTGCCGAGTGTCTTCAGCTCTGGTGCGCCTGCTTCGCGAGCACGTCGCCCGTGACGTCGGCGGTCGGGCCGTAGACCGGCGGCAGGGGCACGTCGCACAGCCGCAGGTAGACGGTCAACTGTCCGCGGTGGTGGATGAGGTGGTTCATCACGAAGCTGCGCACGCAGGCGAGACGCGGCATGGTGAACAGGGCCTGGCCGCTCCTCTTCAGCGTCCAGGGGACCATCAGCTCCGCGTCCGACGCGGAGGCGAGCGCGGCGCGGGCCGCGCGCGAGGTCTCGTCGAACATGCGCAGCGTGGCCGCCGCCGACTCGAACCGCGGCGGCGTGAAGGGCTGCCCACCGGGCGGCGAGAGGTCCAGCTCGGTGGCCTTCAACGTCGAGGGCAGCCAGGTGAGCAGGTTGGCGAGGTGCAGCGAGAGCTCGCCCAGCGTCCAGGACTTCGCGTGCGGGCGGAAGGCCGTCTTCGCCTCGGGCACGGCGGCGAGGAGCTTGCGCGTGGTCGCGAGCTCCTGGTCGAGCTCGGGCAGGAGGGAATCGCGGATCGGCATCGGTGCCCCCGGGGGGATCTGGTGGGCGGGACATCCTACGCCCATCCAGCCGTCGTCGCCGCGGACCCGCGCCGGCCTGGGGTCGGAGGTCTCCGATTCGTGGACCCGATGGGCCCGCGGGGAGACTCTCGTACCCGCCACGGAGCTCGACCCTGTCCGATTCGCCCGATCGACCATGCCGAAGGTCGCTTCGCGATCGGCGGGCTCGCGCCGATGCCCCTGTCGCTCCACGTCGGCGCCGTGGGCTACCGCGACGCCGGCGCCGTGCCCGAGCCGCGCGCGCCGGGCCGCAACCGAATCGACGTGGAGCTCTACCCTGTGCGCGCTCTCGAGGTGCGTGTGGTCGACCAGCACGGACGTTCTGGCGCGCGACTGGCCGGAGGCGGCCCGGCGCTTCTTCGAGTTCACCTTCGACCTCGCCGAGCCCGTCGAAGGCGTGCAGACGCTCGAGATCGCGGTGCCGGAGAGGGCGGCTCGATGCATCGGTCACGGCCGCATCGAGGCCGCCTCCGCGCGCGTCAGTCCCCGCGGTACGCAGCCGCCGACTCCGGCTTGCCCCACGCCTCGTACAGCTCGACCAGGCGCGCCGCGAGGCCGCGCGGGATCTCGGCGTCGACGCCCTCGCGATCGCGCAGCCCCTCGTACGCGCGCGTCAGGTGCTCCTCGGCGGACTCGTACAGCTCCACCCGCGCCTCGATCGAGCCCAGTACGCCGAGCGCCTCGAGCAGGTCGGGCGAGCCCGGCGGCGCCATCTCCGCGAGCTCGGCGAGCGCCTCGTCCGCGTGCTGCAGCGCCGCGTCGAGCTCGCCGCGTTCCTCCTCGACGCGCGCGATCGAGAAGAGCGCGCGTCCGAGCAGCGCCGTGGGCCGGGAGCGGGCGCGCTCGAGCTGCACGACTTCCTCGAAGAGCGGCGCCGCGTCGTCCAGCCGCCCGAGCTTCGCGTAGAGCGCGGCCAGGCGCGCGAGGTCGTCCGGAAGGAGCGGGCCCTGCGGCGAGCCGCGGCGGGAGATCGCGACGCACTCCTCGGCGAACGGCAGCGCCGCGGCCGGATCCGAGAGGATCGCGAGGAGCGTGCGCAGCGGCCAGACGGTCCACGCATGACCCTCGGGGCGCACGCGGCGGTACATCGCGACCGACTCCGAGAGCTGCGCCTCGGCCTCCGTCGCGTGGCCCTGCAGCGCCAGCGCCCAGCCGAGCTTGTGCAGCGCATCGGCGATGAGCGCGTGGTCCTCCGGACCTGCGCCACGCAGGAGCCGCAGCGACTCGCGCGCGGTCTCCTCGCCGGCGAGCCCGTCGCGGCGGTGGCAATGGACCCGCGCGAGGATGCGCATCCCGCGACCGACGTCCCAGTCGTGCGCTCCACCCTCCAGGAGCTCGAGCGACTCGCGCACGAGGCCCTCGGCCCGGTCCAGCTCCAGGGCGTCGAGGTACACGAGCGCGAGGTTCTGCAGCCCGCGCGCGAGGGCGGGTGTGCCCGGCGCCACGCGGCGCAGCATGTCGACGCTGGCGATCGCGCGCTGCTCCGCGGTCCGGGCGTCGCCGAGCTCCAGGTACACGTGGGCACTCACGTCCATCGTGATGGCGCGGTGCAGGTGGCCGCCTGGGAAGAGCTTGGCGTAGATGGCGAGCGCGCGCTCGAGCAGGTCGCGGGCTTCCGTGTAGCGTCCCGCGGCCGCGAGCAGGTTGCCGAGATCGCTCAGCGTCCAGGCGAGGTTCGTGTGGCCCGGCAGCGCTCGCTCCAGGATCGCGAGCGATCGCCGCAGCGGGGCCTCCGCCTCCACGTCGCGACCGCCCGAGCGCAGGACCGAAGCCTGGGTCACGAGCACCGTCGCGACCAGCGGGTGCTCGCCGCCGACCGCGTGCTCGGCCTCGCGCAGCGCGCGGTCCGCCGAGCGCAACGCGTCGTCGTGCTGGCCGAGCTCGTCGAAGCAGCGGGCGAGGTTCTGGAAGATCAGTGCCAGTCGCGGATGGCCGGCGGGGTACAGCGCCGCCGCCTCCACGAAGCGCGCGCGCGCCTGGTCGAAGCGGCCGGCGCCGAAGAGCGCCACGGCGAGCTCGTTGAGCGCGCCGCCGTCGTCGAGCGGCGGCGTCCCCAGATCCGCGCGGCGCTCGACCGCCTCCTGTGCCAGGTCGAGGGCCTCGCTGAACGCGCCTTGCCTGTTGTGGTGCGCGGCGAGCGCGTCGTACCAGGCGGCCATCAGCGAGCTGCGCTCGCCCGCCGCGTGGGCGATGCGCCCGCGCAGGTCGGCGAAGATCGCCTCGGCCCGCTCGGCATCGCGCCGACCGGAGAGGGCGCCGGCGAGGTTGAGCCTGTAATGGAGCGTCGCCGGGTCGTCCGCGCCCGCCGCGCCCTCCTGGAGCTCGGCGGCCTCGCGGTAGAAGCGCTCGGCCTTCTCGTACTCGCCGAGCCAGCCGTAGCACACGCCCAGCCGCGCCAGGAGCCGCGCGCGGATCGCGGGCGCCTCGTGCAGCTCGTGCTCGATGCGCCGCGCGCCCTGCTCCAGCACGAGCCCCACGGGGATCGACTCGCCCAGCGCGCGGTCGGGGCTCGCGTACTCGAACAGCTCCTCGAGGAAGTCGGCGACGCGCTCCGCCTCCTCCGCGCGCGACTCGGCTTCGACGCGCAGCTCCTCGGCGCGGACGTAGAGCGCCGTGCTGGTGACGAGCCACCCGCCGGCGAGCAGCAGCGCGGCGGCGATGGCGGCGAGGCCCCCCCGGTGCCGCGCGGCGAACTTGCGCAGCCGGTAGGCGGCGCCCGGCGGGCCCGCCAGCACCGGCTCGTTCGCCAGGTAGCGCCCGAGGTCGGCGGACAGGGCCGCCGCCGACTCGTAGCGCCGCTCGGGCTCCTTGGCGATGGTCTTGAGCACGACCCAGTCCAGGTCGCCGCGCAGCTTGCGCTTGAGGACCGAGGGCTGGACTCGCCGGCGGCGCGCGTGCTCGTCGGCGCCCGGGGTCGAGACCCTCGAGCTCGGCTTCGGCGGCTGCTCCTCCGCCAGCACGCGCTGGATCTCGGCCCAGCCGGCCGTGCGCAGTCGCTGGGACGGAAAGGGCTTCTCACCCGAGAGCAGCTCGTACAGCACGACGCCCAGCGAGTAGATGTCCGTGCGCGTGTCGACCGCCTCGAGGTCGCCCGCGGCCTGCTCGGGCGACATGTACTCGGGCGTGCCCATGATCTGCTCGCGCTCGGTGTAGACCGTCCGCGCGAGCAGGTCGCGGTTGAACGCCTTGGCGAGGCCGAAGTCGACGATCTTCGGCACGCCCTGGTCGCCGTCGCGCACGACGAGCAGGTTGCCCGGCTTGAGGTCGCGGTGGACGACGCCCTTCTGGTGCGCGTGCTGGACCCCCGCGCACACCTGCCGAAAGAGGGCGATGCGCTCGTCGAGCGACAGGCGGTGCCGGTCGCAGTGCTCGACGATCGGCAGGCCGACGACGAGCTCCATCACGAAGTACGGCTGCCCGCGCTCGGTCGTGCCGGCCTCGAGCACCTTGGCGATGCAGTGGTGCGACATCGCCGCCAGGGCGCGCCGCTCGAGCTCGAAGCGCGCGAGCACCTCGCGGCTGTCCATCCCGAGCTTGATGACCTTGAGCGCGACCCGGCGGCGCACCGGCTCGGTCTGCTCGGCCTCGTAGACGGTGCCCATCCCGCCCTCGCCGAGGACGCCGAGGACCCTGTAGGGGCCGATCATCTCGGGCGCCGCGGGCGGCGGCTCCTCCGGCGAACGGCGCCGCGGGGTCAGGTCGATGCGCGACTCGAAGGGTACGGTCTCCGCGCTCGCCTCGCGCTCCCGCCGCGGACCGCCTTCCGACCTTCTCTCCTTCGTCACGCGTCCTCGAACCGTCCTTCCACGGGTCCTCGAGAGGACCCGCAGCGAGGCGGATTCTAGCAGCCGACAAGGGCGCTATGCTGCCACGGCATGCGCCTCCCCCCTCTCGCGCCGCTCGCCCTCCTGCTCGCGTCCGCCGCCGTTTCAGCGGCCTGCGGGCAGTCGAGCGAGCCGGGGCCGGCCGAGGCAGGAGCCGGGGGACGCGCGCGACCGAACGTCTTGTTCCTCGTCGTCGACGACCTGAACACCTGGGTCGGCTGCATGGACCGGCCGGCGGTGCGGACGCCGAACATCGATCGGCTCGCGCGTCGCGGCGTGCTCTTCACGCGCGCCTACGCCGCGGCGCCGTCGTGCAACCCCTCGCGCACCGCGTTCCTCACCGGGGTCCCGCCGCACGTCTCCGGCGTCTACTACAACAACCAGGACTGGCGGCCGAAGATAGCGGGGATCGCGGGCGCGGCCACGCTGCCCGAGCACTTCAAGGCGAACGGCTACCGGAGCGTCGGCGCGGGCAAGATCTTCCACAAGTTCTTCGAGCACGACGCCGCGTGGGACGAGTTCTTCGGCGGTGGGACGACGCCGCTGCCGGCGCCCGAGAGCCGCCCGCTGTTCGGCCTCGCGGGACTCGAGCGGCTCGAGTGGGCGCCGATGCAGGCCCCCGAGGAGGAGATGCGCGACTCGCGGGTCGCTACCTGGGCGGCCGAGCGGCTCGCGGCCGCCGCGGACGAGGACCAGCCGCTCTTCCTCGCGGCCGGGATCTTCCGCCCGCACCTGCCGTGGATCGTGCCGCAGGCGGACCTCGACCGCTATCCGATCGAAGCCGTCGAGCTGCCAAAGGTCCCCGAGGGCGACCTCGACGACCTCCCCGCTTCCGGCCGCGCGTACGCCGACACGGCCCTGCAGCACGCCGTCGTGCAGCACGGCAAGTGGAAGGAGCTCGTGCGCGCCTACCAGGCGAGCATCACCTTCGCCGACCGCTGCGTGGGCCGCATCCTCGACGCGCTCGACGCCAGCGGGCGCGCGGACGACACGATCGTCGTCCTCGCGAGCGACCACGGCTGGCACCTGGGCGAGAAGCAGCACTGGCGCAAGTTCGCGCTCTGGGAGCGGACGCTGCGCGTCCCGCTCGTCGTCGTCGCGCCCGGCATCACGCCCGCGGGCGCCGTCTGCGACCGCCCGGTCGGCCTGATGGACCTCTACCCGACGTTGATCGACCTCTGCGGCCTCCCGGCGCGCGACGTGGAGGGCGACAGCCTGCGCCCGCTCCTCGAGGACCCGGCCGCCGCCTGGCCGCACGTCGTGCTGTCGACGCACTCGCCGGGCAACTACAGCGCGTGTGACGGGCGCTATCGCTACATCCGCTACGCGGACGGCGGCGAGGAGCTGTACGACCACCACGCCGACCCGGACGAGTGGGTCAATCTCGCCGGCGCGGCCGAGCACGCGCGGCGCAAGGCGCAGCTCGCGGTGCACCTGCCGCAGGAGGCCGCCGAGGACGACGCCCCGGAGGGCTCGCGCTGATCGGCGCGGCGGTCGATCAGGGTCGATCAGGATAGGACGCAGGGGCCCCGCCGGCGAACGAGCAGCCCGCGAGCCCCGCGTCCGCGAAGCCCGGGCTGCCGATCGGGCTGCCGGGCGGCGGCGGCTCGGCGGGAGCGGGGCCGCGCTCCTCCCGCCGCTCGCGCTCGCGGAAGCGCTCGATCTCGCGCGCGAGGCCCGCGAGCTGGACGCGCTCCTCCAGGAACTGCCCGGCGCGGTGCTCGAGCGCGCGCTGGTACTCCTCGAGCTTGCCCTCGACGCGCTGGCGCACGTGCAGCGGCGTCCCGGCGTCGCCCGCGAGCCGCAGCATCCCGACGATCGCGCGCTGCTGCACGACCTCGACCACCGCTCGCGCCCGCGCCCCGGGCGGCGGGTCGGCGAGGAAGGCGTGCGCGAAGAGCGCGTCGAGCACTTCCTCGAGCCCCGGCCGCGTCGGATCGCGGCGGTGGGAATCGAAGAGGCGCGCCGCGCGCTCGGGCTGCAGGAGCCCGGCGACCACGGCGTCGCTCGCGGTCGCGGCGGCGCCGAGCGCGTCGAACGCGGGCGCCGTCTCTTGCGCGAACAGCTCCGGGTTGCGCCCCTCGCCGGGGGGCCTGGGCGGCAGGAGCGCGAGCACGCGTTCGGGCAGGTCGAGGTGCTCGGGGGCGAGCACCGAAAGCACGGCCTCGAGCGCGCGCCGCTGCTCGGCCCCGGGAACCGGCTCGAGGAGGGCGCCGGACGAGCCCGCGAGCGCGTGGCGCCAAGTCATCCCGCCGACGCTCTTCAGCGCGGCGTCGAGCTGGTAGCGGTGGTGGAAGTAGAGCGGCGCGAGCACCTCCTCGAGGTGGGCGAGCGGGATCCCCGCCGCGAGGTTGTGCGCGCCGAAGCGCTCGAGCGCGAAGCGCCGTACGCCGAGGACCCGCCCGAGCTCGCCCGTCGGATCGGACCCGTTGTCCCAGAGGTTCGCGAGCGGGTGCGCCGCCCCCGCCGGCCGCGCGTCGGAGTCGCTGAGGAAGAGGTAGCCGCGCTCGATCCCCGCGCGCACGATGCGCTCCAGCTCGGCGCGCTCGTCGACGCCCGGCGCGAACTCGCTGTACGCCCAGCGCACCGCGTGCACGTCCCAGGCGCCGATCCCGACGGCGTACGCCTCGGAGAAGTCGAGCGCCCCGTCGGTGATGCCGACCAGCGGCGCGGGGTAGTCCATCACCGAGGCGCGGCCGGCGTAGGTGCTCGCCGCGAAGTTGTGCGCGAAGCCCAGGGTGTGGCCGACCTCGTGCGCCGCGAGCTGGCGGATGCGCGCGAGCGCGAGCTGCACGGGGTCGTCGGGCGCGCCGGTCCCGGTCTTCTCGGTGCCCGCCAGCCCCTCGAACAGCAGCCGGTCCTGGCGCACGCGCAGCGACCCGAGCGTGACGTGCCCCTTGATCATCTCCCCGGTGCGCGGATCGACGATGCCACCGCCGTAGGACCACCCGCGCGTCGAGCGATGGACCCACTGGATCACGTTGTAGCGCGCGTCCAGCGGATGCGCGCCCTCGGGCAGGAGCTCGACCTCGAACGCGCGCTCGAAGCCCGCCGCCTCGAACGCCCGGGCCCACCAGCCGGCGCCCTCGACGAGCGCGCTGCGCACCGGCTCCGGCGCGCCGCGGTCGACGTAGTAGACGATGGGCTCGACGACCTCCGAGCGCGCCGCGCGCGGGTCGCGCTTCTGCAGGCGGTGCCGGACGGTGTACCGCACGTCCATGTCCTCCTCGAGCGGCGCCGCGTAGTCCAGGAACGACAGCGCGTACGAGCCCGAGCGCGGATCGTGGCGCCGCGGACGGTAGCCCTCGTCGGGCAACCGGATGAAGGAGTGGTGCTGGACCAGCGTGACCGAGTCCGCCGCCGGCGCGGTCTCGCGCACGTGCGGGCCCGCATCCTTGCCGGCGAAGGTCAGCAGCGCCTCGAGCTCGAGGTTGTCGGGGAACGCGAGGCACGCGTCGGGATCGAGCAGGCTGCGCGACGGATCGAGCGCGAAGCTGCCCTGCCCCGTCCGCGCGAGCGTCTCCGCGACGCCGTGCGCATCGCGCACGACGAAGGAGGTGACGTCGACCAGCGCGCGCCCAGCCTCGTCCTCGGCCTCGACCGCGCCCGCCCACAGGACGGACGTCGCGAACGAGTCGCGCGCCGCCCGGACCTCGTCGGGATCGGAGCTCAGCGCGCGGAAGTCGAGGTTCGGCTGCTCGAAGAGGACCTTGTCGCCCACGCGCCGCATGTGCAGCAGGCGCGCGGGGCCCAGCTGGCCGCGGTCGAGGCCGACGGGATTCGAGCCGAGACCCGTCGCGAGGCCCTCGACCCAGAGGCAGCTCGACTCGGGCGGGATGGCGAGCTTGACCTGCGCCCGGTCGCGGTCGAGGTACACGTCGAAGAAGCCTGGCAGGTGCTCGAGGCGGCGCGTCGCGCCGGCGAAGTCGGTGGATGGAGCGGACGGCGCGGCTCGACAGGCGAGCAGCGGGAGGAGCAGGAGGGCGGCGCTGCGCATGGGGCGGACACTGTGCCTCTACTCCAGCGCTCGATACAACCGGAAGAAATCGCTCGGCTGTCCGTTGCTCTGCACCAGCTCGGGCGAGCTCCTCCACAGCAGCTCGAATCCGGGCACGGGTTCCCCGGCCAGCATCGCCTCCGACGCGCACTCGCCGAGACCGGCGACGTAGCGCGACGCGCGCTGGATGCCGAGCGTGAAGCGGTCGACGAGGAGGTAATGGCAGTCCAGCTCCTCGAGCATCACCCGCCGCAGCTCGCGCGGTCCGTCGCGGTAGAAAGCGGTCCAGAAGAGCTCCACGCGCCGCCGGCTCTCGCGGCTCTCCCACTTCGGCTGGACGCAGATCGGGCGCCGCGCGTGCGCGAGGACGGCGGTCGAGTTGACGAAGTCCGAGAGCACCGCCGCGCCCGGCGGCACGTGCTCGGGCAGCGCGCGCACCATCCCCGCGATCTCGTCCTGGCGCAGCGCCGGGCGGTACCACGACATCGAATGCCCGGCGCGCCAGCCGAGGAAGACCGCGCCCTGCGCCGCGAGCAAGAGCCCGCCGAACCCCGCGACGTACACGGCGCCGGGGCGGAAGCGCCGGGCGATGCGGGCGCAGCTCGCAGCGCCGGCGGCGCCGAGCGAGAGCGCCGGCAGCACGACGAGGCGCTCGGCGAGCCACGCCGCGACGAGCGAGGCGAGGACGAAGGTGCAGGCGACGACCGGCGCGGGCTCGGCGCGCCACGCGTCGGCGAGGATCGGTACCAGGAAGAGCGCGAGCGCTCCGAGCAGCTTGAGCGCGGCGCCCGGCGGCAGCGTGGCGAAGGGCCCCTGCCAGAGGAGCCGCACGTCGAACGGCAGGAGCTCGGGATCCGCGGGAAGCACGCCGCCGAAGCGCAGCTTGGCGGCGAAGAGCCCCGCGACGTGGGACAGATCCCCGCCCGAGAACAGCCGCGCGAGCAGCGCGAGGCCGGCCCACGTCGCGAGCGCCGCGGCCACGCGCCGTGCACGGGGAGCGCGGCGAGCGCGCGGCAGGCGGCCGGCGACCGCCAGGGCGGCGGCGAGCTGCATGGGGAGCGAGAGCAGCGCGACCTTCGCGCGCAGCGCCGGCACGACGGTGCAGGAGGCCGCGACGAGCACCAGCGCCGCGAGCCCGCGGCGGTCGTCGAACGGCGAGCGGTCGCGCGCCAGGAAGTACGCGAAGAGCGCGAGCGCCTCCAGCGTCGCGAGCAGGCCCGCCGCGTGCCACGTGGCGAGCGCCGCGCCCAGTGCGACCCCGGCGCCCAGCGCGGGAGCGCTGGTCCGCAAGCGCACCGCGCGCGCGAAGAGCCAGAGGTGCAGCGCGAAGAGGGGCAGGCAGACGTCCTCGCGCACGAGGAGGAAGCCGATCGTGCGGTACGCGGCCGGCGTCAGAGCGTACGCCAGCGCCGCCAAGCAGGCCCAGCGGACGGAGCCTCCGAGCTCGAGCGCGATCCCGTACACGAAGAGTACGGCGAGGCTCGCGCAGACGGCCATGCTCCAGAGGCAGAAGACGTGCAGCGCCGCCCTCGGCGCGAGCGCCCGGTGGGCCCACGCGATCAGGAACTCCTGGCCGACCGTGAACGTGGCCGGCACGTCGATCCGGCGCGGGTGCTCGATGTTCGCATCGGCGCGCCAGTCGTCCGGCACGCCCCCGCCCGCCTCCTCGACGCGCTGCACCAGGTAATAGAGGAGGCCGGGGTCGCTCTTGAAGAGCCCCTCGGGGCGGCCGAGGTCGAAGTTCGGGTCGGAGACCGCCGTGTCGACGCGCACCCAGGTCCCGAAGGCGACGAGCAGCAGCGCGAAGGAAAGGCCGAGCAGGCGCGCGCTCTTCGGAGCGGGACTGGGAAGGCGGCTCATGCTGCTGGGCGCGGATTCTATCCGCGGCGATCGTTCGCGGCCGGCCGTGGAAAAGCTTTCCGGCGCGCGCTCGTGCGCGGATTCCTTAACGATCGGTGCGCGCAAAGGCCGAATCGAAGGAAGTCTCATTCCGCTCACCCGGCCCCGAGCCCCGCGCTCCATGTCACATTTCGCCGCACTGTTCCTCTCGATCGTCACGACGCTCACCGGATTCGCGCTCGCGTGGGTCCTGAAGAACATCGAGAGCCGCGACAAGCTGGACGAGCTCGAGGAGCGGATGGTCGGCAAGGTCCGTCAGCGCTACAAGGCCTACGTGATCCTCGAGCGCCGGATCACGCGCGCGATCCAGCAGTTCGATGCGTTCAAGGCGGACGCGACGGCGCAGATCAAGAACAAGGAAGCGCGCATTGCGGACCTCAAGCATGCCGTGGACTGGGCCGATTCCGCGGAGGTCGACGCCCTGCGTGCCGCTCTCGACGACGAACGCGCGAAGTACGCGCAGGAGCTCGCCGAGCGCAGCGACCGGATCGCCTCCCTGCGCGGCGAGCTGGAAGCGATGGCGCCGCTCGGGAAGGAGCTCGAGGCGTCGCGCTCCGAGCTCGAGTCGGCGCGCGCGGAGCTCGAGAGCCTGCGGGAGCAGGACGCCGAGCTGCGCGCCGAGCTCGAGACTCTGAGCGAGGAGCTCGCCGCGGCCCGGCGCGAGAACGAGCAGGCGCAGGACCGCGCGCGCTCGTCGCAGGACGAGACCGAGGCCCTGCACAAGCAGCTTGACGAGCTGGAGAGCCTGGGCGGGCAGCCGGAGCGGCGCGGGGTCGAGCTCGAAGAGCTCGACGTCCGTTGCGAGGAGCTGGGCGCGGAGCTCGCCGCCGAGCGCGCGAAGGCCGCCGCGCGCGTCGCCGAGCTGGAGCGCGAGGTCGGCGGGAGGCAGGCGGCGCTCGCGACGAAGCAGGCGGCGCTGCGCGAGAAGAAAACGTTGCTGGCCGAGAACGAAGCGCTGCTGGCCGCGAGGAGCTCCGAGGTCGCCGAGAAGGACGCTGCGCTCGCCGCGAAGGACGCTGCGCTCGCCGCGAAGGACGCCGCGCTCGCCGAGAAGGACGCCGCGCTCGCCGCGAGGGACGCCGCGCTCGCGGACGCCGCGGCCCGCGAGGCCGAGCTCGAGAGGGCGCGTCAGGCGGCCCTGGAAGAGGCCCGCGAGGCCGCGGCGCGCGAGCCGCTCGTCCCGCTCGAGCTGAGCACGGACCAGCGCAAGCTCGCGAGCTTCCTGCGCGAGTGCGCGCGCGAGATGGGACAGGTCTTCAAACGGATCGAGAAGTTCGAGGACGATGCGTGGAACGACGTGCTCGCCGAGCAGGAACGCCACCACGACGCCGAGGTGCAGGAGCTCGAGAAGGAGCTCGACGAGCTCCTGCCGCTGTGCGACGCGGTCGACTCGCTCGCGGACAGGATGGAGGACATGCGCACGCGCGTCGACGGGCTCGAAGAGCGCTGCGAGGCCCTCGCCGAGGAGCGCGACACGAGCCTCGGCTCGCTCGCCGAGATGCGCGGCTTCGTCGACGAGCTCGACCCGATGCTCGCCGAGCTCGGGAGCGAGGACGACGCGCCGCTCTCGTGGGAGCTGGACGACCTCCAGGTCGAGCTCGAGCAGCAGCGCGAGATCGCGGAGCTGGAAGAGCGACTCTCGGAGGTCTCGCCCCTCTGCGACGCGATCGAGATCCTGATGACGCAGCTCGAGGACTCGCAGAAGGACCCGAAGTCGAAGCGCTCCCTGCCCTCGGGCCTGTCGGGCCCGGAGCCGGGGCTGGCCTGAGCGCGGCGCGGCGGGTGTGGTAGAAGTCTCGGCTCCTACCCGCCATGGCCGAGGACGCGCACCGCACCGACGAGGAGCACGACGACGACGTCGAGCCCGAGGACCCGGAGATCCGGCGCGCGAAGTTCGTCCTGTTCGCCGCGACGATGTCGCTCCTCGTGCTCGCGATCGCGATCCTGCTCGTTTTCTTCCAGCCCGACACGCAGGTCGTCGTCACGCACTATCCAAACGGGTACACGGAGACCGAGACCCACTACGTGCTCGACGCCGCCGGCCAGCCCGTCGAGCAGGGGCGGCACCGGCGGTGGCACCCGAACGCGAAGCTGGCCGAGGAAGGCCGCCACGAGCGCGGCGAGCGGACCGGCGAGTGGCGCTTCTGGAACGAGGCGGGGGAGCTCGATCTCGAGCGCTCGGGCGTGTACAGGGCCGGCGAGCGCATCGCTCCGCTGAAACCGGGCGGCCCCTGATCTACTAGGTCTTGGAGTCTTCGCGTGGCGCGAGGATTCTACGCGGCTTTGGCGATTAGCTGCTTGAGGCTTGCGTCGCGGACGGCAAAGAGGGCAGCGGAGAGGAGTGCGCCTTTCTGCGTCAGGCGGTAGCGGTGGGATCGAGGGAGCTTGCGGATCAAGCCGTGGGCGCGGAGGAGGCGGAGCTGTCGGGTGATCCTGGCCGAGAGTCGCCGGGAGTCGGCGGGCTTGGCCTCGGAATGAAGCGACGAGCGGAGGTCACGGTTGCGGAAGCCCGACACGGCGAATTTCCCATTGGAGATGGCTTGGAGCAGGGCGATGTCGTGCGGGTCGCCGATGCGCAGGGCGCGGGCTCGGCGCCTGCGGTAGGTGGTGGGACGGGACACCTGGTCGAGGATGTCGCGCAGGGGGGTGG
>Ga0302046_10000299_pt1 | contig 52363 bp, 45 predicted proteins | sample RVTome_11_FD_200261 | JGI IMG/M metagenome (GOLD analysis project Ga0302046, IMG submission 200261) | Soil microbial communities from uranium-contaminated site in the Upper Colorado River Basin, Wyoming, United States - RVT147D111 (version 2) ...
TGCGGTCATAGTCGGCCGCGAGGGCGTCCCAGTCGATGGCCTCGCCGAGGGTCGCCCTGGCCAGCCCTGCCACGATGGCCGGTTCGCTACGCAAGTCCGTCGAGGCAGGCTCCAGCGTTCCTTGCGATGCGTGGACGATACCCATCGAGTTTTCGACGCTGACGAACTGGGGTCCTGCCGCCTGCACATCGCGCTCGGTCCGGCCGAGGCACGGCAGGATGAGCGCCTCCGCCCCGGTGACCAGGTGGGACCGGTTGAGCTTGGTGGAAATCTGAACGGTCAGGCCGCAACGCTGCAAAGCCCGGGCGGTGAATTCGGTGTCCGGCGCCGCCGAGAGAAAGTTGCCGCCCATCGCACAGAAGACCCCGACCTTCCCGTCGTGCATGGCTTTGATCGCCTCGACGGTATCGTACCCGGCCCGGCGCGGCGGCTCGAAATCGAACGCCTCGCCCAGCCGATCCAGCAACGCCTCGGCTGGACGGTGTGTGATGCCGACGGTGCGGTCCCCCTGGACGTTCGAATGGCCGCGCACCGGGCAGACACCCGCCCCCGTCCGGCCGATGGCCCCCCGCATCAACAGCAGATTGACGACGCTCTGGATGTTCGCGACGGCGTTCTTGTGCTGTGTCAACCCCATCGCCCAGCAGATGATGATGCGGTCCGCCGCAATCACCCGGTCGACTACCTGATCGATCAGCTCCCGGCTGACGCCGCTCTCCTCGACGATCACGTCCCAGGACTCGGCGAGGAGGTCTTCGCCAAAGGCCCGCAAACCCTGGGTGCGTTGCTTGATGAAGGGGCGGGCCAGCACCCCCTCCGATCGCCGCGCCTCCTCATGCAGCAGCTTCTTCATCACGCCCTTAAAGAACGCCACATCGCCGTTGATACGGAGCTGCACGAAGAGGTCGGCCAGCGGCGTGCCCTTGCCGAGCCAGCCGGAAACCTCCTGCGGGTTCTTGAAGCTGATCAGCCCGGCCTCGGGCAACGGATTGACGTGGATGATCTCGGCCCCCCGCTCTTTGGCCCGCTGCAACGTCGACAACATGCGCGGATGATTCGTCCCCGGGTTCTGCCCGACGATGAAGATCAACCGCGTCTGCTCGAAATCCTCCAGCGTGACGGTTCCCTTGCCGACCCCGATGACTTCGTTGAGCGCCGTCCCGCTCGACTCGTGGCACATGTTGGAGCAGTCGGGGAGGTTGTTCGTGCCGAAGAGCCGCACGAAGAGCTGGTAGAGAAAGGCGGCCTCGTTGCTCGTCCGGCCCGAGGTGTAAAAAACCGCCTCGTCGGGGCTGTCCAGGGCGAGGAGCCGGTCGGCGACGAGGTGGAAGGCGCCCTCCCAGGAGATCGGTTCGTAGTGGCTGCTGCCCCGCCGCAACACCATCGGATAGGTCAACCGCCCCTGCTTGCCCAGCCAGTAATCCGACTGCTTCGACAGGGCTTCGACGGACCACTCGCGAAAAAACGAGGGCGTGATGCGCCGCGTGGTGGCTTCTTCGGCGACGGCCTTAACGCCGTTCTCACAATATTCAGCGACGGCGGATCGGTGCTCGGGATCCGGCCAGGCACAGCCGGGGCAGTCGAAACCGTCCCGTTGATTGGCCTTGCGCAAGACCTTGAGGCTGCGAAAGACCCCCATCTCGTCGAAAGCATGCCGGGCGGCTGCCAGGACGGCCGGCGGACCGGCGGCGACTTTCTTGGGCTTGCTGAGCTTGATCAGGGCCAGCGCCTCGGGCGGCTGGGCCGCTACGGCGCGGGGCTGCGTAGCCGCCTGCTCTTCCACGGTTTGATGCTCGGGATCGCTCACGGTCGTCGTCCTTCGTTCGAGGGTGGGAGGAAACATCCGCCGGTACAAGGACGGTAGCCGGCCTACGCATGTTTCATCCGCTCGTTGTGTCGCGGAGTAGAAACCTGTCAGGTTTCACCCCAAAAAAGCACTTGCAAGCCCCCTTACGCCTCGCCTTCGGCCGCCTCGGGATGCGGGAAGGCATCGTCGTCGCGACGGTGGGCCGGCCCGTGCAAGCACTGAAAGTCTTTCTCGACGAGGATCGATAACACCTCGTTCGCATCGACACGCTGCGTCCCCTCCAGGCTCACCTGGTCGGTTTCTACCCACGGCGCCACCTGCGCCGCCGGCACCAGGACGGTGAGGTGATCGCCGCCGTAACGCACGGCCAGATGATCGACCCCCGAGGAGGCTTCGAGCTTATAGACGAGGTACTCGCCGGGGCGAAACCGGATACGCGCTTCGACGTGCCCATGCTCACCGAGCGCCTGTACCTCCGACTGCGTCAGCCGCAGCCGCACCGAGTTCTCAAGGATGCGAAGTTTCATGGTTGTTCGTAGTCCGTTGTGCGTGGTTCGTAGTGCGTGGTTCATGGCAGGGGTGGCGCTGCCAGGGAGCCGTTGCCCCGCATGGCACGATCTGTTGCCGGGGATGGTCCTATGACATCGGAACCACCAGCGCCTCATCCGTATGACGTACTTGCGCCTCTTCCTGCAACGCGTGCACGCGATGGGGAGCGGTATAGATGTTAAACCGGTCGTCCCGGACGAAGCCCAGCAGCGTCAGGCCGAAGCGATGGGCGAGGTCGACGGCAAGGCTCGACGGCGCGCCTACAGCGGCCAGCACCGGGATCCCGGCCATCAGCGCCTTCTGCGTCAGCTCGAAGCTGGCACGTCCGCTGACGAGCAGGACGTAGTCGTGCAGCGGCCCCTGCCCGTCCAGCAGGTGAGCGCCCACGAGCTTGTCGACGGCGTTGTGGCGGCCGATGTCTTCGCGCGTACAGCGCAGCCGGCCCTCGGCGTCGAGCAAGGCGGCTGCGTGCAGGCCGCCCGTCTGGGCAAACACGGCCTGGGCCGCCCGTAGCGTCTCAGGCAGCCGATGGATCACCTCGGGCGTCAGCACGGGCCGGTCCTCCGGCAACGACGGGCATACCGCCATCGCCAGGGCTTCGAGCGACGTCTTACCGCACACGCCGCAACTCGACGTGGTGTAAAAATGCCGCTCCAGCCGCCCGGCATCGAAGGCCATGCCGGGCCTCAGCGTGACGGTGACGACGTTGCGGTTGTTCTTCTTGCCCCCGCTCGGGCCGCTGTGCCGGACGGCCTCGACATCGCCGAAGCCGCCGATGATCCCTTCTGCGAAGAGAAAGCCGACGGCCAGCTCGACGTCGTGCCCGGGCGTACGCATGGTCACCGAGATAGACCGCACGGCGGGTCCCGTAGCATCCGTGTACCCCAGGCGGATCTCCAGGGGCTCTTCGACGGCGATCCGGTCTACGCCCGCCCGCGACGCGGCACCCTGGACGCGCCGGACCGGCACTTCGACGATGCGTTGCCCCAGCAGGGCGCCCGGCTCCGTGTGCGGCGAACGGCTCATGACAGCTCCGGCGGCGCGCGGTCCGCCTGTCAAGATTTCGTGAACGATGAACCGTATACGACGTTGCCCCTGAAACCGTTCTCTCGGCGTAGCAGACGTAGCGCATCTGTTACCGGGCAAGGCTGCGGGCTCGTGCAGGGCGTTCCCGGAAAGGAACGTACGCACGACAACCGTGAATATAGGCAGCCGTGCAAACGAGAAGCCGACACAACTACAACGAATTGCGCGTTAAGTGCTTGACATGGCTGCACGGTGATTCTATACTTTAGGTTCTATGCTACAGCAAACACCCCATAGCGCCTTTTCCATTCGACGTGCTCGACGTACGCGCGCGCTCGGGAACAGGGCGTATGTATGAGCACCGCGGCAGGCTAAGGCCGACCCGCACTACCACGTTGCTCATCGTAAGGCGCTGACTCCCCGAATCAGCGCTTTTTTTATGGTCTCCCCGCGTGCCTTCATCATCCGTACCGACCCATGTCCATCGTCCTTGCCTTCAGCGGCGGCCTCGATACATCCTTCTGCGTCCCTTACCTCAAGGAGACATATGACGAACCCGTCTACACCGTCACCGTCAACACCGGCGGCGTCACGCCGGACGAGGCGGCGGCGCTCGAACAGAAAGCCCTGGCACTCGGCGCGACGGAACACCGTACCCTCGAAGGCCGCCCCGACCTCTACCGCGATCACCTGAGCTACCTCATCAAGGGCAACGTCTTGCGCGGCGGCGTCTACCCGCTCTGCGTCGGCCCCGAGCGCGTCGTGCAGGCCCGCAAGACCGTCGAGGTGGCCCGCGCCGTCGGCGCCCGCGCCGTCGCCCACGGCTCGACCGGCGCCGGCAACGACCAGGTCCGCTTCGACGTCGCCCTCCGCCTGCTGGCCGACGACCTGGAGATCCTCACGCCGATCCGCGACCTCGGCCTCAGCCGGCAGGATACGACGGCCTTCCTCACGGAGCGCGGCTTTGCAGTGCCGACGAAGAAGACGACCTACTCGATCAACAAGGGCCTCTGGGGCACCACGGTGGGCGGCCGGGAGACGCTCGGGACGACCCTGCCTCTCCCCGACGACGCCTACCCGGACACCACGTCACCCACCGAAAGCCCCGGCACACCCCGCGACCTGACGCTGACCTTCGACGGGGGCCTCCCGACCGCCCTCGACGGCGTTGCGACGGATCCGGTGGCGCTCATCGAGGCGCTCAACGACCTCGGCGGCCGGCACGGCGTCGGGCGCGACGTCCACGTGGGCGACACGATCCTGGGCATCAAGGGGCGCGTCGGCTTCGAAGCGCCGGCCTCGCTGATCCTCATCACGGCCCATCGCGAGCTGGAAAAGATCGTCCTGACGAAGTGGCAACGCTTTCAAAAAGACCACCTGGCCGACTTCTACGGCATGCTGCTCCACGAGGGGCAGCACTTCGACCCCGTCATGCGGGACATCGAAGCCTTCCTCGACTCGTCGCAGGCGACCGTCACGGGAACCGTCCGCGTCCGGCTGTTTAAAGGACACGTCAGCATCCTCGGCTGCGACAGCCCGTACTCGCTGTTCAACACCGGCGTGGCCATCTACGGCGAAGGCCATGCGCTCTGGGACGGCCGCGATGCGCGGGGCTTCTGCCAGCTCAGCGCCGTGCCGGCGTACCTCGCGGCCAAAGCGAGAAAGCCGGCCTCCGCCGAGTCCGTGCCGTAGTGCTTTCGATTGGCTTGTTTGGGAGTGTGGGGGTATGGGAGCCAGCGAGAAGCTTGCCGAAAGCCCTTCCCCTCCCATACACCCAACCTCCCATACGCCCACACAAAAACCCATGTCGACAAACAGCCTCAACGGTAAGCAGGTCGCCCTCCTCCACGGCGCCGGCTACGCGGGCGGCGAGTTGATCCGCCTGCTTCTGGCCCATCCCAGGGCCACCCTCGCCGCGGTGACCAGCCGGACGTTTGCCGGGCAGCCGGTCTGGTCCACCCACCCGACCCTGCGAGGACAGACCGACCTGCTCTTTATCGACCCGGATCACTTCGACCCGGCGGGACTCGACGCCGTGTTGATCGCCGCCGAGCACGGCCAGGGTGCGGCGGCAGTGACGGCGCTGCTCGATGACGGCTTCGACGGGGCCATCGTAGACCTCAGCGCCGACTTCCGCTTCGACGATCCGGCGGTGTACGACACCTGGTTCGGCTTCACCCATCCGGCGCCCGACCTCCTTGCCGCCTTCGTGTACGGCCTGCCGGAAGCCCGAGCCCCCTACCCTACCGATGCCCGGTGGATCGCGAACCCCGGCTGTTTTGCCACAGGCATCAGCCTGGCCCTCTGGCCGCTGGCAGCACCGCTTTCCCCCCTGCAAGCCTCCGTGACGGCGCTGACGGGGGCTTCCGGCTCAGGCACCCAGGCCAGGGCAACGACCCACTTCCCCACACGGGAGGGCAACGTGCGCGCCTACAAGATCCTGGAACACCAGCACCTGCCCGAAATTGTCCAGACCCTCGGCCCGGCCTCCGACGTAGCCTTCGTCCCCGCCTCCGGCCCGTGGACGCGCGGCATCTGGGGTACGGCCCACATCCGGCTTCCCTACCCGTTCGACGAGGAGACCGTGACGGGCTGGTTCGAAGCCGCCTATGCCGACGCCCCGTGCGTCCGCCTCTGGCCCGGCCAACTCCCCGAGCTACGCTACGCCGTCGGCACCCCCTTCTGCGACGTCGGCTGGAAGCTGCGAAAACACCACCTGATCGTGGGTTTCGCCCTCGACAACCTGCTCAAAGGAGCCGCCAGCCAGGCCGTCCAGAACCTGAACCGGCTGCTCGGCCTGCCCGAGACGATGGGCCTCCTGCCCCAGGCCGACGGCTTGCTGCAACCCGCTCCGACCTAGTAGGGACACGCCATGGCGTGTCCCTACATATCGTGCCCCGGCTGTACCCCTTCCTCCCCATACTCCTCTCTCTTTGAAAAACCGCCCATGGATACCCGGACCATCATCCAGCAGGAAGATACCTTCCAGATCCCGACCTACTCCAAAATACCCGTAGCGCTGGAACGTGGCGAAGGCAGCTACGTGTGGGATACGGACGGACGCCGGTACCTCGACTTCTACGGCGGCCACTGCGTTACCTTGCTCGGCCATTGCCCGCCGAAGGTCGTCGCCGCCATCCAGGCCCAGGCGGCGACGTTCCTTTTCTACTCGAACGTGGCCTACAGCCCCGTGCGCGCCCGCACCGCTGCGCTCCTGGCGGGCCTCGCCCCCGACGGACTCGGCCACGTCTTCTTCTGCAACTCGGGTACCGAAGCCAACGAGACCGCGCTGAAGCTGGCCCGCAAGACGACGGGCAAGACCGGCGTGGTGGCGATGGAAGGCGGCTTCCACGGTCGGACGCTGGGCAGCCTCGCCACCACCTGGAACGAAGCCTACCGCGCCCCCTATGCCGGCATCCTGCCCCCGACACACTTCGTACCCTTCTGCGATCCTGACGCCGTGGCACGCGTATTGGAAGCGGACAACGACGTCGCCGCCGTCATCCTCGAACCGATCCAGAGCATGGCCGGCATCGTGACGGCGCCGGCCGGCTATTTCAAAGCGCTTCGCAGTCTGTGCGACCGCCACGGCGTGCTGCTGCTCTTCGACGAGGTGCAGACCGGCGTGGGCCGCACCGGCACCTTTTCGATCTCGGAATCGCTCGGCATCACGCCCGACCTGATCACGCTTGCCAAAAGCCTCGGCTCGGGCGTACCCGTCGGGGCCGTGCTCGCCTCGGACGCCGTTGCGGCGGGCGTACAGCCGGGCGACCAGGGGACGACCTTCGGCGGCGGCATGCTGGCGATGGCGGCCGTCACTGCTACGCTGGAGACGATCCTGGAAGAGGAATTGATGGACCGCGCCCCGGCGATCTACGAGCATATTCGCACAGCCGTAGCCCCGCTGGTGCGAAGCGTCCACGGACGCGGCTGCCTGATCGGCCTCGAACTCGAAACACCGGCCAGGCCGGTCCTGGGACGGCTGCGCGAGGCCGGCGTGCTGGCGGGAAGCTCCGGGAACCCTCACATCCTGCGCCTGATGCCTCCCCTTACGACGTCGGACGAGGACATCGCTTTCTTTGCCGAAGCCCTGGACACCGTGCTGGCCGCCGCGACGGCGTGACCATGTAAAGCACAAGACTACGCTCGACCATCGCGAAAACAAGCCGCCCTATGCTCCGCCATCTCCTCGACTGGCATGGGCTCGACGCCGCCGTGTGGGACGCACGGGTCGCAGCCGCACAGCGTCATTACCGCGCCGGGAAGACCTGGCCTGCCGCCCCGCCGAGCCGAAGCCTCGCCCTCGTTTTTTTCAACCCGTCTTTGCGTACCCGGACCTCGATGGAACTGGCCGGCGCCCAGCTCGGGGCGCACGTCACTACCATCACGCCGGGGCAGGGCACCTGGGGCTTCGCCTGGCAAGACGGCGTGGTGATGGACGGCGCCGAGGCGGAACACATCCGCGAAGCCGTCGGCGTGCTCTCCCGCTACTATGACGCCCTCGGCGTACGCGTCTTCGCCTCCCTCACGGACTATGCGCAAGACCGCGATGAGGTGCTCATGCGCACCATCCTGGACGCCGCCACCGTGCCGGTCGTCAACCTGGAATCCGCCTTCTATCACCCCTGCCAGGCCCTCGGCGATGCCGCCACCCTCATGACGCACTTCGACGGGGCCGTCCGGGGTAAAAAATTCGTCTTGAGTTGGGCGTATCACCCCAAAGCCCTCCCGACGGCCGTGCCCAACTCGGCGCTGCTCATGGCGTGCCGGCTGGGCATGCAGGTGACGGTAGCACGCCCCGACGGCTACGCTCTCGACCCCGGCGTCATGAACCAGGCGCTGCGCTACGCGGCACAGCATGAAACAACCCTCACAGAAACCACCGACCCGGCCGAAGCCTTCGACGGCGCCGACGTGATCTACGCGAAGGCATGGGGCGGCGCCCTCGTCTACCGGGATCCCCAGGCCGAAGCCGAGCAACGGCAACGCCTCCGAAACTGGCGCGTCACGGCCGCCCTGATGCGCCGCACGCGGGAAGCCGCCTTCATGCATTGCCTCCCCGTTCGCCGGGGCGTCGTCGTCGATGACGCCGTGCTCGACGGCCCCCACGCGATCCACCTGCTGCAAGCCGAGTTCCGCCTCCACGCGCAGAAAGCGATCCTGGAATACATCTGGGATTTGTAATGGGCGTGTTTCGGTGTTTGCATGTTTTAGTACGATCCCCACAAACACCAGATAAACCAACCTGACGACAGGCCGCCATGAAGACCGCCCCCCTCGTCATCAAAATCGGAGGCGCCTTGCTGGATGAGCCGGACGGGCTGGTGACGTTCTGGTCGCACGTACGCCATCTGCACGAGAGGACGCCGGTCGTGATCGTCCACGGCGGCGGCAAGCAGGCAACCGAGGTGGCCCGCCGCCTCGGCCACGAACCCCGCATCGTGCACGGGCGGCGCGTTACGACGGACCTCGACCTGGAGATCGTGCAATGGACCCTGCGCGGGTCGGTCAACGTCGGCCTCGTGGCGCAGGCCGCCCGGCACGGCCTGCCGGCCGTCGGGCTCTCCGGCGCCGACGGCGGCCTCCTCCACGTCCACAAGCGCCCCCCCTGGCAGGTCGACGGCGAGACGGTCGACTTCGGCTGGGTCGGCGACGTCGAGCGCGCCGAGGTGAGGGTGCTGGAAAGCCTGCTTCGCGACGGGTTCATACCCATCGTCGCCTCGCTCGGCATCGACACAGACGGGCGGCTTTACAACGTCAACGCCGACACCGTGGCGCAGGCCGTGGCTGCAGCCCTCGGCGCCGCGCAGCTTTTCCTCGTCACCGAGGCGGGCGGCGTCCGTCAGGATGCGAACGGCCAGGGCACCCTGCTGGCCCGGTGCGACCAGGCGACGTACGAGGCCGGTCTGGAAGCCGGCTGGATCACCGGCGGCATGCGCGTCAAGCTCCACGTCGCCTTCGAAGCCCTGCAGGTCGGCATCCCGGAAGTCTTCATCCTGGCCCCGGACGACCTGCTGGCCCGTACTTCCGCCACGCGGGTTGTTTTGTGAGGGCTGACCGCATGCGCAGCCGATGGAGAAGGTCACTGGCCATAGGTCCTTGGTGAGGACAAAGCCACTACTGACCCATGACAGGGTGCGAAGCGACCATAATGACCCATGCGAACCCACTCGAAAGCACTCCCTTCAGTCATGCCCCACACCGTCACCGCCGACTCCCACCCCGCCGTCGCTCTCCTCAAAGACCTCGTCCGGTTTCCGTCGCTGAGCCGGGAAGAAGGTCCTGTGGCCGACTTCGTCGAGGACTACGTGCGCCGGGCCGGGCTGCCGGTGGAGCGCTTCGAAGACAACGTCTTTTTCTGCCTGGGCGAGGGAGAAGATCGCCTGCTGCTCAACTCGCACCTCGACGTCGTCGCCCCGTCCAGCCGGCACCCCTACGACCCGTTCGACCCGGTGGAGGCCGACGGGCGGCTCTACGGGCGCGGCACCGTCGATGCCAAGGCCAGCGGCGCCGCCATGACGACGGCCGTGCTCGACCTCGCCGCCGAGGGCTGGACGCCGCCGAACGGCCAGGTGCTCGTAGCACTGACGGCCTGTGAAGAGTTGGGCGGCACCTACAACGGCCTGCAAAACCTGCGTCCCCATCTGCCCCCCCTCAACGCCGCCCTCGTCGGCGAGCCGACTTCGTTGCAGCCCTGCATAGCGCAGAAGGGCCTGCTGATCCTCCACGTCCACGCCCACGGCCGGACGGCCCACGCCGCCCGCGCCCACCTCGGCGAAAACGCCATCCTCAAAGCCGCGCGCGATATCCAGCGCCTCGCCGACTATACGTTCGAACGGACCGACCCCTTCCTCGGCGCCCCGACGCTGACGGTGACCGTCATCGAAGGCGGTACGGCCCGCAACGTCGTGCCCGCCCTGTGTTCCTTCTTCGTCGACATCCGGACCACGCCCGCCTACACCCACGAAGAGATCATCGACCACCTCGACGCCCTGCTCGAATCCGAGGTGGCGGTCCACAGCCAGCGCATCATCCCGCTGGCGACGCTGCCCGACGCCCGTATCGTCCGGGCCTGCCGCGCCGCCGCGCCCGATGCCCCCCTCATCGGCTCGCCGACGGCCTCCGACTGGCTTTTCCTCCACGACGTGCCGACCGTCAAGATCGGCCCCGGCCCCAGCGAGCGCTCCCACACCCCGGACGAACACATAGAAATCGAGGAAGTCGAACGCGCCGTATCAACCTATAAACGCATCATCAGAGCCTATTTCGACCGGGGGTAGGGGTATGGCTCTGCTCGACGCGGGGCTACCGGTGGCGTTGGAGAGGCTGCTCGCCTATTGGCCCCAGGCAACCCGACCCTCCCCGACAGGCAAAACGCGGCGGCGCCTCCAACCGGGCACGGCGTTATCTTTGATCTACAGATTGTTAGATTCAAGTAGAAAGCTATGACGAATCTCGTTCCGGTGTTGCTCCGCGCGAGGAATCATGGATGACGCCCTGTTTCGAATTAAGACGGTAGCCTTCTGGAAGGAGAAGTACGGCCCGGAACTGCTTGTCGATATCAGCCGCATCGAGACGACCCCTAATTTCATCATCGACCCTACACCGCACCGGCTTACCTTTTACGACATCGCCTTTATCACCCAGGGCGAAGGCACCTTCGCCCTCGACTTTCGGACCTGCCCGGTAGCGCCGGGGCATGTGCTCTTTACCTCTCCCGGCCAGATTCGGCGATGGCAGGTAGCCACCAGCCCCACGGGGTTTGTGCTCTTTTTCACCGATGAATTTATCAACACGTTCTTTAGCGATGCGCTCTTCCTCCATAAGCTCCCTTTCTTTCACACGGCCCGGACCCCGCAGTATCTCTCGTTGCCCTCGGACGTGTTCGGCGTCCTGGAGACAAGTCTGCTGCATGTTGAGACCGAACTACAAGCGCTCCGGCGTGATAGTGAACATATGTTGCGGGCGCTCTTATACCAGATACTTATCCAACTCAACCGGCTCTACGCTACAGCCTACGGCGTCGTAAGCGACACCGAAACCGTTACGCTCGTGCACCGCTTCCGGCACCTGCTCGAACGGCACTTCCGGGAAAAGCACCAAGTCCAGGACTATGCCGATCTTCTCGGCGTTACTTCCGATTACCTCAACGAACGCACCAAGCACTACAATGGCACAAGGGCCGGGGCCTTCATTCGTGAACGCATCCTCGTCGAAGCGAAGCGGCTCCTGCACTACACCGACGAGACCGTAGCTGAAGTCGCCTACGCCCTTCGGTTCAACGATCCCTCGTACTTTGCTCGCTTTTTCAAACGCTACACCGGTGTCTCGCCCACACGCTTCCGCCAGAAACATTCGGAAAAATACCAGCAATTCCGGGAAATGTAGCACATGGCTCAGGGAATCGACGGGTATCTTGGATAACGTCACCATGCACCCGGTGTGCTCCTCCTACGCGATTGCCGTCTTTCTATGCCTCGCTGCGTTCTTGCTCGGCCCGTGCTGCTCGGCCTGCTCCTCTTCTCTTTTGGGTGGATCCCCGGCGCGCGCGGCCAGGAGCCGTCGGTCGTGGCGCCGGAAGCGGTGGGCCTCTCGTCCGAGCGCCTGGCCCGTATTCACACCATCCTCCAGGCCCACATCGACCGAGGCGAACTGGCCGGCGCGGTGACGTTGATTGCGCGGCGGGGTAAGGTAGCCCACTTCGAAGCCCACGGGACGGCGGACCTGGAAACCCGGCGCCCCATGCAACGAGGCGACCTCTTTCGCATTGCCTCGATGACGAAGGTGGTCACGACGGTGGCAGCGATGATGCTGTATGAGGAAGGTCACTTTACCCTCTACGACCCGGTCTCTACGTTCATCCCTGCCTTCCGGTCGATGCAGGTAGCGCTCCCGGAAGAAGGAAATCACGCACCGACCGGTGCCTTCACGACGGTACCGGCCCAAAACCAGATCACGATCCGTGACCTGCTGCGCCATACGGCCGGCTTTACGTATGCCGGGGGGGCGCACGTAGTGGATCCCTTGTACCGAGAAGAAGGGCTGCGCAACTGGGACAAAAGCCTGCCCGCGTTCGTGGAACGGCTTGCCGCCATACCGCTGGCGTTTCAACCCGGAGAAGGGTGGGAATACAGCCTGGCCACGGACGTCCTCGGCTATCTGATTGAGGTAGTGTCCGGGCAGCCGTTGGATCACTTCTTCGAGGAACGGATCTTTCAGCCGCTCCAAATGACGGACACCGGCTTTGTGGTGCCTGCATCCGCGCTTGATCGCCTGGTCAATGTCTACCAATACGAGGCAGGCGCTCTGACACTGCTGGAATCGGCCGGCGACACCCCGCTGCGCCATCCTCCTCCGGCCTTTTCAGGCGGCGGCGGATGGGCCAGCCTGGGAAGCGACGGCGGCCTCGTATCGACCTCGGTAGATTATATGCGCCTGTTGCAGATGCTCCTGAATGGAGGCACCCTCGATGGAAAACGCCTGCTGAGCCGCAAGACGGTTGAATTGATGCTGACGGACCAGCTCAATGGCCTTCCGACGTGGCTGGGCCCCGGTGTGGGCTTCGGACTCGGTTTTGCCGTATTGCAGGATGTGGGAGCCTACGGTGCGCCGGGCTCGCCCGGTCAGGTCTGGTGGGCCGGCTCAGATAACACCTATTTCTGGATCGATCCCGCTGAAGAGATGATCGGGCTCTTGATGACACAAATACGTCCTTTCAATCATCTCAACCTGATGGACCGTTTTCAACAGCTCGCTACACAAGCCATCGCCGATTGATGATCTTCTGACGATACTGTGCGACGCCTTCATTGGACAGGGATCCACGCTATTCATCGTTGCGCGCACCGTGTCTCCCTGCTGCCTTGCGCCATGGGGAAATACCGCCTTATTTTGCTCCAGTTGCTCCCATCAACGATAGGTGCCTTCAGCCCATGGATGTCCACAGGGTTCGACCGGGCGACGAGGCGTACTGGGCCGAGGCGGTCGCCGCCCTGGTTCCGGAGGACGACCGCGACGGACGGCTCGCCTCGGCCGCCGACCTCGCCCACGCCCTCGGCGACGCCCGCTGCTACCTCTTCCTCGCGCTCCTCGATGCCACGCCCATCGGGCTCCTCAGCGCCTACCGCTTCCCGGACGTAGAAGGGGGCGGCCACCTCGTTTATCTCTACGACCTCGTCGTGGACGAGGAGCTTCGGCGGCAGGGCGCCGGCAAAGCGCTGGTGGCGGCGCTCGTCGCGCAATGCGAAGCGGAAGGCGTACGGCAAATCTGGGCCGGGACGGCGCTCGACAACGCGGCGGCGCGGCGGACGTTTGAGGCGACGGGGGCGGTGTTGGAGGGCGAGACCTATGCCGAATACACCTGGGCGCTCGGCGACGATACGGAGCAATTCCCTCAAAGCTGACCGGAGAGGTGCCCCCACAACAAGCCCAGGTACTCGTGCCAGGCCGCCTTCAAATTACCCAGGTTGCCCGCACTCGGGAAAAAGAACGACAACATTAGCTGCGCTTCCGGCCGGACGAGGTGCTGGGTCGGCGCGGGCAGGGGATTCATGCCCTGCTTCCGGAAAAGCGCCATGGCGCGGGGCAGATGCACGGCCGAGGTGACCAGCACCAGGGCATCCTCCCCTACGATCTCTCGCACCCGTACGGCCTGCCCGGCCGTGTCGATAGACTCCGACTCCAGTGAAACCCGGGCCGAGTCGACACCCAGAAAGGACGCGACGCCCTGCATGGCGACGGCTTCCGGGGTGTCGTTGAAATAGCCGCCCCCGACGAGCAACAGCCGGGCCTCCGGGTAGAACTGCAAGACGCGAACGCCTTCGACGAGGCGGGCGAGCGAGGCGGCCGTAAGCTGATCGTTCGGCGGCCATGCCGGCGCGTCCCGCACACCGCCGGCCAGCACCACCACCCACGGCACCGCCACGCCGGGATGCTGGGCCGGGGAGAAGGCTTCGTAGTCGTTTTCCAGCGTACGCACCGCCAGGCCGGGCAGGGGCGCCCAGGAAAACAACAACAGCAATACGATGCCGGCCGTGGTGAGACGCCGCCCCCATCTCGGGTTTTTACCCCGCCACAGCAGGAGAACGCCGACGCACAGGAGTAAGAGGCATATCGGTAACGGGTAGAGCAACGCCGCAACGATCTTTTTCAGCAGAAACATGGCCGTGCCGGTTTTTCCGTGTATTTGCCTACGTGCAATCATGGAACTTCGGTCCGATGAACTTCAGCGCAGACCGCCTTCGTTGTAATCCTGCCGCGCCCAATGTATCCATCGCAGCCGTCCGGGTACAAGGAGCCGGGTACAAAAGACACAAAACGCATCGCCGGGATCCACCTTAATTTTTTAGCAGGGGCATCCGCCGGCCCGTTTGCTTCTCTCCCCCTTTCTACTACCTTTCATCATCTTCTTTCGCCTCTGCCGCAAGAGGCTATGCGATGCCCACGCGTCCCCCCCGTCTATGCGTATTGCGACTGCCTCGACCCATCCCAGGCGGCACGACCTGCGCCCGGCTCTCGTTCCCCTCCTCCTGCTGCTGCTCGGCGCCTTCATGCCCGCGCCGGCTCCGCCGTCCGACGCGGACAACCGCCCTGCCGTAGCCGCCTCGGAAGCCCGAGCCCTCTACGGCCCGCGCCGCCGCCACCACGACGAGGGCCTCTTCGGCGTGCCCTTCTCGGCCGCCTTCGCCCCGCTGCTCACCGTCACCATGACCGACCAGATCATCGGCGACGACGGCGACGGCGAGGCCGACCCCGGCGAGACGATCCGGTACACCGTCGTGATCGCCAACGACCCACTCGCCACCGACGCTACCAACGTCGTCTTTACCGACACCGTCGCCCCCAACACGACGCTCGTTCCCGGCTCCGACAACGCCTCGCCCCTCGCGTTCGACGCCTCGGCGACCGTCCCGCCCACCACGACGCAGACCCTCATGCTCTCCGGCGCCGACGCCGACGGCGACGCCCTGACGTTCTCCATCGTCACGCCCCCGACGCAGGGCACGCTCGGGCCGATCACGCAGACCTCGCCGACCAGCGCCGAGGTCGACTACACGGCCTCGGCGTCGCCCTCGGGTCCGACGGACAGCTTCACCTACCGGGTCAACGACGGCACGGTCGACTCGAACGAAGACGCCACGGTCACCCTGACGCTCGACGCGGCCCCGGCGGTGACGGGCACCACGCCGGCGGACGCCGCCACGGACGTCTCGGTAGCCACGACGATCACGATCGACTTCAACGAGCCGGTCGACGTGACGGCCGCCGGCGTGACGCTCGAATGCCCCTCGGGCTCGGCTGTCGCCTTCTCGGGACTGCCGGCAACGAACACCAGCCAGGTCGTGCTCACCCCCTCGGCCAACCTGCCCGGCGGAGAGACCTGCGCGGTCAACGTCGTGGTCGCCGAGGTCACCGACGCCGACCCCGGCGACCCGCCCGACCAGATGGGCGCCGACTTCCCCTTCTCCTTCGGCGTGGCCCCGGTCGCCAACGACGACCCCTTCACGGCCACCGGCAACCTCGGCCTTGAGATCAGCGCCGCCGGCGTGCTCGCCAACGACGAGGGCGCCGGGCTCTCGGTCAGCGAGGTCCAGGGCAACCCGTCCAACGTCGGCGTAGCCACGGCCACCACGGCGACGGGGCTCGGCGGCATCACCGGCTTCGTGACGCTGCTGGCCGACGGCAGCTTCACCTATGCGCCGCCGCCGGGCTTCACCGGCGACGACACGTTCACCTACCGTGTCACCAGCACCGCCGGTACCTCCAACACGGCCACGGTCACCGTGACGCTCTCCCAGATGGTCTGGTTCATCGACGGCAGCGCAGGCGGCCCGGCCAACCGGGGCACCTTCGCCGACCCTTTCCTCTCCATCGCCGACTTCAACGCAGCGCAGGGCGCGGCGGCCCCGAACCCCAAACCGGGGGATGTAGTCTATCTCTACGAAGGCACCTACATCGACGGCCTGACGCTGCAAGCCGGCCAGCAGGTCTACGGCGACGCGGTGGACCTGACGACGGTCTTCACGGCGGACGCCGACAGCCCCTCGGCCTACGACGACGGCCTGGAGCCGCGCGCGGTCAACGTGGCGGGCGACGCGCGCCCGGTGATCGACCTCAACGGCCCGCTGATGGCTTCCCGCTCCCGAGGCGGCGTGCGGCGGATCACGGCGCTGGGCGTCAATGACGGGACGCTGGGAACCAACAACACGGTGCGGGGGCTCGACGTGACCGACACGCCGGGCGGCTTCGGAATGGTCGACGGCGGCGGCAGCGTGGGGACGCTCCTCGTGAGCGAGGTGTCGATCAGCGGCAGCGGCGGGGCGCTCCAGCTCTCGGCAGGCGGCGACGTCTCGGGCGTCACCTTCGACGTGCTCAGTTCGACGAGCGCGCCGGGGGCAGCCCTGAGCCTGAGCAACGTCGCCGGGACGATGACGCCACGCCGGACTACGGCGGGCCGGTCGCCTTCACGCTGGTGCTCGCCAACGCCGGGCCGAGCGCGGCCGCCGCGACCGTGACGGACCTGCTGCCGGAGGGCTTGACCTACCTCTCCGACGACGGCCAGGGCGCCTACGACCCCGCCATCGGACGCTGGACCGTGCCGACGCTGGCCGCCGGCGCCACCGACACGCTCCGCCTCACGGCCACGGTGACCACCCTCACCCCGGTCACCAACACCGCCGAGGTCACCGCCGCCTCGCTGCCCGACCCGGACTCGACCCCCGGCGACGGGCAGGGCGACGACTTCGCCGGGGCCACGATCAACCCCGTGGCCGCCGACCTGTCGCTCGACAAGACCGTCACGGCCTTCTCGGGCGATCATACCACCGACCCGGACTCCGTCACGGCCACGTTCCTCCTGACGGTCACCAACGCCGGGCCGAGCGCCGCTACGAGCGTCCTGGTGAGTGACCCCGGCCCCGAGGCGTCGGTCTTGGTCGGGGCCACGGCCAGCCAGGGCACCTACAACGCCGCTACCGGCCAGTGGAACGTCGGCACGCTGGCCGCCGGCGAGACGGCCACGCTGGCGATCACCTTCAGCGGCGAGGCGGGTAACAACCTGATGAACCTGGCCACGGTCACCTCGGACCAGCCGGACCCGCACGCAGACAACAACCTGGCCGGGGCCCGCGCCCAGCACGACCCCTCGGACCCGGATCGCCTGCGGGCCGATTTGTCGCTCTCGAAGACCGCCGACGTAGCCGAGGCGGCGGTGGGCGACCTGGTGGTCTACACGCTGCGTGTGGAGAACGCCGGTCCGTCGACGACCGCGGGCGTGGTAGTCTCGGAGCAGTTGCCCGAGGGCCTGGCCTTCGTCGAGGCGACGGTGACGAGCGAGGTAGGCCGGTGCGGGGCCTGTGGCTATGACGCCGAGGCGGGCCGCTGGGTGATCGGCCACCTGCCCGTGGGCGCGACGGCGGAACTGGTGCTGACGGCGCGCGTGGTGGACCAGGGCGAGATCCGCAACACCGCCTTCGTGCTGGAGAGCCACCTGCCCGACGGAGACTCGACGCTGGGCAACGCCGACGAAGCGGAGGACGACGCGGCCACGGCCGTCGTGACGGTCACCAGCGGCAAGGCGACGGCGCTGGAAGAGGCCGGGGGTACGCCGACGGCGTTCGAACTCGGCGGCAACTATCCGAACCCGTTCAATCCGGAGACGGTGATTCCGTTCGGGGTGCCGGAGGCCGGGCTGGTACGCATCGAGGTCTACGACATGGTGGGTCGCCGGGTGGCCGTGCTGGTGGACGCGGTGGTGCCGGCGGGTCGGCACCGGGTGGCCTGGGAAGCCGGCGAAGAACCCTCGGGCGTCTACCTCGTGCGGTTGACGGCGGGGAGAGCGCAGCGCGTGCGGCGCGTGGCGCTCGTGAAGTAGCCTTCCAATAATCCCGGCAGATTTTTGGAAAGAGCACCCCGGTTATGCCTGTTCTCAGAATGGCCGTGCACCGTCAGCATGGCATCTCGGCCTTTATGATGTGATTCTTTTTCTGGTCGCCTACCCCGATGCTTGCATCGGAACGCAACCGCTTCCTTAGACGGATACCTCGGCGCGTGCTCCCAGGAGGGTCATTACTCCCTCAGTCGGCTTCGCCTCGTGTCGGGATCCACAGGGGTTGCAAGCTCGCTAGATCCCGGCTCCGAGGCCCATAGGCGTCAAGGATGTGCGGCAACACCCCTACCCTAATACGGCACCCAACGCCCCCACTTCGTCATGCTGAGCACAGCGAAGCATCTCGCCCGGTCGGTCTTGCATGGCCTCCTCGGCGAGATCCTTCACGCCGCGATGCGTCGTTCAGGATGACGAGCCGGGGACCGCGTTGGCGTACCGTCCTGACGTGGAGCGATACGCAGGCAAACAAGTTCCCTCTCCTGGATCAGGAGCGGTCGCAGGGTGAGGTCGATCCCCCTGCGACCACTCCAAGACGCCGTTTCTCTCCCCAAATCGGGAGAGCGGGGGACAGACAGGAAAGGATGGGATGTAAGGAGAAGGCACCATAAGAACGCAGAACAGGTAGTGCCAGGTTTTTAGCCGACCGGAAATGCCGGCCTGGTCCGGGAAACCGTGCGTGCCAGGGTTCGTATGGCTGGTCTGGTGGCCGAAGTCCGTGATGGACAGGCCGCGCAGCCTCTGCTTTACACCCCCTGTTTGTACCCCCCATGGAAATCAGAACCCGCGGAGGCCGGCGACGGAACGGGCAGGACGGCCAGCCCGCTCCGAGCCTTCGCGAGCGGTTCACGGCGCTCCGCAACCTCCCGTCGTTGTTCCGGCTCGTCTGGCAGGTCAGCCCCGCAATGACGCTGGGCAGCCTGCTGCTCCGCCTTGTGCGCGCCGGCCTGCCGCTGGCGACCCTCTACGTCGGCAAGCTGATCATCGACGAAGTGGTGCGGCTGGTCGGTCTCGGCCAGATCCCGGCGTTCGGCGACCTGACGGCGCTGTGGACGCTCGTCGCCCTCGAACTCGGCCTGGCCATCCTCTCCGACGGCCTCGGGCGCGGCGTCGCCCTGCTCGACAGCCTCCTGGGCGACCTGTTCACCAACGAGACGTCGGTGCGCCTGATGCGGCACGCTGCCCGCCTCGACCTCGCCCACTTCGAAAACGCCGACTTCTACGACCGCCTCGAACGCGCCCGGCGCCAGACGACGAGCCGGATCCTGCTGATGAACCAGGTCTTCGGCCAGGTGCAAGACCTCGTCACCCTCGGCTTCCTGGCGGTGGGCCTCCTCGTCTTCGCGCCCTGGCTCATCCTCCTGCTGGGCGTGAGCCTCGTCCCGGCCTTCCTCGGCGAAGCGCACTTCAACGGGCTGAACTATTCGCTGATGTTCCAGTGGACGCCGCAGCGGCGCGAACTCGACTACCTGCGCTTTACCGGCGCCAGCAACACCACGGCCCAGGAAGTCCGCATCTTCGGCCTCGCGCCGTTTCTGACCAACCGCTACCGCATCCTCGCCGATGCCTACTACCTCGCCAACAAGCAACTCGCCGTACGCCGCGCCGGCTGGGGCGTGGTGCTGGCTACCGTTGGGACGCTCGGCTACTACGCCGCCTATGTCTTCATCATCTACCGTACCGTCACGGGCCACTTCTCCATCGGCGACCTCACGTTCCTCGCCGGGTCGTTCAGCCGGATGCGCAGCCTGCTCGAAGGGCTCTTGTCCCGCTTCTCTACGATCGCCGAGCAGGCGCTCTTTCTGCGCGACCTGTTCGACTTCTTCGAGATCCAGCCCCGCATCGCTTCGCAACAAGAAGCAAGGCCCTTTCCGAAACCGGTACGTGAGGGCTTTCGGTTCGAAAACGTCAGCTTTCGCTACCCCGGCACCGACGCCTGGGCGCTGCGGGACCTCTCCTTCACCCTGAAGCCCGGCGAAGCGCTTGCCCTCGTCGGCGAGAACGGCGCCGGCAAGACGACGCTCGTCAAGCTGCTGGCCCGGCTGTACGACCCCGATGAAGGCCGCATCCTACTCGACGGCCACGACCTGCGCACGTACGACCTCGACGGCCTGCGCCATGAGATCGGCGTCATCTTTCAAAACTTCGTCCGCTACGACCTGACGGCGGGCGAAAACATCGCCGTCGGGCGCATCGAAGCGCGTGAGGACGACCCGCGCATCCGGCACGCCGCCCGGCTGAGCCTGGCCGACGCCGTCATCGAACGGCTGCCGGAGGGCTTCGCCCAGATGATCGGCCGCCGCTTTGCTACGGGCATCGAGCTCTCAGGCGGCGAATGGCAGAAGGTCGCCCTCGGCCGGGCGTACATGCGCGACGCCCAGATCCTCATCCTCGACGAACCGACGGCAGCCCTCGACGCCCGCGCCGAATACGAAGTCTTCCAGCGCTTCAAAGCACTGACCCAGGGTAAAACCGCCGTCCTCATCTCGCACCGCTTCTCGACCGTCCGCATGGCCGACCGCATCCTCGTCCTGGACCGGGGCCGTTTGCTGGAGATGGGCACCCATGAAGAACTCCTGGCCCAGGGCGGCCGCTACGCCGAACTCTTCCACCTGCAAGCCGAAGGGTATCGGTAGAAGTAGGGACGTATAGGGGTGTGGACGCAGGCAACGGACCTCTGCGTTGTCATCCCGGACTGGATTGCTCGGACACACGAAATTCGCCGTTCCCGACCCGTTCATACGTAACTCAACGCCGCCCTTTGAACACGTAGAAAAGATACCCGAACGAAGGGATCAGCAGCAGCGCTCCGGCAGCGAGGACCCAGACGAGCAACCGTAGCGTCGGTGTGGCCGTCGCGGCCGCCGAGAACGTGACGTCCGGCACGACGAGGTACGGATACTGGGCCAGGCCCCATCCTGCCAGGATCAAAGCAACCTGCCCGGCCGCCGCCACACGGGCCCATCGGAACCGCCGCTTCCACAGCGCCGCCAGGGCCCCGACGGCGCAGACGCTCGTCGCAGCCAGCAACAGCGGCGCCCACGCGTCCGTCAAGCCGGCAAAGATGTACGGGGCGCCGGGGCGCGCCAGGAAGAAGACCAGCGCTGCCGCAGGCGCCAGCATCACGCCCGAAAAGAGCGCCCGCCGCCGGAAGTCCTCCTGTATGTCCGGCTCACCGGCGGTGTCTACCGTCAGGTAGGTAGCAGCCAGGAAGGCAAAAAGACCCTGCGCGAAGAGACCGCAACCGATGGCAAAAGGAGCCGTCCACCCGGCCGTAAAACCTGTCGTGACGAGGCCGTTCGCCGTACGGACGGCGCCGGACGCCAGCGCCCCCAGGCACAGCCCCAGCAGGAAAGGCGTCATAAAACTCGCCATGCCGAAGACCGCGCTCCACCGCCGGTGTACGGCGTCCTGCGCTACGTCGTACTTGCGGAAGACAAAGGTGGCGCCGCGCAGCACGACCCCGACCAGGACGAGGGTCATCGGGATAAAAAGCGCCGTCATGATGACGCTGAACGCCGGGGGGAAGGCGGTGAAAAGCAAGACGATCACCAGGATGAGCCAGACGTGGTTCGCTTCCCAGATCGGCCCGATGGCCCGGGCAATGGCGTCGCGCTGGCGGCGGGCACGCGGCCCGAAGGCCAGCAAGTCCCACATCCCGCCGCCGTAGTCGGCCCCGCCGGTCAGCGCGTAGAGGATGAGGGACACCAGGATGACGCCTGCCAGAACCTCGTCAAGCAGCATCGGCACCCTCCGCCGGCCCCGAGGCCGGACGCGTTTCGAGGAACTGCCGGCGCAGCAGAAAGACGACGACGACGGCCAGGAAAACGTACAACAGCGCGAAGACGACGAAGGGCACCACCAGCCCCGGCATCGGCGTGACGGCTTCTTCCGTCCTCATGATCCCGTAGATGATCCAGGGTTGCCGGCCGACTTCGGTGACGAACCAGCCCGCCTCGATGGCGACAAAGCCGAGCGGCCCGACGGCGACGAGCGTCCGCAAGAGCTTTCGGTCGTCCGGCAGGCGCCGCCGCCGGATCCACAGCCACGCCGCCCACAGCGCGACGCACAGGAGGGCAATCCCGATGCCCACCATCAGGTCGAACGCCCAGTGGACGATGCGTACGTTGGGCCACTCGTCGCGGGGAATGTCTTCAAGGCCGATCACCTCGGCCTCCGGATCCCCGTGGGCCATGAAGCTGAGGAGGCCGGGGATCTTCAGGGCATACTTCGTCTCCATCGCCTCGTCGTCCGGGATGCCGCCGATGATGAGCGGTGCCCCCGCCTCGGTGCGGTAATGCCCCTCCATCGCGGCGAACTTGGCCGGCTGCCACGAAGCCACCCACCTGGCGCTTATGTCTCCGCTGACGATTTGCAGCGGGATGGCGACGACCGCCATCGCCAGCGCGACGCCCAGGGCGCGGCGATGAAACACGCTGGCTCGGTCCCGCAACAGGAAAAAGGCATGGATGGATGCGACGGCAAAACCCGTCGCCACGTAGGCGGCCAGCGTCATATGGACTACCTGCTGCAGGCTGGCCGGGTTGAGCATAGCCGCCACCGGATCGATGTTGGCAACCTGCCCGTCGATGATCTCAAACCCCGCAGGCGCATTCATCCACGCGTTGGCCGTGACGACGAAGACGCCCGAGAGCATCCCGCTCGCCGCCACGCAGCAACCTGCCAGCCAGTGCGCGGCCGGCGGGATCCGATCCCACCCGTAGAGATAGATCCCCAGGAAAATGGCTTCGGTAAAAAAAGCAAACCCTTCGAGCGAAAACGGCATGCCGATGATGCCACCGGCATAGGCCATGAACCCCGGCCACAACAACCCCAACTCGAACGAAAGCACCGTTCCGGATACCGCGCCGACGGCGAAGAGAATCGCCGTGCCCTTCGCCCATCGTCGACCCAATGCCCGATACGTCTCGTCGCGGGTTCGCAGATACAGACCCTCTGCGATCGCCATCAGCAGCGGCAGGCCGATCCCGACGACGGCGAAGACGATATGAAAGGCCAGCGACAGAGCCATCAAAGACCGGGCGAACAAAAGATCGCTCATCACGGCACCTGCTGTTGCGTCGGAGCAAAGAGAATCGGCGTTTTCTTCTTACGCCGGCCCCTCCTCCAGGTGTTGAGAAGCCGGCACAATTTGCGTGAAGATGCCGTTTCGTTTTCGTGAAGGAGCCCCGTGATCTTGAAAAAAAAGCCTCGCAGGCCGGACAGGCGTGGGCTGGAGGTCTACAGAATTGCTAAAAAATCGCTTGGATCAACCGTAGGATACTATTTCATTGGTATATTGAGGTTTCACGCAGGTTTTTTTAACCAGACTATGCACCCTCTTGAAGCGTCCGGCACTGAACCGTACTACGACTACGGCCCGCTCCGAAGCCAACTGCAAACCGGCACCCTTCGGGGAGTTTCTGGAGACCTTCCGGAACAAGTTGCGGCATATCTTCCACGTGCGGGCGGATGTCGACGCGCTCAGCGTACAGCGCGGCTTACCTCCGTACGTGCTGCGCGAGATCATGGCGTGCAACCCGCTCTCCGCGTGCATTCCGACGCAATATGGCGGCCGGGGCGGGCACGTACATGAGAGCCTGTCTGTGCTGGCCGCCGCCTCCTACGAATCGCTGGCGCTCTCGCTTATCTTCGGGATCAACTGGGCGCTGTTCCTGCAACCGCTGGCAAAATACGGCCAGGAGGACGTCAAATCACCGATCTTCAAGCGCTTCCTCCAGGACAAGAACATGGGCGGCTTGATGATCACCGAGCCCGATTACGGCACCGACGCCCTCAGCATGCAGACGTGCTTTCGCGAGCAGGACGGACACTACCACATCCAGGGTACCAAACACTGGGGCGGCCTGACGGGATGGGCCGACTTCTGGCTCGTGGCGGCCCGCGAACGCGCCCGGGACGGCAACCTCATGCGGGACATCGATTTCTTCATCTGCGACGCCAACAGCGCCGGCCAGGAGATCGTCGTGGAGGAATACTTCGAGAACCTGGGGCTCTATCTGATCCCGTACGGCCGGAACCGTATCGACGTACGGGTACCGAAGAAACAGCGCCTGCAATCGCAGAGTACCGGCATCAAGATGATGCTCGACATGCTCCACCGCAGCCGCATGGAGTTTGCGGGGATGGGCATGGGCTTTCTGAAGCGCATGCTGGACGAAGCCCTGTCTCACTGCAAAAAGCGTTTCGTCGGGGGGCAAAGCCTGTTCAATTACGACCAGGTACAGCACCGGCTGGCCCGGTTGCAAGCCTCGTTTACCATCTGCTCGGCCATGTGCGCCTACAGCAGCAAACATGCGGGCATCAAGCATGATCTGTGGTCCCACGGCGTCGAGGCCAACGCGATCAAGAGCGTCCTGACCGACTTGATGCAGGAGGCCGCCCAGTCGCTGCTCCAGCTCGTCGGCGCCAAAGGCTACCGGCTCGACCATATCGCCGGCCGCGCCACCGTCGACAGTCGCCCGTTCCAGATCTTCGAAGGGTCCAACGACGTACTCTACGCCCAGATCTCGGAGACCCTGCTCAAGCTGATGCGGCGCGCCAAAGAAACAAACCTGCTCCGGTTTCTGAAGAACTACACCCTGACGAAGCACGCAGCCGACTATTTCAAAGACCTGCTGAACTTTGAAGTGAACCTGCAACTCCCCCAGCGCAAGCTCGTTGCGTTGGGGCGCGTACTGGGCCGCATCATCTCCATGCAGCTGGTCCTCTCGCTGGGCGACCTCGGCTTCCGCAGCGACTTGATCTCCCACGGGCTGACGATGCTCCAGCACGACATTGCCGGGTTGCTCAGCACGTACAGCTTCCACGATACCGCTTGCGTCGTAGAAACGTACGAGGAAAATAGTGCCTGGCTACCGCTCGTGGCGGTGGAGGTATGACCCCCCTACCCTGCCGGAGATGGGCTTTTTTTAACACAGACGGTTTCGCTTCGGAATTAAGTGATCTAATGCGTACATTGGCTGGATGAAATGCACAGACGGCGTTTAGCAATGGGCCCTCGACGCTACCGGAAGACACCTCTTCCTCTGGTTCTTATCCTGCTCCTTTCTGTATGCCTGCTCGCCGCCTGTCACGGCACGTACGACACCGAACTGCTCATCGAGGCCTGCCTGGATCAAGACGGTAACAGGCTCCCTCCCGGCGTCATGGTTACCGTCAACGGCGTCTCCGCCATTTGGAGTGGTGAACCGTTGCGGTTTCCGCTCACGGTACATAATGACGTCGAACTCGTCACGGTGCGGGCCGGTGCGGGAGGTGGGTATGTCTTCAACTCCAAGTCGCAGTATGCCGTCCCGCCGGGCAGGATCACAAAGATTACGCTGCGCTTCTTCCGGCCGTATGATGTGGTAATCAAGGCCTTCGGGCAAGCGATGGCACAGCTCTCGGGGGTAGACGTCTATGCTAACGGCCGACGGATCGGCACGACGGATGAGAACGGGCGCTTCCTCTGGCGCATCGACCAGCCCCTCACGCGCGCCGGCCCTGTACGCCCCGGCGCGCGCTTCCACATCTGGCTCGAGTGCAACGGCCAATCGGTCGAAGCCCAGCCTATCGTGCTTCAAGAGGCGCAATACTCCTATTCCGTAGAGGCCCAGCTAGACTCCTTGTCGATGCAGCCCCAGACGGGCGCCTGCTCGTTTTACAGCCAGGTGCCTGCCCTGTCGAAGCTCAGCTAACGGCCTGACGGAGACGCTGCCAGCCTTGCGTGTTCAGCAGTCAGCATTTTATTTATTCACCCTCTGAAGGGCGAAATCCAGCGTTTCTACGGGCGGTGCGTTCAGCAGGGTATCATCGACGGCGGGATGCACCTCGATGTAGGTGACACCGCCGAGGTAGTTCTCCAGAAACACTTCTACCATATATACCCCGGGAGAGAGTGGATACGGCGCTTCGAGGGGCGTCTGCTGGCCGGTACCCTGCTCATTCACAAAAAGCTCTGCATGCAGGGGGATGCCGTTCTCATCATTGGCCTCGACGCGGATATAGCCCTCGTAATAGCAGATGACCTCCTTACGCTGCCCCGGCTCTACACTGACGACAACCGTACGCGTCCCATACATGGGATGGGTAAAGGTAACCGGGTGACGCCCGGCCGCCACCGTCATCTCGACGTTGTCTTCTCCTGTTTCGTATCCCGTCACCGAGATCGTCCCGAAAGGCACCGCCTTGAGCAACAGCATGCCTTGCCGGCTCGTGGCCGCGCCCACGGAAGACAGGATCCGCGCATAGACACCCGGCTGAATGGTCACCGTCTTTACGCGCCCTACCTGTACCTCGTTCGATGCCGTTTCCAGGATGTCGCGCAGCGCCCACCAGGAAAGCGCTACGGTAACCAGCAGGGCCAGCACGATGGCGCCGTAGTTGATCCAGGGCCCGGCGCTCCGCATAAATGCCCACGGAACAAGTCGCGCACGCGGGGCGCCCTGCGGCTCGTACGTCGCTTCAGGCACTTTTGCCTCAACGGCTTCGAGGGCGGCCAGCATCTCATCCGCCTGCTGATAGCGATCCTCCGGCGCTTTTGCCAGCGCCTTCATAGCAACCTCAGCCAGCTCCTGCGGAATCTCCGGTACAAACACCGTCGGCGGCACGAACACCTCCTCTACAATCGCGCGCATGACGATGTACGCCGTATCTTCTTGCTGAAAAGGCGTTCGCCCGGTCAGGGCTTCGTAGAGCGCCATGCCGACGGCGTAGAGGTCGCTGCGATGGTCAACTTCGGCCAGGCTGCGCACATGCTCCGGCGACAGGTAATGCAGCGTCTCGACGGGCGTCGCCGAAACGATCAAATCCTTTCCGTCCTGTCGTTTCGCCAACCCAAAATCGGTGAGCTTGACCACCCCTTCGTCTGTGACGAGGATGTTGGAAGGCTTGATGTTCCGATGCATGACATCCTGCCGGTGGGCATACGAGAGGCCCTGCAAGATCTGCTTGAAAAGCGCGAGGATCCGGTCGACCTTCATGGGCCCGTCACGCCGAATCAAAACGCCAAGCGACGTGCCTTCCACGTATTCCATGACGATGAAGGGATGCGGATCCTCGCTGTGGAAAGCATGTATCGTCGCAATGTTCGGATGCCGCAGGTCCATTAAACGCCGGATCTCCCGGTCGAAACGCGCCACAAATTCACGGTCAAGACGCAAGGCCGGCTTCAGCAGCTTTACAACACGTACCTCATCCTTCTGCCCGTCGAGCGCTTTGAAGACCGTACCCGCGTCTTTCCCGTTCAATTTTTCCAGGATACGATACTGCTTGATATGTTGACCGACCAACCTCATAGATGAATCGTTGCTGCGCGTGGCCCTGTACGGCGTCCTCCCCAGCCGTAATCATGCCTGCACGCACCAGAGAGCCGCTTCCTTCCTACGACGAAGGGTTCCCGATAGGCAGGAAAAGAGGGCATGCCGGCATGGTAAAGAGGGGTACTCTCCCTGAATATACTAATAACCGTGCATTCCACTCCGCTTGTCGCTCGGTTTTTGAAGGAATAGTCTCGTCCTCATTCCTGCGCCCCTTAAGGCATGGCTCAAAGACACACACGATACCTTCCGTGAAACCGGATACGGGTATGCAGGACCGTCGGCGTGATACGACGAAAGCCCACGTTAGCGCACCGGGGCCGCGTAGGACGTGCCCTCTTCCAGGACGACGACCCGATTTCCGGCGACGCGGAAGCGGATGGGAACGGTATGGTGTTCCAGGCCTTTCGTGACGGTAAATACTTCAAAATGGAGGTGGGGCCCGGATGAGTAGCCCGTGTTGCCGGACACCCCGAGGACCTGCCCCTGCGCGATGCGCTGCCCGGCGCGCACGAAAGCGCCGTTGGGTGCCAGGTGTGCATAGCTGCCGATGGTCCCGTCGTCGTGTTGGATCAGGATCCGGTTGGCCCGCGCCCTGAGCCGGTCTGCCAGCCCGCCTTCCGTGTAGTGATCTTCCACGTCTATGACGAGGCCGCCCCGTGCGGCATGGACCGGCGTCCGTTCGGGCATATCCCAGTCGATGGCCTGTTTCCCTTGATGGCTAAAGGGACCGTCGAAGCCCTGGATGACAGCGTAGGCTTTTCCCGGTGCATAGGGCAACGCATAGGCTACGGTATCGTCATGCCGGGCCATCAGATTGCCGGGCGTCCATCGGTAGGAATAGGCATAGCGGATCTCCCGCAACATATCCATGAGCTTGAGGCCGAAAGCACGCGTCCGACGGCCCGCCGGATAGGTTGTCGTGAACGGAAAGGCTACGTCGGCGACGGCGTTCGTCGGCGTCATGTCTATCTGTATCGTGAGGTCGAAGGGCTGCTTGTTCTCCACGAAGACGTCGATGCCCTCCGTACGCTCCTCCGCCACGACGCAGAACAGCACGCCTTCACAGCCCAGCGCGTGGCCGGCCTGGCGCCACTGGATGCGATAGGTGTAGTGCACGCGGCCCCGTGCGTTCAACCGGCGGAGACGAAAGGCGAAGGTGCGGCGATGCCCCGGATACACGGCCGCATGCGGCAAGGCAACGCTGGCAGTCATATTATCCGCCTCGACGTCGAAGATGACGATCAGGTCGTCCGTGTGCAGGTTTTCGACATAAAAATCAACGCCGTCGTCGCGCATCTCGGTGCGTACGCACAGCACCTCGTCAACGCAATCCTGCCCGAAAACCATGCCCGGACGAAACAGGCAAAGGCCCACCAAGCACCACAGACCGTAAGGACGAAAGCCGGACATCACGCTTGGGCAGCGGGTAACCGTTGTACGGAAAATCACACAGACGTATCGGCGCAAGGATCCTGTGCCTTCAGTGTGCCTGCTCAAAGAGCGGTTCCGCCGCCGCCTCTTCGGTCTCGGCTTCGGCCCCTTCGACCCCTTCGGTACCGTGGGGCGGCGCCATGATCAACCGCGCGCTACGGTCGTACGTGAAATAGTTCCACGCCCAGTTGATGAGCACGTTGAGTCGGTTACGAAAGCCGATCAGCAACACCAGATGCAGGAACAACCACATCACCCAGGCCACAAAACCCGTCGTGCGGAGGTCGAAGGCGAGTTCGGTGACGGCAGCGTTGCGCCCGATGGTAGCCATGATGCCTTTGTCTCGGTATCGAAAAGGGGTCGCCGCGCGCCCGGCCATGCGATGTCGGATCTGGCGCGCTACGTGACGCGCCCCTTGCATGGCCACCGGCGCCAGTTGCGGATGTAGCTGCCCCGCCTCGTCCCGGCTTGCCGCCATATCACCGATGACGAACACGTTCGGGCGGCCCGGCACGCTCAGGTCCGTCTCCACGACGAGGCGGCCACCGCCCGTCTGTTCCAGCGCGAGCGCGTCGGCGAGCGGCGGGGTACGGACGCCGGCGGCCCAGACCAGGGTCTGCATCGGCAAGACCGCACCACTCTGAAGGGTCACGGCATCAGCCTCCACACGTACGACCGGCTCGTCGAGGCGAATCTCGACGCCGCGCTGCGTCAGTTTGCGGAGCGCATAGGCCTGGGAGGTCTTGTGAAAGCTGCCCAGCAGCCGGGACGATGCTTCGACCAGCACCACGCGGGCGCGTTCGACGGCCAGGCGCGGATAATCCTTACGAAGCACTTTCTGAAAAAGCTCGACCAGCGCACCGGCCATCTCCACGCCCGTCGGCCCGCCTCCTACGACCACGAGGGTGAGCACACCCTGATCGATCAGGGACGGATCCTCGCTGGCCCGCTCGAACTGGCGGATGATGTGGCTGCGCAGCGCCACCGCCTCGGTAAGGCTCTTGAGCGGAAAACCATGTTCCTCGGCCCCGGCGATGCCGAAGAAGCTCGTCGCCAGGCCGGCTGCCCAGACGAGATAGTCGTACCGTATCCGGCCGCCATCGGCGAGCAGCACGGCCTGGCCGTTCCAGTCAACTCCGACGACATCGCCGAGGCGGAAATCAAAATTTTTCTGCCGGTGGAAAATTCCGCGAACCGCATGGGCAATTTCTTCCGGCTCAAGCCCGGCGGTGGCTACCTGATAGAGAAGCGGCTGAAACGTGTGATAGTTCTCTCGGTCGATCAACAGCACCTCTACGGGCGCTTTGCGGAGTGCCCGGGCGAGCGTCAGCCCGCCGAAGCCCGCACCCACGACGACCACGCGGGGTTTATCAAGAGCATGCATGGGTATGACAACGCCTGACGGCTATCGATTCGTAGTGCGAGAAAGGCAGTACCTCTTCGGTACGGACGGGCACCGAAAAGTTCCACCTGCCAACAAGACGAACGGCCCGCGGCCGGCGCGACACCCTCCCGAAAAGCCGCTCCCGACCCAGGCCCTCTCTATCTACAGGGTCAGGCGGCCCGTCGGCAGGGCGCTTCACGACGCGGGTCAACCTGCAAGAGCAGATGGCGACAATGCGCGATGGCGCCGAGCAACCGCTGGCTCTCGTCCAGCGCACACTCCAGGTCGTTTTCGTCGGACAGGTCGAGTTGCTTGAGACGTTGGACACGCTCGGCCAACCCCGTCCAACAGGCATCGAGTTGATTCTTTGTTAAGGTCTGCATGGGCGACCCCTTCTGTCTGATAGAAATCAGGACAACTGCTGCCCCTTTTCAATCAAACTACGTGCCAAAGAAGAAAGGGTATCCCGATTCGCCTCATCGGCTTCGCAAGAGCCCGGTTTGTACAAAATACTTGACACATATCACGGCATAGGTTCTCATTTTTCAAGAATTTATCCCATCTGAAACAAGCCTACGCCCACGCCGGCCATCACCAGCGAAGGCGGAACGATAGCGAGGGCCGTGCACCAGGCAAAGCGGGGTAACGCCACACCCAATGCACCCGGCAGTAACGTCGCCAGGTGCCCGCCGGCATACGGGACGAAACGCGCCCCGATCAGAAAGGCCGGGTGGCCGACGGGAAAACGCCGCAGCCAGGCCGGGGCGCGGGCCAACCAATAGTCTACGTCGATCTCACGGCGTACCCGCCGCCCGATGGCGTACTGGATAAACGAAGCGAGATACCATCCCATCCAACTCAGCAAGGCACCACCCCAGAATCCGTAGACGGTGCCGTTGGCAATGCCGATGACGTCCGACGGCAGGGGCGTGATGGCGACGAGGGCATGAATCGGTACCGAGATAGCGGGGGCGAGGAGACCGAAACGCGCCCATACCCCGGCCGGCCCTCCCAGCGCGTCGATCCATCGCGCCAGGATCACCCCGACGAGTAGGACACCGAGGAGCAGAAAGACAGCCCGCGAGGTGACGAGCCTGCGTAGCATTGAAGACGCGGGCATGGCGGTGTGTATGCGTGCAGATGGGCCCCGGTGCGATCGCGTTTCCCTGGGATATGGGCGTATTGGGTATGCGGACGCAGGGGCGTTTTTTGAGGATGGATGATTGAGGCTGGCAAGGGGGCTCGAAAGGATGCGATCCTCGCTGCGCCCTCTTCGATCCTCGTTCTTCTCCCACACCCCCATACCCCTTCACCGAAACACGAACCCCCTCGTCAGGCTCCCGACGCGGAGACAGGTAACGAGGAGGCCGTGGCGGCATGCGGCACCGGCACCGACAAAGCCCTGGCGTCCGTGTGCAGCAGGTGGTATCGGATGCCGTCGGCCAGGGCCTGCCAGCTTGCTTCGAGGATGTTGGCGGAGACGCCTACGGTATGCCAGCTCCGCTCGCCGTGGTCATGATGCTCGATGAGCACGCGCACGACGGCCGCCGTAGCATCTTCAGGGTTGAGCACCCGCACTTTGTAGTCCGCCAGGCGCACGGTTTGCAGGCTCGGGTAGAACCGGCACAGCGCCTTGTGGAGCGCCTTCGACAAGGCATCGACCGGCCCGATGCCCTCGGCGACGGCCAGTTCCCGATACCCCTGGACCGCCACCACGATGGTCGCCTCCGAACAATCTACCCCGCTTCCGCCTTTCTCGCTGCGGACCCGGAGGCGCTCCAGCGAGAAAAAGTCGGTCTGCTCGCCCTGGATCGTGCGGAGCAGCAACTCGAACGAAGCCTCGGCGCCCTGAAACTCGTAGCCCAGGTGCTCCAGTTCTTTGATACGCTGCACAGCCCGGCGCGCCTCCTCCCTGCCTTCAAGCGTGACGCCGAACTCTTCCGCCTTGTACCGCACGTTGCTCTGGCCTGAAAGGTCGGACACCAAAACCCGCCGCTTGTTGCCCACCAGTTCCGGCTCCAGATGCTCATAGGCACGCGGGTCTTTCATGACGGCGGAAACGTGGATGCCGCCTTTGTGGGCAAAAGCACTCCGGCCTACGTACGGCGCCCGGTCTACCGGGTCGAGGTTGGCGACTTCATCGACGAAATGCGACAGGTCGGCCAGCGTGCCGAGTTGTTCGGGCGCGACGCACGCGTAGCCCATCTTCAACTGGAGGTTGGCAATGACGGCACACAGGTCGGCGTTGCCCGTCCGCTCGCCGATGCCGTTAATGGTGCCCTGCACGTGGCGCACCCCGGCCTCCACCGCCATCAGCGTGTTGGCGACGGCGCAGCCGCCGTCGTTGTGGGTGTGGATGCCGACGGTTTGCGCGAACTGCCCGCAGACCGCAGCGACGATGCGCCCGACCTCGCCGGGCAGCGTCCCGCCGTTGGTGTCGCACAGCACCAGCGTATCCGCCCCCGCCTCGGCGGCGGCCCGCAGGGTTTCGAGCGCATAGGCCGGGTCGGCCCGGTATCCGTCGAAGAAATGCTCGGCGTCGTAGATGATCCGCTTCCCGTGAGACCGGAGAAAGGCGACGGACGACGCGATCATCTCCAGGTTCTCGGCCAGCGTCACCCCGAGGGCAATCTCGGCGTGCAGCGTCCAGCTTTTGCCGAAGATCGAAACCGCCGGCGTGGCGGCGTCCAGCAAACACCGAAGGTTGGGATCTCCTTCGGGCGCGTTACCGGCCCGCCGCGTCGAGCCGAAAGCACAGATCTGCGTATGCGGCCACGTCGCGTTTCGGGCTTGCTCGAAAAAGGCATAATCCTTCGGATTCGAGCCCGGCCACCCCCCCTCGATCACGTCAATCCCGAAGGCATCCAGCCGGTGCGCGATACGCAGCTTGTCGTTGACCGACAGCGTGACGTGCTCACCCTGCGTACCGTCGCGCAGCGTCGTATCGAAAAGCTCGATGGTGGGGGTCTTCATAATGGCGTCTCCGATGGATTCCTGCGGTAGGCTGTCTTGTAGCAAATGGTCCATGGTCACTGGTCACTGGTGAGGAAGGAGCCACAAATGACCCATGACCCTGTGAAAAAGAACGCACGACGGGAAAACCACGCGCAATCCGTTACGTCGGCATGAGTCCCGCCTGCCGTGCGTACTCGAACACATTACCGGCTTTGAGGATGTCTGCGACGTCGCCGAGGGGATTCAGGAGGTATTCCTCCCCGGTGGTCAGGTTGGTCAGCTTCGCCAGGCCGGTCTCCAGTTCCAGTTCGTCGCCGGTGCGGATCCGCTCGTTGAGCTTGACGCGCGACTCGAACGGGACGATGAAGCCGCCGTCGACGGCGTTGCGGTAGAAGATGCGGGCGAAGCTCTCGGCAATCACCGCCTCCGCCCCGGCCTCCCGCAACGCAAACGGCGCATGTTCACGGGAAGAACCGCAGCCGAAGTTCGCCCCGCCTACGATGAGGGTGTACGGGCTCGTGTAGGCATCCGGCTCGGTGAACGGACGGTGGCCGAAGGGCAAGCCCTGGTGTTCGGGCGGAACCCCGCTCATAGCGTAGCGCCCGTACATCTTGCGCTCCTCCGGCTTCTTGAGGCTGTAGACCAGGTGCTCAGCCGGTATGATCTGGTCTGTGTCGATGGCGTCGCCCAGGACGTAGGCCAGGCCGCGGATCGTTTCTTTCATGGCTGTTGGTTATCTCCGGCGTCGTGCCGGTCGGGCAGGACGGCGTGTTGTGTGGGTGTGTGGGAGAGAACGAGGATCGGAGGGGGCGCATCGAGGATTGCATCCTTTCGAGCCCCCTTGCCAGCCTCGATCATCTATCCTCAAAAACGCCCCTGCGTCCGCATACCCATGCTCCCATCCCTATACAAGTACCTCCCTCGGGTCCGTGATGACGCCGGTGAGGGCGGAGGCGGCGACGGTCAGGGGCGAGGCCAGATACACCGACGCTTGCTTTGAGCCCATCCGACCGGGAAAGTTGCGGTTGGTGGTAGAAATGACCACCTCGGTATCGTGTGTGCGGCCGAACGTGTCCGGCGGCCCGCCGAGGCATGCGGCACAGCTGGCCTGCCCGATCTGGCATCCGGCGCTGACAAAGAGGTCGTGGAGCGACGTCCCGTCGACCAGCGTGGTGTGCATAGCCCGACCGATCTCGGTGGTGGCCGGCACGATAAACGTATCGATGACGACTTCCTGGCCCTTGAGGATACGGGCAGCCGCTTCGAAGTCTTCGAGCTTGCCGCCGGTGCAACTGCCCACGTAGGCCCGGTCGAGCCGGGTCCCGGCTACTTCGCTGACGGTGGCTTTGTTGTCCGGCCGGTGCGGCTTGGCCACGACGGGCTCCATCGTCGAGACGTCGTACGTGTACACGGAGTGGTACCGTGCCTCGTCGCTGCCGTAGACGGTCTCGAAGGCCGCGTCGGTGCGGGCGCGAACGTAGTCGAGCGTCAGCGCGTCCGGCGCGATGATCCCGTTCTTGCCGCCGGCCTCGATAGCCATGTTGGTGAGCGTCATCCGCTCCTGCATCGACAGGTCGTAGACCGCCGCCCCGTCGAACTCCATGGCCCGGTACGTAGCCCCGTCGCAGCCGATGTCTCCGATGACGGCGAGAATCAAATCCTTGGCCATGAGGTAGGGCGGCAGGTTGCCTTCGAAGACGAACTTCATCGTCTCGGGCACCTTGAGCCAGATCTTCCCCGTCCCCATGATCAACGCCGCATCTGTGTTGCCGACGCCCGTCGAGAACAAACCGAACGCGCCCGAAGTGCACGTATGGCTGTCGGTGCCGATGAGCACCGAGCCAGGCCGGTTGAAACCTTCTTCGGCCAGGGCGATGTGGCAGACCCCCTTGTACCGCTCCGTCCCTACGTCGTAGAAATGGGGCAGGGCCTGCTCTTCGGCAAAAGCGCGGATGAGCTGCACGTTGCGGTTGGCGTGGTGGTTGGCCGTGAAGATGTAATGGTCGGGCATGATGACCACCTTATCCCGGTCCCACACCCGGGCTTCCGCGCCGAACTCCCGCTTGAAGATGTCGATGGTGGGCGGCCCACAGACATCGTGCGTCATCAGCACGTCGACGTTGACCCAGATGTTTTCGCCCGGCGTCACGCGCTCTCGCCCGGCATGGCGCGCGAGGATCTTTTCGGTTATAGTCATGCTCATGGCTCAGGCAAGTGCTGTTGTTTGAAAGAGTAGGTATGGCAGCATGGGGGTGTGGGTGTATGGGAGGAAAATGCGCGCGGTAAAGTCCTCCCACACCCCCCCACAACGCTAGGCAATCCCTCCCTGGAACGACCGCATGATGCCGTTGCCCACGAAGGCGACGCTCTTTTCGTCGGCCCGGAAGGTTTCGAGGTGGTTCAGGGCTTCGATGTAGGCGTCGGCCGAAGCCTGCAAGACATCGGTATTGCGGGCGACACCCCGGAAGAAAGCCCCGGCATAGCTGACCAACACCGTCACCTCGCCCATCGCATCCGCCCCCTCGGTAACCGAACGGATGGAATAGCTGACCAGGTCGTGATGGCTCCCGGTGGCGTGGTCGATGGCGCGATAGACCGCATCGACGGGTCCATCGCCGCTGGCTACCTCGCTGCGCGTCGTGTCGGTCGCGTAGTGATAGACCAGCACCTCGGCGCGCGGCTCCCGGCCCGTCCCCGACGAGACGTACATCTGGTCGAGGCGATAGTACGCCGAGCGCGGCTTGGCCGTGCGCTCGTGCACGAGGTGGAGCAAATCCTCATCGAAGATCTCTTTCTTGCGGTCGGCCAGCGCTACGAACTGCTCGTAGATCTCCGCCTGCTCCTCTTCGGCAACACGGACTCCCAGCTTTTCCAGCCGGCTGAACAGGCCGTGCCGCCCCGAATGCCGCCCCAGGCGGATCGCTTCAGCCGCCTGCCCGACGTCCTCGGCCCGCATGATCTCGTACGTCTCGCGGCTTTTGAGCACACCGTGCTGATGGATGCCGGCTTCGTGGCTGAAGGCGTTGCTGCCGACGATGGCTTTGTTCGGCGGCACCGGGAAGCCCGTCGCAACCGACACCATCCGGCTGGTCTCGCTCAGCAGCCGGGTGTTGATCTGCGTCTGTACGCCGAAGCGTTGCTCCCGCACCTTGAGCGCCATCACCACTTCTTCGAGCGACGCGTTCCCGGCCCGTTCGCCGATGCCGTTGACCGTGCACTCGATCTGCCGGGCTCCGGCCAACACGCCCGAGAGCGAGTTGGCGACAGCCAGGCCGAGGTCGTCGTGGCAATGGGTAGAGAAAATGAAGTGCTTAGACGGATCACAGCGTTCGCGCACCGTGCCGATGAGGGCGGCATATTCGCGGGGCACGCAGTAGCCCGTCGTGTCCGGGATGTTGATGGTCGTCGCGCCGGCGGCCATGGCTGCCTGCACGACCTCGCACAGGAAGTCGACGCCGGTACGCCCTGCATCCTCGGCGCTGAACTCGACGTCGTCGGTGTAGGTGCACGCGAGGCGCACGGCCTCATCCGTCATGCGGAGGATCGTCTGTCGCTTCTCCTCCAGCGTTCGTCCATACCGCTCGTCGCCGAACTTGGCGTTGATGTGGATGTCGCTGGTGGCGATGAAGGTGTGGATGCGGGTCCTTGTGCCCGTGACGAGGGCTTCCCCGGCGGCGCGCACGTCGGCTTCGACGGCGCGGGCGAGCGCACAGACCACCGGGCCCTCGACTTCGCGTGCAATGCGCTGCACGGCCTCAAACTGGGCCGGCGATGAGATCGGGAATCCCGCCTCGATGACGTCGACGTTCAGCCGCACCAGCTGATGCGCGATGCGGAGCTTTTCGGCGATGGTCATCGACGCACCGGGCGCCTGCTCACCGTCGCGCAGCGTAGTATCGAAGATGACAACTTTCTCAGTTTGCATTCCAGAAAACAGCGTTCGATGATAGAGTCAGGGTAACGACAACGGGCTTCGCCGTGAGGGTACAACGCGTCCGGAACGGGGCGGCTCAAGGTCTTCGAAGGACCGCCTCAACGAACCGGACGCCCGGTAAGTCGATGTACTGTACGTCGATGCACCCCGGGTCGATGCAGGGCGCCTGGATCGCAGGTTGTCATACGGATAGCGGGTCATGCAGGGCGGTAACTTCTTCGGCGACCGCCTGCCCCATGTCGGTAGTCGAAACGAACCCCTCGCCGGGACGGGCGAGGTCTGCCGTACGCAGCCCGGCGGCCAGGACGGCGTCGACGCTGCGCCGCAGGGTCTCGGCAGCCGCCCCTTCGCCGAGTTCATCGAGCAGCATGGCACCGCTCAGGATGGCGCCGAGCGGATTGGCCTTGCCCTGGCCGGCGATGTCCGGCGCGCTGCCGTGTACCGGCTCGAACAACCCCACCGGGCCACCGACGCTGGCCGACGGCAACAGCCCCAGCGATCCGGGAAGCGTGGCGGCAAGGTCGGAAAGAATATCTCCGAACAAGTTGCCCGTAAGGATCACGTCGAACCGGCGCGGATCGCGCACGAGTTGCATCGCCGCGTTGTCCACATAAAGATGGTCCAGTTCGAGGTGGGCAAAAGCATCGCGCTGCACCTGCGTCACGACGTCGCGCCAGAGTTGCGACACTTCCAGGACGTTGGCTTTATCGACCGAGGTCACGCGGCCTTGCCGCTTCTCCGCCCATGTGAAAGCGACGTGGGCGATGCGGGCGATCTCGTGCTCGCTGTAGCACATCGTATTCACCGCCTTGCGCCGCCACACGTGGTGCGAGATGCCGCGCGGCTCTCCGAAATAGATGCCGCCCGTCAGTTCGCGGACGATCAGCACGTCGGTGCCCGCCACACGCTCGGCGCGCAGCGGCGAGGCTTCGGCCAGGCTCGCCGGCACAGCCACCGGGCGCAGGTTGGCATATACGCCGAGGCCGTGGCGCAACCGCAGCAACCCGCTCTCGGGGCGCCGGGTGCCCGTCTCGGCGTCCCACGCCGGCCCTCCTACCGCGCCGAGCAAGACGGCGTCGGCCTGGCGACAGGCAGCCAGCGTCGCCTCGGGAAGCGGATCTCCGTGGCCGTCAAGCGCCGCACCGCCGACGGCGTGGTCTTCGACGGTAAGCGCAAACCCGTGCGCCGCTGCGGCAACCCGAAGTACCCGGACGGCCTCATCCGTCACCTCAGGACCGATCCCGTCGCCCGGCAACACGGCGATGTGGTATGTTCTGGAGGAGGGCATGGCGGGTAAGGCTTTGCGTGTTTTAGCGTTAACGTGCCGGGTGTTTTAGTTGGTTGATCCTAAAGAACGTAAACACCCTCCATCACAAACGCCTAGACAGCGACCGGCGAATGCGCCGTGTCTGCTTCTTTCTTCGGCTGGAGCCAGCTCATCATCTTGCGCAGCTTCTTGCCGACCCGCTCGATGGGGTGCTCCCGGGATGCCTTGCGGAGCGCCGCAAACCGTTCGCCGCCGGATTCGCACTCGGCAATCCATTCCTTTGCAAAAGCACCGGACTGGATCTCGCCCAGGATCTTTTTCATCTCCTGCTTGACGCCCTCGCCGATCACCCGGGGGCCCCGCGAATAATTGCCGTACTCGGCCGTGTCGCTGACCGAATAGTTCATGTACTCCAGGCCGCCTTCGTAGTAGAGGTCGACGATGAGTTTCAACTCGTGCAGCACTTCGAAGTAGGCCAGCTCCGCCGGATAGCCGGCTTCGACGAGGGTCTCGAACCCGGCCTTGATGAGCGCTTCGGACCCCCCGCAAAGCACTGCTTGCTCCCCGAAGAGGTCGGTCTCCGTCTCATCTTTGAACGTCGTCTCGATGACCCCGGCCTGCATGCCGCCGATGGCGTCGGCGTAGCTGAGCGCGAGGGCGAGGGTCGAGCCCGATGCATCCTGGGCGATCGCCACGAGGCACGGCACGCCGTTGCCCTCGGTGTAGGTGCGCCGTACGAGGTGACCCGGCGACTTGGGCGCCACCATGAACACATCGACGCCTTCAGGCGGCGTGATCTGGCCGTAATGCACGTTGAACCCGTGCCCAAAGCCGAGCACCTTGCCCGGATGGACATGCTCGGCGATGGCTTCGTCGTACACCCGCCGCTGGTGCTGATCCGGGATAAGGATCATGAGGACGTCGCCCCAGGCCGCCGCCTCCCCGACCGACATCACACGGAGTCCCCGGGCCGCCGCCTTCGTGGCGGAGGGCGAACCCGGGCGCAACCCCACGGCCACTTCGACGCCGCTCTCGGACAGGTTAAGGGCATGGGCATGGCCCTGGCTGCCGTAACCGATAATCGCCACGGTCTTACGGCGAATGATGGAAGGGTCTGCCTCGTAATGGACGTTCATGATTCGTTGTCCGGGATTCAGGATTAGGAGTTCGGATGCGTCGTTGGGGCACCGGTGCTGCGCCGCGGCAGCGTGCTACGAAACATGGTTGCGCTTCATCGCGACGCGCCCGCTGCGGGCCACTTCGATGATCTCGTGGGGCCGCATCATGTTGATGAACGCATCGATCTTGCTCGTCGGGCCCGTCAGTTCAAAGGTCATGGCGTAGGGCGTGATGTCGACCACCTTGCCCCGGAAGATCGTGTTGACATCCATGATCTCCGCCCGGTTTTGCCCGTTGTACCGAACTTTGAGCAGGCACATTTCGCGCTCGACGAACTCCTCGTTGGTCAGGTCATCGACCTCCAGGGTATCGATGAGCCGGTTGAGTTGGCGTAGCACCTGGGCGATGATCCGGTCGTTGCCCGTCGTCACGATGTTCATGCGGGAGACCGCCGGGTCGTCGGTCAGACCGACGGTGATGCTTTCGATGTTGAAACCGCGCGCGGAAAACATGTTGACCACCCGGATCAGCGCGCCGATGGTGTTCTCGACCAGCACCGTGATGGTGTGCCGATGGATCAGCGCGCCCTCATTCGGTTCAATCGGCTCGCCGGCAGCTTTCTTCCGTATGATCTGCTGCGAAGTAAGGGTTAAGGTGTCGGGCATGGCGGTATTGTTTATGTAGGGCTGTATGGGAGGGCGGGGGTATGCGAAGGAAAAAGGTTGTGATCATGATCCTCCCACACACCCGTACACCCACCCCATCACACAAAGGAATTTGGCGTGAGCCGCTTGGTGATCATGTCGCCCGTAGCCGCCCCCGCAGGCACCATCGGGAAGACCATCTCTTCCTTGATGACCTGGAATTCCATCAGGGCGGGGCGGTCGGTCACCTTCCAGGCTTCCTCGATGACCGCATCGACCGCCTCCGGGCTCGCGGCGCGTAGGCCGACGCAGTGATGCGCTTCGGCGAGCTTGACAAAGTCGGGATTGGTATCGGAAAGGTCCGTGTGGCTGAAGCGATTCTCGTGGAAAAGTTCTTGCCACTGGCGCACCATGCCGAGGAAGTTGTTGTTGATGATGGCCACCTTGATGGGCAGCTTATGGGCGGCGGCGACGCTCAACTCCTGCGCATTCATCACAAAGCCTCCGTCTCCGCTGATGGAGAGGACGGGCAGGTCGCTGCCGAGCCCGCGCAGGCCGAAGGCTGCCCCCATCGCGGCCGGCAGGCAGAAGCCCATCGTGCCGAGCCCGCCGGAGGTGATATGGGAGCGCGGATGGAGAAACCGGAAGTACTGCGCCGTCCACATCTGATGTTGCCCGACGTCCGTCAACACCACCGCATGGCCGCCCGTCTTGGCGCGGAGCCGCTCGATGACATACTGGGCGCGAAGTTTGCCGTCCTCTTCGTAGGCGAGCGGGCATTCTTGCCGCCAGGCTTCGATCTCTGCCAGCCACGCCGAGGTATCTTTGGGCTGGACGAGCGGGCGCAACTGTTCAAGCACCGGCTTCACGTCGCCCATAATGGCGCAATCGGCATAGACGTTCTTCGAGATGCAGGACTGGTCGATTTCGATGTGGATGATCTTAGCGTGGGGAGCCCATGAATCGAGCTTGCCGGTCACCCGGTCGTCGAAGCGAGCACCGACGGCGATGATCAGGTCGGCGTGCTGCACGGCCTGGTTGGCCCACCACGTACCGTGCATCCCCAGCATGCGCAGGGCCAGCGGATCGTCTTCGGGAAAAGCACCCAGCCCGTGCAACGTCGTCGTCACCGGGATCTGCGTATGGCGGGCCATCTCGGTGAGGATCTCCGCAGCCCCGGCGTTGACGGCCCCCCCCCCTACATAAAACAGCGGCCGTTGGGCGGCGGCGATCATCCGCGCCGCCCGTTCGATCTTGTCGGGCCGGCCCTCCGCGACGACGGCATAGCCCCGGATGGATATCGCCTCGGGGTATTCAAAGGGCGCTTCGGCAAGGAGCACATCTTTCGGCAGGTCCACGACGACGGGGCCGGGCCGCCCTGTTCGGGCGATGTAATACGCCTCTTTAACGGTACGCGCGAGGTCCTTCACGTCGCGCACCAGGAAGCTGTGCTTCGTGATCGAGCGCGTGACGCCGATGGTGTCGCACTCCTGAAAGGCGTCGTTGCCGATCAGGTTCGTGGGCACCTGCCCCGTGAACACCACGATCGGCACAGAGTCCATGTAGGCATCGGCAATACCGGTTACCGTGTTGGTCGCCCCCGGACCGCTGGTGACGAGCACCGTCCCCACCTTGCCGGTCGCCTTCGCATAGCCCTCCGCCGCGTGAGCGCCGCCCTGTTCGTGGCGGACGAGCACGTGCTTGAAGCGAGGTTGGATGCGGGCCATCTCGTCGTAAATCTTGATGACGGCCCCGCCGGGATGCCCGAAGACGACCTCGACCCCTTCGGCTTCGAGTGATCGGAGAAAGATCTCCGCACCGCTCATGGTGGTGGGAGGCGCTTGCCCTGTAGGCTGCGCCGTCGCTACACCGTTGCCGCCGGCCTGACGGGCCCGAGCCTTGAGGGTGGTATCGTATCGCATAGCAGGTCTGTGTACGCTTGATGAGGGGAAGGAAGAGGGAGCTAAACCACGGGGTACCTGTTACCGTAGGCAAGATGTGTGTTTGCGGAACTACCGTGACCGTGGTGGAAACCCGAGGCAAGCGCCGGACGGGGCGGCACGGCTCCCTGAGAGACGCGGGCGACCAAGTAGCTGTAACGCTCCAGGTAACTGCCTTTGATCGGCGGCACAAAGGACGGAAACCCCGGCAACCGCCGCGATAACTCGGTATCCGACACGTTCAGCGAGATGCACCCGGCCGCCACACCAACCGCATCGACGTAGCTGTTGCAGAGGGCGGTGAACGGCCTGTCGACGTCGCTAGCGCCACGCACAGCGCCCGTCGCCTTCAACAAACCGGGGTGCGGTGCACGCTCAAAACCGCGCTTGACGGTGTCGCTACGCATAGAGTGAGTCCGCTGCATCGTTTTGGGGTCTTGATCAACCCCATCCTGCGCTCACCGTGTGTTGTTGCGATGTGTCATGGGATTGACCGTGGGTTCAGCCTACAATAAGGAGGCTAATAAGAAGCACGAGTAGAGCCAGAATAACCCGATCAAGAAGGCTCTCTGCTACGGTAATCCCTGCTAACAGCAGAAAGGCGGAACCCGATACCACAGCCAACCGACCCGCCCCCGGCTCCGGGGTCAGGCGCACAGCGACGGCGTGATGTACGGTCGAATGAGACATGGGTGCGTCAGGTATCGGTTGTGAAGCCGTAAATAAAGGGATCCCATCATCTTGTATCAACTACCGGGCACGATATATTAACCCTGTCGATAGCCGCCTCCAGGCCTTTGCTGGTAGCGCTTCCTGTAAAATACGGAGAAGAAAAAGAAGCGTTTTATCTAATATATTTAGGATTTATACACCCTATGCTGTTTCTGTTTAGGTAAAATGAGGTCTGTTATTAATTTGTTTGACCACGAGGTTTCACGGTATCTTCACAGTTGGCGCCTGCAGCGGGTATCCGCTGCCCAATTTTCACTGTTGTGGCCGCGCTGCGACCTCCTCTCATGCCGGCCCGGCAGGGTCGGCGCGGTGATGCGCCGGGGTGAGGTCCGTATGCTGCTCGCTGTTACCGCGCTTCATCAGCAGCCGGGGCGCCGAGGCAAACGAGGTGTAGAGCGGCAACGTCGCCACCCCGAGGGCCGCCGTGTCGGAGCCGGCCGGCGCGCACTCGAGCCGGGGATACGCCGGCTTGCCTTCGATGCGCAACGGAGGCAGCAGCACCGCTAGCCGATCCAGCAGGGCCCGTATGATCACGTCCGGCAGCCGCCCGCCGAAAAACACGGCCTCGGGGTCGATGAGGTATTCGATAGCCAGGATGAGCGGCGCCAGGTGCGTTGCGCCCGCATCGAGCCAGGCCAGCAGCGCTTCATGGCCCTGCTCGAACAGGGCTTCGAGACGGCTTCTTGCGTCCCGACGAGATCACCGAAGCAAAGCGCGCCTGCATCCGCCGCCTCAACGAAGTGGCCCGAGGGCGCGGGCGGACGCTCGCACAGAGGGCGCTGGCCTGGGTACTCCGGCACCCTCAGGTCACCTCCGCCCTCATCGGCGCCAGCCGCCTGCAGCATATCGAGGACAACGTGGCCGCCCTCCAGGGTCCGCCGTTCGCTGCGGAAGACTTGAACACCATCGATCAGCTTCTCTCCACCGGCACGCCCCCGACCCATGCCTGAGGTGGCTTGCGCGTTCGAGTCCACTGCGCTAAAACACGTCGACAGCCAAAAACCCTGGCACTTGCCGGCAGCAGGCTTCACGGCAGGCGTGAGAGGTTCGAAACGCGGCGCGATTCGTCGCCCACTTCGGAGCTGCTCGTCATCGTGTTCACGTAGAGATCGAGTTGCCCATGCTGTTGCTTCAGGTCGTCAAGCAGCAAGGTGACTTCCCGATAGTGCGGCAGGTCGTAGGCGATGAGGTCCGTCCAGATCGGGTCCAGGGCAACCACGTCCCACGCGATCTCGCGGTCCGTCGTGTAGCCCATTGCTTTGGCGGCCAGGTTGGCGGCGGCGGTAGCCCGGATCAATCGGTCGACTTCCGGATCTCCGCTGGCCCGGCCCGGCTCGTGATGAAACCGGATCACGTCGGTGAGCACATCGGGAAAACCCAGCTTACGCGCCACAAATTCGCCCGCCTCGGTGTGGTCACAGCCGAAGACGAGTTGTTCCAGATCGCGCACGTCGGGCTCGTGCACCTGTTCGTCGAGGAGTCGCTTTTCGTACAACGCCACCGCTTCTTCGGGGAAGTTGTAGACGAGGATGATCTTGCCGAAGTCGTGCAGCAACCCGGCCGTGAAGCTGACGCCGACGCGGCTCGAATGGCCTCGGGCTGCCCCGTTTTTCGGTCGGTTCGTCTCCTCGACCAGGTGCCGCAGCAGGAAGGCCGTGGCGATGCTGTGGCGGATCACCCGGTTGAAGCAGCGGGCCGCCGTGCCTTCGAGGATGGCGTTGAGCCGGAGGATGTTCATGCCGACGACGATGCCCGCTACGGCCACCGGCCCGAGCATAACCACCGTCCGCTCGACGCTGTTGATCGTACGACGCAGCCCGTAGTAGGACGAGTTGACGATGTGCAGCAGCTTGGCTACGACGATCGGGTCGCGCTGCACCATGGCCGTGACCGGCCCTACTTCGAGATGCTCCGGCTCCTCGATCAACTTGGTGGCTTCCACCAGCGTCTGGGGCAATGGCGGGCACCGGAGTTCAAGCCTCCCGAGCGTTGCTTTGGCCGTCTTCGAAGCCGATCTCTGGTAATTCATGGTGTGCCCTACCCGGCCACAGCGATCCGGGGATTATATCGACGGCGGTTAGCGGAGATAGTTGAGCAGCGACGTCTGGAGCACCGAAGCCGTCACCTGGAGCGCAGCCTGCAAACCCGTCTGGGCCCGCTGATATTCCATGATGGCCTCGGCCATGTCTACGTCTTCGAGTTCGGAGCGGTGGCTGTCGACGCGGAGTGTGGCGTCCCGAAGCTGATCGGCTGCCTGCTGCATCCGGTTGGCGATCCCACCGGCCTCGGCGCCTCGCTCAAAGACGTGATCCCGCGCCGTGACGATGCGGTCCAGGGCGGTTTCCATTTGCGTCGGGTCGCCGGTGCGGACGGCGTCGGCAAGGTCTTGCAGGCTTTCCGTGATGGTGAAACCCGCGCCGGTGTCATGGATACGGTCGCCGGAGATGTTGACGTCCATGCGCAGGTTGTCGCCGATCTGGCGGGACCGGCCTGCGGTATTGCCGTTGTACACGACTACCCCGCCTGCCCCATCGAACGGCTGCACCGTCGTACGCGACCCTGCGAACAGGTATTCGTCGCCGTCGGTGGCGTTGAGGAGGTCCACGACGTCGCTCAGGATGAGTTCGATGCGGTTGGCCTCGGCGTCTCGTTCGGCGGTGTCGAAGACGTGGCTGTTGGCACGGATGCCCCGCTCATAGGCTTCCGTGATACGGTCGGCCATCTGGTCGAGCGTATCCTGGGTATGATCGACCCACGAGGTTGCGCCGCCGATGGTGCGCAGGTACTGTTCGTAGCGTTGGTTCAGGTGCTCCAGCCGGCGCGCCTGGGCAAAAGCCGTCGGGTCGTCCGAAGCGCGGTTGACGCGCAGGCCGGTCGTCATCTGCTCTTGAAAACGGGCCAGGTCACGCTGAACCGTTGCCAGCGCCCGCTCCGAGGCCGCCGTCGACAAACTTCGTTCGCGGGAAAGGTGGATCGGGGTCATGGTACAGCTACGTTGTTGCTATCGACGCAGTCAGGGATCCTTGGTCCTTGGTCATTGGGTCTTTTCCCTCACCCATGACCCGTGACTACTGACCATGACTTTCCGATAAGGTTCAAGAAAAAACGGTTCGGTTTATTTCGCGGTGATTCACAACGCCAGCAGCGTATCCATCATCACCTGGGCGGTATCGATCACGCGCGCCGTGGCGGCAAAGGCCTGCTGGTACTGGATCAGGTTGGTCATCTCTTCGTCGAGGGAGACACCGGAGACGCCCTTTTCCAACCCGATCAGATGATCTACCACGGCAGCCTGTCCGGCGGCCCGCGTCGATGCCTTGTGCAAGTCCGCACCGACACCGGCGACGAGGTTGGTGGCGAAATCCTCTATCGTATCCGTGCCGCCGTTGAGCAACGCCCGCGTGCGCAACCCGGCGATGCCCAGCGCCACGGCGTTGTCTCCCTGGGCCGTCGGATCACCGGAGGCCGCGATGGTCTGGATGTCGCCGAGCACGTCGGCCGACAGGCGAATCGATCCGGCCGCGAGGGCGCCCGGCTCGAAAAAGTCGCGGCCGGTCCCGCCGTCCGTCCCGTATCCGGTGGTATGCAATGCGTTGACTTCGGTGACGAGCGCGGCGGTGAGGTCGTCGAGGGCTTGCCGGGTGTTGGGCAGCGTCTGGCCGACCATACGCAGCGTCGCGCCCAGCTTCCCGTCGTCGCCGGAAGCGGCCGTGTATTCGACCTGCGAATCGCCGTAGAACAGACGCGGCGTCGGCCCCGAGGTATCGAGGTCGAATTCCACGACGTGCTCGCGCTGCACGACCTGCATGCCGTCGATGCTGATCGAATAGCCGGTCTTGTCATCGTCCTGCACCCGCACGGGTGCGAACGCCGACAGTTCCTTGACCAGTTGGTCGCGCCGGTCCTCCGCCACCAGGTCGGGCGAGCCGCTCTGACGCGCCGCCTGGATCCTTGCGTTGAGTTCACCGATCTCGCGCAGCGAGGCGTTGACCGTCTCAACGCCGCTCGTCAGCGCTGCGGTAGTGCCGGCCTCCAGGAAAGAAAGGGCTTCGTCGGTGCGGTTGAGCGTGGAAGCCAGCCCCTGCGCGGTGCTGCGCAGTGCCAGGCGCGCGGCGTTGTCGGTGGGGCGGTCCGCGAGGTCCGTCCAGGCATTCCAGAAATCGTTCAACTGATTGCCCAGGGATCCTGCGCCGGCAGGAAAGATCCCTTCGAGGGATCCCAGCAGACGCTGATCCTCCTGCGCGGCGCCCAGGGCGGTCTGCGCATCCCAGGCCGCCGCCGTCAACAGCCCGTCCCGGACCCGTTCATAGGACTGGACCGAGACGCCGGTCCCGGTGGCTGTGCCGTGCGGCGTGTAGATGATCAGGCCGGAGGACGTCAACGAATCGGCCTGCAGCATCAGGCGACGGCGGGTATAGCCTTCCGTGTTCGCGTTCGCCACGTTCTGGCTGACCGTGTTCATTGCGCCGCTGAGTGCCCGGAACGACCGGCGACCGATATCTATCAACTGGTTGATGCTCATCGCGCTACCGTGTGTTTCGGAGGTCCTTCCTCCATGGATCGTTACCCCGACCTACTTTCATAAATGCCGCACCCGTGGGTTCACAAAAGCTTTCTGAAACCGGGCAGGTTCAGAGCCTCGACGCCTGTACTTCTCTTCTTTTCATAAGCCCACTAGCCCACCTTGTTGACCAGCGAAGAGGGCGCGGCGGCCCGCGACGTATCGCCCCGGGCGGTGTACACACTGGCAGGCGGCGGGCGGTCCAGCGCCTGGATCGCCTGCAGCATCTCGCGGCCCAGGCCGACGGCGTACTGCAAGGCAAAATCGAGGTGCTCACAGGCTTCTCGGGCCTGGCTCGCCTGTGCCTGTGCCGCCGCACGCGCCTCTTGCAGCGCAGCCTCCGAGGCACCGAGTTCGGGATGCGCGCCGAGGGCCGCAAGCAGTTGCTGCAACGTGACGTCTTCTCCCTCCACCTTCAAGACACGGCCCAGCAGGCGCATCTTGCGGGTGCGCTGGATGTGCAACCGGCCGAGCGTACCGACCGTCTCGCCGGCTTCGTGTAAGGCTTGTTCGTGCTCATCGAGCCGTTGCGTGCGTACCGCTTCGAGTTGCCGCTCGAAGTGGGTTTTCAAGCGCTTCATCTCGTCGGCTTCTTGCCGGAGCGTCTCGATGAGGGCTTCCACCAGCCCGGCTGATCCGCTCGGGTTGGCGATAGCGGAGGACGTATTCATAGTTATTCTCCCTCTGTGGGTGTGGGCCGGTCCGCGCCGCGCGACCACTGGCGCAGCAACAGGTCGGCCAGGCGAAGCGAACGGCTCTCGACCAGGTGCTCCGTCAGCACGTCGGTGAGCACGTCCCGCTGCGTGTGCTGCTGGCTCTTTACCCATCCAGGCCCTTCGTCACCCGCCAGGCCGTCTTTGAACAGCGTGTCGGTCATCGCCGCAACAAACTGACGAATGAGGACGGCCTCAAACTGTTGGGCGGCTTCTTCCGGCGTCGACGGCCGGCGCTGTGGGCCTGCGGGGGAGTCCGGCGCAAGCGCCGGACCGTCACCTATCGTTGGGAAACCGGACGTCGTGGACATAGCGGGGGCCTTTTCAAAAATGATATCAAAGGATGATGAGGTCGCCCTGCAACGCGCCGGCGCGTTTGATGGCCTGGAAGATGGCAATCACGTCGCGTGCAGGGATACCCAGTTCATTGAGGGCGGCGGCCAGCTCATTCACATCGGTGTTGGCGGACAAGACGACGGAATGGGCACCGTCTTCGGTGACGCTCGCCGTACCCGCCGTGCCCGCCACGGTCTCTCCCTGCGAGAACGGAGACGGCTGCGAAACATAGGGGTCGGATTGCGTCGAGACGACCAGGCTGCCGTGGGTGATCATCACCTCGCCGATGCGGACGTGGCCGCCCGTGACGATCGTACCGGTACGCTCGTTGATGACGACCCGCGCCGGGATGTCGACGTCGATCGCCAGGCTTTCGAGCGCAGCCAGCATGGCGTTCGGGCCCGCGCTGCCTGCGGCTACCTCCACCCGCACCAATCCGGCGTGCTCGACGGTAGCGGCATCGGCAAACGCCGCATTGATCGCCTCTGCGATGCGCACGGCATTGGTGAAATCAGGCGTCTTCAGGATGAGGCCGAGGCGCTGCGCATCAAGTTGGGTCGGCTGTGAGGCGGTTACCAGGGCCCCACTGGGGACGCGCCCGGTGTTCGAATGGTTGACCTTCACGCTCGACCCCGAGCTGGAAGCCAGCACGGCGCTGGTCGATACCGCCCCCTGCGCCATCGCGTGGACCTGGTTGGTGCGCGGGTTGAGGAGCGGCGTCTGAAGCAAGATGCCCCCGGAGAGCGAACGCGCATCGCCCAGCGACGAAACCGTCACGTCGAGCGTGGTGCCGACCCCGCTGAAAGGATCCATCGTCGCGGTGACCATGACGGCCGCGACGTTGCGAGAGGCCAACACTGCCGGATCCACTGTGATGCCGAAGTTCCGCAGCATGTTGGCGATGCTCTGCACCGTGTACGGTGCGCCTCGCTGGCCGCGCGCCCGGTCGCCCGTACGGTCGAGGCCGAGGACAAGGCCGTAGCCTGCCAGTTGGATCGGCGCAGCGCCTTCCAACACCACGAGGTCTTTCAACCGCGCCGTCCCCTGCGCCTGCGCCGTTTCTGTAGCGAACAGGGAGAGGAAGAGCCCGAGCACAAGCAACCGGCTACAATGAGCGAAAGTCCCGTCCGGGCGCCCGGAAAGTATGGGGGTGTGGGGGTGTGGAGGTGTGGGAGGATTCTTTTCCCCCATACTCCCATACCCCCATACTCCTATACTCGACATGAGGGCGTTTCGTCGTATTGTACGTACAGAAAGCATCATTGCGACGAGGCGAACAGCAAGGCCCCTACGAGGACGGCCAACCCACCGACCTTGGCGAAGGTACCCGGCTTGATGATGTTGCCTCCCATCCCGTCACGCCGGTACTCGATGAACGCATCGGCGATCTGGTAGGAGAGGATGGTGTTGTTGTTGCGAATGTCGAAAGGGCGTACCGTGCCCGAGACGCGCATCAGGTGGGTAACGCCGTTGACGTTGAGCTTGCGCTCGCCCCTGATGTTCAGATTCCCCGTCGAATCGACCCCCACGACGGTGGCCGTGACGGTGCCCTGGAGCAAGTCGCTCTGTACCGTCTCGTTGCGATGCGACGTCGCCCGGCTGAAGCTGGCGTCGAGGGCGAACCGGCCCGAGAGCTGCTCGCCCCCTTCGACGGCGGCGGCGGCGCCCATGCCGGAGCGCGAGCGATTGTCGTACTCGCTCTCGCGCTGGGCCGCTGTGCGTTCCGCCAGGATGATGGTGAGCATATCGCCCGGCTGATGCGCCTTCGGATCGGCGTAGAGCGACGGGGCGCGGTCGGCGTAGAGCGACTGCGCATAGACCGGCCGGCCGGCCAGGATGAGCACGCTCATCAACAGGGCCGCAGCCGTAAGAAACGGATTGAATTCCAACAAGGTCGGTTTCATCATGGGAGGACGATTGTCAAAGGGTTTCGAGCCATTCGGCCGTTCCCGGACCCGTCAGGCGTGCCCGATACAGGTTGCCTGTGTCCGTAGAATAGAGACGCACCGCCTCACCGGCGAGGCCCGCCTCACGGGCTTTGCATACGACGTCGAAGGCTACGCCTCGGCGCCGGTAGCGCATCAGGACGACGGCCCCCGGCTCCGCAGCATAGGCCGGGCGCAGGTCGGAACGCCGCAGGGCTTGCCCTTCGCGCAGGATACGCGTGGCGAAGACGGCCCCGTCGTGCAGCCGTGCCTGCCAGTCCGCCGGGCGCAGCGGCTCTCCCCGAAAGGTCGTCGTCTCGATCCAGGCGACGTGCAAAGCCGCCGGGTCTACTTCGGCGTCGGCCCGCACGGTGGTGGCTGTCATCATGACGGAGTCGTAGTGCGCGATGTAGAGGAGGGCCCAGCCGGCCTTCTGCCAGCCGGCCTCGCCCGCATCCTGCAACAGCGTCACCTGCGTGGTGCCGCGCGGCAAGGCGTCGTCTTCCGGAAAGACGAGGCGCACCGGGGCCAGCTCGTCGAGTGCAGCTTCGATGCGCTTGACGCGCACCGCCAGGCGAGGCGCCTCGGCCGGATACCGGGTAGCCAGCACGGCTTCGCTGAGGGTGCGCACGGAAACAACCGGGGCGTCGCGCTGCTGTGCCGGGGCCACCCGGGGCCACCCGGCGGCTGCCAAGAGGCCCATCAGCGCCACACGGAAAAGACGCCTGCATCCCGAGAGACCTCCGTGGGCATCAGACTTTTGGATCATAAAGCAACCCTCCAGCGCACGACCGCTGCCGTTCCAGGCCCTATCGTTTCAGGTTGTTGGCAATCTGGAGCATATCCTCGCTGGTGGAGACCATCTTCGAGTTGATCTCGTAGGCCCGCTGCGCGGCGATCAAATCCACCATCTCCTTGACGACATCGACGTTGGCCGTTTCGAGGTAGCCCTGTAGGATGACGCCCAGCCCTTCCTGCCCCGGCGAGCCGATGGTCGGTTCGCCGCTGGCTTCGGTCTGCTCAAACAGGTTGCCGCCGAGCGGGTTGAGCCCGCTGGGGTTAGGAAACCGCGCCAGTTCGAGTTGCCCGGCTTCCACCATCTCCGGCTCGCCCTGCAACCGTACGGAGACGACGCCGTCCTGGCTGATGTGAATCTCGACGGCTTCGGCCGGGAGGCTCATGTCGGGTTCGAGAGAGAGGCCGGTCTGCGTCACCACGGCGCCGTCGGCGCTGAGCGAAAAGGTGCCGTCGCGGGTATAGGCCACCGAGCCGTCCGGCCGGCGCACCTGCAAAAACCCTTCGCCGTTGACGGCCAGGTCCAGGGCGTTCCCGGTCTCGCTGAGGCTGCCCTGGGTGAAGTTGCGCACGGTGGCGATGGCCGCCGCGCCGTGGCCCATCTGGAGCGAAGCCGGCGGGGCCGCCCCGCTCGACTCGCCCTGGCCCGAGGCCTGTACGGTCTGATAGAGCAGATCCTGAAAAACGATGGTCGACCGTTTGTAACCGGTCGTGTTGGCGTTGGCCAGATTGTTGGCGATGTTGTCGACGCCGGCCTGCTGCGTGCTCATGCCAAGGGCGGCGGTTCGTAGGGCGCGGAGCATATCGTGGGTTCAGGGTTTAGGGGGTGGAGACCGCGTTGGGTTAGAACTTCCCGAGGTCGCGGATGGCGGCGCCGAGGACCTGGTCCGAGGTCTGCATCATCTTCTGATGCGACTCGAACTGCCGGTAGTAGGCGATCATGTCGGTCATCTCGCCGACGGCGTCGACGTTGCTCGCTTCGACGTACCCTTGCAACACGACGGGCTCATCGACGGGCACGGGTTCCTGCTCCCCCGC
>Ga0302046_10000300_pt1 | contig 52341 bp, 48 predicted proteins | sample RVTome_11_FD_200261 | JGI IMG/M metagenome (GOLD analysis project Ga0302046, IMG submission 200261) | Soil microbial communities from uranium-contaminated site in the Upper Colorado River Basin, Wyoming, United States - RVT147D111 (version 2) ...
GGAAAAGGGGCGAGGAATCCCGCGGAACGACGCGCCTTCGGAGCTACCGCGTCAGCGGTTTCGTTCACCAGACGGGGAAAGTTGTAGTCGGAACGTCTGGCTCCTGAGGCAGGACTCGAACCTGCGACCCGGTGGTTAACAGCCACCTGCTCTACCAGCTGAGCTACTCAGGAACAGGATGGGTACCGCAACCCTGGAATCTACCACCGGCCCCCGGGAGCGTCAACCGCGCGAGAGCGGCCCAAACGCCCATCGGGCGGACGTTTTTCCATGTGCAAGCAACGCGCTGGCCGCCCACCCGGGCCACGGCCGCGACCGGGTCACGTTCGAGCCCACAGGTCGAGCGTCCCCGCCCGCAGCGCCTCGATCATCCGCGCGATCGCGGCGCCGCGGTGGGACAGCGCCTGCTTTTCCTCTCGCGAGAGCTGCGCGAACGATCGGCCCGCGCCGGGATGGAAGAAGATCGGGTCGTAGCCGAACCCGTCCTTGCCCGTCGGCTTGAGCAGGATCGTCCCCTCGACCGTACCCTCGAACGTCCCGAGCACTCGACCCTCCCTCGCCACCGCGAGCACGCAGCGGAAGCGCGCCGTGCGCTTCGGCGCGGGCACGTCGACGAGCGCCTTGAGCAGCGCCCTGCAACGCGCGGCGTCCGTGAGCTGCGGGCTGCCGTAGCGGGCCGACAGCACTCCCGGCGCGCCGCCGAGCGCATCGACCTCCAGGCCCGAATCGTCCGCCAAGACAGGCAGCTCGGTGCGCAGCGAATAGGCGCACGCTTTCAGGAGCGCGTTGTCCTCGAAGGTCTTTCCGTTCTCCTCGACGTGTGTCGCGTCCTGCAGCGTTTCCAGCCCGACCACTTCGATGCCCGCCGGCGCCAGTGCCGCGGCGAGCTCCGCCGTCTTCCCGGGATTCGCGGTGGCCGCAACGACGGCGGCGGAGGTGTCCGGCGTCATCGCGGGATCAGCAGGCGGTCGATGCCGTCGCCCAGGACCTCCCGTTGACGCTCCTGGAGTGCGTCGATGCCGCGGTCTCCCAGCTCGAGCATGGCATCGAGATCCTTGCGGGCGAACGGGGTCGTCTCGGCCGTGCCCTGAATCTCGACGTATCTCCCGTCGTCGGTGCGCACGACGTTCAGGTCGACCTCGGCGCCGGAATCCTCGGCGTAGTCGAGGTCAAGCACGGCCCGCCCCTCGAGGATGCCGACCGAAATCGCGGCGACGAGCCCGCTCAGGAGCGGCTTCTTGACCAGCTCCTTGCGGCGCAGCCCGTCGAGCGCGAGGCACATCGCCAGGAAGCCCCCGGTGATGCCCGCCGTTCGCGTCCCTCCGTCCGCCTGGAGGACGTCGCAGTCGACCCACACGGTGCGCGCGCCGAGCGCCTTGCGATCGACGACGCTCCGGAGCGCACGACCGACGAGTCGCTGGATCTCCATGGTGCGCCCCGACGGCCGTCCGCGGTTGATCTCGCGCGGCGTGCGCGTGCTCGTCGCGGCGGGGAGCATGGCGTACTCGCCGGTGATCCAGCCCAGCCCCGTGTCGCGCAGGAAGACCGGCACGCTGTCCTCGATCGTCGCGGCGCACAGGACCTGCGTCTCGCCCATGCGGATCAGGACGGACCCGTCGGGCTGACTGAGGTATCCCGGGACGATCTCGACCTTCCGCAGGGCGTCGTCCGCCCGTCCGTCGTGCCTGGCCATGGGCTCTCCTCGATGTTGCGCGGCGATCCCCGTGCGGGGGCCCGCGATGGTAACACGGCTCGGGCTAGCCTTCCGGCAGGGTGGCGCGCTCGAGGCGGCGGATCGGCGCTCCCAGGAAGCGCTGCGCAACGGCCAGGAACGGCTCGGGGGCGTCGGTCACGTAGAAGTGGTGCTCTGGAGTCTCACCGTCGTCGGCGGACAGCCCGGGATCGCGCCGCAATCGCTCGCGGACGTCTTCCGCGACCGCCTCCGCGGAGTCGACGAGCGCGACCGCGCTTCCCATCACCGCGGCGAGAGTCGCCTTCAGCAACGGGTAGTGCGTGCAGCCGAGCACCAGCGTGTCCACGCGGGCGGATTTCATCGGGGCCAGGTACTCCTCCGCCACGCGGCGCGTGACCTCGTGGTCGACCCAGCCCTCCTCGGCGAGCGGCACGAACAGCGGGCACGCCTGGCTCAGCACCTCGGCGTCCGGGCGCCGAGCGCGGATCGCCGGCGGATAGGCCTCGCTCGCGACCGTGGCGCGTGTGCCGATGACGCCGATCCTGCCCCCGGTCGAGACCTGGGCCGCCCTGCGGGCGCCGGGCTGGATCACGCCGACCACCGGGATCGGAAGCTCCTCGACGAGAGCGTCGAGCGCCACCGACGATGCCGTGTTGCACGCCACGATCAACATCTTGACGTCGTGGCGGCGCAGGAAGCGCGCCGCCTGCAGCGAGTACCGCACGACCGTCTCCGGCGAGCGCGTGCCGTACGGGACGCGCGCGGTGTCGCCGAGGTAGACGAACGACTCGCGCGCGAGCGCCGCCTCAACGGCCTTGAACACCGTCAGGCCGCCGACGCCCGAGTCGAAGATGCCGATGGGACGTGGGTTCATCCCGCGGTCCGCTCAGAGCACGTGGTCGCTGGATTTCGGTCGGGTCAGGGAAGGCTCGGGGCCGAGCGGGCGCCGCAGATCGAGGTGCCCGCTCAGGGTCTGGCACCGCTCGCCTTCCACCAGGATGGCCACGCTCGTGATCTCGGGGACGTTCATCGCCAGCGAGTTCACGATCGCGTAGACCGTCAGCAGCTCGCTGTCCGTGCCCCCGGCCATCCCGTCTCGAAGCTCCGCCGAGAAGTCCGCGTACGCGACGCCCGATTCGAGCACGAACACCTGCCGCAGGCGGGTCCTCGCGGGCACGGCCGGCAGGGCGTCCGGACCGGAAGGTCCCGCGATGAGATCCGACAGGATCTGCTTCGCGCGCTCGACGGGCGAGGCGGTGTGGAAGATCTCGCGTCTCTCGCCTTGAAGCCCGTCGGTCTTGCTCGACGGGAAGTAGACCGTGACGTCGAGCCGGGTCAGCGGCGCGGCCTCGCCCTCCGCGTCGGTCTCGTCGTCGCCTTCCTCGGGCGCGGCCTCGGCCTCTCCGTCCGGAGGAGGTGCGGCCACGTTCGCCGCGGCCGTGGGCGTGGGCTCGTCGCCCCGCTCGGAGCCGCAGCCGTACAGGGCGAGCGCGGCCACGACGATCACGAGGACGGCGAAAGATCCCGTCGCGCGCCGCGTCACGGGCGCGCAGCTCCCCCGACGGCACCGAGGGTAGGGCCCGCGATCCTCGCGCGCCCACTCAGGAACTCGCCGACGGCGCGCGCGATGGCCTCCACGACGTGGTCGCGGTACGCGGGCGACCGCAGCAGCTCCTCCTCCTGCGGGTTCGACACGAAACCGACCTCGACCAGGATCGCGGGCATCGTCGCCCCTGTGAGGACCCGAAACGGCGCCTGCCGCACGCCGCGATCCTTCGTGCCCACGAGCAGGTTCAGCTCGCGCTGCACCGATTCGGCCAGGTGGCTGCTCTCGACGAGGTACTGGTTCTGCGCCAGGTCCCACAGGATCAGCTCGAGCGCATCGCCGTGGCCGCCGCCCACGTCGCGATCGCCGCCCTGGTCCGGAGCCTGGTAGGCCTTGTTCTCGAGCGCGGCGAGGGTCCGTGCCGCGTCGTCGCTGGCCTCGGCGGACAGGTAGTAGGTCTCGGCGCCGCGCGCGTCCTTGCGCGGCGACGAGTTGAGGTGGATGGAGATGAACAACGTCGCGCGGTTATGGTTGGCGATCGCGGTCCGCTCGTCGAGCGACAGCAAGCGATCGTCGTCGCGCGTCAGGACGACGCTCACACCCGACTTCTCCAGCGCCTTCTCGAGCTGCAGGGCGATGCCGAGCGTGGCGTCCTTCTCCTCGAGCCCCGTCGGGCCGACCGCGCCTTTCTCGATGCCGCCGTGGCCCGGGTCGAGCACGATGATCGGACGGCTGCGATCGACGCTCGGCGCCGGCCGCGGCGTCTCGGACCGCGCGGACTTGCGCCCCAGGAGATCGATGATCAGTCGCGAGGGGTTCTTCAGCTCGAAGGTCTCGTAGCTCTCGAACTGGCTTCCGAGCCGCAGCGTGACCCCGCGATCCCCGTCCTGGACCCACGCCTCCAGGATCGGATCGCCGACGTTCTCGGATCGAGGCTCGACGGCGATCGGCTCGGCGTAGACGACCGCGAGACGCTGCCCCGATCGAGTCACGGCGTAGGCGACCGGACGCGAGAGCGTGAGCACCAGGCGCGTCGTCGGTCCGCCGGTATCGACGGAGACCTGGATCTCGGCCGGCGGAGCCGCGCCGGCGGGAACGATCGATCCGGCAACGACGAGGAGCGCTGCCGCGGCGGAGCGAAGTTCGCGCGCCGCCCTGACGAGACTCCCGATCGCCGCGGTGGCGTCACGGCCGGCGGGGGGGATGCCGTGACCGGGTTTCATGACGACAGATTCTGTCACAGGGAGTGAAGTCCAACAAGGAACCACGCCGCGGCGGAAGTGGGGCTTGGTGTAGGCTGCCGCTCGGGAGGGGTCCCCATGGTCTGGATCCTCGGCCTCATGCTGGCGGGGATCGTGCTGGCCTTGCCCGTCGCGGCGCTGATCGTCGCCGCGCGGGCGCTGACCGTCGCGAAGAGGAAGCAGGGACTTCCCGCCGGGATCGAGGATCGCGTCTCGATACTCGAGAACCAGGTCGCCGCCCTTCGGCGCGCGATGAAGACCGGGGCCGCGCCCGCGGCGCCGCCGGCGCCTGCGTCGAAGGAAGAAGCTCTCACGACCGCACCCCCCATGCCCCCCGCGGCTGCAACATCGGTTCCCGGGACGGAGGGGTCAACCGTGACGGCCGCGCCGAGAGCGGCGCCGATCGCGCCCGTCGCGCGGCCGCCGCCGCGGGCGGTGGCGGAGCCGGCCCCCGCGCCCGCCGCGGCGCGCGCCTCGACGATGGATCTCGAGCACCGCATCGGTGCGCGCTGGGCGACGTGGGTCGGCGTGATCGCGCTGCTGTTCGCGGTCGGGTTCTTCCTGCAGTGGTCGATCAAGAACGGGATCATCGGCCCGCGGACCCAGGTCGGCCTCGGCCTCATGGCGGGCATCGGCATGCTGATCGGAGGCCTCGCCACCGAGAGGCGCGCTCCCCGCGGTGCGCTACGCCGCGCTCGGGCTGTTCGGGCTCACGATCCTGAGGGTCTTCCTGGTCGATCTCTCCGAGCTCCAGACGGTCTATCGGATCGCGTCGTTCTTCGTCCTGGGACTCGTGCTCCTGGCGGTTTCCTACGTCTACCAGCGTGTCCTGCGGACGCGGTCATGAGAGCCCGGCGCGTCGACGACAGGAATCCCGGCGCTCACGGCTCATTCCTGAACTAGCCCGACGACGCCTGCATCACGAAGACCTCGTCGGTCTCGACGATGTCGTCCGTGAGCGCCACGCGGTCGTCGATCATCTGTCCGTTGATGAACACGACGACTTGCTTGCGGAGCCCTCCCCGATCGTCGAGGACATGGCCGCGGAGCAGGGGGTTGTCGTGGAAGACGCGATCCAGGACTTCGCGCACGCTGCTCCCGGCCACCTCCGTGGGCGGCGCGGAGACGTGTCGTTCCAGGCTGGGCGTAAAGATGACGCGGGCCACTCGACCTCCGGACCGTGCGCGCGATTCTAACCCGGATCGCCCTGATTTCGAAGTCCTTGATCCCGGCACCCGCGACGTCCTGTGCCACGAGTACGGAGCGCGGGAGGACCTGTCGGCCGAGCGCGACCTCGACGACGTGGGGGCTTCGTTCGCTCCGCCCCACATGTACTGGTAGCCGATCGAGTAGGTCGTGAAGTCGGCGCCGATGCGGGTCGAGAGGCCCGTGGATACCGCCACCTTGAAGCCCTGGCGCCGGTCGATCGGGATCGACGTCGTCACCCCGTATCGGGTGTTCTTCTCGATCGAGGTCCCCGGCTCACCATCGACGACCGTCTGCCCTCCGTCGGCCAGTCCGGCATCGAAGCCCACCCACAGGCCCGGCTTGAAGGTGTAGAACAGGTGGGCCTGGATCGCGTAGAGCGGATCCTGCTCGAGACTCGAGCCGCCGAAGAAGTCGTCGTTGTCGGTGAACAGCCACGCCGTGCCGGTGACCTCGACGGCCATGCGCTCGAAGGTGTGGGAGAAGCCGATCTGGGGGCAGAACGTGTAGCGGTTCGAGCCGAGGTTGATCAGCTTCGACGGGACGTACTCCCCGAGCGGGAGGATGATCTGCAGGCTCGCACCCGCGATCGTCCCGGGCCGGAACTTCGCGAACTCCGGCCGGCGCAGGGCGGGCGCCCCGACGAAGTTGACCATGAACCGGATCCGGGGATCGCCCATGCCGTGACGCGAGGTCTTGACAGGCTCGCCCTCGACGATACCCTCCCACGTCCCGGAGGAGAGCGGGACGAGCACGTCGACCGTGCTCGCGAGCCCGCCGACGCCGGTCGTGCGAAGATAGCGCACGGAGAGCGAGTCGACTTCCGCGTCGGCGTCCTCGACCGGCAGCGACGGATCGACGAGAATGTTGCCCGACGAGAACCCGTAGCCCACGCCCAAGAAGTTCGCGCCCACGGGCAGGTTCGACCACAGCCGCGGCTCGAGCTCCTGGGCATGCGAGCGCGGTGTGAGCACCGCCACGCAGAGTCCGACCACGAGGAGCGCGGCGCGAGCGGGCGGCGTCATACCCACTCGTCGATGTACTTCTCTTTCGCCAGACGCCAGAAGACCACGAGGAACGCGGTGATGGGAATCGCCAGGATCATCCCCAGGATTCCGTCGAGCGCCGTGCCCCAGAAGAAGATCGCCACGATGATCGCCATCGGGTGCAGGCCCGTCCTGCCGCCCATGATCCTGGGCGTGAGCACGTAGCCCTCGACGACCTGCACGACGGCGAACACGATCAATACCCCGCCCAAGGTGCCCCATCCCCCTCCCTCCTGGAAGTAGGCCAGCGGGAGGTTGATGGCGAGCCCGACGAGGCTCCCGAGGTACGGGATGATGTTGAGAAACCCGAGCAGCAGCCCGAGCACGAACCCGAACTTCAGACCGACCAGACTGAAGCCGATGGCGAACAGCACGCCTTGGGCGAGCGCGACGATGAGCTGACCTCTGAAGAACGTCACGACGATGCCGACGAACTCCTTGACCAGGAAGACGACGTCCTTGCGAGTATCGGGCTTGAGAAACGGCAGGTACTTGTCGAGGCTTCCCAGCGGCTGGCCCCCGGCGAGCAGGAAGAACACGAGGTAGACGGGAGTCACGACCCAGCCCGCCAGGGTTCCGAACCAGCGAACCAGCCCTGCTCCGGCCGACAGCGCCTTGCCTCCGACGAACTGCACGCCCTGGATGAGCGTGTCCTTCTGCCCCGCCAGCAGCTCCTGGATGCGCCGGCCGAGCTCGGTGTTGTGGAAGAAATCCACGACGTTGGGCCACTGTTCCCGGTACTGTTCCTGGAGGCGGCGCCACAGATCGGGGAACGCCGCGATCATCTCGCCGATCTGCCCTGCGATCAGCGATCCGAAGAACCATGCGAACGCCGCGACCGGCAGCAGCAGCGACACGAACAGCACGACCACGGCGAGGGGGGCGGGCATGCGCAGCTTGGCGCGCAGGAAGTCGAAGTACGGCCGGAGCACGAGCGCGACGACTCCCGCGAACGCGAGCGGCAGGAAGACGCCCGAGAACGCCCGCAGGAACCGCGCCGCGATCCAGAACAGCGCCCCGACGGCCGCGACGATCACGGCAATCGCGAGGATCGTGAGCGCGGCCGCGACGATCCGCTTCTGGCGGCTCGTGAGCTCGGAGAAGGGCATGGGCGGACGCAGCCTAGTCCGGCCGATTTACCGGAGTCAAGCGGCCGAGCCCTCGCGAGCCGCCTACCGCGCGGTCCCGGGTTCGTCGTCCATCGACTCGAGCAAGCGCTCGACGAAGGCGCGGATCTCGCGCGCCTGCTCCTCGTCGCCGCGAGCTTCGAGCTCGCTCGCCTGGTGCAGCAACATCTCGATCTCGCGTCGAGACCGGAGGCGATCCTCGCTCTCCCTCGCGTTCCTCTCCATCAACATCAGATCGAGGCGGTGTTCGACCTGCGCGGCTTCCTCGGTCCGACCGTCCTCGCGCAGGCGCGACGCGGCGACGCGCATGTGCTCGATCTCGGCTTGGAGCTGTGCCGCCTCGAGCCGGTGCTCGCGTGCGTCGGCCTCGGCGACGGCGTGCTCGAGGCGCCGCTCGATGGCGCGCGCTTGCGCTTCGAGCGCCTCGGCGGCTGCCCGGTCGCCCCGCGCGCGGAGCTCCTGACTCTCGATCGCGTCCTGCTCGATGGACTCCTGGAGTAGCTCGACCTGGCGCTCGATGTCCTGCTGCAACCGGACGCGCTCGAGCTCGATCTGCGAGCGCATCTCGAGCAGCCGGGCCTGCTCCAGCGTTTCGAGAGCCTCCGGGGCCTGCCCCGACGCCTCGAGCTCGGCGGCCTGGGCACGCAGCCGGTCCAGCTCCGCGCTCAGGCGGCGCTGTTGCCATTCCAGCTCGATCTCCATCCTGCGGGCGTGCACGCCGCGCAGCTCGTTCTCGAGCTCGGCGGCCTCTTGCTCGAGCTGCCTCACGCTCTCGCGGTACCGGGAGTCGGCGTCGTGCTCGGCAGCCGCCCCGGGATCCTCCGCGGGAGGCTCCGCAAAGGTCGGAAAGATCAGCACGGCGGCGAGCGCCGCGAGCGCGAGCGCGCCCTGCCAGGGACGGGACAGATTCGGCTTCGAAGAGCTTCTCACGATCATGGTCAGCCTCTCCTTCAGATGACGGACCTCGCCCAGCCCGCTGGCGAGCGCGGGAAGCGGCCGCTCGGCGCCGGCGAGGAACTCCACGGTCTTGACGAGCGCGCGGGCGTAGGCCCGCGATCGAGCGGGAATCGTCTGCACGACCCAGCCGTCGCAGGCCTGCTCCTCGGCGCGGCGCAGTCGTGCGCGCGTCCACCACACGACCGGGTGCCACCAGAACAACGCCACCGCCGTCAACTCCAGATACCGGACCCAGTGATCCCTGCGCCGCACGTGGGCCAGCTCGTGGGCGAGCAGCGTGTCGCGCTCGAACTCGTCGAGCCGCGCGAGCAGCCCCGCCGGGAACAGGAGCTCGACGCGGCCGAGGCGCGGCCGGAGCATGGGCGAGATTCGAGCAGCGACCAGCCGCACCCGCGGGTATCGCGACAGACCCATGCGGCGAGCGAGCCTCGAGACGCGCTCCTCCAGGCACGGCGACGCAGACGCCGCGGCGGCGAGCAGTCGCGCGAAGCGCCGCCACCGGATCCAGGTCAGCGAGAGCAACGTCACGGTACCCGCCGCCCACACGCCGAGCGCCGCCTTCGCGATCCATCCCGTGGAAAGCGGCGCGACCGTCTCTGCGGAGCGACCGGCCGGTCCCGGCGCCTCGAGCGCGGCCGGGCCCTCCGCCGGCCGGGGCGAGGCGAACGCCACCTGAGCCGCGGGCCGATCCGGTTCCGTCACGACCCAGCCCTCGATCGCCGGTGGAACGACCCCGACGCGGAACACCGGCGGTCCGAGCAGCTCGAGCAGAACGACGAGCCACAGCACGTGAGCTGCGGCAGGTCGCTTGACCCAGCGACATGCCAGCGCGACGACGCAAGCCAGGACGCTCGCGCATGCGGCGTTCAGCAGTGCAGCGGTCATCACGGCGCTCATCTCCGGATCCTCAGCGGTCCCGCGGCTCGCGCTCGAAGCGCTCGATCAGCTCCCGAAGCGCAACCCGGTCTTCCTCCGACAGCTCCCGCGTGCTCACGAGCTGCGTGAGCAACGGCGTGAGCGACCCGTCGCACAGCTTGTCCGCCGTCTCCTGCAGGCGCGTCGCGATCAGCTCCGGTCGATCGACCGCGGCCTCGTACACGTGGACGCGCCCCTCCTGGCGCCGCGTGACGAACGACTTCGCGCGCAGGCGCTCGAGCAGCTTCTGGACCGTGGCGTAGTGCGCCGTCGCGCCGCCGGGATAGAGCTCGTCGGTGAGCCGGCGAATCGTGGCGGGGCCGCGCTCCCACAGCACCTTGAGGATCGCGAGCTCGGTGTCGGTCACATTCGATCGTCGTCGCACGACGCCGCTCCGTTCTCAGACATCGCGTCTGACGTTTAGACTAAGACAGTTTGTCTGATGTGTCAACCCAACGTGGTGCGCAGCTTGTTGCACGAGTTCCGACTTGCGCCTGGCCGGTCGCCCGATCCCGCGGCGTGCGCGCGCCCTGGCCGCGATGGCATCGAACCGGGTCGTATCTACTTTAATTTTCAACGTATTACGCGAAAGCGCGCAACAAGCAGCGCACCACGTTGTGAGTGGGACCCCTTGATGAACTATTCGTTAGTGCAACTACGAATATTGCATTTCAGTTTTTGAACTATAAGTTCTCTGCAGAGTCAGTATCAGGGAGAGCCGGTTGAAGTGAGGTAACGAAAACGAAAGGGAGGTCGTCATGAGATCCTCCGCGACGCATTCGGCAACCACCGCCGCCTTGGCCGCCATCGTGCTCCTCATCGCGGGAAGCGATGCGGAACCCGCTGTGGCCGGCGATTCTCTCCTCCAGGCTCCGCAGGTCTCCATCAGCGGCTCCACGGTGCGGGTCACGGTCGTGAACTCCGGCAGCGATGCCGCGACCGCGACCGTCCTCGTGCGGGCCGTCGTCAAGGGTCGCGTGATGGAGGCGAGCCGATCCGTGACCGTGGCGGGCGGCGAGAGCGCCGCCGTGGAAGTCGACTTCCCCGCGACGGTCAAGAGCATCATCCAGGCAGGGGTCATCCTCGACGACGGGGCGCCGTTCTAGGCTTCGCGGCCGTCGGCGTCCCACTCGACGCGACGAAATCGCCGTGCCTCGGTCCTCCACGAGGCGGGACTACAGCCGTGCGACGAGCTGGATCTGTCCAGTCGGCTGAGGCGATCCTCCGGCCGGCTCGTCGGTGACCGCGGCGACGACGATTCCCTCCAGGTCGCGCGGAACCGTCACCTGATGACGGCCGCGTCCCGCGGCGTCCACGTCGAAGGTGCCGGCCGGGATCTTGCGGTCGTCGTCGGTGATGAACCACAGCTCGTACGTTCTGTCGGGGCCCAGCGGCTGGAGGTCGAAGGTGTAGAGCTGCCAGACGCGACTCCGCTCGTCGCGCAGCAGCCGGCCCCAGGCCTCGGCTTGAGGACCGCCCGACGCAAGCAGGGCGAGCTTCAGGTCACGCGAGGCGAGCATGTCGATGGCGCTCCTGGCGGCGACCAGCTCGCCCCGCAGCTCGTCGATCGTGCGCTGCTGGGCGGTCAGCTCGGCGTCGAGAGCGCGCTGGCGCTCGCGCAGGGGCAGGACGACGAGTGCGTACAGCAGCCCCGCGGCCAGGGCGGCCGTCACGGCCGGTCGTCCCCAGCCGATCAGCCACGACCCACGGGCCGGGAACATGGTCACGGAGCTCCGCTTGCGGTCGGCGGCCACGCGCTGCACCAAGCGCTCGCGGAGCCGCGGCGGCGGCTCGACCGGCGCAAGCGCCAGGGGCAGATGCCCCAGGACCGAAGAGGCTTCCACCAGGTGGCCCGCGCAGCGTGGGCATCCCGAGGCGAGATGCGCGTCCAGGGATTGTCGCTCGCCCCGGTCCAGCGCGTCGGCGACGTACAGCAGCATGTCGTCGCGCCGTTCGTCGCACGTCATGCCCGTTCCCCGGCTCCGTAGAACGCGTCGAGGCTGTCGCGCAAGTGGATCAAGCCCTGGCGGATGCGCGTCTTCACCGTCCCGAGTGGCTGGCCCAGCGCCTCGGCGATCTCGCTGTGGCTCATCGCTCCGTAGAACGACAGCTCGATCGCCTGCCGCTGTCCGGCATCGAGCTGCGACAGCGCGAGCGTGACGTGGCGCCGCAGCTCCTTGCCCGCGGTCCGGTCGAACGGGTCGCCGTGACGAGCGCCGTCGTGCAACGTCTCGCGTACGGCGTCGTGGCCCGCGTCGTCCAGGATCTTGCGTCGCCGTCCGGACGAGCGCAGGCGGTCGGCCGCCCGGCTGCGGCCCAGAAGCGTCAGATAGGTTTGCACGCTGCCGCGGGAGACCTCGTAGCGCTCCGGCCGCTCCCAGACGTGCCAGAACACGTCCCCGACGACCTCTTCCGCGTCGGAACGGTCGAGCATGCGCAGGCAGACCGCGAACACCGCCGCCGCGTGCCGGTCGTACAGCGCCGCGAGCGCGGTTCCGTCGCGGTCGCGGATGCGCCGCATCAGCTCACCGTCATCGGTCTCGATGGGATCGGGGCGGCCGCCGCTCGAGTCTCCGCGGGCCAAGGCCAGGAGCCAACCCGGTGGAACCGGCGTGGAGGGCGTCAGCGGGATCCAGTCGAGGATCATCACGGAGATCATACGACGCCGGACGAGCATTTGGATTCGCGCAATCCGATCGCGGCCCTCGCGACGTAGCTACTCGTGAACCGGGCAGCCCCCGGCTGTCGACATCCGAACGCACCGGTCGTTCATGAGGAGGCTCCGAAGATGAAACCGAGAAACCTTGCCGCCGTGGCGCTGGCCGGCACTCTGGCCGCGGGCGCGTTCGCGGCGAACCATCGCGAGGCGCCGATCACGGCGCTCGACCACAAGGCGGACATCACCGACGTGTACGCCTTCGTCAGCTACGACGCGAGTCAGGCCGTCGGCGAGAGGCCCGAGAAGGTGACCATGATCATGGGCGTCGACCCGCTGCTCGAGCCGGCCAACGGCCCCACGGTGTTCCCCTTCGATCCGGAGATCCTGTACGAGATCAACGTCGACAACGATCACGACGCGATCGCGGACGTGGTGTTCCAATTCCGTTTCGAGACCGAGTTCCGCCTGCCCGCGGTCTACACGGCCATGGCCGGGATCGGCGACGACGGAGCCTTCGATCCGACGACGGGCGAGCTGCGGGTTCCGCCGCAAATTCGCACCTTCGACAACCCCGGGCTCAATCAACGCCAGACCTACCAGGTCACCATGGTGCGGGGGCGCGGGGCGACGCGGCTGCACAACGCCAACGGTTCGCCGTTCTACGCGGTCCCGGTCAACGCGGGCCCGCGCACCGTCGACTACGCAGCGCTGTACGAAGCCGGCACCTACGCCCTGGACGACGGGATCTCCGTGTTCGCCGGCACGACCGACGACGCGTTCTGGATCGACCTCGGCGCGGCGTTCGACACCGCGAGCTTCCGCACGCTGAGCAGCGGCGTTCCGGGCGTGCTGACCGCCGCAGAGGACGCGGCCGAGCAGAACTTCGCCAGCGATACCGTCTCGGGCTACGCGGTCAACAGCATCGCGATCGAGGTGCCGATCGAGATGCTGACCCGCACGGGCCGGCGCGAGCCGGCCGACTCTCCCGCCGCAACGATCGGTGTGTGGGCCGCGACGTCGCGACCTCGCGTCACCGTGCGGCGCACGAGGCAGGTGGTCGACGACCCGCAAGGCGCACGCGGCGGCTTTCGGCAGGTCCAGCGCATGGGCAATCCGCTGATCAACGAGCTGATCATCGGTATCGGCTCCAAGGACCGTTTCAGCATGGACCAGCCGGTCAACGACGCCCAGTTCGCGGGCTTCTTCCTGGATCCGCCGATCGTCAAAATCGTCGAGGCGCTCTACGGCGGCGCGCTGCGGGTTCCCGCGGCTCCACGTCTCGACCTGTTGCCGCTGGTAACCTACGCCGCGCCGATCGCGGCGGCGGGCACTCCGGCGGGACCGATCGCCGATCTGCTGCGGCTGAACACCGGCGTGGCCGCGACGCCGGCCGGCAACGCCGATCGCCTGGGCCTGATCGGTGGCGACGCGGCGGGGTTCCCCAACGGGCGCCGAGTCTTCGACGACGTCGTGGACGTCGTTCTGCGCGTGGGCGTGGGCGGCGTGCTGGTCCCCGGGTTCAACGTGTTCCCCAACGACAGCCTCGGTGACGGCGTCAATGTCAACGACACCGACTATCCGACCGCGTTCCCCTACCTGGGTCACTCGCCGGACGGCCGCAACCGCCGGCACGTCGATCCCGGTGAAGAGGGTGGCGGACCCGTCGAATGACTTGGTGGAGGGCCTTCACGATGCTTCGCGACGTTCTCGGAATCTCGCTGCTGATCTCGGTCTCTGTGGCGCCAGGCACCTTCGCGGGCACTCCGGCGGAGCACGCCATCGAACAGGCGCAGGCGTCGATCGCGCGGAGCCCGCGGGTCGCCGCCGGCTGGAACGACCTGGCCGTGGCCTACGCGCGTCGCGCGCGGGAAACCGCGGATCCCGAGTACTACACACGGGCGCTCGAGGCGGTCTCCCGATCCCTGGAGGTCGAATCGGGGAACCTCGGCGCGCTCGAGGCGGAGATCTGGGCGCTGCTGGGACGGCACGAGTTCGCGGCCGCGCTCGACAAGGCCCGCGATCTCCAGCGGCGCGTGCCCGACGACGTCACCGTCTACGGGATGCTCGTCGACGCCCACGCCGAGCTGGGGAACTACGAAGAGGCCGAGCGCGCGGCGCAGTGGATGCTCGACCTGCGTCCGGGCAACGTCGCCGGATTGGCCCGCGCGGCCTACCTCCGGGAGCTGTTCGGCGATCTCGACGGAGCGTTGGACCTGATGCGCTCCGCCCTGATCCGCACCTCGCCCTACGAGGTCGAGGATCGCGCATGGCTGCTGACCCACATCGCCCACCTGCAACGCCTGGCCGGAGATCCCGAAGAAGCCGCTCGAACCGCCAGCCACGCCCTCGTACTGTTTCCGGGCTATCACTACGCCCTGGCGCAACGGGCCGAGGACGCCGCCGACCTCGAGCTGTGGGACGAGGCGATCGAGCTGCGTCGCCGCCACGTCGAGGCCGCGCCGCATCCGGAGAACTACTTCTACCTGGCTCGCGACCTGGCTCGCGATGGCCGGGAGGAGGAGGCGCAGACGACGTTCCGCCGCTTCGAGAGTCTCGCGCGGGCGGAGATGGACGGCAACGACAACGCCAACCGGGAGCTGGTGCTGTACTACGCCGACCACGCGGCGCGTCCCGCGGAGGCGCTGCGCATCGCCGCGCGGGAGATCGAGCGCCGCGGCGACGTCTACACGCGGGACACGTACGCCTGGGCGCTCTATCGCAACGGGAAGATCGACGAGGCGCGCGAGGAGGCAGCCAAGATTCTCGCCCTCGGGACGCGCGACCCGCGCATTCTCGAACACGCTGGCGCGATCACGCGTCCAGACGTCGAGGTCGCGGATGACCGGCGAGAGACGCCCGGCCGGTGAAGAGATGGACCCGCAGGTTCTTGGTTACATCTCGTGTCGCCGCAGCTTGCGGTACAGCGTGGCGCGCGAGACACCGAGCAGTTGCGCCGCGCGGCGCCGGTTGCCGCCGGCGGCCTCGATGGCGCGCTCGATCTGCTCCTTCTCGCCCAGCTCGAGCGAGAACACGGGCTGGCGCGAGCGGGCGTCGCGCACCTCCGAAGGCCTGCGCTAGAATGCCGATCATGGTCCGCCCGGAAGCCACGCCCCCCCGCAACAGCACGCCGGAGGCCGACGCCGCCGGGCCGACGCACAGCCCGGAGGGTGTCGATCTCACCCTCGTGCGCTGGATGCTCTCGCTGACACCGCTCGAGCGCCTGGAGGTGCTGCAGGCGACCCTGTGGTCGATCCGGAGGCTGCGTGGTGAAGCAGCCGAGGTGTGACTTCCTCGAGATCCTCAGGGTCCTCCGTGCGCGCGATGTCGATTTCATAGTCGTCGGCGGGGTAAGCGGCGTGCTGCACGGCGCGCCGATCACGACCATCGACCTCGACCTGGTTCACTCCAGGACCGACGCGAATATCGAGCGCCTGCTCCTGGCGCTGGCGGACCTCGACGCGTTCGGGCGCGGCAGGAGCGACCAGCGCCGCCGGCCCGATCGTTCGCACCTGCAATCGCCGGGGCACCAACTGCTCATGACGAAGCACGGGCCGCTCGACCTTGTGGGAGAGGTGCAGAACGGGCGTGGGTATGACGACCTCCTGGCCCACGCGGTCGACTTCGTCCTCGGACCGCTCAGCATACGGGTCATCGACCTCGACACGCTGATCGACCTGAAGGAGAAAACCGGTCGGGAGAAGGATCGAGCGGTGATCGCCGTCCTGAAGCGCACCCGGGACGAGATCCGAACCGGCCGGAAGCGCTGACAGCGGCTCTGCGCCATGCCGCCGCGGCCCAGCTGTCTCGATGAAGGTTGTTCCATTCTCCTCACATCCTGTGGCGCTGCAGCTTGCGGTACAGCGTGGCGCGGGAGACCCCGAGCAGCTCGGCCGCGCGGCGGCGGTTGCCGCCGGCGGCCTCGATGGCGCGCTCGATCTGCTCCTTCTCTCCCAGAGCGAGCGAGAACACCGGTTGGCGCGACCGGGCGTCGCGGATCAACGCTCGGCGCAGCCCCGGGTCCGACTCGATGACCGCGACCGTGATCGGGCCTTCCCCGGCCAGCACCATGAGGCGCATCAACGTGTTCTCCAGCTCGCGAGCGTTGCCGGGCCACGTGTAGGCCTCGAGCAGGCCCAGGGCGTCGTCGTCGAGAACCGCCGGCGGCTTCCCACGCCGCTCGGCGATCTTCTTCAAGAAGTGCTCGGCGAGCAGCGCGACGTCGCCGGCCCGGTGACGCAGCGCCGGCAGCTCGATGGTCAGGACCCGCAAGCGATACAGCAAGTCCTCACGGAATCTCCCCGCGCGAACCTCGGCCGCCAGATCGCGGTGCGTCGCGGTCAGGACTCGGACGTCGACCGCGGCCGGTCGCTCGCCGCCGACGCGGCGCACGAGCCGATCCTCGAGGACCCGCAGCAGCCTGGCCTGCATCGTCGCGGACATGTCGCCGATCTCGTCGAGGAACAGCGTTCCGCCGTTCGCCTGCTCGAACAGCCCGAGCCGGTCGCGATCCGCGCCCGTGAAGGCTCCGCGCACGTGGCCGAACAGCTCGCTCTCGAGGAGCGACTCGGGGATCGCCGCGCAGTTCACCGAGACGAACATCTTCCGCCGCCGGGGGCCGCCGTAGTGGATCGCGCTGGCCACGAGCTCCTTGCCGGTTCCGCTCTCGCCGTGGATCAGGACCGGCAGGTCGGTCTCGGCCACCTTCTCGACGAGATCGAAGACCGCCTGCATCGCCGAGCAGCGACCGACGAGGTTCCCGAGCGAGCTGCGGGTCTGTGCCGCCGCCTGGAGCCGGCGGTTGTGCCGCTCGAGCCGGACCCGGGTGCGGGTGTTCTCGAGCGCCAGCGCGGCGTGGTCGGCGAACGCCTCGAGAAAACGCAGGTCGTCGTCGGTGAACAACGCGCCGTCGCGGCGGCTGTCGAGGTAGACCGTGCCGACGATCTTGCCCCGCGAGCGCAGCGGAACGCACATCAGCGACCGGATGCCGTGGAGGCTGATGCTCTGGAGCGCCCTCACGCGCTGGTCCTGAGCGGCGTCGACGACCAGCAGCGACCGTCCCGTCCCCGCCGACTCCACGATGTTGCGGCTGTACGATTCGGCGTCGCGATTCGTCTCCTGCTCCAGATTCCGCGCCAGGTGAACCGCCGGCTCGCCGTCCTCGCTCCCGTCCCGCAGGAAGATCATCCCACGCTCGGCGCCCGCGGCGCGCAGCGCCATGTCGAGGATCGACTCGAGCAACGCGTCCGGATCGGTCTCGGAGTTGAGCGCCCGGATCATCTCGTACAGCGCCAGCAGGCGGCCCTGGTCCTTCTCGCCGCCCGGTGACGGCCCGCGCCTCAGGCCGGCGAACGTCTCGCGCTTGAGGAAATCGGCGCGCATCGCGGGATCGCGAATGCGCCCCGCGGCTTCGTCGAGCAGCCGGCGGCCGGCCTCCACGGCTTCTGCGGCGCGCGCGTCGTCGCCGAGCCCTCGCAGCGCTTCCGCGAGCAGAGCGCGGGCCCGCGCCTCGAACGCCGGGGTCGCGGCTCGGCGGGCGTGCTGCGCCGCCCGCTCCGCCGCGGCCCGCGCGTCGGCGAGGCTCCCGCGATTCAGGTGCCGGGCGGCGCGCGCGAGATCGGCACGGATCCGAAGCTCGGCGTCCGTCCCCTCCTCGACCGCCGCCGCGAACTGCATGCCGATCGGCTCGAACGGGTCCTCGCACCCGCGGCGCGCACGTCTTTCCATCTCGATGACCAGCGCCGCGAGCAGCGCGCGCTGCTTCGGGCGCGCGCGGCAGCGCGCGAGGCTCTCGTCGAGCAACGCCTTGACCGTGGCGTCGTCGGTGCCGCCCGCCTCCATCCACGCTTCGGCGAGGAGCATGCGCGCGTAGTCGACGTTCTCCGGCTCGACGCGCGCGAGCGGAAGATCCAGGGTGTCCCGCAGGAGAACCATGGCCTCGCCGGCGCGCCCGCACCGGATGCGAGCATCGGCCAGGCGGCAGTGATTCACCAGGACGAGATTCGAATCGCCCAGGTGACGGGCGAGGTCGGCGGCCTGGCCGGCGAGCGCGATCGCGCGGTCGAGCTCGCCGCGATCGATGGCGACCATGGCCAGCCTGGAGAGCGCCGCCTCCTGCAGTCCGAGGTTCCCCTGCCGCACGGCGGCATCGCGCACGCTCTCGAGAATCCGGGTCGCCTCGTCGTGCTCTCCCGCGCGCGCCTTGATGACCGCGAGGCCGACCGACGCCTTCAGCTCGTGCGGCGAGGCCGCCGAGGGGCGTCCCTCCCCCGCCGCGCGACGGTACAGCTCGAGCGCCTCGACGAAATCGGCCTCGGCACCCTCGGTCCCGAGGCGCAGCTTGCAGGACGCCAGGATCTGGACGATCTCGGCCTCGGCGCCGACGTCGCCGCGCGCGCGCAGGATCTTCCTCGCGCTCTCGAGCAGCGGGATCGCCTCGGGCTCGCGGCCCAGGCGGCCGAGGGCGATGCCGGCGGCCTTCTTGGCCCGCGCGAGCTGGACGTCGTCGCCGGCCGCCGTCGCCAGTCGCGCGGCGCGCTCGGCGACGCTCAGCCCGCGCTCGAAGCGCCCGGCCTGGACCTGCGCCAGCGCCTGGCTGGCGAGCGCCGAGATCCGCCGGTCGTCGTCGTCGGACAGCGCGACCGCCGCACCGAAGGCCCGTGCCGCGCGCTCGTACATCCCCGAGTCCATGAGCGCCGCGGCCTGCTGCAGCCGGATCTCGAGGCGCTTCTCGTTGCGGCGCCCCCCCTGCCGCAGGGCCTGCGCGTACCTCGCGGCCGCCTCGGCCGGATCGTTGTCCGCGCGGGCGCGCTCGGCGCCGCGCACGGCGTAGGCGGCCGCGAGCTGCGACTTGCCGGCCCGGCTCCACAGGCGCGAGAGCAGCCACGGGTCGACTCCGGGGTCGGTGCTCGCCTCCAGCATCTCGGCGGCCTTGCCGTGGAGCTCCCGGCGCCGCTCGGGCTCCATGTGGGTGAGCAGGTGCGCGACGAGCGCGCGCGAGTCGGCCGACCAGCTCTCTCCCTTGCGATGCACGAGACCGGCCACCGAGGCTTCTTCGCCCGCGGCGCGCGCCGCGCCGACATCCAGGTCGGAGAGCTCGGCGAGGTGCTCCTCCCGGGCCTCGCCGCGCAGCACGGCGAGCGCGTCGAGCCACGTCCGGGCGGTGGGCGACAGGATCTCGAGCCGTCCCTCCGGGAGCTGCGCGAGCTTGCGGAGCGGCCGGCTCTCGCCGCCGCGCTCCCACGCGCCCTCGATCAGCAGCGACTCCACGAGGGCCGGCGATCCCTCGGAGACCTTGAGCAGCCATTGCACGCGCTCGTCGGAGATCTCGCGACCGGCGGCGCGCGACGCCATGTCGCGAACACCGGCCTCGTCGAGCTTCTCGAGCGCCAACGCACTCAGCGTCGGCACGGTGCCGGTGTCGGCGTAGAGCTTGCGCAAGACGGGCTGCACGATCCTGCCGGGCCGCAGGGCGACCACCGCCTGCACCGCAGGGCGGTCGGCCTCGCGGGCGAGGCGATCCAGGGTCTCGGCGGTCGCGGCACCGGCGCCGTCCGCTTCGTCGACGAGCAGCAGCGTGGGTCGTCGCCCGGCCGCGGCTCGCAGCGCATCGAGGCTCGGACGGCCTCCCGCACCGACCGCCGCGACGTGCCATCCGCGCCGGATGCCCTCGGCCTCGAGCGTTCGCAGGACTCGGCTCTTCCCCGAGCCCGGCCCGCCGCATGCCCACACGAGACGCGGTCCTGCGCACGGCTCGATGCGCTTCCAGATCTCCTCGAGCTCGCGCTTCCGCTCGGCCGGCGGTCCGGAGAGCAGGCGCGCCGCGCGACTCGCACGTGTCTCCGCCGGATGGTCGGTGCCGCACGCCGCGTTGAGCCGGGCCAGGGCTTCGGTCGCGGTGGCCGGTCTGTCCTCGGGATCGGGGGACAGCAGCTCCTCGAACCACTCGCCCAGCCCGGCCGGATATCCGGGCGGCGGTTGCGGTCGAGAGCGCCGTCCCTCGATCACCGCCTGGATGAAGCGAGTCAGATCCGTTCCCTCGAGACGGAACGGGGGGTGACCGAACGCCGCCTCGTACAGGACCGCACCGAGACCGTAGAGGTCGGACCGTGGACCGGAGCCTTGTCCGCGAAGCACTTCCGGCGCCATGTAGGGGAGCGTTCCCCGGGCGCGGTAGCTCTCCGGGGTGTCCTCGGAGGTGGCGCGGGAGAAACCGAAGTCGACGACGACCAAGCGGCACCCGAGCTTGGGGCGGTCCCGGACCAGCAGATTCGCCGGCTTGAGGTCGCCATGGATCAATCCGAAGTCGTGCAGGAACGCCAGCGCTCGCAGCGCCTCGACGGCCAGCTCGACGAGCAGTCCGGGGCCCTCGTGCGATACCGCGTCGACGAGGTGCCGCCCCTCGATGAACTCGAGCGTGAAGCACGGCAGCCCCGACCCCGGGGAGGAATCGAAGTCGTGGACCTCGACCAAGTTCGGATGGTGGAGACCGGCGAGCGTCGCGAACTCCCGGCGCAGCGTCTCCTCGTGCGAGAGGTCCCCGGAGCCCGCGGACGGCGACGCCTCCTTCAGAGCGAGCCGCGAGCCGGGACGCAGTCGATCCTCGACGAGCCACACGCGCGCCGAGCCACCCTCGCCCAGGATGCGCTCATGCCGATAGCGGCCGTCGGGGGGGGAGCCGGGGCCAGGCATGGCCGGATCATACAGGAATGTGTCTCAGATCCGATACACCGTTACTTGGGCGCTCGCGCCTGGCCAGAAACCTCAGCGCTGCGCCGCGTTCCGCGTCGTCCGGCCACGCAGGTGTCTCGGAATCGAGACACTCTCGAGGCTGGGAGTGGAGCGCGAGACTTCCAGTCAAGTTGTTGTTTATCACTCATTTAGAGAGGAACCGGGTCGCTCTTCGCGGTGCGGCGCCGGACTTGCGCTAACCCCCGGCAGCGGTCGGAAGCGTGAACCCTCGGGTGGGACGCACGACCAGGAGGGAGGACGGAGATGCTCGGGAACGACCCCAGACACTTCGGTATCGGGACCCGAATCGTTCTCGGCGCCATCGGACTCGCGGCGGTCGGCGTCGCGATCGAGTCCGCCCCGGCGATCGCGGGATCGCGGGGCGAGTGCATCACTCTCGAGGTCCACGCGCCGATCCGGCTGCCGGGCGGTGCGCTCCACCCACCCGGCAGGCTCACGCTGTGCACCTCGATTCCCATCTCGCCGGTGGCGTCGATTCACAAGACGTACATCGACGGCCATCCGGTGGCCATGCTGGCGAGCCGCAAGGTCAGCAGCGAGTCAGGCGCCGACACCAGGCCGGTGGTGATGTTCAGCAGGGATGCCCAGGGGCGACTCGAGCTGATGGGCTACGTCCTTCCCGGCAAGGACGGAGGCGTGACCTACCTCTTGAACGAAGCCAGAAAGCCGGTTCGGCGCACGATCGCCGCCGGGACCCACTCCGCGTCGGCCGCGCCGGCGGCACCGGCGCCGACGAAGGGACTGAAGGCGACGGTTGCGTTGGTTGCCGCTCGCACTCCCCAATGACGGTGCGGCGCGGGTCGGGGCCTGCGGGACGCGGAAGGTGGAGCCGGTCGACGACCCTCCTCCCCCCAAGAACCTCTCGCGTCTCGCAGGCCGTTTTTTTCGCATGAGACGGCGCGGGAGCCACTGACGGCGGCTCCCGGATCGCGCTCTTGACCGATTCTCCCCCGAGCGCGAGAATTCTCTTTCGTCCCCCGAACATTCCGCGAGCCAAGGAGCGCCGTCCCATGCGGTTCAACACCAAGCAGATCCACGCGGGCGTGGAGCCGGATCCCGTGACCGGATCGATCCTGACGCCGATCTACCAGTCGACGACCTACGTTCAACCCTCCGTCGACGAGTACCTCGCCAAGGGCTACTCCTACTCGCGATCGGGGAATCCGACGGTCCGGGCGCTCGAGAAGAAGCTGGCGGTGCTCGAAGGTGGCGCCGACTGCGCGTGCTTCGCCACGGGCATGGCCGCGATCCACGCGGTGTTCCTGGCCTTCCTCAACGCGGGCGATCACGCCATCGTCTCCGACGTCGCCTACGGCGGGACCTATCGCCTGTGCACGACCGTGTTCAAGCGCTTCGGCGTGAGCTTCGACTTCGCCGACACCGCGAATCCCGACGACGTGCGCTCCCGCATGCGCGACAACACGCGCCTGATCCTGACCGAGACCCCCGCCAACCCGACCTTGAAGCTGACCGACATCCAGGCCGTCTCCGAGATCGCACGGCCGCGCGGCATCCCGCACGCGGTGGACAACACCTTCCTGACTCCTTATTACCAGCGTCCGCTCGAGCTCGGCGCCGACCTGGTCGTGCACTCCACGACCAAGTACCTCGATGGGCACAACGCGACGGTCGGGGGCGCGGTCGTGTCGCGGACGCCGGAGCTGAACGAGAAGGTGCGCTTCATCCAGAACGCGACCGGGACGATCGCGTCGCCCCAGGTCGCGTGGCTCACGCTGCAGGGCTGCAAGACCCTCTCGGTGCGCCTCGACCGGCAGTCGGACAACGCGATGGCGATCGCGCGCTTCCTGGAGTCCCATCCCAAGGTCGCGAAGGTGTGCTATCCGGGGCTCGCCTCCTTCCCGCAGCACGAGCTCGCCAAGCGGCAGGCGTCGGGCTTCGGGGCCATGGTGTGGTTCGAGGTGCGGGGCGGCGTCGCCGCGGGCAAGAAGCTCATGGACTCGCTGTCGCTGTGGACGCTGGCCGAGAACCTCGGCTCCGTGGAGTCGCTGGTGACCCATCCCGTGACCATGACTCACGCCGACGTCGACGCCGCGGAGCGCAAGCGCGTCGGCATCACCGACGGCCTCGTGCGGCTCTCGGTGGGGATGGAGGACGCCGAGGACCTGATCGAGGACCTGAAGGGCGCGCTCGACAAGATCTGATCCCGCGACGAGCCGCCGGCCCGTCGAGACTCGAGACCGCGCGGCCCGCCCATGGAGGAGTGCAGCATGAAAGTCGCCTACGTCTTCAGCACGTCCGGTCACACGGCGAGCTACAAGCTCGGCCAGATGATCCTGCCGCAGCTCGAGGCCAAGGAGCACGGCGTCGAGGTCGTCGGAATGATGTTTTTCGACGACAACACGTTCATCCTGCGGCGCGGCGATCCCATGGGGGAGCGCCTCGGCAGGGTCGCGCGCGAGCAGGGCATCCTGCTCATGATGTGCGACTCGTGCGCGCTCGAGCGCGGGCTGGCGGAAGGCGGTCGCTGGCCGGAGAAGTCGAGGCCCAAGGACACGGTCGAGGGAGTGCGGACCGGGTGCTTCCCGGATCTGTACGCAGCCCTGGCGGGGAATCCCCCGGATCACGTCATCACGCTCTAGCCGGTTCCGGGAGCCTGCCCGCGCACTCGCGACTTCCTGTCGATGACTCGGGAGGAGAGGAGCGAACATGGCCACGTACCGCATCGCCTGGCTGCCCGGAGACGGCGTCGGCATCGACGTCCTCGACGCCGCCAGGATCGTGCTCGACCGCGTGGGGCTCGATGCGGAGTACATCCACGGGGACATCGGCTGGGACTTCTGGTGCCGCGAGGGCGACGCCCTGCCGGCGCGCACGGTGGAGCTGCTCGGGAGCGTCGACGCGGCGCTGTTCGGGGCCATCACGTCCAAGCCCGTCAAGGCCGCCGCGGCCGAGCTGGCGCCGAGCCTGAGGGACAAGGGACTCGCCTACCGCTCGCCCATCGTGCGGATGCGGCAGATGTTCGACCTCTACATCTGCCTGCGTCCCTGCAAGGCGTACCCCGGGAACCCGCTGAACTTCAAGGAGCACATCGACCTCGTCGTGTTCCGCGAGAACACCGAGGACCTCTACGCCGGCGTCGAGTTCGCGCCGGTGCCGCAGGAGCTGGCGGAGACGCTGACCCGACTGTCGAAGCCGTTCGCGCCGTTCGCCGAGTTGTCTCCGGACCAATACGCCGTCTCGTGCAAGATCAACACGCGCGCCGGGTCGGAGCGCATCGTGCGGGCCGCGTTCGACTTCGCGCGCCGGCACGGCCGGAAGAAGGTCACGATCGTGCACAAGGCGAACGTCGTCCGGGCCACGGACGGCCTGTTCTTCGAGTCGGCGAAGGCCGTCGCCCGGGACTACCCCGAAATCCAGATGGACGACGCCAACATCGACGCGATGACGATGTGGCTGCTCAAGAACCCGTTCAACTACGACGTGCTCGTGGCGCCGAACCTCTACGGGGACATCATCTCCGACCTGTGCGCGCAGATGGTGGGCGGCCTCGGCTTCGGCTGCTCCGGCAACATCGGCGAGAAGCTCGCGGTGTTCGAGCCGACCCACGGCTCGGCGCCGAAGTATGCCGGACAGCACAAGGTGAACCCGATCGCGACCATCCTCGCGGTCAAGATGATGCTCGACTGGCTGGGCGAGGACGCGAAGGCCGCGGCGCTCGAGGAAGCGGTGGCGGAGGTGATCCGCGAGGGCACGGTGCGCACGTACGACATGAGCGGGAGCAGCACCACGCTCGACATGGGCCGCGCGATCGCCGCGGAGCTGTGACGAGGCGGAACGACATGGTCGTGATCCACGAGGTCGGGCCGCGGGACGGGCTGCAGATGGAGAAGCAGGTCGTCCCGCTCGAGACCAAGGAGACGTGGGTCCGCGGCGTGCTCGACGCCGGGGTGGACATCGTCCAGGTGGGATCGTTCGTCCACCCGGAGAAAGTCCCCCAGATGGCGGACACGGACGAGCTGTTCCGCCGCCTTCCGCCCGACAAGCGCGCGGGAGCGACGCTGTCGGGGCTCGTCCTCAACGAGAAGGGGCTCGAGCGCGGCCTCGCGTGCGGGGTCGAGATGTTCTGCCTGGGCGCGTCCGCGAGCGACACGCACAGCCTGAAGAACACGGGGATGGGGACCGACGAAGCCCTGCGGCGCATCGTGGCCGCGGCCCGCGAGGCGGTCGACGCCGGGAAGCGCGTCCAGGTGTCGGTGCAGTCGGCGTTCGGTTGCGGCTTCGAAGGGCCGATCTCCGAGGAGCGCGTGCTCGACATGGTGCGGACCTACCTCGAGGCCGGGCTGCGCAGCATCAGCCTGGCGGATACCGCGGGCCACGCCACCCCCGCGCAGGTCGAGCGGTTGTTCGGCGCGGTCCTGCGGCTCGACCCGGCCATCGAGTGTACCTGCCACTTCCACAACACGTACGGCTTGGGGATGGCGAACGTCTTCGCGGCGCTCGAAGCCGGAGTGACGTCGTTCGAGACGTCGTTCGCCGGCCTCGGCGGGTGCCCGTTCACCCGGGTCGCGGCCGGGAACGTCGCCACGGAGGACTTCGTCCACGCGCTGCAGCGCGAGAATGCGCGCACCGACATCCGGCTCGACCGGCTGATCGCGGTGGCGCGCGCCGTCGCCGCGCACTTCGGCCGCGAGCTACCGGGGTTCGTGTACAAGACCGGCCCCATCGCCGCGCGGGAGCACGCATGACCCGAGCCATGCTCGACGGCGTGCGGGTGCTCGACCTCACGAACGTGCTCGCGGGCCCGTTCGCGACGTTGCACCTCGCCCTCATGGGCGCCGAGGTGATCAAGATCGAGAACCCGAGGGACGGCGATCTGGCACGCAAGCTGGGCATCGTCCCGGAGCTGAACGACACGCTCATGGGCACGAGCTACCTCGCGCAGAACGCGAACAAGAAGTCGGTCACTCTGAACACCAAGACACCCGAGGGGAAGGAGATCTTCCGGCGCCTGGCGCGAACCGCGGACGTGCTGGTCGAGAACTTCCGCCCGGGCGTGATGGAGCGCCTCGGGCTGGGATACCCGGCGCTGCGCGAGATCAACCCGCGCCTCGTCTACTGCGCCATCTCGGGGTTCGGACAGACCGGACCCGACGCCCAGAAGCCGGCCTACGATCAGATCATCCAGGGCCTGAGCGGCGTGATGGCGCTGAACGGCGACGAGCGCTTGAACCCGCTGCGGGCCGGCTTCCCGCTGTGCGACACGGTGGGCGGGCTGAACGCCGCGTTCGCCGTCATGGCGGCGCTGTACCACCGCGAGCGGACGGGCGAGGGGCAGCTCATCGACGTCGCGCTGCTCGACTCGATCATGCCGCTGATGGGATGGGTGGCGGCGAACCTCCTGATCGGCGGGCAGCAGCCGGTTCTCATGGGCAACGACAACTTCACGGCCGCGCCCTCCGGCACGTTCCGCACGCAGGACGGCCACGTCAACATCGCGGCCAACAAGCAGGAGCAGTGGGAAGCGCTGTGCGACGTGCTGGAGTTGCCGGAGCTGAAGACCGACCCGCGGTTCCAGAAGCGCGACGTCCGCAAGAAGAACCGCAAGGCGCTCACCCCGCTGCTCGAGGAGAAACTCGTCACGCGGTCCACCGCGGAGTGGGTGGAGCTGCTGAACGCCAGGGACGTACCCAGCGGAGCCATACTGAGCCTCGAACAGGCGCTCAACCAGCCCCAGGTGGCCCATCGCGGGGTGCTGCGGGACGTGCCGCTCCCGGAAATGGGCACCGTCAAGCTGTTCGGCCTCACCGCGCAGTTCGAGCGGGCCCCCGCCGCCATCACCTCGCCGCCGCCGCGGCTGTCGGAGCACACCGAGGCCGTGCTCGGCGAGCTTGGAATGTCGCGCGAGGAGGTCGCGAATCTGCGGGCGAAGGGGATCGTGTAGCGTCTAGCATGGGAGCGGCGATCGAGGAGGGTCCCCGATGGGGATGACCGTCGTTCAGAAGAGCCTCGCCCGGGCCGCCGGGCTGCCCGCCGTGGCCGTCGGGGACGTCGTCGAGCCGCGCGTCGACCTGGCGATGTCGCACGAGAACGCGGCGCTCGTGATCAACCAGTTCCTGGAGATCTACCGCGGAACGACGCTCGAGCCGCGTGTGTGGGACCCGGCACGGGTGGCGATCGTCTTCGACCATCGCGTTCCGGCCGAGTCGCCGAAGACCGCCACGAACCAGAAGAGGGTGCGGGAGTTCGTCGCCGCGCACCGCATCGATCGGTTCCACGACATCCGCGGGGACGCCGGCGGGATCTGCCATCAGATCCTGCCGGAGAACGGGTACGTGCGTCCGGGTGCCGTCGTCGTCGGAACCGACTCCCACACCACGAGCCACGGAGCCCTGGGGGCGTTCGCGTTCGGCATCGGCGCCACCGAGATGGCGAGCGTGTGGGCACTGGGGAGCGTGCTGAACGTCGAGGTGCCGAACACCCTCGCGGTGATCGTGCGCGGGCGGTTCCGAGACTTCGTGGGGCCGAAGGACCTGATCCTGAACCTCATCGGCCTGCTGACCGCCGAGGGCGCCAACTTTCGCGTGCTCGAGTTCGGCGGCGAGACCATTCGCCACATGTCCACGTCCGGGCGGCTGGTGCTGTGCAACATGTCGGTCGAGGCGGGAGCCACCGCGGGCGTGGTGCCGGCGGACGAGGAGACAGTCCGGTATCTCCGGGACGAAGCGGGCGTGGCCGAGCCGCTTCATCCCGTGACACCGGACCCGGACGCCGCCTACGAGCGCACCGTCGAGGTGGACGTCTCGGATCTCGATCCTCAGATCGCCTGCCCGCACACGGTCGACAACGTGAAGCCGATCGCCGAGGTGCAGGGCCGGAAGGTCGACCAGATCGTCATCGGCTCGTGCACCAACGGCCGGCTCGACGATCTCGCCATGGCGGCGCGCATCCTGGAGGGGAAGAAGGTCGCGAGCGCGACGCGCATGCTCATCTTCCCCGCGTCGGCCAGGATCTACCGCCAGGCGCTGGAGCGCGGCTACGTGGCCACGCTCATGAACGCGGGCGCGGTCGTGATGAACTCCGGCTGCGGCCCCTGCCTCGGCGTGCACGAAGGCGCGCTGGGGGACGGTGAGGCGGCGCTCGCCACCACGAACCGCAACTTCAAGGGGCGCATGGGAAACCCCAAGTCCGAGGTCTACCTGTGCTCCCCCGCGGTGGCGGCTGCATCGGCCGTGACCGGCGTGATCACGGATCCCCGGGGCGAAGGGCGCTGACATGGCCGCGGTCGTGCATGCGATCGGCGACGACGTCTCGACCGACGTCATCTACCCCGGACGCTACATGGCGACGGTGCTGCCCACCGAGACCCCGCAATTCGCCTTCGCCGACGACGCGGCGTTCAACGGGAGGCTCCGGGCGAAGGAGGTGCCTCCCGGGAGCGTGATCGTGGCCGGCAGGAACTTCGGCTGCGGATCGTCGCGCGAGCAGGCGGTGTCGTGCCTCAGGGGCTACGACTTGGTCGTCGTGGCCAGGGGTGTGGCGCGCATCTTCCTCCAGAACGCGATCAACCTCGGCCTGCGGGTCGTGATCTGCCCCGCGATCGAGGCGTCGCCCGGCGACGAAGTGGAGATCGGTGCTACGGAGGTCGTGAACCGGACCACGGGCAAGCGGTTCCCCGTCGTGCCGCTGCCGCGCGCGCGGCAGGCGATCATCGACGCGGGCGGGTTGATTCCGTTCACGAGGCAGCGGCTTCTGGCAGCGAAGTAGGCGGGCCGAGCATGCGGGCTTCGTTTATTCGCGGAGGCACAACCAGCGTACGCCTGGCGCGAGGCCGTGGCTCGTGGGCCCGGTCACTCCACCAGGTGAAACCCCTCGTCCCTGAAGTGCCGATCGAAGGCGAAGGCGTGGTCGGTCCGCTCCCGACGCATGCATACGAAAGACACTGCGTCGACCAGGCTCAGCCTTCGCTGCCGGCGCTCGAGCAGGAGATCGAGCCCCGGCTCGTAGAGGTCGCGGCCGACCCATGCAACTTCGAGGATCGGCGCGAAGCTGTCTCGAAAGCTCGCGACGGCATCGAGGCCGAAGCGCCGTCCTAGTAGGGCATGGGTCTCGACGAGCACGAACGAGGTGGTCAGAAGGGGGGCTTCTTCGGCGCGTAGCCCGTCGAAGGCGGCCGTGGCCTTTTGATGGAACCTGTCGGCAGGATTGAACAGGGCCAGGATCGCCGAGGTGTCCACGAACACCCGACTCACTCGAGCGCCTCGTCGAGGTATCGGTCGTGCTCCGCGGCGAGATCGTCGGCGCCCTTTCGGTCTTCATAGCGGCCGATCACGGTAGCCGCGCGCTCGTACAGTTGACTCCGTCTTGTCGCTTGGTCGGTCAACGTGTGGTCGACGCAGCGCCTGATGATCTCGGCCAACGACACTCCCTCGTGCCTGGCTAGCTTGCGCAACCGACGGGCTTGCTCCTCCGTGAGCTGAATCTGCGTGCGGACCACACCAAAAGTGTAAGCACATCATGATGTGGTGTCAAGCCTCGCCCAACAGATTCGGCACGCGTGCGCTAGCCACGGGTGAACGCGGACATCGCGTTTCCCGGGGGAGCGATCTCGGGCACGGTCCGCGATGCCGAGGGTCAGCCGGTCCCCGAGGCCGTGGTCGCAGGCCGACCCGAGGCCGAGGGAGAGAGCGAGTGGTCGGCGTTCGGCGCGCAGACCGAGGCTTCGGGCCGCTACACGCTCGACAGCCTCTCGCCGGGGACGTATCGGCTCACTGCGACGGCTCCGGGCTTCCAGTCCCAGACGCGCGAGGCGACCCTCGGCGCGGAAGGACCGGCGGACGGCATCGACTTCCGTCTCGAACGCGGGCGAGCGATGTGGGGGCGGGTCGTCGATCCTCAGGGAGCGGCGATCGCGGAGGCCGACGTGCTCGTCGTGCCGGTCGGTGGAGACCCGATTGCCGCCGCACAAGGACGGACCGATCGCCTCGGCGCCTTCCGGATCACGGCACCCGCGGCAGGTCCGCTCGACGTGACGGTGCTGGCGCTGGGTTGGGCGCCGTTGCGCATCTTCGGCGTGCTGCCACCCGCGCGGCACGACGACCCGGGCCTCGAGCTGCGGGTCGGCCCCGGCGGGAGCCTTCGCGTCCGGATCGTGGGCGCGACGGGACAGACGGTCGCAGGGCTGCGGCCGGTCGTCAGACCAGCCTCGCCCTTCGCCGGAATGGACTACCTGTTCCTGTTCGATCCGGTCCCACCCACCGACGCCGGTGGGGAGAGCGCGATCGAGCGACTCGCTCCAGGGGACTACGAAGTGCGCGTGGCCGGGCGGGCAGACGTCCCGCCCGCACGGGTCACCGTGCTCGCCGGCGCCGAGATCTCCGTGACGCTGCGCCTGCCGGAGGAATGAGGTCGGGGCCGAGCCCACTCCCGTCCCCCGGCGTCGTCACTCCAGTTGCAACTCGATGCCACCCAGGACTCTCGCCACCACGTTGTAGAGGCCGGCCGAGATCAAGCCGCCCACGAAGCCGATCAGCCCGTAGAGAATCGGCAGGACGACGACGGCCCCCACGCCGAAAAACAAGCCGAAGACGGCGCCGCCCGGACTGTCTTGGAGACTGCCCGCTGCCGCGCCCACCAACGCGACCAGACTGAAGACCACACCGATCAAGAGCCCCATCGCGGCGTACAGCAACCCTGAGATCTTGGCCACGGAAAAGACGCCGACACCCTTCAAGACCATGGTAGCCTCCTTCGTCGCTCGCCATCCTCCCGCGGTTTCCGCCATGGGGTCAAGCGCCCGCGCCGGCCATGGGACGCAGGTTACGCGCCGAGTTTGACAGCGACCGTGCCGCGGACCATGAATACGCGACGGGATGCATGAGCACGGCGCGCGCGAAGCGGCTGCAGGACCAGAGCCGGATCCGAGAGTCCTCAGAGCCGTCGAGCACGCCGCGCACCTCCTGCCCGCGCAGGGGCCGATCACCGTCTTCATCCACCACAACACACTGCACGCCTTCGAGGATCTGCCCTTCGAGGAGGCGGTGGTGCGCGCCGGGCGGCTGTTCGGCTGCGAGCCGTTCCTGCCGAAGGCGCGCTACCGCGAGGAGCTGCGCGCCGGCCGCATCGTGGAGGCCGACGTCGAGGCCGTGCTGCGCGAGGATCTCGGCGTCGCGGGGGATGCCCCCGTGGGGGGCGTCGCCTCGCGCTTCGAGCTGCGCCGCCGCGTCGCGCTCCACGGCATCCGCGAGGCACGCGGAGCGGCCCTGGAGTGGCTGACGCGCGAGACCGACGTCCTCGCGCGGTTCCGCGACGACCTCTACGCGCCCGCGGACGGCGGGAGGATCGGAGGGGCGACGTCCGAGGGCCGGGCGGCCGGCGACCTGTGGGAGGCGTGCCGGACCGCGATCCGGGGCGCCTCGCCCACGCCGCCCCCTAGGCGGCCCGCGCCGCAACGCCATCGCGATCTCGTCCTGGCCGTCTCCGGGATCGACGTCGATGCCTGGACCCATCCTCTATTCATCCGCTTCCTTTCGGCGTTCCTGGACCAGGGGCTCGCCTACTGGCCGATGCCCGGCCGCGAGCGCGGGCTGTACCGCTGCTTCCTCGCGATCCACGGGCGCGAGACCCTGCCCTCGCCGGCCCCATGGGTCCGCGGTCTCGTCACGCTCCTGCGGGAGGAGCGCGCCGCGCGCCGCACCGCGCTCGCGTCGCTCGAGCGCTCCCTGAGCGTGCTCGGTGTGCCGCAGGGCGAGTGGGACGACTTCGTCGCGCACAGCGCGCTCGTCCTACGGGGTTGGGCCGGGATCGTGCGCCAGCTCGAGGAGCGGCCCGACCGCGCCCCCGTTCACGTCGCGCCGGCGTCGCTCGCGGACTTCCTGGCGGTGCGGCTGCTGCTCGACCGTGCGGCGCTGGCCCACGCCGCACGAACGACACGCCTCCACGCGGGTGACCTGGCGAGCTTGCGCGAGGCGCTCGGGCTCCGCCTCGTCGAGGTGGATCCGCCGACCGAGACCGAGCGCGCCTGGCCGCTGTTCCACCTCGCCCAGCTCCTCGGCCTGGACGCTCCCACGGTCGCGCGGCTCTCGTGCGCCGCGGTCGACGAGCTGGAGGAGGAGCTGGTCCGCTTCGACGACATCGAGCGCCGTCGCGTACTGCACCTCGCCTACGAGCGACGCCTCCGCCGGCGCGTCTACGACGCCCTGGTCTCGGGCGGCGGGGCAGCGAGCGCTCCGTGCCGGGAGCCGGTCCCGTTCCAGGCGATCTTCTGTCTCGACGAGCGCGAGGAGTCGATTCGCCGCCATCTCGAGGAGGTCGCCCCCGCGGTGGAGACCTTCGGGGCGGCGGGGTTCTTCGGGGTCGCGATGTACTACAAGGGCGCCGACGAGGCCCACCCGCACCCGCTGTGCCCCGTCGCCGTCCGTCCCGAGCACGAGGTCGAAGAGGTCGTCGCGGAGATACCGGCGACCGAGATCCGCCTGCGCAGCGGGAGCCGCCGCATCGTCGGCCTCCTGAGGCGGCACCTCCTGGTGGGCAGCCACACGATGTTCCGTGGGACGCTCGTCATGACCTTCCTCGGAGCCCTGTTCGCCCTGCCGCTGGTGCTGCGGGTGCTGTTCCCGCGTCTCGCGACGCGCCTCGAACGGCTCGGCGCGCGCTCGGTGGGGCCGCCGGCCCGGCGGCGCCTGCTGCTCGAGCGGCGCAGCGTCCCGGCGGCGCGCGGGCGCCACGCCGGCTTCACGCACGACGAGATGGCCGCCATCGTGCGCCGCCTGCTCGAGGATACGGGGCTCGCCGGGCGCCTCGCGCCCGTGGTGCTCGTGGTCGGGCACGGCTCGACCAGCCTCAACAACCCGCACGAGTCGGCGCACGACTGCGGCGCGTGCGGCGGCGGTCGGGGCGGACCGAACGCGCGCGCCTTCGCGAAGATGGCGAACGACCCGGAGGTGCGGAAGCGCCTGGCGGCGGATGGTGTGCCCGTTCCTCCCGAGGCGTGGTTCGTCGGAGCGGAGCACAACACGTGCAACGATGCGATCGAGTACTTCGACGTCGACGCGATCCCGGGCTTCGCGCGCGGGGCGTTCCGCGTCGCGCGCCGCGCCCTGGAGGAAGCGGGGCGGCGCAACGCGCACGAGCGCTGCCGGCGGTTCTACGCCGCTCCGACCTGGTATCCGCCGGGCCTGGCCCTCGCGCACGTCGAAGGGCGCGCCGCGGATCTCGCCCAGACCCGGCCCGAGTACGGCCACGCGACGAACGCGCTGTGCGTCGTCGGGCGGAGAGAGAGGACGCGCGGCGTGTTCCTCGACCGCCGCGCGTTCCTCGTGTCCTACGACCCGCTGCAGGACGACGGTGACGGAACGGTGCTGGCGCGCCTGCTGGCCGCGGTCGTCCCGGTGGTGGCGGGAATCAGCCTCGAGTACTACTTCGGGCGCGTCGACCCGGTCGGATACGGCTGCGGGACCAAGCTGCCGCACAACGTCACGGCTCTGCTCGGCGTCATGGAAGGAGCGTTGAGCGACCTGCGGACCGGGCTTCCGTGGCAGATGGTCGAGATCCACGAGCCGGTACGCCTGACGCTCGTCGTCGAGGCCCGCCCCGATCTGCTGGCGCGCGTCGTCGCGCGCGACCCGACGCTCGAACGTCTCGTGCGGAACCGCTGGCTGTTCCTGGCCAGCCTCGCGCCCGAAGCGAACACCCTGATGGAGCTTGGGCCTGACGGCTTCGCGCCGCACGCGCCCGGCCATCCCCTGCCCTCCGGCGGCCGGACCTCGGCCGATTGGTACGGCGGTCGGCGAGGGTTCCTGCCGTTCGCGGCGATCGGAGACGCTCCCGGCGGGGAGGCGCCGGCATGACGGCTCCCGGCCTGCACGCTCAGGACGTGCTCGTCCTCGTGGGGCTCGCCGCTCCGGCCTCGCTCCTCGCGCTGCTCGGGGGCGCGTCGCTCCTCAACCGGCCGTTCGGGGAGCGGACCGAGGGGCTCCTCGCCCGCTGGGCGATGACGATCTCGTTCGCCTCGTGCGCCGTGGCGCTTGCGGCGTACGCGGCGACCGGGGCAACGGCGCGGGTCGTGTCGTTCGGCTCCACCCTCGCCGCGCAAGGGCGCGGTCCGGCGATCGATCTGCTCGTCGACGGGATGTCCCTGGGCTTCGCCGCGCTGACGACCGCGGTGGCCGGTGTCGTGGCCGCGTTCTCGAACCGCTACCTGCACCGCGAGCCCGGCTACAACCGCTACTTCGTGCTGTTCGCGGCATTCGTCACCGGGATGCTCCTGGTCGTGCTCGCCGGGAGCATCGAAGTCCTGTTCGCCGGCTGGGAGATCCTCGGTTTGAGCTCGGCGCTCCTCGTCGCGTTCTTCCACGAGCGGGCCGCGCCGGTGCGCAACGCCCTGCGCGTGTTCGCCGTCTACCGCGTGAGCGATGCCGCGATGCTCACCGCCGCGGTGCTCGCGCACCACTTCTCCGGGAGCGGGAGCCTATTCCTGCTGTTCGGCCTTTCGGGGGGTGCGGGCGGCGGCGTACTGTCTCCGGAGCAGGCGTGGATCATCGGGCTCCTGATCGTCATCGCAGTCGCCGGCAAGTGCGCCCTGCTGCCGTTCTCCGGCTGGCTGCCGCGGGCCATGGAGGGACCCACACCGTCGAGCGCCGTGTACTACGGCGCGCTCTCGATCCACGCGGGCTGCTTCCTGCTGCTGCGGGCCGCGCCGCTGCTCGAGCGCTCGGCGTCGCTGTCCGTGCTCGTCGGAGCGGCGGGGGTCGCCACGGCGTTTTACGCGACGCTCGCGGCGCGGGTCCAGGCGGACGTCAAGACGGCGCTGGCCCTCGCTTCACTGAGCCAGGTCGGGATCATCATCGTCGAGATCGCGCTCGGGCTGCACCTGCTGGCCATGCTCCATCTGGTCGGGCACGTGTGCTTCCGGCTGCTCCAGTTCTTGAGCGCTCCGAACCTGCTCCACGACTTCCACGAGCTGCAGAACGCCGTCGGCGCCCACTTCCGGCCGACCGGAGGGCACCTCGAGCGCCTGCTCCCCGAGCGCACCCGCCTGTGGCTGTACCGCTTCGCGCTCGAGCGCGGTTACCTCGACGCGATCCTCGACCGCGTCGTCACCGCGCCGTTCCTGAGGATCGCCCGCGCGGCCGACCGCGTCGATCGCGGCATCTGCCGTCTCGTGAGCCCGACGCCCGCGCACGACGACCGTTCCGGAGACGGTGCCTCGCGTGGTTGAGCTTCCGCTCCCGTGGCTCGCGGGCCTGCTCGCCTGGCCCGCCGTGGTGGTCGTGGCCTCGCGCCTGCGCCTGGAGACGGAGCGCTTGCGGCGGCTCGCCGTGGTGTCGGCCGCCGGACTGCTCGGGGCGTCGATCGCGCTGGCCTTTGCGGTGCATACCGGTGACACGTTCCCGGGCGGCCCGCGCGGCGGCAGCGGCTTCGCGGACGGCGCGCCGCTGTTCCGCCTCGATGCGCTGTCGGAGCCGCTGCTGGCGTTCGCGGCGCTGCTGTGGCTCGTCACGGTCGCCGTCACCCCGCGCGCGTCGCTGAACCGCGCCGGGATCGGCCGCACCGCCCTCGCCACCGCGGCCACGCTGGCGACGTTCCTGACCGAGCAGCCGCTGCTGCTCGCGGGGCTGTGGATCGCCTCGATCTGGATCCTGCTCGCCGGCCTCGCCGAGCCCGAGCACCACGCGGCGCGCCGCGTCGCCGCGGTTCACCTCGGCCTTTCCGCCGTGCTGTTCGTCGCGGGCGCGATGCTCGTCTCGCTCGCCCCGCGCGCGGGCGGCGGCGCGCGGTCCGCGGGCACGCTGCTGATCGTCGCGGCCGTGCTGATCCGCAACGGGAGCCTCCCGGTCCACTCCTGGGTCCCGGAGGTCTTCGAGCGCGGCAGGCTCGGGCCGGCCGCGCTGTTCAGCGCGCCGCAGGTGGGAGCCTATGCGACCGCGGTGCTGATCGTGCCTCACGCATCCGATGCCGTGCTGCGCACGGTCGCGCTCTTGGCGCTCGGGACGTGCGTCTACGGCGCGGCGCTCGCCCTCGTCCAGGACGATGCCAGGCGCGCGTGCGGCTACCTGTTCCTCAGCCAGTCCGCGCTGGTGATGGCCGGGCTCGACTGCACGTCCGGCGACGCCCTGGCGGGGGGCCTGTGTCTGTGGCTGTCCTCGGGAGTCGCCTTCGCGGGTCTCGCGCGGTGCCTGCTCGTCGTGGAGGCGCGCCGGGGACGGCTGTCGCTCGCGCGGCTCAACGGCGGCTACGAATGGATGCCGCTTCTCGCCGCGAGCTTCCTGCTGCTGGGGCTGGCCTGCACCGGCTTTCCGGGGACGTTCGGCTACGTGGCCACCGAGCTTCTGGTCGACGGCGCCGTGACGAAGTTCCCGCTCGTCGGCTTCTCGGTGATCGTGGCGGGAGCGCTCACGGGCCTCGCGGTGCTGCGCATGTACTTCGCGCTGTTCTGCGGCCGTCACGAGCCGTCCCCGCACCTCCAGCTCGTGCCGCGGGAGCGGATCGTGTTCACGGCGCTGGCGACGATCCTGCTCGTCTTCGGGCTGGCGCCGCAGCCGCTGGTCGAGTCGCGACGGCTCGCCGCGGAGCAGCTCCTGCTGCGGCGTGCGGAAGCTACGGAGGAGCCGGGACCCCCCTCACCGTTCCTTCCAGACGCCGCTCATCAGCAGCGCGACGATCAGGAGAACGGAGATCAGCCCGTGGGTCACGAAGATCGCGAGCAGGTCGCCGTGGGTCGGCTCGCCCTGGTGGGCGTGGATCCAGGTCGCGCCGAGGAAGAACACCGCCCAGCACACCGCGGGAGCCACGAGATAGGTCCCGCGGTACCACAGCGCCAGCAGGGAGAGGATCGCCATCGCGAGCAGGGCGACCGCGGCGAAGTCCTGAAAGGGACTTCCGGGCTGAAAGCCGTGCATGCGCGCGAACCTGTCCGGATCCACGAGGCTGCCGATGGCCGAGGCCACCATGGCCACGCCGCAGTAGCCGATGAGGATGTACAGCAGCCCGATCTCGCCGATCCGCCGCGCCGTCCGCTCTTTCAGGAGCGCGGCGTGGATACCCACGGCGACGAGCGACGCGGCCAATAGAAAAAGGAACAAGGTCACTCCCTCCTTGTTGGACACCTGTCCAGTAATGGACTACCGTCCAATCACGACACGATCCGAGGGGGAGGTCAACCGACAATCTCACGGATCCGTCTCGAATCGGACCGTGAAGGGCATTCTGTTCAGAAACGGGAGATTCCGATGGCCGATCGACGTCCCGATCGCCGGATCGGGCGCACGAAAACCCGCTTGAAGGGCGCCCTCCTCGAGCTGATCGACGAGCGAGGCTACGAGCGAATCACGATCGAACAGGTCGCCGAGCGTGCCGACATCGGCCGCTCGACGTTCTACTCCCACTACTCGTCCAAGGAAGACCTGCTGTTCGACGGCTTCGACGCCTGGCTGTTCTCGCTGGCCGACACGCGCGAAACAGAGATCGAAGGCGAGCCGGACCCGGATCGGTCGTTCTTGTTCAGCCTTCCGCTCTTGGAGCACATCCAGAGCCAGAAGCGGTTCGTGAAGGCCACGATCCTCGGCGGCTCCGACCCCGGCATGAGACGCAAGACCACGGCTCTCCTGGTCGAGCTGGTTCGCAGGGAGCTGGCGAGGATGTCGCCGCCGATCACGCCACCTGCGCCGGGGCCCGGCGCGCGTCCACACGTGAAGGCCGATGGGGCTGCGATGCGCGAGGCGCAGATCCATCTCGTGGTCGGCGCCTTCTTGGGTCTGGTCGCCTGGTGGCTGGACAGCGGAGACACCCTGAGCGCCGCGGCCGTGGATCGCGTGTTCCAGGAGACGGCGAGGAACGCTTTGGCCGCCTCGGGCTAGGCGGCGCGAGAAAGGACAGAACATGCTCGCCCGTGCCTTGACGTCACGCGCGCTGCGGCTCGCGGCGCGGGGAGCCGGAGGCGGGCTGCTCGGCCAGCGCCCGCACGGCGGCGACGATATCGTGCTCCGCGGGCAGCAGGCAGTCCATCGCGGGGCCGAGCGCGATGTAGGAGTCCGCGCCGGCGAGCCGGCGCACGCGCACGCCCGAATCGCAGCGCTCGGCGATCGCGGCCAGGATCGCCTCGCCGATGCCGCCCGTGCGGCGGCCTTCGTCCACCACCAAGACGCGGCCGCACTCCGCGGCGTGGGCGGCGATGGCCTCCTCGTCCAGCGGATTGAGCCACCGCAGGTCGACGATCCGGGCTCTTATGCCGTGCCGCTCACGTAGCGCTTGCGCCGCGCGCAGCGCCAGGTACACCCCGTTGCCGTAGGTGATGACGACCACGTCGCGCGCCTCGGCATCGTGGACGCGCGCCTCGCCCATCTCGACCGCCTGGCCGGGGGCGGGATACGGGAACAGCCAGCCGCCGTCCTTCGGGGTGAGCAAGTCCTTCGTCATGTAGAGCGCGATCGGCTCCAGGAAGGCGATCACACGGCCGTCGACCCGAGCCAGCGCCGCGCAGGTGCGCAGCATGCCGACGGCGTCGTCGCCTCGCGACGGGCAGGCGATGACCAGGCCCGGGATGTCCCGGAGCGCCGCGATGCTGTTGTCGTTGTGGAAGTGGCCGCCGAACCCCTTCTGGTATCCCAGGGAGGCGATGCGCACGATCAGCGGGTTGCGGAAGCGGTCGTTCGAGAAGAACTGCATCGAGCACGCCTCGCCGCGGATCTGGTCGCAGGCGTTGTGGAAGTAGGCCAGGTACTGGATCTCCGCGACCGGAAGCAGGCCCATGTAGGCGCTGCCCTGGGCCAGGCCCAGGATCGTCTGCTCGTCGAGCAGCGTGTTGAACACGCGCGCCGACTTGAACTTGTTCTCGAGCCCCGTCGTGACGTGGTAGACGCCGCCCTTGCGCGCGATGTCCTCTCCGAAGACGACCGCTTCCGGATAGCGCGCCAGCAGGTCGTGCAGCGCGAGGTTCATCAGCGCGGCGAAGTGCTTGGGAGGCTGGTTCTCCGGGAGCGCCTTCTCGGAGCCGAACACCGCGAGCCGCGACGCGGGGTCGCCCGCGCGCGTGGCCTCGGAGCGCACCTCCGCGGGGCTGTACGGCGCGAGCGGGGCCATGATCCCGGCCGCGGTCGTGTGGCGCGGCGAGCCGGCCAGCTCGCTCGCGGTGCGCTCGGTCCGCTCCCTCAGGGCCTCGTAGCGGTCGCGAATCTCGCCGGCATCGAGCAAGCCGCACTCCAGCACGCGGCGCGCGGTCGCGATCAGCGGATCGCGGCGCTCGTCGGCCTCGACCTCGGCGAGGCCGCGGTATTCGAGCTCGAAGTCGGTCCCGGCGTGTCCCAGGAGCCGCACGACCTCGAGGTGCAGGAACACCGGCGTGCGCCGCGAGCGGCACAGGTCGACGGCGCGGGCCGCGACGTCGTAGGCCTCCACGACGTCGAGCCCGTCGGCCCGCAGGTAGGCCAAGCCCGGCCGGTCGGCGAAGGTGTGCTCGATGTACCCGGGCGGCGTCTTCACGGAGATTCCGAGCCCGTTGTCCTCGCACACGAACAGGATCGGGACCGCGATCTGCTGATAGCTCGTCCAGCACGCGGCGTTGAAGGCGCCGAGCGCCGTGCTGTGGTTCGTGCTCGCGTCGCCGAAGGAGCACAGCACGATGCTGTCGCGCGGCACGGGCGGCTCGATGCCGATCTTCTTGGCGCGCGCCAGCGCGATCGCCGTGCCGACGGCCTTGGGCAGGTGGCTGGCGATCGTGCTCGTCTGCGGAAGGACCCACAGCGGCCGGCTGCCCCACACCTTGTGGCGCCCGCCCATCGGATCGAGCGTGCTGGCGATCTGCGACAGGATCGTGTCGCGGATGACGTCGATGCCCGGGACGTGGCGCGACCGCTCCGCCATCAGGGCGGCGCTGCGATAGTGCAGGAACGCCGGATCGGTGTGCCTCGCCAGCCTGCCGAGCACGACGTTGCCCTCGTGCCCGGCGCTCCCGATCGTGTAGTAGGCGGCATCGCGCGCGCGCAGCTTGCGGGCGATCAGGTCGAGGTGCCGGGCGATCATCTGCGACTCGAACAACGCAAGGAGCTGTCCCGCGAGGAGCTTGCCCCCCTCGCGGACGGCGGCGTCCTCGGCGAGCCGGACCGCGGGGCCGCCGCTCCAGCCCTCGAGGAACGCGACGAAGTTGCGATCGACGATCTCGGCCCGGTTGAACATCGCTCGAGCGGCTCTCCCCGACCCCCGCGGCGGCGGACTAGAACGCCGAGACTCCGGTGATCTCCCGGCCGACGGACAGCTCGTGGATGGTCTCCGTGCCCTCGTACGTGATCACGCTCTCGAGGTTCAGCATGTGACGGATGGGGCTGCACTCGACGCTGATCCCGCCGGCGCCGAGAATGTCGCGCGCCTCGCGCGCCACGTCGAGCCCCATGCGGACGTTGTTCCACTTGGCGAGCGACACCTGGACCGGCTTCAGCTTGCCCTGGTCCTTGAGCCGGCCGAGCTGCAGCGCGAGCAGCTGCGCGGTCGTGATCCGCCGGGTCATGTCGGCCAGGCGGCGCTGGATGGTTTGCGTGTGGGACAGCGGCCTTCCGAACAGCACCCTCTGGTGCGTGAACTCGAGCGCCTCTTTCAGGCAGGCGCTCGCGGCGCCGATGGCCCCCCACGCGATGCCGTAGCGCGCCTGCGTGAGGCACGACAGCGGCGCCTTCAGGCCGGCCGCCCCCGGCAGACGGCTCGACTCGGGAACGCGCACGTGGTCGAAGAACAGCTCGGAGGTCACGGAGGCCCGGAGCGAGTACTTCTTGAGGGTATCGCGACTCGTGAACCCCTCCGTGCCGCGCTCGACGAGGAAGCCGCGCACGCCGTCGTCGGTCATCGCCCACACGACGGCGACGTCGGCGATCGTCCCGTTCGTGATCCACATCTTGGCGCCCTGGATGACCCAGCCGTCGCCGTCCTTCTTGGCGTGGGTCTTCATGGTTCCGGGATCGGATCCACCGTCCGGCTCGGTCAGGCCGAAGCAGCCGATGGCCTGCCCGGCGGCCATGCGCGGCAGCCATTTCTGCTTCTGCTCCTCGCTGCCGTAGGTGTGAATCGGCCACATGCACAGGCTGCCCTGCACCGAGACGAAGCTGCGCAGCCCGCTGTCGCCGCGCTCCAGCTCCTGGCACACGAGCCCGTAGGCCACGTTGTTGAGGCCCGCGCAGCCGTAGCCTTCGAGGTTGCAGCCCAGCAGACCGAGCTCCGCGATCTCCGGGATCAGCTCGGAAGGGAAGCGATGGTCGTCGAAGGCCTGCACGATCACCGGCAGCACGCGGTCGTCCACCCAGCGCGCGACGGCGTCGCGAACCTGCTGCTCCTCTTCGTGGAGCAACGATTCCACATCGAAGAAATCGACCGGCGACAGCGTGCTCATCGGCGTGCTTCCTCCCGGGATCCGCCCTTGGAGCCTGTCCGAGTAATCCGTCGGGTCGCGTTCCGGACGCCGCGGGGCCGGATGCAGGGCGCCGCGACGAAGACGATACCCGCTATCTTCGAGGAGCGGCACCGCCGCACATGGCCCCGCGCCGCCGGAACCCGGAGGGCGCATGGGGGTTGCGGCCGCATACCGCGTCGCTCGTCGTCGGAGATATCGGGTATCACCTTCCTCCTCGCTCCTCGTCTGCGGCTCGCAAGCCCCATGCGCGCGACCCGATGGTCGGACAGGCTCCAAGTCCGGGGAGAGTCTACGAATGCCGGCCCCGCGCCGCCACCCCTCGCGGCGGCTCCGCACCGGGCGTGCGCTTCTTCGAAGTGTGAGGCTCGCCCACGGGCGCCGATTCGCCGAATCGACGCAGCCACGGACTGCGGTCGGCCGTCGCCACTTGGGGGGGGTGACGGCCGTGCCGGTGGCGCGCTACCATCCAGCCTGCTCCCGCCCGCGGTCGCGGGGACGGGTTCACGATCCCGGCGGATCGAAGTGAGGAGGTGTTCGATGCGGCGTTCGATTCTGCTCGGTGCGGCGCTGGCCTGCGGGCTGGGCCTCGCGCTGCTGTCGGTCTGGACGGGGGCCGGCGCTTCGCCTGAGATCTCGACTCCGGGCTGGCACATGAATGCCACGGTGATCGAGGCGTGCAGTTGTCCGATGTTCTGCCAGTGCTACTTCAACACCAAGCCGGCGTCGCACGCCGGCCACGAGGGCCACGGCGAGCAACACTTCTGCCGGGCCAACAACGCCTACAAGGTCAACAAGGGGAACTACGGCGAAACCAAGCTCGACGGAGCGAAGTTCTGGATCGCCACCGACCTCGGCGGCGATTTCTCGAGCGGCAAGTTGGACTGGGCCGTCGTGTACTTCGACAAGGCGACGACCCTGTCACAGCGCGAGGGGATCAAGGCGATCCTCCCGAAGCTGTTCCCCGTCGAGTGGAAGTCGCTGACCTTCGAGGAAGGCAGCATCGACACGTGGAAGTACGACAAGGACTCCGCGCACGCCACCCTCGACGGCGGCAAGACCGCGGAGGTGAAGCTCCGCCGCTTCCAAGGCATGACCGACGAGCCCGTGGTGGTCAAGAACCTCAAGTACTGGGGCGCAGCCAGGAACGACGGCTTCGTGCTGATGCCCAACGACGTCGAGGCCTACCGCGTGGGACCGAAGGCGTTCGAGTTCAAGAACACGAACGGATTCATGCTGACGCTCGACATGTCGTCGAAGGACTCGGCGGGTTAGTCCTGAACCAACCGGGGCGGGGTCGTCCCGCCCCGGCGCGCGGTCCGCGCCGGTCCCCCGGCATCCTCCGCGGCCCGGCGGGCAGACCATGGGCTCCAAGCGCTACGTGAACAGGGCGAAGAGCGGGGCCTCGGCGGTCCCGGCCCGGTTGCGCCGTCTGGTGAGGATCGAGGAGCGCTCCGGGACGAAGAAGCTCCGCGGGACGGCGGCGAGAGGGCGCCCCTCCTCCCCTGCGCCGCGAGCTTGCTCGCGCGGCGCGCCGGCGGAACGGGTCTTCGCGCAGGCGGTCGAGACCCTGGCGGATCGCGGGTGGTTCTCGTGCCGCGACTTCGCGGACCCCGACCTGGTCGACGCCCTCGCCGCCGAGGCGCGATCGCTGTGGGATCGGGGTGCGTTTCGGCCGGCCGGCGTGGGACGCGGCCCGGAGCGCAGGGTCCGGCCCGACGCCCGCGGCGACAGCCTGCTGTGGATCGATCCCGAGCAGCCGTCCGCCGCGGTGCGGGCCCTGCGGAAGGTCATGGAGGGACTGCGGTCGTACCTCAACCGCGAGCTGTTCCTTTCCCTCCAGGAGATCGAGCTGCAGTACGCGGTCTACCCGCCGGGCGCGCGCTACGAACGGCACCTCGATCGGTTCGAAAAAGAGAACGCCCGCGTGATCACCGTGCTGCTGTACCTCAACGACGACTGGCATCCCGAGGACGGCGGCCAACTGCGGCTCTATCCCGGTCCGGATGCGGCCCAGGCGGTCGCGGAGATCCTGCCGGCGCGGAACACGTTCGTCTGCTTCCGCAGCGCCCTCATCCCCCATGAGGTGCTTCCGCCCCGGCGCCACCGGTTCAGTCTCGGAGGCTGGTTTCGCGTGCGGCCCGAGATTCCCCTTACCGGCTCGACGCCTCGCCGCACATAGAGTCGGTCGCCGGTACGGTCGGTTTCGGATTCGCAACGGCCAGGATCCCCGTCGAGCCTTGCCCAGGGCGGGGTCGCGGAGTACGATCGATTCCACGGGAGACATCGATCGTGGGATCCGAACTCAAACGCAAGCTCGACTACTCGGATTACGTCGCCACGCCCGACGACGGCAAGCGATACGAGATCGTGCAGGGAGATCTCTACGTGACCCCTTCGCCGAGCCCGATGCACCAGAGGGTATCCAGGCGATTGCAGCGGCAGCTCGAGGGCTACTTCCACAGTCGACCGATCGGAGAGGTCTTCAATGCTCCCATCGATCTCATCCTGACCCACCACGACATCCTGGTGCCCGATCTGCTCGTCGTCTCGGACCCGAAGCTCATTTCGAAACGCGGCATCGAGGGCCCGCCCGTGCTGATCGTCGAAATCCTGTCGCCGGCCACTCGTAAGCACGATCGAGGGATGAAGGCACGACGCTACGCGGAGCTGGGGGTCGAGCACTACTGGATCGTCGACCCGGAGAGCCGGCGTGTCGAGTGTCATCGGTTGACGGATGGAGCGTTTCGATCCGTCGCCGAAGCCGAGGGGAATACCACGGTGGCGCATCCCGACTGGGATGGCCTCGAGGTCGACCTCACGGCTCTGTGGCGCTGACGCCCGCTTCGCGATTCTTTCAGAGCCGCCTCGACCGTCCGGCCGTATAATCCACCGAGCGAGGGGACCGGAGGGTCGGGACCTCGAATGCGTACAAGGACGGAGGATCTGCCATGAAACGAACGAACTGGATGCTCACCGCGGCGTTCGCATTCGCCCTCGCCGCCGGAATCGTGGCTCTGGCCACACCCCTGTCCGCCGCCCCGCCGGACTTCCCGCATGGACCGCCCACGGCTCCGAACTGCACCAAGCCGTGCAAGCCCTTCGTGCGCGTCGGCGGCCTGACCTGCCCGTTCGTGGGGTGCTTCGACACCGGGGAGTGCGCCTACCGCTGCTGACCTGGTGAGGACGTCGTGGCCCCGGCCTCGCAGGCCGGCGCGTGCGGCTCACGAAGCGGCGCGCGCGCCCACGGTCTGCCGCAGCGCTTCGGCGAGGATCTCCATCTCGAACGGCTTGTGCACCACGGCTTGGAATCCGTGGGCGCGGTGCTCGGCCATGACCGGAGAATGGGCGTACCCGCTCGCGACGATCGCACGCACTTCGGGATCGATCGCGAGCAGACGTCGCATGGTCTCCTCGCCGCCCATTCCGCCGGGCACCGTCAGGTCGAGGATCACGACGTCGAAGCGCGCACCGTCCCGCATCGCCTGCTCGTAGACCCGCAACGCCTCGGCTCCGTGCGCCGCCGTGGAGACACGGCAGCCCAGCGCCTCGAGCATGCGGTGCAGGACGGCGCGCACGTCGTCGTCGTCGTCCATCACCAGCACGCGGGTGCCGTCAAGGCGCTCGGTCCGGCGCCGGGCCGGCGGCGGCGCGAGATCCTCTTCCGAGGCGGGCAGGTACAGGGTGAACGTCGACCCGTTTCCGGGCTCGGAATCGACGGTCAATATCCCTTCGTGGCGGTGAACGATCGAGTACGCCGTGGCCAGCCCCAGGCCCGAGCCGCCCTCCTTGGTCGAAAAGTACGGATCGAAAACGTGGGGCAGATCCTCGGGGGCGATGCCGGAGCCCTCGTCCCGAACCTCGATCGCCACGTACGGCCCCGGTTCCGGTTGGCCGGGAACGACGTCGACGTTGCGTCCGCTGATACGAACGACTCCGCCGCCGGGCATGGCCTGCATGGCGTTGATCAGGAGGTTGTTGAGCACCTGGTTGATCTGCCCGGCGTACGGATAGGCAGTATAAGCCGGCAAGCGAGGGCGAGGGCGAGGGCGTCCGATAATTGGACCCTATGTCAACAGCTCCCGATCCTCAGATGCTCAAGAGAGAGGTCAGATCGCGCCGAAATGGGTCGTTCAGTTCAATGGACCCTATGTCAACTGCCCCCGATCCTCAGATCTCGAGATCGAGGCACAATCGCCGCCCGAAATGGGCGGGGGCGGAACGACGAGGAACTCCGATGCGGAGCTCAACGCGGCCGCACGACCCCGCTCAGAGTTCATGAAACCGCTAGTCGAGACTTATGGGTGGGTCTTCCTTGAGCCAACTCATCAAGATCGTGCCAAGGTAGCGCGAGCGCACCCGAGTTTCTGACCCGGTCGTCACCGCGACAACGACCCATGGGACGCCGTCAACCTGGAGATCGACGCCTGCGTCCGTGGACAGTTTCTTTATGTACTTCACGTACTCCGGAGTTTGGAAGCCGAGACCGTCATGGATGTTCCGATCAAAACCCGCACAATGCCCAGCGACGAACTCCTCGGCGGCATCCGGATCGCTATCAACGCTGATACACACCGACTCGAACGCCCAACCTTTGCCTGCCGCGGCCGCCCGGATCCTCGTCATCGCTTGTCTAAGCTCGACGTCCATTTCGGGCCGCCTGCAGAATCCGCAGGATGCACTCCCGATGTAGACGAACTCGACGGTTGTCGAGTCCGGGTTCGACCCGGCAACGCAAAGGACCACCAGCAGCAGCCCGGTTACCCTCGCGCGCGTCAATGACTCGAACCCCCACGTCAAGATAGCCAGATAGCCCTACGCGGCTCTCTGGCCCCCGGAACGGGGTTACGGCACCGCTACGGCCACCATACTCCCCAGGACTACAGGAGGAAAGAACTGGCGGCTCGTGGCGGGAACCGGCCACCCGGTCGTGGCTCTCCCGCGTGTCAACCAACCCGGGAAGTTTCGAAGCCGTATGCCTTGGGTCCCCAGGAACCGTGCGATTCGAAACTTCAGAGAGCCGGGGCACGCGATCGAATCCGTGTCGTGGAGACGTCCTGCGCGGTGCTTCACCGCTCGTCGAGCCTCCAGCATCGCGTCATTCTGGCCGTTTCGCAGATCGCCTTCAGTGGCGGGCTACACCGGCTCCTGACCACACTCGACGATCACAGCCACCTCTTTGGGAGTGTGGAGTGTCGGTCCAGGGTCTGCCAGCGAGCTTGCAACATCAGCCAACACGTTCACCGCAATCTCAAAGTCATCCGACGCCGAATGCGCCATGACTCGAGTGTTCGGCCACAGGATGGCAATGCGCCGAGCGGCAAGCGTGTAGAGACCCTCCCACAGAGAATCAGAGAGCGCGTCCCAGCTGCGAGAACCTGAGAGGGGCGGGTCCAACGGGAACGTCGCCCGGACCGCGTCAAAGAACGAGGCGCGATCGACGATGCCTTTGTCTGGCAGTACGAAAGTCCAGTACCCCGCCTCTTCCGCTTGGCGTCGAGTCACTTCTGCATCGAGCGTCCCGGTTCTGTGAAGTCCTGGTTTGATGTGCATGGCCATCACCAAATCCGAACGAACGCCGGCGCGCCCATGACGGATAGGCAGTATAAGCCGGCAAGCGGCCGCCTCGACCGTCCGGCCGTATAATCCACCGAGCGAGGGGACCGGAGGGTCGGGACCTCGAATGCGTACAAGGACGGAGGATCTGCCATGAAACGAACGAACTGGATGCTCACCGCGGCGTTCGCATTCGCCCTCGCCGCCGGAATCGTGGCTCTGGCCACACCCCTGTCCGCCGCCCCGCCGGACTTCCCGCATGGACCGCCCACGGCTCCGAACTGCACCAAGCCGTGCAAGCCCTTCGTGCGCGTCGGCGGCCTGACCTGCCCGTTCGTGGGGTGCTTCGACACCGGGGAGTGCGCCTACCGCTGCTGACCTGGTGAGGACGTCGTGGCCCCGGCCTCGCAGGCCGGCGCGTGCGGCTCACGAAGCGGCGCGCGCGCCCACGGTCTGCCGCAGCGCTTCGGCGAGGATCTCCATCTCGAACGGCTTGTGCACCACGGCTTGGAATCCGTGGGCGCGGTGCTCGGCCATGACCGGAGAATGGGCGTACCCGCTCGCGACGATCGCACGCACTTCGGGATCGATCGCGAGCAGACCTCGCATGGTCTCCTCGCCGCCCATTCCGCCGGGCACCGTCAGGTCGAGGATCACGAGGCGCGCGACCCGGAAGACGATGTTCCCCTTGGTTCCCGAGGAGCTCGGAGGCGACTTCTCGCTGGACGAGGTCTTGAGCTACGGGAGCATCCCGCTGGTGTGGAGCTCGACCGACAAGCGCAAGGCGCTCGAAGCGTACGTGCAGCTCTACCTCCGGGAGGAGATTCGGGGAGAGGCGCTGGTGCGCAACCTTCCCGGATTCGTCCCCTTGCGATGATGCTGAGAGCCTCGGAGCTGCGGCTCCCCATTTCGGGCCGATTCTGCCTCGCTCTCGAGCATCTGAAAGCGAGGGCGAGGACGGACCGATCATTTCTTCTCGCAGGCATTCTCGATCTACGCATCCACCTCTATCAACGAACGACAAGTCCGGCAACTCTCTGAGCCACTCTCGAAACATGTCGGGATGAGCCTGCCCATTCGCCGCGTCATCGGGCCTCAACCGTGAATGCGAAGCCACACCGACTGAACGTCCCACAGGAAGATCGACTGACACCGCGCCTTCATGTCGTCCGTGTTAACGCGGACGCGATTCTCGTTCCCGACGAAGACCTGGGTGACTTCGCCCTCCGGCAGGGGTGGCTCTACCTCGCTCTTCAGATGTGCGCAGTACAGGTCGCCGGGAATCAGATTCTCCTCGTTCTTCGAGACGGGATCCCCGTCGGTGTCGCTGACCTCCCTCCACATCGGTGTCACGAGGTCATGCTGATAGCCCCAGCGCGAGGTGCCCACGAAGAGGTTGTTTTCCTGCACGATGCTCGCGGACGAGAGCCCGAGTTCATCCACGATGGACACTTTGTAGGTGTCCCACAAGCAACGGGCTACGATCATGACCTCGAGGCGACCTGTGATGGGCGGGATGAAGGGGATCACGACGCCGCTTCGGTAGTACCGGAAGGCAAAGTTCTTCTGCCAGTCGGAGGTTTCCTCCAGATCCACGTCGCTTCCGAGCCATCCTGCGACATTGGCGAAGTAGAGCTCGCGTAGACTGAAGCCGCTCAGAGGAATACCAGGCGGTCCGTTTCGGGTTAGGAACGCGGAGTACGACGGCCGGAACGGGAACCACCGATACTGATCCCCGCGATCCGGGGCCAGCACGGGGTTGATCATCACGGCTGTGTCGAGCCCCGTCACCTTCAGCCATACATCGCCATGCCCCGCCAAACTGTACCCTTTCCCCGTGCGGCGGGAGTCGGGGGCCAGCAGCTTCCCTAGCTTCGCGTTGGTGTCCTGCTGAATCTTCTCGACTCTGCGAGCGCGCGCTCCGAGCCCGCGCAGCAGTGCCTCGACGCGCCGCTTGGCTGCTTGCCTGTCCTTTTCGTGGTCGCGCTTCAAACCTTCGGGCGGTTGCCCGAGCTGGCGGAGGGCGACGCGCTCGCTGCGGATCTTCGCTCGCAGTTCGGCGTATCGAGTCCTTCCCACGGCCTCCTGTGCCTGACGATGACCTTCCTCGACGATCCTCGCGGCCTTTCGGGCGAGGGTCGCTTCGGCCTCTCGTCGTCGCTCCTCGTGTCGCGCGAGCGCCGGGTCCGCGAAGTCGCTGACCTTTGCCCCAGCCGTGATGGCCCGTGGTGCTCGACGAGAAACACGGCTCTTGGTTGGCATGCGAGTCTCCCTCCAGCGGCAAGTCGCTGGTCGGTCGCGCGAGGCTACCGACCACGCTCGCCAAAGCTACGACTCCGAGTGACGTGATCCCGCGGGGCTGGGCGGCACCGTATGTCGACAAGGGCGCCGCTGTCAACTCCCTGTGCGAGCAGGAGATCCGAGATCCACCCAGGGGTCCTTGGACCAGGCGCTTCGAACACCGCAGTCGAAGAAAATACGGCGCAGGCTGGTCACCAGGGCTCGGAGCCTGGCTCCTATCGGCATGAAGCCAAAAAAACGAGTCCTGCGGATCGGCCTGGAAGTCCTGCTGTGGGCGCTGTCGATCCTGCTTATCATGGTTTTCGTGCGCGCCGGCCTGGACAAGTTCGACGGATCGAGCGGGTGGGCCAGGGCCTTCACCCTCTGGGGTTACCCGGTGTGGTTCCGGGTCCTGATCGGCGTGTTGGAGCTGGCCGCGGCTCTGTTGCACGGATAGGCAGTATAAGCCGGCAAGCGAGGGCGAGGGCGTCCGATAATTGGACCCTATGTCAACAGCTCCCGATCCTCAGATGCTCAAGAGAGAGGTCAGATCGCGCCGAAATGGGCGGGGCTTCTGCCCGGCCTGCCGGCTCGGAGCCGGACTCGAAACCGTGCGTCGCAGCCTCACGGCCAACCCCGATCGTCGACATCACCGAGACATTGAGACTCTCGTGCGAATCCGGACCCGCGCAAGCATGCAACGGCACTTGCTACGGGAAGAACCTGTCACTCTGGGTGGTGTTCCGGGAATTCTTCGCTCAAGGTCGTCCCGCGGGTATTGGCCCTGTCCTTCAGACGCAAAACAGGTATTGGTGCCACTCATCGGTTCGTCGATTCTACTGCTCATCTTGACAGCTGGCTGCGCTGCGAAGCAACAGCCCGACGAGTTTTACATCCCGCCGACCACCCCCCCAGAGGTAGTCGCGTTCCTTCGGAAGGGAGACATAGAGGGGCTCTCGGACTTGGGAAGGGCTACCCTGAACAATAGTCTCGGCAGCTCCTTTCCGAAGATTGAAGGTCGGTGGCGTGAACGCACCGTAATGATTCCTGATGAGTATCGAGGCAAGAAGGTGGCCGTGCTCTTCGCGGGCGGCCCGTGTAGCTTGACACTGGATTGGCTTAAGAAGTTCAGCGAAACGAACTGGGTCGAGGAAGGCTACGACGTCTTGGTGATTCTGACACTTACCGACAAGCCGGACGAGGTGACTATCCGGATTCCGCCTCGCATCGACAAGTATGAGGTCGACTTTCCCCTGCCTGGGTACCTAGCCTACGCCTACTGGTATCCGACCATGTACTACGTCAGCGCAGATGGGGTGTTCGAGGGCTATCGGGAGGGGCCTGGTAACTCTCGTTACCTCTTTAATGGAGAGAGTCCAGGAGGTCATTAGCATGTATCGAGCGATTTGGGAGTCGAAGCGACTGTGGTGGACTGCAGCGCTCGCAGTAGTAGTCGTCATCGTATTTGTATCGGTGGCACAAGCTCAGGTGTGCCCACGGCAGGACCCCGACCCCAACAACCCTGGTGGCGCGACACCATGCGTACCGGCATGCCTCCCGGACGAGCATTGCTCGTCGACTGCTTACCCGAACGCATGCCCATGTGGGGGAGGAGGCACCTTCGTAAAGTTGGACCCTATGTCAACAGCTCCCGATCCTCAGATGCTCAAGAGAGAGGTCAGATCGCGCCGAAATGGCTATGACGCTGTCTCGCCACTCGACATCAACGAGATCCGCGACCAAGTCATGCGTGAGCTCGTCCCGTGAGATTCTATCTCTTGGACGACCCCGCGACGTCTGAATACGCGCGGTTTTCGCATGTTGGCACGTGGACGGATGATCGGGTGTGCGACGCGTGTGGTGAGCCGACTTCGCGGCTCGTTGAGCCACTCCAAGTCGAGTGGGATGAAGGCGCCGACAGAATAGGAGACTTCTCTTGGTGCGGCTATCACTGTGTTGTTCTCGACACCGTGAAGGCGTTCTTGGAGGAGAATGCCTTCGAAGCCAGATTCGGGCGGACTGAGGTGATACCACCCAGCGAGGGAGCTACGCGACCGCGGGTGCCATTCCCGTATCACGGTCCCCGCATTTCCTGGCTGATTCCAACCACCAGATTGAAGATCGACGAGAAAAAGAGCGGGGTTCGACTCACGTCGGATTGCTCGAAGTGTCGACAAAGGCGCTATACGTTCAAGCGGGACGGTCTTGTTCTGTCCGCAGAAAGCTGGGCTGGCGAGAAACTGTTTATCATTGAGCAGTTTGGGCGATCCCGAGCGACCTTCGTCACCGAACGCGGCTTGTCGATGCTAGAGAGCGCGCGCTTCTCCAACCTTGCTCCGCGTCTCGCCGGACGTATCGAGACCGTGTAACGACTCATGCGAGTGTTCGACAATCAGCAGTTCAGCAGGGTTCGCAATGGGCCCGATGCGGTCGAACTCTGTACCGAAAGTATTCGCTCGCGGCAAAGAGCATTATGGTCAAGATTGTGACGGATAGGCAGTATAAGCCGGCAAGCGAGGGCGAGGGCGTCCGATAATTGGACCCTATGTCAACAGCTCCCGATCCTCAGATGCTCAAGAGAGAGGTCAGATCGCGCCGAAATGGGAGTCCGGCATTGGGAGAGGAGTACTGCATAATGCGCGAGGGCTCGGAGCAGGAAGTGGACTGGTTTACGAACGCGATCGACCATTTCTGCATAGAGGACCTCACGGGAGATCCGAATTGCTCCGATTCTGGTTCGCTCCGAACTCTGGAGGACCCGCTATGAGCAACATGACAGGACTACCCTTGTGTCTACTCGTGGCTCTGGGAAGCGGTGTGACCTATGGGATTGAATTACGTCTCGAAACGATGAAGCCCGAGCAAATCGCCGGCGAGCCAGCGGACCTTCGAGTGGTACTCGTCAACAATGGTGTTGACCCAGTGTATGTGTCAAAACCGGTGGTCTCGTATGACAGCATTGAGATTTCACACGGACTGGAGTGGTACGACTGCCGCGTGTGGCGACCTGATCTACCAGG
>Ga0302046_10000301_pt1 | contig 52238 bp, 47 predicted proteins | sample RVTome_11_FD_200261 | JGI IMG/M metagenome (GOLD analysis project Ga0302046, IMG submission 200261) | Soil microbial communities from uranium-contaminated site in the Upper Colorado River Basin, Wyoming, United States - RVT147D111 (version 2) ...
GCGACGCGGTCGCTGACCACGGTGCCGAGCGTCGGGTCGGCCGGCCAGGTCGCCCACCAGGCGACGACGTCGGTCGACAGGTCGAACGCCGGCAGGATCGTCCACAGGGCGTGGACCTTGCGCGAGGTCGAGCTGATCGGCACCAGCTCGCCGGAGGCCGGATCGCGGACCAGGAAGTCGGCGATGCCGTGCTCGGGGACGGTCCTGCCGGTGGCGATGCTGGTCCACACCAGGGGCGAGAGCAGCGGCTCCTGGGAGCGCAGCTCGCCGGAGGCGCCGCGCTCGATCAACCGCGCCAGGTTGGGCAGGCGGTCGACGGCGAGCAGCGGCCGGATCATCAGCCAGTCGGCGCCGTCCCAGCCGACCAGCAGGACCTTCCTGCCGGTCGGCCGGGCCAGCCGCGTGGCGCGGTTGCGCGCCACCGCCACCGCCACGGGATTGCCCTCGACCGGCGCCCGCACCGCGAGTCCCTCGGCGGTGACGCCGCTCTCGCCGAGGGCGGAGACGGCGAGCGCGGTGAGCCGGCCTTGCGCCTCGGGACGGAACAGCTCCGCGGGGTCGATCGAGGCGAGGTCGTCCTGGAGGCGGGCGGCGAGAACGCGGCCGAGGCCGTCGAGGAACGGCTGCCAGCCGGCCTCCTCCAGCCACTCGCGCTCGCGGCCCGGGGCGAGGGCGAAGCGGCCCTCGACGTCGAGGACGATCGCCGCGCCCTCGGCGGTCCGCACCTCGACCTCGCGCTCGGCGGCGAGCGGCGCGGTCGGCAGGCGAAGCGGCTGGGCGCCGAACGGCAAGCGCCAGTGGCGGCCGGGGTAGTAGATGCGGGCGATCTCGCCGCCCTCGCCCGGGACGACGGCGATCTCGCCACGCCGCACCTCGAACAGCCCGGCGAACAACGCGGCCGCCGCGGCGAGCACGATCGCGCCGGCGATGCCTGCGCGGACGAGGGTCTTCCTCCGCGGCCGGGAGGCCTCTGCGGCCGCGGGAGCCTCGCTCGCCCGCGGGGGCTCGGCCGCCCGTGGAGGTGGGTTCCCCCGGGGCGTCTGCGTCGCCTTCCCGGGTGCCTTGCCCGCCCTGCGGCCCTTCCTCGCCATGCCGCGCCCAGCCTACCCCGATTCTGAAAGCCAAAACGAAGCGGGGGGCCCTGCGGCCCCCCGCGGAACTACCGATCCGATCCGGTCGGGTCGGCCTAGAAGCTGACCTTCACGCCGAGGCGGATGGTGCGCGGGTCCTGCCGGTCGGTCGGCTCGCCGAACAGGGTGTTCGCCAACCCCTCGCAGTTCGGTTCATCGCCGCCGCAGTCGCCGGCGAGGCCCTCGTTCAGGGCATTGCGCGTCCACTCCTGGTCGACCGTGGCCGGCTCCTGCTCGTCGGTAACGTTGAACACGTCGGCGATCAGCTTCAGCTCGGTGCCGCCGCCGAAGCTGAACGGGTACTCGAAGTGCAGATCGAGGTTCCAGTTGTCCGGCGTGGTGCCCGCGGTGCCGCGCTGCTCGACGAAACGCTCGCGGCGGCCATAGGTCGGGTGGGCGCCGAGCTTGGTGATCGGCGTGCCCGACAGGTACTGGCCGTAGAAGCCGGTGACCAGCTTGAACGGCCACAGGTACGAGCCGTAGACCTTGAACTGGTGCTCGCGGTCGTTGGGCAGGCGGCCGAAGGCGCCCTCGAGCAGCTCGGGCAGGTCGAACAGCGAGGTGATGTTGGGGTCGAGCTGACCGTTGTCCTGCCGGAACAGCCCGCCGTAGTTGCCTTCGTTTTCGGAGTTGACGTAGCTGGCGTAGAGCTGCCAGTTGTTGGTGAACCGCTTGTTCAGCGACACCTCGATGCCGCTGTAGTCGCGGATCGCCTGGGGGAAGTTCACCGGCGCGTCGAGCGGCTCGCCGGTCACCGGGTTGCTGGTATAGGTGCCGCCCGGGTTGGTGATGAAGTAGGTGTGCCCGCCGTCGACCGAGATGTCCTCGATGACGCTCTCGATCGTCCGGTCGGTGTACTTCACGCCGACCGCGACGTTGGGCAGGACCTCGTACTCGAAGCCCAGCAGGTACTCCTCGGTGTACATCGGCTCCATGTCGGGATCGACGCGGGTGCCGCCGCCCAGGCGGTAGCTGTAGTAGTGGGTCCCGGGGTTGGACGCCGTCGGCAGCGAGCCGTCCTCGGGATAGTAGAAGTAGAACAGGTTGAACCGCTCGTTGCCGAACGCCCGGGCGTTGATGTCGAGCGGCACCGACTCGTAGAACTGGCCGAAGTGGCCGTAGAGCTTCGAGCGGCCGTTGCGGGCGACGTCCCAGGTGAAGCCGATGCGCGGCGCGAGCTGGTCGTCGAACGAGAAATCGAGCTCGCGCTGGGCGACGGTGCCCGAGAGGTTGCCCGTGGAGTTGTACTGATCGGCGCGCACTCCGAGGTTGAGCGAGAAGTAGTCGCCCAGCCGGACGCGGTCCTGGAAGAACAGCGCCTGCTCCTCGGTCTCACCTTGCGAGTCCTGGTCGTACTCGATCAGGATCGCGGTGCCCGCCCCCGGACCGCCGAACAGCAGCCAGCGCTGGCCGGCGAGCCCGTCAGTCTCGACCGGCACGCCGGGCTGGAAGCCCGGATCGTTCGGGCCGCCGCCCTCGATGCAGCCGTCGCAGCTGCCGCCGTTGCTGTCGAACAGCGGCCCCGGCACCGGCCCGGGATAGTGCGAGTGGTCGATGTACTCGACCTCGCGATGGCTGGCGCCGATCTTGAGCTCGTGGTCGATGCCGCCGGTCTGGGTGAACCAGGTGAAGGCGCCGCGGTACTCGTCGCGCAAGCTGTCGCCGTTCTCCTGGTGGAAGGTGCCGCCGAAGCAGCCGACGTTCCAGAACGAGGTCGGGAACCGGCCGGCACCGTCGACGTCGCGGAGGTTCTCGTTGTTGCCCGGGCAGTTGTCACGGTCCACGAAGTCGACCGCGCCGAGCGTCCGGATCTCGTAGAAGCCGATGTCGGTGCGGAACGGCGTCTGGCGGAAGGTCTGATCGGTGCGGCCGGCCGACAGCTCGAGGAACAGGCTCGACGACAGGGTGCCGTTGTAGGTGGCGCCGAAGTTGTCGGCGCCCTGCTCGCGGTTGTCGCCGACCAGGCCGGCGGTGTCGCGCCGGGCGAGGTTGTCCTCGACGTCGGTCGGGTCGCCGAAGGCCGAGAACACGACCTGGTGGCTCGGGTTGAACTGCCAGGTGAGCTTGCCGGCATAGAACAGCGTGTCGGTGCGCTCCTCGTTCACGAGATCGGTGAGCGTGCTCAGGGTCTCGTCCTTGCGGCTCGGGTTGACGGCGACGAAGTACCACAGCTTGTCCTGGATGAACTTGCCGCCGATCGCGGCGCCGAAGTCGTACTCCTCGAAGCCCAGGTCCTGGCCGAACTGGACGATCGGCTCGGCCTCGGCCTGCAGGCTGTCGTCGCTCCAGTAGCCGAACAGGTCGCCCTGCAGGTCGTTGCCGCCCGACTTGGTGATGACGTTGAGCACGCCGCCGAGCGCGCCGCCGTACTCGGCCTCGTAGCCGCCGGTTTTGACCTCGACCTCGCGGATGAACTCGAACGGCACCTCGGTGGCGATGGTGCCGAAGCCGGCGTCGGTGGTGTCGAGGCCGTCGACGACGTAGCGGTTCTCGGCCGCCGAGGCGCCGCCGATCGACGGGTTGTCGCCGAGACCGCCGCTGACCACGCCCGGGGCCGCGAACGCCAGGCCCTGGAAGGTGCGCGACACCGGCAGCTCCTGGAACAGCTCCTCGCCGAAGCTGGCGCCGGTGGTGGTCGAGGTGGTGTCGATGATCGGCCCCGCGCCGCTGACCGTCACCTCGTCACCGAAGCCGGCCGTCATGCTGAGCTGCAGAGTGACGGTGCGGTCGAGCCGGACGTTGATCCCGGTCTGCTCGAGCGGACTGAAGCCCTCGAGGGTGGCCCGGAGGGCGTAGTCGCCCGGCGGCAGGGCCAGGAACCGGAACCGGCCGTCGGCGTCGGTGACCTGGAGCCGTTCGCCCTGCAGGCTGGCGCTGTTGACGCTCACCGTGACGCCCGGCAGCGGGGCGCCCTGGTCGTCGAGGACCATGCCGTCGATGCGGCCGGTCGTCTGCGCGAAGGCGACCGGGACCGCCAGCAGCAGGACGCCGACGGCGAGCAAGCCCTTGAAGAGTCTGGGATTCATGCGCATCAACCTCCTTGGGTTGTCGCGAGCCGCCGGAACGTTCCGTCGGGCTCGAGGATCTGTGTGTCGAGTGGACGCCTGGGCACGGCCCGGGGCGCTTCCGTCTCGTCTCTCGTTGAGGGAGGGAGCATACGCCGTGCCATCGGGCAGGCGACAGGGGCTCGGATTGAAAGCTCTGAAAATAAAAGACTTGCAGAAGGCATCCGGCGGCACTCGCGCGATTTTATCCAACCCTACGTACCACCCGTCCAACGATTTGGATGAGGCCGCGCCCAGGCTGCCCGGCGAGCGCCGGCCTCGCGCTCGGGTCGAGCGCATGGAACGAGGGAAACCGGCTCGGAACCTAGCTCAGGTAGTCGAGCATCTCCTTGGCGGTGCCGGCGTCCGGGTCGTCGGGCGCCAGCTCGATGAAGCGCTTGAGGTGCTCGATCGCCTTGGCGTTGTCGCCGGTGTTGGCGTAGGACAGCCCGAGCGTGTAGTGCGCCTTCGGCAGGTCGGGGTCGGCCTCGAGCGCCTGCTCGAGGGCCTGCTGGGCGCCCGCCATGTCGCCGGCGTTGAACATCGCGATCCCGGCCTCGAAGAGCGAGCCGGCAGTGCCCTCGGGGTCGGCCTCGCTCATCACGGCGAAGACCCGCCGCGCCTGCTCGGTGTCGCCCTTCCGGCGGTACGCCTCGTAAGCGTACTTGAGCGCGCCGGCCTGGCCGGGGTCGAGCTGGTAGGCCTTCTCGGCGGCCGCGATCGCCTGGTCCCAATGCTCCTGGGCATAGTAGATGCGGGCCAGGGCACCGTGCGCCGGCGCCAGCTCCGGGTCGGCGGCGAGCGCCTCCTCGAAGCGGGAGCGCGCGCCCTCGACGTCGTTCTGGCGGGTCGCCTCGACCCCCTCGTTGTAGAGCCGGATCGCGGCCTCCGTGCCGCCGCCCTCGACCGACTTGAGGCGCTCGAGTGCCTCGGCGGCCTTGGCCTGCTCGCCGCGCTCGCGGTAGACGTCGTGGAGCACGCGCAGCGCGGCGGCGTTGTCGGGATCGAGCTCCAGGGTCTTGTCGGCCATCGCGAGCGCCCGCTCGCCGTCGCCCCGCTCGAGGTAGATGCCGGCGAGCGCCGCCGGCGCCTCCGGCATCCTCGAGTTCAACTCCGTCGCGCGCAGGAACTTCTTCTCGGCGGTGTCGAGATCGCCCGCGCGCAGCGCGGCGACGCCCTCGTTGAAGACGACGACCAGGGGATCGGCGGCGGACCCGGTCTCCGTGGTGCCGCCCCGGGCGCCCGAGCCGGCGGCGGGGAGGACGAACTCCTTCTTCAGGCTCTCGCCGACCGAGGGCTTGAGCGGCTGCTCGACGGTCTCGTGGCCCTCTTTCTCGAGCCGGAAGAGGTACTCGCGCGTGCCGTCGACGAAGGCGACCGCGAAGTGCCCCTTCTTGTTGGTGTCGAGGGTCTTCCGGTAGCCGATCTCGTCGCTGGTGACGACGACCGTCGCGCCGGCCACCGGCTCTCCGGTCTCGTCGACCACGGTGCCCTCGACCCGGGCGTAGGCCTGGCCGAACGCCAGGGCCGGAACCAGCAGGACGGCGAGCGCCGGCGGCCAGGCCGTGCGCAGCGTGCGGAGCATGGACATCCCCTTTCTCGATCTCGGTGCCGCGGCCGGCTGGGTCGCCGGACGGCTATCGTAACCCGCCGGCCTCCGGCGGTATGCCGGCGGCCCGCGGCGCCGGCGGCTCGACCAGGATCTTCGACGCCGCCCGCCAGCCGAGGCGCAGCCGCTCGCCGGCGGACCGCCGCAGGGCGACCGTGTCGGCGGCCTCGTCACGGTCCTCGACCACCACCAGGCTCCCCGGCTTGAGCCCCTCGCGCTCGACGAGCTGCAGGAACTCCGGGCGCTGGTCCTCGACCCGCACCACCTGCACCGGCCGCCCGAGCGGGCAGCCGAGCAGGCTGGCCAGCTCGGGTTGCTCGACCCGGCCGCGGGAGTCGGGGATCGGATCGCCGTGGGGGTCGGTGGCGGGGTGGCCGAGCATCTCGTCGACGCGCTCGATCAGCCGGTCAGAGACCGCGTGCTCGAGCCGCTCGGCCTCGTCGTGGACCTCCGACCAGTCCATCCCCAGCACCTGGACCAGGAACAGCTCGAGCAGCCGGTGGCGGCGCAGGACGTGGACCGCGAGCTGGCGGCCGGCCGCGCTGAGCCGGACCCCGCTGTACGGCTCGTAGAGCAGCAGGCCGCTGTCGGAGAGGGTCTTGACCATCGCCGTCGCGGTGCCCGGAGCGACCCCGAGCGCCGCGGCGATCCGGCCGGTGGTCACCCGGTCACCGGGGTCGCGCTGCTCGGCGAGCAGGATCGACTTGAGGTAGTCCTCGACCGTGCTGGTCGCCATCCCCTAGAGCGTACTCCACCGCGGGTACTCCAGCGCCGGGATCGTGAGAGAATCGGGTGTCTGCCAAACCAACGAAGGCCCCACGAGACAGGGGGGCCACCGGAGATGGGAGGGAGCCATGAACTGGAAGGTCGTGGTGATCGGGGGGATCCTCTTCTACATCGTCACCTTCGCGCTCGGCTTCGCCACCGGGCCGCTGCTCCACGACGGCCTGCTCAAGCCGACCTACCGGGAGCACTCCGAGTTCTGGCGGCCGGAGCTGAACCAGGAGCCGCCCGACATGGGGCCGCTGATGCCGCGCTGGATCACCACCGGGGTGATCTGGGCGCTGGTGGTCGCCGCCCTGTGGGACAAGGCCCGCGGATGCTTCTCCGGCCCGTACTGGAGGCGGGGCCTGACCGGCGGTCTGTACCTGGCGGTCCTCTACGCGGCGGTCCTGTTCCAGTGGTCCGGGGTCTTCGACCTGCCGGACAAGCTGTGGCTCTGGTGGAGCCTCGAGGGCTTCCTCTACTACCTGGTCGGCGGCGCGGTGCTCGGCTGGGTGACCGGGAAGCTCGCCCCGGGCACCTAGCGCTCGGCGCGGCCCCCGCGCTCAGCGCGGCCAGCGCACCGACAGCCCGGCGGTGAGGAAACGGTCCGGCGCCTGGTCGGTGAGGCCGGCGCCGACCGCGAGGTCGAGCTGCAGTCGGTCGCGGAGCAGGAAGGTCAGCCCGCCGTCGACGGCGTGGGCCGAGCCGGTCGACGGGCCGCCCGCGGGCTCGTCGACCAGGCCGTCGCCGAACAGCTCGACGAACCCGCCCACCCGCGGGCCGAGCGGGAAGCCGAAGGCGGCGGTGTACTCGAGCCGTGACTCCTCGCCGGCCCAGGCCATGCCGAGGTTGTAGCCGAGCGAGGTGCCGCGAGGGAGGTCGTGCGCCAGCGACAGCCGCAGCGACGCATCGTGGCGCCCGCTCGACAGCCTGTCCGCGCCGACCGGCAGCGAGACGCCGCCGAGCAGCGCCGCCTGCGGCCGCCGGCCCCGCGCCTCCCACAGCGCCACCTTGAACCCGATCTCGCCGTCGGCCGTCCCCTCGACCTCGCCGCCGGCGGCCTCGCGATCGCGCGCCCAGCCGCCCCAGCCGAGCCGCAGCTCGAGCCCCTCGACGAGGCCGACGCGGAGCAGGGTCGAACCGAGGGCGTCGCTCTCGGCGTCCGGGCCGCCGCCCTCCTCGGCGTGGTCGACGCCGGTCTCGAGCTGGACGGTGCCCGGCGGCACCACCGCCGCCGACTCGGTCTGGTCGGGACGGTCGGTGACCAACTCGGGCGGAGCGGCGGCGGGAGACGGCTCCTGCGCCGCCGCGGGAACGCCGCCGGCGAGGATGGCGAGCAGCGAGAGCGCAAGCCGCCGGGCGCCGGCGGCGGGCGGAAGGGAGCGGGAGCAGGGGACGATCGGCATCGGCGGCCTCCTGGTAGGTTTTTGATCGCTCGAAATCATAGCTTGGGCGGCCTAAAAAGCAAGCCCTTGACATTTCGCCTTCCCACCACCATGATTTTGGTATGCCAAAAAACCTTGCCGCCCCCGCTTTCGCTCTCCTCCTCGTCGCCGGTCTCCCCCTCCTCGGCTGCGGCGGCGGCGCGGTGGAAGGCGGCGACGCCGGGCCGCTGCGGGTGGTGACCACGATCGGCATGATCGCCGACGCCGCCCGCGCGGTCGCCGGCCCGCACGCCGAGGTCGAGAGCTTGATGCAGACCGGCGTCGACCCGCACCTCTACAAGGCGTCGGAGAGCGACGTGCGCAGGCTGGCGGAGGCCGATCTGATCCTCTACAACGGCCTCCACCTCGAGGGCAAGATGGGCGACGTGCTGGTCAAGATGGCGCGCACCCGGCCGGTGGTGCCGGTGTCGGAGGAGATCCCAGAGAAACTGCTGCGCGAGCCGCCGGAGTTCCTCGGCCAGTACGACCCGCACATCTGGTTCGACGTCAGCCTGTGGCGGCGGACCCTGGCGCCGATCGCGCGCGAGTTGGCGGCGCTCGACCCCGGGCACGCCGCCGATTTCGAGGCCGGTGCCGCCGCCTACGGCGCCGAGCTGGAGCGCCTCGACGCCTGGGTCGAGGAGCGGATCGGCGAGCTGCCGCCCGAGCGCCGGCTGCTGGTCACCGCCCACGACGCCTTCGGCTACTTCGGACGCCGATACGGCGTCCACGTGGTCGGGCTCCAGGGGATCAGCACGGTCGCCGAGCCCGGGCTCCAGGACGTCGAGCGGGTGGTCGACCTGGTGGTCGAGCGGCGGGTGCCGGCGATCTTCATCGAGTCGAGCGTGCCGCGGCGGGCGATCGAAGCGGTGCAGGCGGCGGCGCGCGACCGCGGCCACGATGTGGCGATCGGCGGCGAGCTGTACTCCGACGCGATGGGTCCCGCGGGGACCCCGGAAGGCACCTATATCGGCATGGTCCGCCACAACGTCGAGACCATGGTCGGCGCGCTGCAGGAGACGCCATCGACGCCATGAGCCCCGACACCGCCACCGCCACGCTGCCACCCGCGATCGACGACGGCGAGGCGGCCGAGCGCGAGCCGGCCGCCGCCGAGGCCGCCGCCACCGCCGACGCGACCGCCGGGGCGGCGGTCGCGCTCGAGGTCCACGACCTGACGGTCGCCTACCGCACCCAGCCGGTGCTCTGGGACGTCGACCTCGAGCTGCCGGCCGGCCAGCTCATCGCGATCGTCGGCCCCAACGGCGCCGGCAAGTCGACCCTGCTCAAGGCGGTGCTCGGGCTGGTCAAGCCGATCACCGGCTGGGTCAAGGTGTTCGACGCTCCCTACCGCCGGCGCCGCTCCTGGGTCGGCTACGTGCCGCAGCGCGAGAGCGTCGATTGGGACTTCCCGACCAGCGCCCTCGACGTCGTCACGATGGGCCTCTACGGCCGCATCGGCTGGCTGCGGCGGCCGCGCCGCGCCCACCGCGAGACCGCGCTCGCCTGCCTCGAGCAGGTCGGCATCCGCGAGCTGGCGGGCCGCCAGATCAGCCAGCTCTCGGGCGGCCAGCAGCAGCGGGTCTTCCTCGCCCGCGCGCTCGCCCAGGACGCCCGGCTCTACCTGATGGACGAGCCGTTCGCCGGTGTCGACGCCACCACCGAGCGCGCCATCCTCACCCTGCTCAAGGAGCTGCGCGCGCGCGGCCGTACCGTGATCGCGGTCCACCACGACCTCCAGACGGTCGCCGAGTACTTCGACCACGTGGTGCTGCTCAACATGCGCCTGGTCGCCTCCGGGCCGGTCGAGACCACGTTCACGCCCGAGAACCTCCAGCGCACCTACGGCGGCCGGCTGACCGTCCTCACCCAGGCCGCCGAGGCGCTGCTGCGCCGCCCGAGCGTCGACCGCGACGAGGCCGCCTCGGTCCGCCCGCCCGGAGCCCCCTGAGGGGATCCGGGCGTGGAGCTGACCTTCACCGTCCGCCACGTGCTCGCCGGCGCCGCCCTGCTCGGCGTGGTCGGCGGCGTGCTCGGGAGCTTCGCGCTGCTGCGGCGCCAGAGCCTGCTCGGCGACGCCCTCGCCCACGCCGCCCTGCCCGGGGTCTGCCTCGGCTACCTGCTCACCGGCGCCAAGACGCCGTTGCCGCTGTTCGCCGGCGCGCTGGTCGCGGGGCTGGTCGGGGCGTTCTTCATCCTCGCCACGGTGCGCTGGAGCCGGGTCAAGGAAGACTCGGCGATCGGCATCGTACTGTCGGTCTTCTTCGGCATCGGCATCGTGCTGCTGACCCACATCCAGAAGCTCCCGGCGGGCAACCAGAGCGGCCTCGACAAGTACCTGTTCGGCCAGGCCGCGACCCTGCTCGCCGACGACGTGCGGCTGATGGCCTGGCTGTCGGCGGCGGTCCTGGCGGCGGTGGTGCTCGGGTACAAGGAGCTCAAGCTCCTCTCCTTCGATCGCGCGTTCGCCGCCAGCCTGGGGATGCCGGTGCGCGCCGCCGAGGTCGGGCTAACGCTGCTGCTGGTGGTGGCGGTGGTGGTCGGGCTGCGCACGGTCGGGGTGGTGCTGATCGTCGCCACTCTGATCACGCCCGCCGCCGCCGCCCGCCAGTGGACCGACCGGCTGGGCTGGATGATGGCGCTCGCCGCGGCGATCGGCGCCGCCTCCGGGATCGCCGGCGCGCTCGCCAGCGCCACCGTGCCGCGGCTGCCCACCGGCCCGGCGATCGTGCTCGCCGCGAGCGCGGTGTTGGTGGTCTCGCTGCTCTTCGCCCCGCGCCGCGGGATGGTGTGGGCGAAGCTGCGCGAGCGGCGGGTGGCGGCGCGGATCCGGCGGGAGAACCTGCTCAAGGATCTCTACCGACTCGGCGAATCGGCCGGCGGCTGGGGCGGCTTCGCGCCGGCGCCGCTGCTGATGGGGGTGCGCGGGCAGACCGCGCTCGAGCTGTCGAGGAGCGCCCGGCCGCTCGTCCAGCGCGGGCTGCTCGAGCGCGCCGGCGACGCCCTGCGGCTGACCGCGCGCGGGAGCGACGAGGCGGCGCGGGTGGTGCGCAAGCACCGGCTGTGGGAGCTGTACCTGACCCGCCGGCTCGAGCTGGCCCGCGACCACGTCCACCGCGACGCCGAGGCGATGGAGCACGCTCTGACCGACGCCGCGGTCGCCGACCTCGAACACCAGCTCGGCTACCCGACCGTCGACCCGCACGGGCGGCCGATCCCGCCGCCGCCCGCCGGCCGGACGGCGACCGCCGCGGGCGGGGAGGCCCGGACGTGAGCGCGCTGCTCGGTCCGACCGGCGTGGTGCTCCTCGTCGGCTCGCTGGTGGCGGCGAGCTGCGCCCTGGTCGGGAGCTTCCTGGTGCTGCGCAAGATGGCGCTGATGGGCGACGCGATCAGCCACGCGGTCCTGCCTGGGATCGCGATCGCGTTCCTCCTCTCGGGCAGCCGGTCGCCGCTGCCGATGGTGCTCGGCGCCGGCGCGCTCGGGGTGCTGACCGTGGTCCTGGTCGAGCTCTCCCACCGCAGCGGCCGGCTCAAGAAGGACGCCTCGATCGGGGTCGTCTTCCCGGCGCTGTTCGCGGTCGGGGTGATCCTGATCAGCCGCTACGCCGCCCAGGTCGACCTCGATCTCGACTGCGTGCTCTACGGCGAAATCGCGTACGCGCCGTGGGACCTGCTGCTGATCGGCGACCGTTCGCTCGGCCCCAAGGCGCTGTGGGTGACCGGCGGCGCGCTGGTCGCCAACCTGCTGCTGGTCGGCCTCGCCTACAAGGAGCTGAAGGTGACCACCTTCGACCCCGAGCTGGCGGCGGCGCTCGGCTTCTCGCCGGTGCTCATGCACTACCTGCTGATGAGCGCGGTGTCGGTCACGGTCGTGACCTCGTTCGAGTCGGTGGGGGCGATCCTGGTCGTGGCGATGCTGGTGGTGCCGCCGGCCACCGCCTACCTGCTGACCGACCGGCTGAGCCGGCTGCTGGCGCTGGCGGTCGCGATCGGGATCGCCTCGGCGGTCGGCGGCTACTGGCTGGCGCGCTGGTGGGACGCCTCGATCGCCGGCGCGATGGCGACGGTCGCCGGCGCGCTGTTCACCCTCGCGCTGCTGCTCTCGCCGCGCCACGGCCTGCTCGCGCGCGCGCTCACCCACCGCCGCCTCGGCGGCCGGCTGGCCGACCAGCTCGTCCTGCTCCACCTCGGCTCGGCCGCCAGCGCCCAGGCGCCGGCCACCCTCCGCCGCCGCTTCGGCTGGAGCGCCGCGCGCCTGGCCCGCGTCCTCCGCCGGCTCGAGTCCGCCGGCTGGGTCGACCGCAGCGCCGCCGGCCTCGCCCTCACCCCCGCCGGCGCCGGCGCCCTCGAGCGCACCGGCAGCCGGCAGCTCGCGCATCCGCCGACCTAGGCGTGGTGCTCCTTGGGGGCGAGGACCATGTTCATCGTCCGCCCCTCCATCCCCCGGGTGCGGAATTCGACCGTGCCGACGTCCTCCAGCTGCGAGGCCACCCGGTCGAGGATCTCCTGCCCCAGCTCCGGCCGCCGGAGCTGCCGGTAGCGGAAGAACACCGTCACCTTGACCTTGTTGCCCTTGGACAGGAACTGCCGCGCCTTCGCGGTCTTGCGGTCGCGGTCGTGGGCGTCGATCGTCGGGCGGTACTTGACCTCTTTGATCTCGATCGTGTGGGTCTTCTTGCGCGCCTCGCGCTCCCGCTTCTGCTTCTCGTAGCGCACCTTCCCCCAGTCGAGGATGCGCACCACCGGCGGGTCGGCCTCGGCACCCACCTCTACCAAGTCGAGTCCTTGCTCTTCCGCCCGCCGCCGCGCATCCTCGACCGGGACGATCCCGACCTGGCTGCCGTCGGCGTCGATCAGGCGCACCGGACTCTTGCGGATCTGATGATTGATTCGGGGTCCTCTTGGCGTGGCGATCTCCGGGTCTCCTTATCTGGTCGTTGCAGCGGCGGACGCACCGCCGCCCACCGGGGGCGGCGCCGCCGCGCACGCGCGCGGCTGCCGGCCCCGGGGCGGCGTCAGCGGCCGGGGGTCAGTTCATCGAACAAGGTGCTCTATGGTAGTCAAACCGGGGTCACGGCGGGAGGCGGCGCGCGGCCTCATCAGTAGCTCTCGCCCGGCTGCAGGATCACGATCTCGGCGTTGAGACCGAAGTCGGCGGCGGCGCGCTGGAACTGCTCGGGCGTGCCGGTGAGCAACGGGAAGGTGCCCCAGTGGATCGGGATCGCCTGGCGCACGCCGAGGTAGCGGCAGGCGCGCACCGCCTGGTGGGGGTCCATGGTGAAGCGGTCACCGATCGGCAGGAACGCGAGCTCCGGGCGGTGCAGCTCGGCGATGAGCTGCATGTCCGAGAACAGCGCGGTGTCGCCGGCGTGGTAGAAGGTGTAGCCGCTCGCCAGCCGCACCACGTAGCCGGAGGCGACGCCTCCGGTGACCATCTCGCCGCCGCCCCCCATCGCCGCCGAGTGGTCGGCGCGCACCATCGAGACGCGCGAGCCGAGCACCTCCTGCGAGCCGCCGAGGTTCATCGCCTGGCAGCCCTCGACCCCCTGGGCGCTCAGCCACTCGCAGACCTCGAAAGTGCCGACCACGACCTTCGGCCGGTAGCGGCGGGCGATCTCGACCGCGTCGCCCATGTGGTCCCCGTGGCCGTGGGTGATCAGCACCGCGTCGAGCCGGTCGAAGCCCTTCAGCTCGTCCGGGCAGCTCGGATTGCCCGCCACCCAGGGGTCGATCAGCATCACCTCGCCGCCCGGCAGGTCGCAGCGGACGGTGGCGTGGCCGAGATAGGTGAACCTCGGGCGGTCGTCGCGGTCGGTCAAACGGATCCCCTCCTCCTCCTCCGGCATTCCTCCGGTGCCGCGAGTCTACGGGATTCTACCCGCTCCGCCGCGGGCTTCAAAACCGGACGTGCGACCCGGGGGCGCGAGGGTGACGCGGCGCCGGCCCAAAAAACGACGGAGGCCCGGTCGCCCGGGCCTCCGTCTCGAAACTCCAGCGCGAGAGCGCCGCTACACCTGGAACTGGCTGAAGAAGTTCTCGCGCAGCTTGGTGTTGAAGTCGTGCTCGGTCAGCCGGTAGTAGATGGTCTGGGCGTCGCGGCGCGGCGCCACCAGACCGTAGGCCTTGAGCTTGGAGAGGTGCTGCGATACCGCCGAGACCGACACGCCGAGCAGCTCTGCGAGGTCGCAGACGCACAGCTCCTTCATGTTGTCCAGCAGGTAGAGCAGCTTGAGGCGGGTCGAGTTGCCCGCCAGGTTCATCAGCTCGGCGGCTTCCTCGATCTCGGTCGTCACTTCCAGACTGCGCCGGAGTTCGGCCATGTCCTGGTCCTGAACCATGTCATTGATCCTCACTCGTCATTAAGGTTTCCTGCCGCAAACCACCGCCGCGCCTCGACCTCCGTGGCCCCACGGCCGTGGGAGAGTACGTGCGGGCGGTGCCGCCAACAACGGCGGCCGGTCCACGCCGCCGGACAAGCCGTGCCGAAACGCGCCCCGCGCTCGGCTGTGACCCGGCTGGTGTCGGGGTGGTACCAGGCCCCTGACCCGGCGGACCGAGGGAAGCGGGTTCCTCCCGAAACCCGCTCTCCCCGAGGACCGAGGGCTATTATACGATTTCGCTACTGCCATTCAAGCAAAATAGCGCCACCTTCCGGGAGTTCTTATTCATGTAGGTATGGACGGCGGGCGCATGCCGGCGCACAACTTCCAGCCGCTCTGATATTTAGCTGATCCTGGCCGATCCCGCGTCCGCGTTCGTCGATCGCCGACCTCGAGTCGAAAAAAGTCCGGCGGGCGGCGACCGGCGGGGTGCGCGGACGCTCGGCGGGGGACCGGCGGGGGGGTGTGCCCGGCCGACGGGTATACTCGGCGCCGAGGAGGAGCCGTGGACGGCAAGGAGTTCGTCGCCACCCTGCAGGCCGAGATGGCCGAGCTGTTCTCGCACCTCGGCGAGACCGAGACCCTGGAGGCCGAGTCCGGCGGCGACGTCAGCGTCGTCACCCTGCTCAAGCTGGCGCTGACCAGCGAGCTGGAGGCGAGCGAGATCGCCGCCCTGTGGATGCCGACCACCCCCGAGATCGACGCCAAGCTGGCGCTCGCCCACCAGTGCGGCGACGAGATGAAGCACTACCACCTGATCGAGGGGCGGCTGCACGAGCTGGGCGAGGACCTCACCGGCTTCGATCCCCTCGCCGGCGGCTACAGCGCGCTGTACCAGTACCTGCGGCCTCTTCGCTCGACCGTCGAGCGGATCGCCGCCGGACCGTTCGCCAGCGAGGCGATCGCGCGGGTGCGCAACGCCCAGTTCATCGCCTTCTGCCGCTCGGCCGGCGACCAGGGGACGGCGCGCCTCTACGAGGCGGTCATCCAGCCCGAGGAGGTCCACCACCACGAGCTGGCCGCCGGCGTGCTCGCCACCCACTGCACCACCGCCGAGCGCCAGCAGGCCGCCGCGGCGTCGATGCGCAACACCCTGGCGATCGCCGACGAGCTGCGCACCCTGGCCGAGAAGTCGACCGGACTGACCAACATCCCGGTGTCCTGAGTTTTCGGAGGGGGGCTGTTCCAGCCCCCCTCCCCCGAGTCGGCGGCCTTGCGGCCGCCGCACACGCGGCTTTAGGCCGCGCGTAGTCCGCTTGCGTTACGCTCAAGCCTCCGGAGGCAACCCTACGATGAGCGAGCAGACCGACCGCGAGCCGACCCCCGAGGTCGCCACCGTCACCGTGCTCGGCGCCGGCACGATGGGCGCGGGCATCGCCCACGTCGCCGCCCTCGGCGGCTATGCGACCCGCCTCTTCGACGCCTTCCCCGAGGCGCTCGAGCGCGCCGGTGCGACCATCGAGCGCAACCTTGCCAAGGGCGTCGAGCGCGGCAAGGTCGCCGCGGCGGACGCCGCCACCGCCCGCGGGCGGCTCTCCCGTGAACGCGAGCTGGAGCCGGCGCTCGCCGGCGCGGACCTGGTGATCGAGGCGGTGCCCGAGGAGATGGCGCTCAAGGTCGAGCTGTTCGGGCGCGCCGACGAGCTGGCGCCGGCGCACTGCCTGTTCGCCTCCAACACCTCGGCGCTCTCGATCACCGAGATGGCGGCGGCCTCCGGCCGCCCCGAGCGCTTCGCCGGCATGCACTTCTTCAACCCGGTCCACGTCATGCGCCTGGTCGAGCTGGTGCGCGGGCTCGAGACCCCGGAGCCGGTGCTCGACGCGCTCGCCGCGGTCGCCGGCCGGATGGACAAGCAGGTGGTGCGGGTCAACGAGTCGCCCGGCTTCGTCACCTCGCGGATCAACGCCCTGATCGGTAACGAGGCGTTTCGCATGCTCGAGACCGGGGTCGCCAGCGCCCAGGACATCGACACCGCGCTCAAGCTCGGCCTCAACCACCCGATGGGCCCGTTCGAGATGGTCGACCTGGTCGGCCTCGACGTCCGCCTGGCGATCCTCCGCCACCTCCACCGCACCCTCGGCGAGAGCTACCGCCCCTCGAACCTCCTCGAGCAGCACGTCCAGGCCGGCCGCCTGGGCAGGAAGGTCGGGCGGGGGGTCTACGACTACGACGCGGAGGGCAACCGGTTGCGGCGCTCACGGGCGGCCTCGGTGTGAGGCGTTGCCTTACCATCGTGCTAAGCTGTAAGGCGTCCGTGGGAGGACCCGATGACTGTCTCTAGCGCCAAGCTCACACGCAAGCACCAGATCACCATCCCGGCCGAGATCCGGCGCCGCCTCGATCTCAGGGCCGGGGACGTGGTCTACCTGACCCTCGAGGACGGCCGCGCGGTGCTCCACGCGGCCCGGGGCGGCTGGACCGAGAGCACCCGGGGCCTCGGCGCCGACGTCTGGCGCGCCGAGGGCGGCGCCGAAGCGGCGATCGAGAGGGAGCGCGGCTCCTGGGGATGAGCCGCGATCCGCGGCCGCCGGAGCCGCCGCTGTTCGGGGTCGACTCGATGGTCTTGATCTACCACTTCGAGAACCACGAGCGGTTCGGGCCACCCGCCGCAGCGTTGCTGAGCGCCGCGGAGGAGGATCGCTGCCGGCTGGTGGTGTCGATCCTCGGCCGGCTCGAGGTGCTGGTCGCACCGAAGCGGCACGGCCGGGAGGACCTCTGCCGCCGCTACCGCGAGGTCTTCGAAGCCTTCCCGAACCTGACCGTGGCGCCGGTCGACGCCATGGTCGTCGAGGTCGCCTCCGACCTGCGGGCCGCTCACAACCTGCGGACCCCGGACGCCATCCACCTGGCGACCGCGGTCGACCGCGGCGCCGGTGCCTTCGTCACCGAGGACGAGCGGCACTACCCGGCCGAGGCGTACGGCGTCCCGGTGCTGTCGATCGCCGAGGCGCTCGCCCGGCTCGCGTCCTGATCCCGCCGCCTCGCTCACCACCCCGCTTCCCCGGAGGTCCCCCGTGCCCCTCGCCACCCGCGACGACGTCCGCAACCTGGCGATCATCGCCCACGTCGACCACGGCAAGACGACGCTGGTCGACGCCATGCTCTGGCAGAGCGGGATCTTCCGCGAGCACCAGGCGGTGGCCGAGCGGGTGCTCGACTCGATCGACCTCGAGCGCGAGCGCGGGATCACGATCATGGCCAAGAACACCTCGGTCGTCTACCGCGGGGTGACGATCAACGTCGTCGACACCCCCGGCCACGCCGATTTCGGCGGCGAGGTCGAGCGCACGCTCAAGCTGGTCGACGGCGTGCTGCTGCTGGTCGACGCCGCCGAGGGGCCCCTGCCGCAGACCCGCTTCGTACTGACCAAGGCGCTCGCCGCCGGCCTGCCGCCGATCGTGGTGATCAACAAGATCGACCGCGCCGACGCCCGGCCAGCGGAGGTGCTCGACGAGATCTACGACCTGTTCATCGACCTCGACGCCAGCGAGGAGCAGCTCGGCTTTCCGGTCGTCTACGCCAACGCCCGCGCCGGCCGCGTCCGCCGCGCGCCGGACGGCCCCGACGAGACCCTCGTGCCGCTGTTCGAGGAGATCCTGCGCACCGTGCCGCCGCCCCGCTACGACCCGGAGGCGCCGCTCCAGATGCTGGTCACCACGATCGACTACGACGACTACGTCGGCCGGCTGGCGATCGGCCGGGTGGTCGCCGGCGAGCTGATCCGCGGCCAGGAGGCGGCGCGCTGCCGGCTCGACGGTACGGTCGAGCCGGTCAAGGTGGTCAACCTCTACGGCTACCAGGGGCTCGACCGGGTGCCGGTCGAGCGCGCCCGGCCGGGCGACATCGTCGCGGTCTCGGGCGTCGAGGAGATCTCGATCGGCGAGACCCTCGCCGACCCCGACGACCCGCGCCCGCTGCCCGCGATCCAGGTCGACGAGCCGACGCTGGCGATGGTCTTCACGGTCAACGACTCGCCGCTCGCCGGCCGCGAGGGCGCCCACGTCACCTCGCGCAAGCTCAAGGAACGGCTCGACCGCGAGGCGCTCGGCAACCCGGCGATCCGGGTCGGGCCGACCGAGGCCCCGGAGGCCTTCGAGGTCGCCGGCCGCGGCGAGCTGCAGCTCGCGATCGTGATCGAGATGATGCGCCGCGAGGGCTACGAGCTGGCGGTCGGCAAGCCGCGCGTCCTCACCCGCACGATCGACGGCAAGCGCCACGAGCCGATGGAGCTACTCCTGGTCGACTGCCCGGAGGCGGCGATCGGCGCCGTCACGAGTCTCGTGGGCGAACGCAAGGGGCGGATGACGCGGATGGTCAACCACGGCTCGGGGCGGGTGCGGATGGAGTTCCGCATCCCGGCGCGCGGGCTGATCGGCTTCCGGACGGCGTTTCTGACCGAGACCCGCGGCACCGGGATCATGAACCACCTGTTCGACGGCTGGGAGCCGTGGCAGGGCGAGATCGCCCACCGCCCGACCGGCTCGCTGGTCTCCGACCGCGTCGGCCGCGCCACCGCCTATGCGATCGAGCACCTGCAGCCGCGCGGCACACTGTTCGTCGCCCCGGGCGCCGAGGCCTACGAAGGGATGATCGTCGGCGAGCACGCGCGCGCCAACGACCTCGACGTCAACGTCACCCGCGAGCGCAAGCTGACCAACATCCGCTCCTCGACCTCCGAGGAGCTGGTGCGCCTGACCCCGCCGCGGATCCTCAACCTCGAGCAGGCGCTCGAGTTCATCGGCGAGGACGAGCTGGTCGAGGTCACGCCCGAGGCGATCCGGTTGCGCAAGCGGATCCTGCCGGCGAACCGGCGGAAGGGGGCCGCGGGTTAGGCTCCCGCCGATGCCCTCGACGCCCGACGCCGCCGGCACCGCCGCCCTCTACGCCCCGCACTGCGACCGCCGCGGCCGCTTCTTCAACCCCTGGCGGCCGTGGACGCCCGCCCTGGGCGACGTCCTGCGCTGGAAGCTCTCGCGCAACCCGTACGACAAGCGCCGGCCGCCCGAGGTGCCGGTGGCGGCGAGCGACGGCGACGCGCTCGGACGGCGGGCGGCGCGGCCGGCGGTGACCTGGATCGGGCACTCGACCTTCGCGCTCCAGGACGGCCCCGCGATCCTGCTCACCGATCCCCACTTCGGCCCGCGGGCGCTGGTGCCGCCGCGGCTCTCCCCGCCGGGGGCGCCGGTCGGCGCGGTGCCGCCGCACGCGGTCGCCGTGCTCTCCCACAACCACTACGACCACCTCGACCGCTGGACGCTGCGCCGGCTGCCGCGCTCGGTCGCCTGGTTCGTGCCGCTCGGCAACGGCGCGATCCTGCGCCGGTATGGCTTCGAGCGGGTGACCGAGCTGGACTGGTGGCAGAGCGCCGAGGGCGGCGGCTGGCGGGTGACCTGCCTGCCGGCGCAGCACTGGTCGAACCGCCTCGGAGTTCCGCGCAACGGCGCGCTGTGGGCGTCATGGCTGCTCGAGACCGCGACCCGCCGCTTCTACTTCGCCGGCGACAGCGGCTACTTCGCAGGCTTCGCCGAGATCGGCCGGCGCTTCCCGGGCATCGACGCCGCCTTGATCCCGATCGGCGCCTACGAGCCGCGCTGGTTCATGGGCTACCAGCACGTCGACCCGGCCGAGGCCTGGAAGGCCTTCGTCGACCTCGGCGCTCGGCGGCTGGTGCCGATGCACTGGGGCTGCTTCGACCTCACCGACGAGCCGGTCGACCTGGCGCCGCGGGCGCTCGCCGCGGCGCTCGCCGGCGCCGAAGGCGACCCCGGGCGGGTGCGGCTGCTGGCGGTCGGCGAGCGCTGGGAGTTGGGCGCCGGCCCCGGGCGGCTTGCCGGCTGGTTCGAGCAGGCCTTGCGCGAGCCCGTGGTGTAGAGTCGGCGCTCCGGGCGCGCGCCAGCGGCTCCACGACCGGCCGGGAATCCGGCCTCGCCCGCCGCGCGTTCTCGCGCTCCGACAGCCGAGCGCCGGACGCCCTGTACCCCATGTCCCAACAAGCCCTCATCGAGCAGCCCCACGCCACCCGCCCGGCGCGTCCGCCCGGGCGCAACGACCCGTGCTGGTGCGGCAGCGGCAAGAAGTACAAGAAGTGCCACCTGGCGCTCGACCGCACCGCGGCGAGCGGGGGCGACGCCCGGCGCCGGGGAACCCGCACCCGCAAGGTGACGCTCAAGACCCGCGAGCAGATCGAGGGCATCCGCCGCGCCTGCCGGCTGACCGTCGAGATCCTCGACCGGCTCGCCGAGCGGGTGCGTCCCGGGGTGACCACCGACGAGCTGGACCGCTGGGTCTACGCGGCGACCGCGCTGCGCGGCGCCACCCCGGCGCCGCTCGGCTACAAGCGCTTCCCCAAGAGCATCTGCACCTCGATCAACGAGGTGGTCTGCCACGGCATCCCCGGCCCGCGCGAGCTGGTCCCCGGCGACATCGTCAACATCGACGTCACCAGCGTGCTCGACGGCTTCTACGGCGACGCCAGCCGCATGTTCCTGGTCAGCGAGGTCGACCCGGCGGCGCGCCGTCTGGTCGAGGTGGCGCGCGAGTGCCTCGACATCGGGGTCGCCGCGATCGCCCCCGGCAGCCGGCTCGGCGACCTCGGAGCGGCGATCCAGGAGCACGCCGAGGCGGCCGGCTACTCGGTGGTCGAGACCTTCGGCGGCCACGGCACCGGCCTCGCCTTCCACGAGGAGCCGTTCGTCGCCCACTTCGGCCGCCGCGGTCAGGGACCGCCCCTGGTGGCCGGGATGGTGTTCACGGTCGAGCCGATGATCAACGCCGGCGGCCCCGAGGTCGAGATCCTCTCCGACGGCTGGACCGCGATCACCGCCGACCGCTCGCTCTCCGCTCAGTGGGAGCACACGGTCGCGGTGACCGAGGACGGCGTGGACGTACTCACTTCTTGAGGGGAGCCCCGCACACGCGGCCTCAGGCCGCGCGTAGGCCTGCCTTCTACCGTTTCCAGCGGTTCTAGTGCTGCGAGGCCGCCTCGCGGCCGACCGACGACGCTCCCGCCGCCGCGCCGGCGTGCGCTTCCATCCCCTTCGTTTCGGAGGTCTCGAGCAGGCCGAGCTGCCACATCATGAACAGCCGGGCGTCGGCGGCTTCGCGGATGCGGTCGGCCAGAGGCTTGCCGGCGCCGTGGCCGGCGCTCTGGTCGACCCACAGGAGGACCGGCTCGGCGTCGGGGTCGGCAGCGGCCACGGCCTGCAGGCGCGCCGCCATCTTGCGGGCGTGGAGCGGGTGGACGCGGGCGTCGTTCTCGCCCGCGAGCAGCAGCACCGGCGGGTAGCGGACGCCGGCGCGCACGTTGTGGTAGGGCGAGTAGTCGAGCAGGTAGCGGAACTGCTCGGCTTGCTCGGCCGAGCCGTACTCCGGGACCCAGAAGCGGGCCATCAGGAAGTGCTGGTAGCGCAGCATGTCGAGCAGCGGCACCGAGGAGATCACCGCCCCGAACAGCTCCGGGCGCTGGGTCAGCGCGGCACCGGTGAGCAGGCCGCCGTTCGAGCCGCCGGCGATCCCCAGCCGCTCGGGGCGGGTGTAGCGCTCGGCGATCAGCCACTCGGCGGCGGCGACGAAGTCGTCGAAGACGTTCTGCTTGTGCTCGAGCATGCCGGCGCGGTGCCACTCCTCGCCCAGCTCGCCGCCGCCCCGGAGGTTGGCGACCGCGTAGACCCCGCCCGCCTCGAGCCACGGGAATACGGTGGCGCTGAAGTTGGGGGTCATCGGGATGTTGAAGCCGCCGTAGCCGGTGAGCAGGGTCGGGTTGTCGCCGTCGCGCTCGAGGCCGCGGCGGTGGACCAGGAACATCGGCACCTCGGTACCGTCGGCCGAGCGGTAGTGGACCCGGCGCACCTCGAAGGCGACCGGGTCGACCGGCACCGGGGGCTGCTCCCACCGCTCGAGCCGGCCGCTCGCCAGGTCGGCGCGGTAGAGCGCCGGCGGGTGGTTGAAGCTCTCGAACTCGATCAGGGCGTCGGCGCGGTCGTGCTCGGTGGCGACCCCGGCGCTGCCCGGCCCCGGCAGGGCCAGCTCACCGCGCGGCGCGCCGTCGCGGCCGAAGCGCTCGATGCGGGTGGTCGCCTCCTCGAGGTAGCTCGCCACCAGCATCCCCTCGGCGAGCCGCAGCCCGGAGAGCACCGCCTCCGGGCGCTCGGGCAGCAGCTCGCGCCAGGTCTCGCGCCGGGGATCGGCGAGGTCGACCGCCACCACCCGCCCGTTGGAGGCGCCGAGGGTGGTGCTCAGGTAGAGGACGCCGCCGTCGGCGACGCCGCCGGACAGCGCGTCCTCGCCGACCACCACCGGCGTCCACTCGAGCTCGCCGCCGCCGGCGAGCCAGCGCCGGAAGTCGGCGGCGTAGAGGTCGTTGGAGTCGGTGCCGGTCCAGTAGGTCAGGAGCAGCCAGCGGCCGTCGGTCGACAGCTCACCGTAGGGACCCCAGGTGGTCGCCAGCGGCCCCTCCGTGGCCTGCTCGTAGAGCAGCGGGTCCTGGCGCGGGTGCTCGCCGACGCGGTGGAAGCGCACTTCGCCCGAGTAGGGGTCGTCGACGTCGGCGAGGCGGCGGTAGACGAAGCCCGAACCGTCGGGCAGCCAGCTCATCCCTCGCACCTTGCCCTCGATCTCGTCGGCCAGCCAGACGCCGCGCTCGACGTCGATCAGGTAGAGGGTGGTGTTCTCGTCGCCGGCGCGGAACAGGCCGAAGGCGACCAGGTCGCCGTCCGGTCCGGGCTCGTACCAGCCGAGGCTGGTCAGCCCCTCGGCGTCGAGGGCGTTGGGATCGACCAGCGGCCGCGCCGGACCGCCGGCGGTGGAGCGCACGTGCAGCACCGCCTGCGCCTGCTCGCCTTCGCGGCGCAGGAAGAAGGCGCGCTCGCCGGCCAGCGACGGCGCCCCGATCTCGCCCGCCCCGAGCAGCTCGCGCAGCCGGGCCTCCAGCCGCTCGCGGCCCGGCAGCCGGTCGAGCACGGCACGAGTGTGGGCGTTCTGGGCGCCGGTCCAGGCCTCGACCCGCCGGTCGAGCGCCTCCAGCTCCTCGTCGGGCGCGCTCAGCTCGGGCGCGGCGCTGCCCTCGAGCCAGCGGTACGGGTCGACGATCTCGACGCCGTGGAAGGTCTCGCGCACCGGCTCGGCGGCGGTCGGCGGCACGCCGGCGGGGGCCGCCAGGGTCAGGGTCTCAGTCATCGGCGCCGCCAGCGCCCCGAGCGTTGCCAGCGCGAGCGTCGCCCCGCGGGAGGTCGTCCTGCGTCCCATGATCCGGTCTCCTGTCGGGCATTTCGCGGAGAGTCGCGGCCGAATCGGCCCGTTCGTTCCGATCCGCGCAGCCTACCGCATCAACCCCCGCCGGGAAGCGCCGATTCCGCCTCGAGCTTGGCTACGACCCGGTCGCGCACCCAGGCCGGGTCCCACCACTCCACCGGGTCGACCGGCAATCCCTGGAGCAGGATCGCGAAATGGAGGTGATCGCCGCCGGCCAGCCCGCTCTCGCCGGTGCGGCCGAGGGTTTCGCCGCGCGCCACCTCCTGGCCCGGCTCGACCGCGATGTCCGAGAGGTGCCCGTAGAGGCTGGTCAACCCGTAGCCGTGGTCGACGACCACGGTGTTGCCGTAGATCCCGAGGTACCCGGCGAGCGCCACCACCCCGGAGTTGGCGGCCGGCACCGTCGCCCGCCGCACCGAGGCGAGGTCGTAGCCGAGGTGGAACTGCTCGTCGACCTTCTCGCCGCCGTAGAGGTAGGCGCGGCGCTCGGCGAACGGCGACATCACCTGACCGTTGGGCAGCGGCACGAAGGCGCCCTCCCAGAACAGCGCCGGCCGCGAGGCTTCGGCCAGCTCGCGCAGCTCGACGGAGTTGGCTTCGCGCATCTCGCCGTTGATCGCCAGGTAGCTGGCGAGCAGGTCGCCGCGCTCGCGGAAGCCGGGGCTCGCGGCGAGGATCTCGGGCACCACCCGGGCCATGAAGCCGTCGGAGAGCTGGATCGTGCCCTCGGCGTACGGCTGCGGCTTGAAGATGTCGAGGAAGGCGCGTTCGGCGCGGTTGCCGAGCGCGTCGTCGGCGACCAGCCGCACCCGCGCCGGGTCGTCGAGATCGTAGGGGACGGCGTAGAAGGCGAAGCTCTTGCCGGCGGCACCCTCGCCGGGCAGCGGGAAGCCCGGGAACCAGTGCCCGCCCGCGGCGACGCCGCTGCGCTCGGCGGCCTCGCCGGCGCGGTAGACGACCACGCCGCTGCCGCCCTGGGTCGCGTAGTGCTGACTCGACAGCACCGCCAGCGACGGCGGCGAGAGGCGCACCGGGAGGGTGACCTCCTTGACCGCCGGATCGGGCCGGCGCAGCCAGGTCCCGGCGCGCTCGGCGACCACCCGCAGGGTCGCCTCGCCCTCGGCCAGCCCCTCGACCGTGCGGCCGCCGACCTCGGCCTCGAACGACTCCTCGGTGGTCCGCGGCCCCCAGAACGCCCACGCCGGCCGCGGCTCGTGCTCGCGGCGGACGACCACCTGCGGCGGCCGGCCCTCCTGGTGCAGCTCCAGCCGCACCTCCCCGAGGCCGCGGCCGCCGGCGCGGACCTCGACCGCCACCGGCGTCGCCGGGCCGATCCCGGGCCGCCCCGGCTCGAGCGTGATCGCCGGCTCGGGGCCGACGCGCAGGGCGATCAGCGCCAGCGCCGCGGCGGCGGTGAGCACGAGCAGGATGAGCAACGGGCGGGCGCGGCCGCGGCGCCGGTCGGAGGTGGATGCGGTGATGGGCGTGAAACCTTTCATTCGGAGGGTCCTCGTCGTCGGATCCAGTGGTCTTCGAGTGCGTGCGGACGGGGGCTCAGTTGACCCACGGCGAACCGACCCCGGGTCCTCCGGCGCCCTCGCCGGGTCCGGCCTCGCCGGAGAGGGCGGCGGCGCGCGCCCGCTCCTCCTCGGCCCAGCGCTCGGCCAGCTCGGCGTCGCGCCGGCGGCGGCGCCGGAACGCCCACAGCGCCAGCAGGGTGACCGCCAGCCAGAGCGCGAAGGAGCTGGTCAGGAACGGCAGCCAGCGCTGCCAGAAGGTCCGGCGGCGCCAGAACGACTCCTCGGCCGCCGCCAGCGGTTCGCCGGTAGCCTGGCGGAAGGCGTCCTCGAAAACAACCCCCCGCCCGACCCGGCGCAGCACCTCGCCGGTGACCTCCGAGCCGTGGCGGCGCCGCAGGTCGCGGATGAAGGCGCCGGAGACCGCGTAGGCGCGCGCCGCCGCCGCTCCGCCGCCGGCGAACAGCCGGTCGGCGTCGGCCAGGCGCACCGGACCGCCGCGCAGCGTCGCGAGCACGAAGCGCGAGCCGTCCTCGACCCCCCAGGCACGGCCGGCGGCCATCGCCGTCCCTTCGTTGAACCAGCGCGGCACGGGGTGGCCGCGGGCGGCGCGCGCGATCAGCACGTGCGCGACCTCGTGGTGGACCAGTTCCTCGAGGCTCTCGTCGGGATAGGTCGGGGTGCGGTCGGGGAAGATGACGATCGGCCCGGTGGCGCCGCGCGCGTAGCCGGCGACCCAACTGTGCACCGCCCGCGCCTCGGGCGAGCCCTCGGGGGCGAGGACGATCCGGATCGGCGGCCCGGGATCGTCGAGCCCGGCCAGCTCGACCGCCGTCCACAGCCGCTCGCGGTCGAGCGCGGCGAGCCGGTCGGCGGCCGCGCTCAGCCGTTCCGGCGCCTCGATCACCAGCTCCGGCGCGGAAGGGTGCTCGTCCGCCGGGGCGGCCGCGCCGGCGGCCTGCGTGACGGCGAGCACCAAGGCGACGGCCGGGACGCGGGCCGGACGGATCAGCTCGAGGGCTCCCAGACCACTCGGCCGTCGCTGCCGACGTAGCCCCAGTCCTGACCGCGCTGGACCGCCGCCAGCCCGCCGCGGAACGGGTCGGCGCGGTCCCAGACCGGCTCACCGACCCCTGCGCCGGCGGTGTCGATGTACCCCCACTTCGACGGCCCCGGCGGCCGGGGGGCCCGCCGCCGCCGGTCCGCGCCCGGCTCCGGCCATACCGCTCCCGGCACCAGCACCGCCGCCCGGCCCTCCGAGAACGGCTCGGCGCGCTCGAACCGCGGCTCGACGACCACCCGGCCGGCGGCGTCGACGTAGCCCCAGCGGGCGCCGATCTTGACCGGCGCCAACCCGTCCCCGAAGCCTCCGGCCCAGTAGAAGCCGGGCTCGATCGCCCACGAGCCGTCGGGGCGGACGAACCCCCAGGTGCCGTCGGCGACCCGCGCCGGCGCCAGGCCCTCGGCGAAGGCGTAGGCCTCGGTGAAACGGGGCGGGATCGCCCACTCGCCGGAGGGGTCGATGAAGCCGACCTCGCCCTCGCGCTCGGCGACCGCCGCCAGGCCCTCGGAGAACGGCCCGGCGACGGCGAAGCGGGGCTCGACCGCCCAGGCACCGGACTCGTCGATATACCCCCACGGCTCGCCCTCGCGCGCCGCCGCCCGCCCCTCGGCGAAGCTGGTCACGCCGCGGAAGCGCGCCTCGATCGCCATCTCCCCGGACGGATCGACGTAGCCGCCGCGGCGCGGTGAGAGGACCCCCGGGCCGACCACCAGCAGCGGGCCCTCCTCGGCGGCGGACCCTATCCCCGGGTCGACCGCCACCGCCGCCAGCCCGCCGGAGAACGCTGCCGCGTCGCCGAAGCGCAGCGGGATCGCCAGCCGCCCGCTGCGATCGGCGTAGCCCCACTTGCCGCCCTCGGCGACCGGGATCAGCCCCTCCGACCAGGCGCCGGCGACGTCGAAGCGCGGCTCGACCACCATCCTGCCCCCGGCGTCGATCAGCCCCACCGGCCCGCCGACCCGCACCGCGAACAGGCGGTCGGAGGGCAGCGACCCGTCCTCGGTCGCGGGCGCGCAGGCGGCGAGCGCGGCGGCCAGGGCGAGGCCGGCGCGAAGGCGGGGCGCGGATCTCGGCGCGGGCGGGCCGGACGGTTGGGCGGGAGTCGAGACGTCGGTTGCGATCAAGCCGGGTCACCTCCGTGCGGCGGCGGTCCGCCGGCGCGCGAACGTCGTCGCGGCGATTGTAGAGGACGTCCGGCGCTCGGGTGCGATCGCGCGGTAGAATGCCGGCGTTCCCGAAGTCAACCATCGACCCGCGGCACCGTCCGCGTCCGCCCGCTCCGCGGGCGGGGAAAGGAACGCCATGGCCGCAGCAGCGCGCAGCATCGGCATGATCCTGCTCGCCGTCTACCTGATCCTCTCCGGGCTCCTCGCTCTGCTCCCGAGCGTGACGATCCCGTACGGGGGGATCATCCTCGGGCTCCTGGCGCTGGTGGCGGGGATCCTCCTGCTGCTCGGGCGCTAGCGAAACCGCGGTCGCGGCGCCGCGGCGGCGCTCAGCGGGCCGCCTCGGCGGCCGTCAGGCCACGGCGCAGCGCGTAGGCGAGCGCCGCCGCGAACAACGCCAGCCCGGCGCCGAGCAGGAGCAGCCACGCGGCGGTGCCGCGCTCGCCGCCGGCGGCGCCGGCGACCCGAGCTCCGCTCCGCGCGATGCCGGCGCCTGCGAGTTCGGCCCGGTCCAGACCGGCCGCCCGGTGTGGTCCGGCGTGTTCGCGTCCGGCCCGGTCGAGACCGGCCCGCGGGCTCGCGGCGTCGACGGCTTCCGTGTCGGGCGGCGTCGCCGGCACGGCAGGCGCCGCCGCCTCATCCGGGCCGGTGACCGCGCCGGGCGCGAACACGACCACCTCGCGCACCACACGTGCGCCCGGGGTGGCGTAGCCCTCGTCCGGCGGGCCGAGGGCGGCGGCGAGCCCCGCGAGCACCTCGGCGCTCCCGTCGACCTCGAGCCGGTCGATCCAGCGCGCCGCCCGCTCCAGGCTCTCGGGCCGCGTCGGCCAGCTCGCCGGGAAGAGCGCCCGGGTGCGCCCGCCGAGGGCGAGGACATTGAAGGTGTCGACCGGCCGCAAGCTCTCCAGCGCCGCGGCGAGCGCCTCCTTCGCCTGCTCGAGCGGCGCGCCGCGCATCGCGGCCGAGGCGTCGATTACGAACACCACTTCGCGCGGCGGCGCGGACGGCTCGCCGGCACCGGGGGCCGCCGCTCCGCGGGCCGACGCCGCGGCCGGCGACGCCCGGACCGCACCCGGCTGTGCCAGGGCCGCGAACGCGAGCAGCGCCCCGAAGACCCTGCTCCATCGCCGTTCGCCGGGTTCTCGAAGTCTCATCCCCACCTCCTGCGGTCGTCCGACTCGCCGCCCGCCCCACGGAGGAGGGCCGATGGCTGCCGAGCCCACTGAACCACATGCGCCGCCCGCCGCGCGGGCGCGATCGGGGCAAGGCGAGGGCGAATCGTGGCGAAGTCGTGGCGACGTATCGGATGGCCCCCGGATCCCGTCGAGCAGACGAGCGGCGACGCGGGCGCGACGCCGCCTGCAGGAGGCACCATGCGATTCACGCTGGTCTCGCTCCTGACCCTCGCCGTCGTCTGCGCCGGCTGCGGCGCGGGCGAGGACGACGACACCCTCCCCATGCCCGAGGACTCGCTGTACTCGCTGGTGGTCCGCACCGACTTCACCGACGACGCCGCCTGGTCGGCCGTCCGTTCCGCCATCGCCGCCCCGGTGGGCCTCGACCGGGTGTCGGGCGATTTCGACTTCCAGGCCCACCTCGAGTTCGCCGACGATCGCCGCTACGAGGGGATGACCGTCGACCAGCTCCTGGCGCGGGTGCCCGAGGGGTCGCACCATCCGGTCTTCTTCGTGGTCGACCACCAGACCCTGACCGATCCCGACCACCCCGTCCTCGCCGTCGACCTCGACTCGGAGCCCGGCCGCACGTTCCGGGTGATCCCGTCGTGGATGTGGGACGTCCAGAACAACCTGGCGATCTCGAACACCGACTGGGAGAGCTACCCCGACGCCGCCGGCGAGGACGGGGTTTACCGCGGGTGGGAGCAATAGGCGGCTGTCCGGCCGCCGCCCGGCGGTCGATCAGCCCCCGCGACCTCAGCCACCCCGGCCGCCCACCGCCGCCACCGGTTCGCCGGCGAGCACCCAGTCGTGCCGCCGCAGCCGCTTCCAGGCGAACAGCGGCAGCAGCTCGCGCGGGCTCGCCGGGCGTGGCCGCTCGAGCAGACCGAGGGTGTAGCCGAGCCAGCCGGCCACCCGCTCGGGCGGAACGCCGGCCGTTCGCAGCGCGGCGAGGGTGGCGCCGCCGTCGCGCTTGGACAGCTTCTCGCCGCGGGCGTTGACCACCAGCGGCAGGTGGGCGTAGGCGGGCGGCGCGCCGCCGAGGGCGGTGGCGAGCTGGATCTGCCGGCCGGTCGAGGGCAGCAGGTCGGCACCGCGGACGACCTCGTCGACGCCCATCGCCAGGTCGTCGACCACCACCGCGAGCTGGTAGGCCCACAGGCCGTCGCGGCGGCGGAGGACGAAATCGCCGACGGTCTCGGCCAGGCGCTCCTCGACCTCGCCGCGCACCCGGTCGGCGAAGCGCACCGGCGCCTCGTCGATGCGGAAGCGGATCGCGGCGTCCGGCCGCGCGGCGGCGTCCAGCCGCTCGAACCAGCCGGGCTCGAGCAGCTCCGGCCGCAGGCTCTGCGGATAGGGCGGCGTGCCGCCGGCGCCGTGTGGCGCCGAGGCCAGCCCCTGCAGGTCGCGGCGAGAGCGGCGGCAGGGGAAGAGCCGGCCGGCGGCGTCGAGGCGTGCCAGCGCCCGCCGGTACAGCTCGCCGCGCAGCGATTGACGGTAGGGGCCGTGCGGCCCGCGCTCGCCGCCGCCGTCCGGCCGCGGCCCCTCGTCCCAGTCGAGTCCCAGCCAGGCGAGGTCGGCGAGCTGTTCCGCGGCGGCGCCGGGGACGGTGCGCGGCGGATCGAGGTCCTCGATCCGCCAGATCAGCTCGCCACCGCGGCTGCGCACCGACAGCCACGCCACGAGCGCCGTGCGCGCGCTGCCGAGGTGGAGCGGCCCGGTCGGCGACGGCGCCCAGCGGCCGCGGGGAGCGGCGTCGGCCGGCCGCCGGGCCGGCCGGAGATCGTCTCGCCGCAGGCTCTCCGGCAGGGCCGGTCGAGGCGGGTCGGGATGCGGTGGGGTGCTCATCCTGACCGAACCAGGGCGGCTCCGGGAGCGTATCAGCGACAGCCCGCGATCCGCGCCCCGCCGAGGCGATGAACCAGCCCGCGAACGGAACGCGGCGGCGCGGCCGTCCCGCCCGCTCACTCGACGGGGTCGTAGTCGAGGATCTCGCCGAATCGGCCCAGGAACGAGCCGCGATCGAGCGGGAACAGCTCGCCCGCCGGCTCGGCGACCAAGACCGGACCGAGGTAGGCGGCGAGCTGGACCGCGGTCAGCCAGAACAGGAGGCTCCACACCACCGCCGCGGCGCGCGGCGCGCCGCCGCCGGCCATCGCCCGCAGGAAGCGCAGCGCGAAGCCGAGCGCGACGCCGAACGCCACCAGGTGGCAGAGGACCGCGGTGGCGAGCCAGCGGCTGCTGATCGAGAACAGCCAGGCCAGCGGACCGAGCGCGGCCAGCAGCAGCCCGACGGTGGCCACGAAGCCGCTCGCCGCGCGCACCAGCCCGCCGGCGCCCAGCTCGCCGCCCGCCAGCAGGTGGAAGACGGCGAAGCTGGGCAGGCAGAGCGCCAGCGCCAGCGCCACGATCAGCGGCACCTTGAGCGCGGCGACCGCGATCTGGACGCCGCCGGCGAAGAAGCCGGCGAGGGCGCCGTAGAGGGCGCAGCCGGCGAGCCCGGCGGCGAGCAGCAGCCAGGGCGCGCGCCGGCTCAGCCGCGCCTCCGCCAGCACCGCCGGCCGCGCCAGGATCAGGGCGAAGACGCTCGCCGGCCGGTCGTCCGCCGGCGGCGTGGATGGATGGCTCGGGTGATCGGGGGCTGGGGTCATCGTCGCTTCCCTCCTCGTTCGTCCCGCCCGCCGGACCCGGCTAGCAGGTGCGGGGCGACATCGGTCCAGATGAACTCGTAGACGTTGCCGTCGAGCGCGTCCGGACGCAGCAACGCCACCTCGTGGTAGACGCTGCCGACGAACGGCCGCAGCGCCCAGGCGACCTCGCCGCCGACCAGCGCCAGCACCGCCACCCAGGCGGCGAAGACCCGGCGCGCGGCGCGGCGCGAGGAGCAGGCTCGGGCCAGCGCGCGCCCGAGCGCCACTGTGCCGGCAAGGCCGCAGCCGCCCACCGCCGCCGTCTGCACCAGGTAGAGCAGGTTGTGGGTCGTGCGCTCGGCGGGGCTCGGGGCCGGCAGCGTGAACGAGAGCAGAGCGGCGACCGGCGCCAGCGACGCGAGCAGCGCCGCCGCGGTGGCGAAGGCGGCGAGGTTGAGCCGCGCCGCCCGGCCGAGACCCAGCCGCTCGCCGAGGACGAGCGCGACCAGGGCCTGGAACGGCAGCGTCAGCGCCGCGGTCAGGAGCAGCACCGCCGGCAGCTTGATCGCCGCGTAGAGCGCCAGGCGGGGACCGCTCCAGGCGCCGAGGGCGGCGCCGTAGACCGCCCCGCCGGCCACCGTCAGCACGAGCGGGCGCAGGGCGCCGCACCGCCCGCCGCCGGCCGCCGCCCCGGGCCCCGCCCATCGCCGCCATCGTGCGCTCGCCGTCCCCGCCACGGCCGCCACTATCCGCCTGCCGGTTCCGTCCGCGGAGACGGTTCGATGGCACGGCCGGGGCGCATCGTGGCGGTCGCCGGGCGCCGGCGACGCGGATTCTGCGCCGCCCGGCGCCCGGCCGGCGGCGCCCGCGGGGCGGAATGTGGCGGCAGTCGGGCACGGCGGCGCAAGCGGCATGAACCGCTTGCCCACAGCGTTCGGCCTGCTTACACTGAGCTTCCGAGCCGGGGAGGGTGCCGATGAACGCACGCGCACAGGGCCGTATCGCACTGGTCGACGACGAGCAGAACATCCGCGACACGGTCGGCTTCGCGCTCCGCCGCGAGGGCTGGATGGTCGACGCCTACGCCGACGGCGCCGCGGCGTGGGAGGCGATCGGCGCCGCGGCGGGCAAGCCGGGCGCGGGCTTCCCCGACCTCGCGGTGCTCGACGTCCTGATGCCGCGCATGGACGGCCTCGAGCTGTGCCGGCGCCTGCGCGGTCTCTCCGAGGCGATGCCGATCCTGTTCCTGACCTCCAAGGACGAGGAGTTCGATCGCGTGCTCGGCCTCGAGCTGGGCGCCGACGACTACCTGTGCAAGCCGTTCTCGATGCGCGAGCTGGTGGCGAGGATCAAGGTGCTGTTCCGGCGGCTGGCGCTGGCCGGACCCACGGCGCCTGCAGCGCAGGTCCTCGCCCTCGGCGCTCTCGAGCTCGACCTCGACCGCTACCAGGCACGCTGGAACGGCGGTGCCCTGCCGCTGACCGTCACCGAGTTCCTGATCGTGCACTCGCTGGCGCGCCGGCCGGGCCACGTCAAGACCCGCCGCCAGCTCATCGAGGACGGTTACCCGCACGACACCTACGTCTCCGAACGGACGATCGACAGCCACATCAAGCGGCTGCGCAAGAAGCTGGTCGCCGCCGCCCCGGCGAGCGACCCGATCGAGACCGTCTACGGCCTCGGCTACCGCTGGCGCGAGGGCGAAACGGGGAGCGCCGCCGAGGCATGAGCGCCTGGCGCGAGCGGCTGGCGCGCGGGGCTTCGCGGCTGTCGCTCCGGCTGCTCGCCTTCAACGTGCTGCTGGTCTTCCTGCCCGCCGCGGGCCTCCTCTACCTCGGCACCTACGAGCGCCAGCTCCTCGAGCTCCAGGAGCGCTCGATGGTCCAGCAGGGGCGGCTGCTCGCCTCGGCGCTTTCGGGCCGCGGCGACCTCGACGCCGCCGAAGCCGAGCGCCTGCTCGTCCAGCTCGACCGCCGGGTCGACGCCCGGCTGCGGGTGATCGACGCCGAGGGCCGGGTGGTCGTCGACTCGAGCCTGCTCGGCCCGCGCCGGGAGCCCGGCGACGAGGCACCGCCGCCGGAAGGTCCGCGGACCAGCCTCCTCTACCGGATGGGCACCGCGCTCAACCGGCTCTACCGGGCGCTGCGGCCGGTGCCCGCGCCGCCGGCGGTCGAGGCCGGCCTCTACTCCGCCGCCGGCCCGGACGGCCGGCTCGAGGGGCGGGCGGTGCGCGAGGCGCTCGCCGGCCGCTACGGCGCCGATGTCCGGGTCGGCGCCGGCCCCACCGGCCGCGCCGTGACCACGCTGCACAGCGCGATCCCGATCACCGACGGCGAGCGGGTGGTCGGCGCGGCGCTGGTCTCGCAGTCGACCGCGCGGGTGCTCGCCGCGCTCGCCGCGGTGCGGCTCGGCATCTTCCGCGTCTTCCTCGCCTCGGTGGCGGCGGCGGTGGTGCTGACCCTGATCGTCGCCACCACCATCGCCCGGCCGCTGCGCCGGCTGTCCGACGAGTCGCGCGCCCTGGTCGACCGCCGCGGCCGGCTGCGCGGCCGCTTCGCGGTCTCGGTGCGCCGCGACGAGATCGGAGACCTGGCGCGCGCCCTCGCCGAGCTGACCCGTCGCCTCCAGGAGCGCCTGCACCTGACCGAGTCGTTCGCGGCCGACCTCTCGCACGAGTTCAAGAACCCGCTGACCTCGATCCGCAGCGCCGCCGAGATGCTCCCCGAGGTCGACGACCCGGCCGAGCGCGAGCGCTTCCTGGCGGTGATCCAGCGCGAGTGCGCGCGGCTCGAGCACCTCCTCTCCGCGGTGCGCGACATCAGCGCGCTCGACGCCGAGCTGGAGGGCGAGCTGGGCGGCCACGGCGAGGCGACGGTGCGGCTCGGCGAACTGCTCGCCGCGATCGTCGAGGGCTACCGCCTGCGCGCCGCCGCCGACGGCGACCGCCCGGCCGCGATCGCCCTGACCGCTCCGCCCGAGCCGCTCCCGGTGGCGGTGCCCGCCGAGCTGCTCTCCCAGGTGGCCGAGAACCTGATCGACAACGCGGTCAGCTTCTCCCCCCCGGGCGGCGCCGTCGAGGTCGCCCTCGGCCGCGACGACGGCGAGGCGGTCCTCACCGTCAGCGACCACGGCTCCGGCATCCCGCCCGAGCACCTCGCCCGCGTCTTCGACCGCTTCTTCACCTACCGCCCTGGCGACATCGACAGGGGCGACCCCGGCGCCAAGAACGGCCACACCGGCCTCGGGCTGGCGATCGCCCGCGCGGTCGTCGAAGGCTGCGGTGGTTCGATCACGGCCGGCAACCGGCCCGGCGGCGGGGCGCGCTTCACGGTCCGGCTGCCGCTGGCGGGGTGAGGCCCGTCACTCCTTCGCGTCGTACCAGCTCCGCCCCGTGCCCAGCTCGACCGCCAGGGGCGCCGCCAGCTCGGCGACCCCTTCCATCTCGGCTTTGACCAGGCGGCCGACCTCTTCGGCCTCGGCGGCCGGGACTTCGAGCACCAGCTCGTCGTGGACGGTCAGCAGCAGCCGGCTGTCGGGGCTCTCGGCGGTGAGGCGGCGGGCGACGGCGAGCATCGCCATCTTCATCAGGTCGGCGGCGGTGCCCTGGATGCGGGCGTTGATCGCCATGCGGCGGGCGTTCTCGCGCAGCGCGCGGTTCTTGCTCTGGATGTCGGGGAGCCAGCGGATACGGCCGTAGAGGGTCTCGACCTTACCCTCGGACTCGGCGGCGGCAAGGGTCTCCTCGATGTAGCGGCGCACCGAGGGGAAGCGGCCGAGGTAGGCGTCGATGAACTCCTGGGCCTCCTTGTTGCCGATACGCAGGGTCTTGCCGAGGCCGAACGCGCTCATGCCGTAGAGGATGCCGAAGTTGATCACCTTGGCGGCACGCCGCTGCTCGCCGGTGACCAGCCCCGGCGACACTCCGAAGACGGTCGCCGCGGTCGTGCGGTGGATGTCCTCGCCGGCGCGGAAGGCGTCGAGCAGCGCCTGCTCGCCGGCGATGTGGGCGAGCACGCGCAGCTCGATCTGGCTGTAGTCGGCGACCAGCAGGAGCCTGCCCTCCGGGGCGATGAAGGCGCGGCGGATGCGCTGGCCCAGCTCGGTTCTCACCGGGATGTTCTGGAGGTTCGGGTTGGCCGACGACAGCCGCCCGGTCGCCGCCACCGCCTGGTAGTAGCGGGTGTGCAGCCGCCCGCCGGCGTCGACCAGCACCGGCAGCGCGTCGACGTAGGTCGACTTGAGCTTCGACAGCTCTCGGTAGCGCAGGATGTGCGTCGCCAGCTCGTAGCCGCGCTCGGCCAGCTCCTCGAGGATCTCGGCGCCGGTGGCGTAGCTCCGGGTCTTGCGGGTGCGCTTGATCACCGGGTAGCCGAGCTTCTCGAACATCAGCGCGCCGAGCTGCTGCGGCGAGTTGATGTTGAAGGTCTCGCCGGCAACGTCGTAGATCGCGGTCTCGATCCGGGTCAGCTCGCCGGCCAGCTCGCGCGACATCGCCTCGAGGTAGGCGACGTCGAGCAGGATCCCGCACTCCTCCATGCCGAGGAGGATCGGCAGCAGCGGCGCTTCGAGGTCGCGGTAGAGCCGCGCCAGCGCGCCGCCCTCGAGGTCGTCGGGGTCGCCCAGCTCGCGGCGCATGCCGGGCGCGATCTTGCGGGTCAGCGCGATCCGTTCGCCGGCGAACGCGGTCAGCCGCGAGTCGCCGACCGCCGGCCGCTGGTCGCGCTCCCAGCCGGCGTCCTTGGCGGTCATCGCCTTGATCCCGGCGCGCTCGAGCGCCAGCTCCTCGACGCTGTGCCCGTGCGCCGCGGCTCGCACCAGGTAGGAGGCGAGCATGGTGTCGAACAGCTTGGCCCGGCAGCGGTCGCCGTCGGGGAGCAGCCGCAGCGGCTCCTTGAGGTCGTGGCCGATCAGCTCGGCCTCGGGATCGGCGGCGCGCGCGGCGAGGGTGGCGAGCGCCGCTGCGCGCAGGCCGGGGCGGCGGAAGTCGGCGAAGAGGGCGTGACCGCCGCCGTCGCCCGCGCCGTCGCCGCTCGAGCCGTCCGCGCCGCCCGCCTCGACGGCGCCGACCGCCAGCCCTTCGGGCGCGCCATCGGGGCCGACCAGGGCGACGAGGAGCGGCCCGGAGAGCTTCGCCACGCCGGCCTCCCAGGCCCCGGCGGTCTCGGCCTCGGTCGCCGGCCCGAAGCCGCCGGCGGCCGCCGCCGGCCCCAGCTCCTCGGCGAGCGAGATGAACTCCAGCTCGGTGAAGAGCTTCCGCAGCGCCTCGGCGTCGGGCTCCTCGAGCCGGAGCTTCTCGGGCTCGAACGCCACCGGCAGGTCGCGGTGGATGGTCACCAGCTCCTTCGACATCCGGGCTTGCTCGGCGTGCTGCTCGAGCCCTTCGCGGTAGCTCTTGCGGCCGACCTCGCCGGCGTGGTCGAGGAGCGATTCGAGCGAGCCGTGCTCGGTGATGAGCTGCCTCGCCCCCTTCTCGCCGATGCCGGGGACGCCGGGGACGTTGTCGGAGGCGTCGCCGGTCAGCGCCAGGACGTCGGTGACCTTCTCCGGCGGCACGCCGAAGTCCTCGGTGACCCCCGCCGGGTCGTAGAGCTTCTCGCGCCCGGTGTGGTAGAGCGAGACCCCCGGGGCGACGAGCTGCATCAGGTCCTTGTCGGCGGAGACCAGCACCACGTCGTAGCCCTCGCCGGAGGCCCTGGCGGCGAGCGAGCCGAGCACGTCGTCGGCCTCGTACTTCTCGATCTCGAGCACCGGGATGCGGTAGGCCTCGAGCGCCTTGCGGATCCACGGCATCTGCGAGCGCAGGTCGTCCGGCATCGGCGTGCGATTGGCCTTGTAGTCGGCGTAGCGCTCGCTGCGCACGGTGCCGCCCGAGACGTCGAGCGCCACCCCGACCAGCTCGGGCTTCTCCTCGCGCAGGAGCTTCCTGAGCATGGTGACGAAGCCGTAGACCGCGTTGGTCGGCTCGCCCTTCGAGGTCGACAGGTTGCGGATCGCGTAGAAAGCGCGGAAAATGTTCGAGTAGCCGTCGATCAGATACAGGCGCGGCCGGGGGTCGGACATGGCCTGGATTGTAAACCGGGGACCGGCCGCGCGACCGGCGATTCCGGAGCGTGCGGCCGCGGATCCGAGCCGCTGGCACACCGCTCGCACCGGGAACTGCCGGAGGAGAATCACGTCGCGCCCCGTCCCGGCGACGCCGGCGCGGGGGCGTGTCGTCACCGACCGCAGACGACGGAGGAGACGGTAATGGGCTACGTGGGCCTCATCTCGTGGGTACTCTTCGGCTTCATCGTCGGCATACTGGCCAAGCTGCTCATGCCAGGAAAGGACCCTGGGGGGTGCATTGTCACCACTCTCATCGGGATCGCAGGAGCCGTCCTCGGCGGCATGCTCGCCAGTGTTCTCGACTTCGGTGGCTACGCTGTCTTCGACTGGCGGAGCCTGGTACTCGCGATCCTCTGCTCCGTGCTGCTGTTGGCGGTTTACCGGGGGATCAAGGGCCGGTCGGTCTAGCAATCGCCCGGCCTCTATAATCGGCCGCCGAAAGGAGACGGGATGGCCGAGCGGATCACGATCGAATACTGCGTCGCCTGAAACTACTACCCCCGCGCCGCCGGTCTGGCGGCCGAGATCGAAAAGCGTTTTGGTCAGCGGTCCGAGCTGATCAAGGGCCGGGGCGGCGTCTTCGAGGTGAAGCTCGACGGCGAGGTGCTGTTCTCGAAGAAGGCCAGCCACCGCTTCCCCGAGCCCAGCGAGGTCGAGGAGGCGCTCGCCGGACGCCTCGGCGACTGACCGCGACCGCGGCACTTCCCTCGCCGGACGATTCCAGGAGGAATCCATGCGTGCAGCAGCAGCCGTCCTCGCCCTGCTCCTCGGCGCGACCCCCGCCCCGGCCCAGGATCCACGGATCCCGCCGCCGATCGGTGCCGAGGAGCTGGCCGCCCGCCGCCAGCGGGTGGCCGAGGCGGTCGGCCCCGACGCCCTCCTCCTGCTCCTGCCCGCCGAGCCGGCCCACCGCAACGGCGACGTCGACTGGCCGTTCCGCCAGGACGACGACCTCTACTACCTCACCGGGATCACCCAGGAGGGCACCGCCCTCGCTCTCGTCCCCGGTTCCGAGGAGCACCCGGAGATCCTGTTCGCTCGCGAGCGCGACCCCCTGCACGAGGTCTGGGAGGGCCGGTTGCTCGACCGCGACGAGCTGACCGCGGCGAGCGGCATCGAGGAGATCGCGCCCTCCAACCGCTGGCGCGGCTTCCTCGAGGCCGCGTTCGGCGGCAGCGCCTGGGGCACCTCCGACCTCTACCGCTACTACCGCCCGCCCGGCCTCCCCGAGCTGCTCGAGGCCCGCCGCGCCGGCCGCGCCGAGCTGTGGCTCGACCTCGGCGAGCGCGGCGCCCCCGGCGATCCGCCGACCCCGGAGCTGCGGCTGGCCGAGGAGGTCCGCGCGCGCTGGCCCGAGGTCGAGATCCGCGACGTCTCCCCGCTCCTCGAGCGGATGCGCGCGCTCAAGAGCCCGGCCGAGCTGGCGCTCCTCCGCAGCGCCGTCGAGATCACCGAGGAGGCGATCCGCGCCGGCGTGCGCCGGACGCTCACCGCCGAGCACGAGTACCAGGTCCAGGCGACCATCGAGTTCACCTTCCGCGACCTCGGCGCCTGCTGCTGGGGCTATCCCTCGATCGTCGCCTCCGGCGTCAACGCCACCACCCTCCACTACCCCTCCGCCGACGCCCCGATCGACCGCGCGGGACTGATGCTCTTCGACGTCGGCGCCGACGTCCGCGGCTACACCGCCGACGTCAGCCGCACCTTCCCCGCCGACGGCACCTTCACCCCCGAGCAGCGCGCGATCTACGAGGCGGTGCTGACCGCCTGGAACGAGACCCTCCCCCGCTTCCGCGCCGGCGTCCTCGCCGCCGACGCCCACCGCTACGCCCTCGGCGTGATCGCCCGCGAGCTGGCCGCCCTCGGCCTGGTCGCCGCCGCCGAGCCCGAGCAGGCCGAGCTGTACTTCATGCACGGCCTCGGCCACCCGATCGGCCTCCAGGTCCACGACGTCTTCGACAGCGCCCGCCCCTGGGAGCCGGGGATGGTCGCGACGATCGAGCCCGGCATCTACGTCCGCCGCGCCGACATCGAGGCGAGCGAGGTCTTCCAGGGATTGACCGAGGAACAGCAGGCCTCGATCCGCACCGCCCTCGACCGCTACGACGGCATCGGCGTGCGCATCGAAGACGACGTCCTGATCACCGACGGCGAGCCGGTGGTGCTCTCCGACGGGCTGGCGCGGACGGTCGAGGAGATCGAGGCGTTCCTGGCCGAGCAGATCGAGGGGCAGTAGCCCTACAGCACCGACCACGAGACCACCGCCACCCCCCGCCGCCGGTAGGTCTCGCCACCCCCGTGGATCAGAGCCGCCGGCGCCTCGTCGTCTCCGACCAGGCCGCGCCAAAACATCAACCCATCGAAGAAGTCCGGTACCACCGTCTGCCCCGACTTGACCTCCACCGCGACCAGCTCCCGGCCGGCCTCGATCAGGACGTCGATCTCGTGGCCGGTGGCGTCGCGCCAGAAGTAGAGATCGGGCTCGCGGCCGGCGTGGACGAAGGCCTTGAGCAGCTCGGAAACGACGAAGCTCTCGAAGACGACGCCGCGGGCGGCGTGCGGCCGGAGGTCCTCGGGCGAGCGGATGCGCAGCAGGTAGCAGAGCAGGCCGCAATCGAGGAAGTAGAGCTTGGGGGTCTTGATCAGCCGCTTGCCGAAGTTGCGGTGGTGGGGCCGCAGCAGGGCGATCAGGAAGCTCGCCTCGAGGATCGACAGCCATCGCTTCGCCGTCGTGTGCGTGATGCCGCAGTCGTTGCCGAGGGAGGTCAGGTTGAGGAGCTGCCCGGTGCGGCCGGCGCATAGACGGACGAAGCGGCCGAACGCCTCGAGGTCGCCGACGTTGAGGATCTCGCGAACGTCCCGCTCGACGTAGGTCTGGACGTAGTTGGACAGCCAGTCGCCGGCGTCGAGGCCGCGGTCGTGGATGCGCGGGTAGAAGCCGGTGAAGAGGGTTTCCATCAGGTCGCGATCGGTGGTCCGGGAGCGGCTGGGGAGGCGGCGGCCGATCGTCCGCAGGGCCAGCGGACGGTGGCCCTCCAGCTCGCTCAGCGACAGCGGCAGCAGGTGGAGCACGGCCGTGCGGCCGGCGAGCGACTGGCTGATCGACTGCCGCAGCAGGAAGTTCTGCGAGCCGGTGAGGATGAACCGCCCCGGGCGATCGTCCTCGTCGACCAGGGTCTGGAGGTAGGAGAACAGATCGGGCGTCCGCTGCGCCTCGTCGAGGATCACGGGCCCCTCGAACTGGGCGAGGAACCCCCGCGGGTCCTCGAGCGCGAAGGCGCGGACGTCCGGCTCTTCGAGCGAAGCGTAGGCGTGCTCGCGGAACGCGGCCCGCACCAGCGTCGTCTTGCCCGACTGGCGGGGACCGGTGAGGGTGACCACCGGATAGCGTCGGGCGGCGTCTTTGAGCGTGGGGGCGAGGGCTCGCTGGTACATCGCGCAGAGGGGCCGTGCAGATTGAATTCCTGATGTTCAATCTACACGGCCGCCGTTGGGGACGCAAGTCGCGCGGGCGAGGATCCAGAGGCCGAGCGTCAGGGTTCGCTCTCGTCGCCCGGTCGCGCGGCCTTCGGCGCCAGCCGCGCCGCCTTGCCCGCCAGCGCCGCCAGCTCGGCCGCGCGGGGGTCGCCGGTCAGCTCGGGCTGGAGGCGCTGGAGGCCGCGGAAGACCTCGTCGAGCGAGCCCTCGCGCGCCCAGTAGGAGCCGCGCAGCAGCTCGGCGTACTCGGCGGCCAGCCCGGCGAGGCGCAGGGCCGGGCTCGCAGCGTTCCAGCTCGCCGCCAGCTCGCCGAGCGTGAGGGCGCGTTCGGTCTCGACGAACGCCTCAGCGCCGTCCGGCCGCCAGCGCAGGCGGAGGGTGGCGACCGGGGCGTCGCGGTAGGCGCGCTCGCCGCCGCGGCCGGTCGCCTGCTCCTGGAGCTTGACCTCGTAGAGCGCGGTGACGGTGTGGCCGGCGCCGATCTCGCCGGCGTCGACGGTGTCGTCGCGGAACCGCTCGTCGGCGACGTCGCGGTTCTCGTAGCCGAGCAGCCGATAGCGCTCGACCACCTCGGGGTTGAACTCGACCTGCGCCCGCGCCTCCTCGGCGACGGTCTGGAGCGTGCCGGTCAGCTCCTCGACCAGCACCCGCCGCGCCTCCTCGAGGGTGTCGAGGTAGGCGTAGCGGCCGTCGCCGTCGTCGGCCAGACGCTCCATCAGCACGTCGTTGTAGTTGCCCATGCCGAAGCCGAGGGTGGTCAGCTCGACGCCGCGGGCGGCCTCGGCGCGCGCCCGGGCGAGGATCGAGTCCGGCCCCGTGGCGCCGACGTTGGCGACGCCGTCGGAGGCGAGGATCACGCGGTTGATCGCGCCCGGCCGCAGCGCCGCCGAGGCGAGGTCGTAGCCGAGCGCGAGCCCCTCCTCGGCGTTGGTCGAGCCGTCGGGATGGAGGCCGAGGATCGCGGCGCGCAGCGCCTCCTTGTCGGCGGTCGGGGCGAGCACGACCCGTCCGCGGCTGCCGTAGACGACCAGCGCCACCCGGTCGTCGGGGCGCAGCTCGTCGATCAGCAGGCCGAGCGAGGCCTTGACCAGCCCGAGGCGGTTCTCCTGCGCCATCGAGCCGGAGACGTCGACGACGAAGGTCAGCGCCGCCGGCTTGCGGTCGAGGGCGTCGACCTCGCGCGCCTTGAGCGCGAAGCGCAGGAGGCGATAGCGGTCGCCGCCGCCGAACGGGGTCGGCGCGCCCTCGGCGTGGAGCGCGAAGTCGCCCTCGGCGGGCGGCGGGTCGCCGTAGTCGAGCGCGTTGACGATCTCCTCCACCCGCACCGCCTCGGGCGGCGGCAGGTGGCCGCCCTCGAGGTAGCGGCGCGCCACGCCCCAGGAGCCGGTGTCGACGTCGAGCGCGAAGGTCGACAGCCGGTCCTCCTCGGGGTCGAGGAACGGGTTGACGCCGTAGTGGCGGAAGAAGACGTCGCCGAAGGGGGCGTCGTTGGGCTCGGCGGTGCCGCCGGTCGAGGGCGGGGCGACCGGGCCTTCGGTCTCGGCGATGGCGGGCTCGACGCCGGACTGCGCCCGGAGCGAGCCGGTGAAGGCCGCTGGCTCGGGCTCGGACGCGGCCGCCGGCTTCGGAACCTCCTGGACCCCCCGTGGAAGCTGCTGGAGGCGGCGCCGCATCAGCTCCGCGACCTCCTCCTGGTCCCGCTCCCCCGCCTGCTCTTCGGCGCCCCCGCGGAACGTGATGTTCGCCTTGCCGCCGACCCATATCGGGGTCTCGGCGTCCTGGAGCTGCTGTTGGGCCACCCCCTCGGACTCGGCCCGCGGGCCGCTGCCGCGGAAGGTCGTCCCCGGCGCGAGTGGAGGCGGGGGCGCAAAGGACGAGGCGACCTCCGAGCTTTCCCCAACTGGCGGTGCCTCGCCGGGCACCACGAGCTCGTCAGCAATCTGCTTCCGCAGCTCACGCTCGGCCTTCGCCTCGGCCCCCTCCCGCGCCGGAGCACGGCGCACCGGCTCAACGGCGTCGCTGCGGGCGTCCCTCAACCCGCTCAGACTCCGCAGCGACGGCTCGGCGGGCTCCGGATCCGGCACGGCCGGTACCGCGACGTCCTCGGACCGCGCGCTCTCTACCTGCGCGACCGGCTCGCTCCGCGCCGCGCTCCCCACCGGCGCCGCGGTCTCGACCATCGCCGCCCCCGGCCGCGGCTCCTCCCGCCAGGTCCACCAGGCGAGCGCGCCGCCGCCGACCGCCATCACCAGGGCGGCGGCCAGGCGCCAGTGGTGCGGGTGCCAGACCGGCCGCACCACCCGGCCGCCGGGCAGCGACGGCACCGGCAGCTCCTCGGGAATCTCGGACTTGATCCGCTCCGCCAGCCCCCGGGGGGGCTCCCCGGCCGGGGACGCGGCGAGCAGGTGTTCCAGCTCTCTCTCGGTGTGGGTCTTCATGTCGGTTCCTCCTGGAGAGTCGCGGCCAGCATCCCCATCGCCTTGCGCAGGCGCTTGCGGACGGCCACGCTGGTGACCCCCTCATGCCGCGCGATCTCCCGGACGGACAGCTCCCCCCAGAAGCGGGCGGTGACGGTGAATCTGAGGCTCTCGGGCAGCGCCAGCACGGCGCGCCGGAGCCGTTCGGCCCGGCGCGAGGCGTCGAGCGCCTGGTCCGGGCCGGGATCGTCCGGCGGGTCGGCCGCCGGATGGTGTCCCAGACTGTGCGCCGCCGATTCCTCGGGATCGTCGACCGCGATCACGAGCTGCGGCCGGCGGCGCTGGTTGAGGAAGGTCGTGTAGGCGATCCGGTGGAGCCAGGTCGAAAAGCGCGCCCGGCCGTCGAAGCCGCCAAGCGCCGACCACGCCTTGCGGTAGGTCTCCTGGGTCAGGTCCGCGGCCAGCTCGGAGTCGCCGCCGGTCAGGCGGTGGAGCAGCGCGTAGACCCGCCGGTAGGTGCTCTCGACCAGCTCCTCGGCCGCCGTCCGGTCGCCGCCCGCGAGCGCGCCCAGCAGGCGGCGCTCGGGGTCTTCCCCTTCGGCGGGGGCAGCGAAGGTGCGCGGTGTGTCGTCCAAGGCTTGAAGGGTGGCCATGCTACTCCGCTTGGACACGCCGGCGGCGGGAGAGGAAACCGGTGGCGGGCCGCGGGCGGTTCGCGTTGCGGAGGGTGGAGCGCGGATTGTGCCGGCGGACGCGGTGTGAGAGTGTTTCAGCCGCCGGACGAACTAGTGGTCCCAGGGAGAGGAGTCTCAGAGCCATGCCGCATCGCAGCCTGCGCATGCGCACCCTCGGCAGCCTGCCCGTCTGGGCGTCGTCGATCCTGCTGGCGGCGGCCTGCGCCCCGGAGCCCGCGCCCACCGGGGCTGCCTCCGCCGAGTCCACGCCGCCCCCGGCCCAAGAGGCGGCCGCCCCGGCCGAGCCGGCGCCGCCCCCGGTCGACCCCGCCGAGATCGCCGCGCGCCTCGCCCACGGCATCGACCTCTCCCACCACAACGGCACGGTGGACTGGGCGGCGGTGGCAGCCGAGGGCCACACCTTCGCCTTCGTCAAGGCGAGCGAGGGGGTCGACAACCCCGACGCCTCGTTCCCCTCGCACTGGCCGGCGATGAAGGAGGCGGGGCTGATCCGCGGCGCCTACCACTTCTACGTCACCGAGGACGACCCCGCCGAGCAGGCGAAGCTCTTCCTCGGCACCGTGGACCTCCAGCCCGGCGACCTGGCGCCGGCGGTCGACGTCGAAGTGATCGGCCACGGCACCCAGCCCGGCCTCGCCGACCGCCTCGAGACCTTCCTCTCGATCCTCGAGCAACACTACGGCGTCAAGCCGATCATCTACACCGGCCCGAACTTCTGGGACCAGCACCTCGACGACACCTTCGGCGGCCACCCGCTCTGGATCGCCGAGTACGGCGTCTCCGAGCCGCGGCTGCCGATCGGCTGGGACGAGTGGCACCTGTGGCAGTTCAACGGCGACGTCACGGTCCCCGGGGTGGAGAAGGCGGTCGACGCCAGTCACGTCAACCGCACGGGCGCCGACCTCGCCGCGCTCGTCATCCCGGACTGAGAGTTCGTCAAGACCACCAGGCCAAGGCCGCGAAGACCAAGCCGAAAAAGGGCTCAGCGCCCGGGTCGCGGTTGGGGTGAGCCCCGTCGACGACTCGGCGGCATGTCGAATCTGATATAGTCCTCCCCGTCGAGGACTGAGCCCGATGAGAGCGGAAAAGCGACGGCGTCTGGAGGCCAACGGTTGGAGGGTCGGAACGGCGGAGGAATTCCTCGGCCTGACCCCTGAAGAAGCGGCCCTGGTGGAGATTCGCCTGAAGCTCGCCGACGGCGTGCGTGAGTTGCGCAAGCGGCGACGTTTCACGCAGGCGGAGCTGGCGAAGCGGCTCGGCTCGAGTCAGAGCCGGGTCGCGAAGGTCGAGACCGCCGACGAGTCGGTTTCCCTGGACCTACTGATTCGCTCGTTTCTGGCGCTCGGCGCAACCGCTGGAGATCTCGCGAAGGTCATCTCAGGAGGACGGCGGTCTCACGCCGCCTAGGGCCAACGCTCGATTCACCTCGAGTACTAACGAGACCGGCCTCCCGGAGGTTTGCCCGCGCCTCCTCTCGCGGGGCGAGGCACAGAAGCTGCGCCACCGCCTCCATGTGCCCGCTCTGCGGAAACAGGTCGAGCAGCACCAGGCTCTCCAGCCGGTAGGCACCGACCAGCCGCCTCAGGTCCCGCGCCAGCGTAGCCGGATGGCAGGACACGTAGGTCAGCCGCTTCGGCAGCCGCTCCATCAACACCGCGCGCAGCCGGAGGGTGAGGCCGCCGCGGGGTGGGTCGACGAGGACGCGGGCGGCGCCGGGGGGGAGGTTGGCGGCCCAGGTGTCGACGGACTGGGCGATGAGGTCGAGGTTGGGGAGTTTGTTGGTGCGGGCGTTGTTGCGGGCGTAGCGGGCGGCGATTCGGTCGGCTTCGATCGCGGTCACGCGGTCGTAGCGGCGGGCGAGGGGGAGGCTGAAGAGGCCGACGCCGGCGTAGAGGTCGAAGGCGTCTTCGCCGGTCCAGGGGCCGACGGCGCGGGCCGCCAGCTCGGCGACCAGGCCGCGGTGGGCCTGAAAGAAGCAGCGGGCGTCGAACTGGTAGGTGATCGGGCCGCCGGGGAGGGCGAGGGTGAGGTCGACCGGGCCGTGGGGCAGGCCCTCGACGACCGGGGCGGTGGTGACTTCGGCGCCGTCGCCGGTGGCGAGGTCGAGACGGCGCGGGGGTCGACCCTCCCGGGCTCCGGCGCCGAGCCGTGCCGGTAGGTCGGGGAGCAGGCGCTCCAGCTCGGGCACCAGGATCGGGCACTCCTCCACCGCCACCAGCTCGTGGCTGCCGCGCTGGTGGTAGCCGACCTCGACCGCCTCGCCCTCGCCGCGGGTGTGGAGCTGGGTGCGCAGGCGGTAGGCCCAGGGGGCGCCGGCGACGACTTGCAGGTCGGCCGGGGGTTCGATGCCGCCGAGCCGCGCCAGGGTCTCGAGCACCGCCGCCGCCTTGTGGCGGACCTGCGCGGCGTCCTCGATGTGCTGGAGGTCGCAGCCGCCGCAGCGCGTGAAGTGGTGGCACGGCGCCTCGCGGCGCTCGGGGCCGGGGGCGAGGATCTCGACGATCTCGGCGCGGCCGTAGTCGGGGCGGCGGTCGGTCAGGCGCACGCGCAGGCGGTCGCCGGGGGCCGAGCGGGGGACGAAGATCGGGATGCCCTCGAAGCGGGCGAGGCCGTCGCCGCCGGCGACCAACTTCTCGACGGTGACCTCCAGCTCCTCGACTTCCGCCAGCCGCACTCCGGCGGGTGGGCGTTCGGGCGGCGTCGGATGTTCGGTCATCAGCTCTCCCCCAGCAGCAGGTGGACCCGGCCGGCCAGCCGCGGGAGCTTTTCCGCCACCGCCGCCGTCAGCTCCTCGGGCTTGTGCCGGCGTGAGAGGTGGATGAGCACGAGCGCCTCGACCGACTCGGCGATCTCGGCCTCGCGCTCCGCAAGGTCCTCGATGTGGAGGTGCTTGAACAGGGCGCCCTTGGCTCGCAGCTCGCGGCCGAGGAAGGTGCACTCGACGACCAGCACCCGGCTCGCCAGCACCTCCGGCGAGCGCTCGAAAATCCCCGGCCCGGTGTCGCCGCAGTAGGACAGCCGCCGCTCCTCGACCGGCTCGGTGATCGTCTCTCCGCGCGCCCGCAGCGCCGCCAGCTCGGCGGACGCCAGACCGCGGTACTGCTCGGCCAGCCGGTGCTTCGTCGCGATCAGGTGGTAGCCGAGGCTGGGCACGACGTGGTCGACCGCGAACGCCTTGATCGCCAGGTCCCGCCCCACCGGTACCCGGTCGCCGGGCGCGAGCGGCACCACCTCGTAGTCGTACCGAACCCCCTCGAGCCGCCCCGCCGCATCGACGAACGCGGCGAGGTCCCCCGCGATCTCTCCCGGGCAATACACCCGCGTCGTCTCTGACCGGTGCAGTGTCCGCTGGGAGAGCAGAAACGGCACCCCCAGCGCATGATCGAGGTGCCCGTGGCTCAGGAACAGATCCCGCGCCCCCGCGAGCTGCAAAGCCCCCCGCCCGGCATCCAGCGCCAGCCCCGGCGGCTGCACCCGCAGCCAGGTCGAGTCCCCGGCGCGCGAGAAGCCCTCGAGCGTCAGGTCCGAAAGTCGGATGGTCGCCGGCCGCACCGGGTCTCCGCGCCGCGCCGGAGCGCGCGCTAGATCTCCGTGTACAGCCAGCGGCGGAGCGGGTCGATCCTGCGTTGCAGGGTCTCCGCGTCGGGGTCGATCAGCCACAGGGCGGCGGCCACCGAGGAGAGCAGCGAGTTGCCGTCCTGGGGGGTGAAGCAGAAGCCGACGATCTCGCGGCCGTGGCGCACCATCACGGTCGGCAGCACGACGACGGTCTGCGACAGGATGCGCCCGTAGTAGCCGTGGTCGCGGCCGAAGCTGAAGATCAGGTTGGCGTGGCGCTTGTCGGTCACCGCCACCCGGCGGTTGGAGCGCAGCCGCTCGACCACGGTGTCGCGGCTGATGTCGCGGTCGAGCTGGAGGTCGAACCAGATCGAGTGCATGTACTGGGTGTTCAGCTTGACCGCGCTCGAGAACAGGTCCAGCTCCTGGCCGAGGGTGCGGAACAGGTAGTGGGCGTCCTTGGCGTGGTGGGTGCCGAACTCCGGGTCCTCGTGCTTGCCGACCGAGGGCGCCGCGACGAAGCCCTCGGTCTGGCTGATGTCGTTCGCCCGCCGCATGCACACGAAGGTGGCGCGGTCAAGGCTGTACTCGCCGCCCTCTTCGGCGCACAGGGTGCGGATCAGGGTGGTGATGTTGTGGGTGTTGCACGACACGATCTGGACGAACCGGTCCTCGCCCGGCACCAGCGCCTCGTCGTTGACGCCGCGCGCGTACGGCTTGCCGAAGCCGAACTCGCTGCCCTGAGCGAGGAAGCCCTTGGGGCCGTCGAGGTGCTGGTAGTACTTCTCCTTGTTCTGGTTGCCGGCGGGCGTGCAGTCCATGACCACGGTCGCCCGCTCGAGCGCCTCTTCGGTCGAGTAGCTGACCTCGTGGCCGAGGCGCTGGAAGTCGGCGCGCACGTCGTCGTCGACCGCGAGCTTCGCGCCGCGCGCCATCAGGTGGTTGAGCTTGGCGCGGTCGGAGACCAGCGGCGTGCGCTTGTGGAAGGTGACCTCGTCGAGCTCGAAGTAGTGATGGAAGTCGGTGAACAGGCCGATCAGCGGCTCGCCGATCGTCCCGGTGCCCACGATGTGGACGATCTTCTTCATCCCGGATGTCCCCTTGGCAGAGCAGAGCGGAATCGGACCGCGTGGAGGCGCCCGCGCCGCCCCTCCCGGCGCGCGCGCTGAGAGCGACCGAAGGCTAGCACAGGCTCGGCGAGCCGGGGCCGGGCTGGACCGGCGTCAATCGGTCGGCGCGCCATCGCCCCGCTCGCCGTGCTTGCCGCCGCCGCGCCAGCCCGGGTCGCGGCGCGCGAACTCGTCGAGGTCTTCGGGGACCTCGACCAGGGTGCGGGTGATCGCGGGGTCGCAGACGTCGTTTTCGCACTCGTAGGTGTAGACGTTCCAGCCCTCGCGGTGGCTGAACGCGGTCAGGGTCTGGTAGGTGTCGCACTGGCCGCACTTGATCGAGAGGTTGCGGATGTTGATGGTGCTCGGCTGGTCGGTCATGGCGCCTCCTCGGCGCTCCAAGCTAGCAGACGGCGGGACGGGAGGGGCCGGTGAAGCCGCTCGGATGCAGCGGCACCGGGATTGCTAGTAGCCTACGCGCCATGGACGCGACCCGCAGCTCCCGCTCCGTTCGCGCCGCGGCCGCCGCCGCGGCCGTCCTGATCGCGCTCGCCGCCGGCGCGCAGGAGCCCCGGCCCGACGCTCCATCCGAGGAGTCCGAGCCCGCGCGGGGCTTCGCCGACCGGATCTCGGTCTCCTGGGTGCTGGTGCCGGTGCTGGTGCGCGAGCGCGGCGGCGGGTACGTCGACGACCTCGAGCGCGAGGACTTCCGCCTCCTGGTCGACGGCGAGCCGGTGGCGATCGAGAGCTTCGACCGCGGCCGCGACGCGCCGGTGTCGCTGGTGGTGCTCCAGGACCTGTCCGGGAGCATGGACAACGGCGGCAAGATCGAGGCGAGCCAGCGAGCGGTCGAGGACCTGATCGAGCGCACGCGGCCGGGCGACGAGCTGGCGCTGGCGAGCTTCGCCGGCGGCCGGCTGGCGGTCGACGTGCCGTTCACCGGCAACCGCGGGGCGCTCGGCGAGGCGATGGCGCTGTGGCACCCCTACGGCACGACCGCGCTGCACGACGCGGTGGCCTGGATCCCCGAGATCTCCTCGGAGGGCCGCCACCCCAAGCGCGCGGTGCTGCTGGTCACCGACGGCGTCGACAACGCGAGCACGATCTCCCCGGAGCAGGCGCGCGGCATCGTCGAGCGGGCGCACCTGCCGGTCTATGTGGTCGGCCTCGGCGGCGGCGACCCGGCGCACGCCGAGCTCAACGGTGCCGCCGCCGACAGCTACGCCCTGCTGCTGCGGCGCCTGGCGCGGATGACCGGCGGCAGCTACTACGCGGCGCGGCACCCGGATGACGTCGACGCAGCGGTGCAGGCGACCCTGGCGGCGCTGCGCCGCGAGTACGTGCTCGGCTTCCCAGCCGCCGATTCGGCCGCGCCCGTGTACCGGCAGATCCGGGTCGAGGTCAGGGGCGGCCGGCTGGACACCGTCCACCGCCGCGGCTACACCGGCGGACCGCCGGCCGACCTGGCCGCGACCGCGAGCCGGGCCCATTGACCGTCCATTGATAGAGTCACCGCCATATGTGTGTAGGAGTGTTGAAGCGAACGCAGTCCGATTCTTTCCGACCAAGGAGGAACCGATGCGACCGATAGCACCTGACCGGAACCCGATGCCGTGGCTGCTCGCCGCGGCTTTGCCGCTGTGCCTGATCGCCAGCGGCTGCGCGACCAAGAAGTACACCCGTGACACCGTGTCCGGCGAGACCGGCCCGATCAACGCCCGCATCGACGACGTCGAGGGGCAGGTCGAGGAGACCCAGACCCGCCTCGACAACCAGGGCCGCGAGCTGCGCGGCGAGATCGGCAACGTCTCGAAGACCGCCCAGGAGGCGCTGCAGCGCGCCGAGGAGGCGGGCAAGCTGGCCGAGGGGAAGTTCCTCTATGAGACCGTGCTCACCGACGACAAGGTGCGCTTCGGCCTGGAGTCCTCGCAGCTCTCGGACGAGGCGAAGGCTGCGCTCGACGAGTTCGCGGCCGACCTCAAGGCGCAAAACCGCGCCGTCTACATCGAGATCCAGGGCCACACCGACGCCACCGGATCGGAGGAGTACAACGAGCGGCTGGCTCTCGAGCGGGCGGAGGCGGTGCGCAACTACCTCTCCCGCGAGCACGGCCTCGCGCTGCACCGGATGAACGTGATCTCCTACGGCGAGGCCGAGCCGATCGCCGACAACGGCACCCGCGAGGGGCGGGCGCAGAACCGGCGCGTGACGCTGGTGGTGCTGGCCTAGCCGACTGAGGCGATCAGGCTTTTGCGCCGGCGTCGTCGAGCAGGCGGCGCAGGTCGTCCTCCTCGACGACGCCGGCCTCGAAGTAGGCGACCCTGCCGTCACGGTCGATGACCATCAGGGTCGGCAGGGCGGCGATGCCCAGTTCGTACGACAGCTCGTCGGCGGGGTCGATCAGCACCGGGTAGGGGAACGGGTTGCGGGCGACGAAGCGGCGGACGACTTCTTCGTCCTCGCCGAGGCCGACGGCCAGAAACTCCACCCCGCGCCCGCGGTACTCCGCGTAGAGCGGCTCGAGGATGTCGGCCTGGGCGTGGCAGGGCAGGCACCAGGTGGCCCAGAACTCGAGCAGCACCACCTTGCCCGGGTAGTCCTCGGGCCCGATCTCGCCGCCGTCGAGGCTGGCCAGCCGGAAGACCGGGCCGGGGCCGCCGGCCTCCGACGACTCGGGCCGGGGCGGCGGGCCGGCGCCGCAGGCGGCCGCGAGGGCGGCGAGCAGGGCGACCGCGGCGAGTGCGACCGAGGCCGCGGCGGGAGCGGACGGGCGGCGGTGGCGCATCACGGCCCGAGGATACGACACCCGCCGCAGCTCAGGCGACCCCGCCGCGCAGCTCCTCCTTGAGCCACGCCCGCGCGCGCATCCAGTCGCGCTGGGCGGTGCGCACTGAGACTCCGAGCGCCTGGGCGGTCTCCTCCTCGGAGAGGCCGGCGAAGAACCGGCACTCGACCACCCGCGCCAGCCGCTCGTCGCGCCCGCCGAGCCGCTCGAGCGCGCGGTCGAGCGCGAGCAGCCGGTCGGCCTGGTCGTCGACCGCGACCTGCGCCTCGTCGAGGGTCACCGGCCGCTCGCCGCCGCCGCGCTTGACCGCCGAGCGCTTGCGCGCGTAGCCGATGATCACCTGCCGCATCGCCCGCGCCGACACCGCCAGGAAGTGCCCGCGGTCCTGCCAGTCGACCCGCGAGGGGTCGACCAGCTTGAGGTACGCCTCGTGGACCAGCCCGGTGGTGTTGAGCGTCTGCGGCGCGCCGCGCCGGAGCTGCCGCCGCGCGATCCGCCGCAGATCGTCGTAGATGATCGGCATCAGCCGGTCGAACGCCCCCCGGTCGCCGTCGCGGTAGGCGATCAGGAGCTGGGTGACGCCTTCGCGCGGGGAGCCGGGCGGGCCGGAGCTTGCGTCCATCGCAATGGACGCATTCTAGCAGCAGCGGGGTCGTTCGCCTTCAGAGAGATCGGCCGCCGCCGGCTGTCGTGGCTGTTCCCGGGGCCGCTGTGGATGGTCTACGAGTGATGACGCGCGACCTGAGGGTCAGGATCCTCGGGCATCGGCGTCAACCCCGGGGACCCGCGGACGTTGCCCTGCTCGATTCGGGTCCGCGCCGCCGGTGCGAAGCCGGCGCCTGCCGCTGCACCGCGGCGACGACCGGTTCGGCACCCATGCGCTCGAGCCGGAGCAGACCCTCTCGGCGAGCCACGGCGTCGCCCTCGGTGAGGGC